>Ga0129313_1000061_pt1 | contig 111055 bp, 97 predicted proteins | sample O1105metagenome_FD_94436 | JGI IMG/M metagenome (GOLD analysis project Ga0129313, IMG submission 94436) | Orangutan group fecal microbial communities from fecal samples from Wisconsin, USA - O1105 metagenome | ecosystem: Host-associated > Mammals > Digestive system > Large intestine > Fecal...
CCATGGGTCACGACCTGGGGCATACTCCTTTTGGACATAATGGGGAAATGGTCCTGAATCAGCTGCACCCCGGCGGTTTCAAGCATAACGAACAAAGCTTACGCGTTGCGGAAGTTCTTGAATGCACTCCTAGTAGAAGGGGTATGAACCTTACTTTTGAGGTAAGAGATGGAATTAAAAATCATACAGGAAGTCTTCCGGCTGCCACTCTTGAGGGACAGATTGTAAAAATTAGTGATAGAATTGCTTATATTAATCATGACATTGATGATGCGGTGCGAAGTGGTGTAATTACTGTAGATGATTTGCCGAAAAGCGCACTGGAGCTCTTTGGTTATGGACATAGAGAGAGAATTGACTGCATGGTTTCTAATGTTGTTTCTTTTAGCGACGGCAAGGATTTTGTGAAAATGGATGAGGAACATAGCGAGCAGCTGAATCTTCTACGTAGCTTTATGTTTGCCAATGTCTATAAAAGTGATAAAGTTAAGAAAGAGGAGGATCTGCTTAAGGTTGAGGTTGTGATAAGTTCTTTATACGACTACTTCCTAAAGCATCCTGATAAGATTCCTGAAGAATTGAGAATGCTCATTGACAAGGATGGAGTGAATACTATTGTCAAGGACTATATTGCAGGTATGACAGATAGATTTGCCATAAATCTTTATTCTGAACTCTTCGTACCTAGGGGCTGGAAATAAATTTTCAGAAATCTATATAAAAACTTAAAAATATTTAAAAAAATAAAAGGAAAATCCCTTTTTGCGCAGAATAATATATTGAAGAGTATTATTTGGAGGCATTGATGGGATTTTCTTTTTCTAATTCCACAATTGAAAATATCAAGAGTCAGGTTAACATCGTTGATGTAGTTGGACGAGTTGTTCCCCTGAAAAGGGCGGGCTCTAATTACAAGGGTGTTTGTCCCTTCCATAACGAGAAGACACCTTCTTTTGTTGTCTCTGAAACCAAGCAGATTTTCACATGTTTTGGATGCGGAGCCACAGGGGATGTTATAGAATTCGTTAAGCGATATTACAACCTGGATTTCGGCGAGGCAGTAGAAAAGATTGCCGGTGAATATGGGATTACCATTGAAAAGAAAACCTATAATGACAATAGAGAGGAATACTACAGAGCCAACAAGCTGGCTGCAGGTTTTTTCTATAGGTCATTTACTGAAAAAGCAAATAAAGGCTATGCATATATGCACAGCAGAAATATAACACCTCCTATTTTAAAGAAATTCGGCATCGGCTATGCCGATGAACAATGGGACAGCCTGTATAAGTATCTTGCAAGTCAGGGTGTCGATAAAAAAATTATGGTAGAGCTAGGACTCGTTTCTGAGAAAAATGGAAAGTGTTACGACCGCTTCAGAAACAGACCGATTTTTCCTATAATCAGTACAAATGGAAAGGTTATAGGCTTTGGGGGACGCGCTATTGACCCGAGTGACAATCCTAAATATCTAAATTCTCCTGAAAGTAAAATCTTTCAGAAGAAAAATAATTTATATGGACTCAATCTTTCCAGACAGGATGTGGGCAAAGAAGACTTTATTATCATCGTTGAAGGATATATGGATGTTATTTCCCTTTTCCAGAGCGGTGTTAAGAATGTGGCCGCATCACTTGGGACTGCACTTACTGAGAATCAGGCAAGGCTCATAAAAAGATACACGAAGAATGTGGTTTTGACCTATGATGCAGACAGTGCAGGGAGAGCCGCAGCCCTTAGAGGTATGGAAATACTCAGAAAAGAGGGACTGAAGGTTAAGGTTCTTCATGTAACTGATGGAAAAGATCCGGACGAGTTCATTAAGAAAAATGGTAAACAGGCATTTCTTAATCTAGTTGAGAATGCAGCACTTCCATATGCGGATTACAAGCTTGAGTCCGCCAAGGTTGGTTATGACCTTTCACGGGATGAAGATAGGCTGGATTATATGAAAACAGCAGTGGAAATACTTAGAAATTTAAGCCCCGTTGAACAGGATATATACATAAAGAAGCTGTCGAAGGATATTAAGATTGCGGAGACTGCTATTAGGCGTGAGCTTGACGGTGCTAGTCCGCAAAAAGAATCTAAAAATTTTGTTCCTCAAAGAGAAGAAATTGAAGAGATTTTGGCTCAGGAAATAAGTCCTGTAGAAAAATCTTTGATTAAGGTGGTTTTGACTGGGGAACAATATATAGAAAGACTGAAGGGTCATGAGGAGGTCTTTGAAAGTGACTTCAGTAGGGAAATCTTTGAGGTTTTGAAAGCTGAGTATGCTGCTAGGGGCCGCATTGATTTGCGACTTGTTATGGACGGATTGCCGGCTGACAAGGCGACGTTGCTTCAGGAAATCGTAGACAGTGTAATTATTGCCGGAAATGAGGAGCAAGTTTTCAATGAGTGTATAAGTACTTGGCGAAAGCAGATGCTCAATAGGGAATTATCTAGGATTAACACGATTCTGGATATGGCCGATGAGGCTGAAAATCAGGAAAAAATCAACGAACTAATGGTTAGAATGATGGAAATACAGAAAGAACTTAAGTGCTTATAGGGGGAGAACATGAGTAAGGACGAAAAAAACACGAAAACAACTAAGGATGCAGCTGAGGCTATGATTCCAGAACAGCTTAAGGCTGATATTTTAGAAAAGCTTACTGCGGTTGCCAAGGCTAATAAAAATACTTTGACATATGCAAACATTGCTGATTGTCTGGAAGGAACAGATCTTGACAAACATGTAGTAGACGATATTTACGAAACATTGCTATCACGTGATATCGAAATCGGAACTGGAGCTGAAGAAGATTTTGCTGTTATTCTTGATGATGAAGATGATGACAAAGACGATGAGGATGACGGAATCGTTGTAAACGAAGCCGGAGAAATCGACATCGAAGCTACACTTCCGAAGGGTGTTGCTGTAGATGATCCAGTAAGAATGTATCTAAAGGAAATCGGTAAGGTTCCTCTACTTTCAGCTGATGAAGAAATCGAACTTGCTAAGAGAATGGAGCAGGGCGACGAAGAAGCTAAGAAAAAGCTTTGTGAAGCTAACCTTAGACTGGTTGTCAGCATTGCAAAGAGATATGTTGGAAGAGGGATGCTTTTCCTTGACCTGATTCAGGAAGGAAATCTGGGTCTTATTAAGGCTGTAGACAAGTTCGACTACAGAAAGGGTTACAAGTTCTCCACTTACGCTACTTGGTGGATCAGACAGGCAATTACAAGATCAATTGCTGACCAGGCAAGAACTATCAGAATTCCTGTGCATATGGTAGAAACGATTAACAAGCTTATCAGAGTTTCCAGACAGTTACTTCAGACTTACGGAAGAGAACCGCTTCCTGAGGAAATTGCAAAGGAAATGGGAATCTCTGTTGATAAGGTAAGAGAAATTCAGAAAATTGCTCAGGAACCAGTTTCTCTAGAAACTCCAATTGGAGAAGAGGAAGACAGCCATCTTGGAGACTTCATTCCAGATGACGATGTACCTGCACCAGCAGAAGCAGCTGCTTTCTCCATGCTGAAGGAACAGCTTGTTGAAGTTCTTGATACTCTTACCGACAGAGAACAGAAGGTTCTTAAACTTAGATTCGGTCTAGAAGATGGTCGCGCAAGAACTCTTGAAGAAGTAGGTAAGGAATTCGATGTAACAAGAGAGAGAATCAGACAGATTGAAGCTAAGGCTTTAAGAAAGCTGAGACATCCTAGCAGAAGCAAGAAGCTTAAGGATTATTTAGAATAATATAATAATTTTGGTGAATCGGGAGATTGAAATTTCTATGAAATTAAGCGATAGATTACAATTGATTGCCGACGAGATTATTGTAGGTGAAACCATGGCCGATATTGGAACAGACCATGGTTTTTTGCCATTGTATTTGATGGAATCAGGAAAATGTCCTCATGTAATAATGGCTGACATCAGCAAGGGCTCTTTGGCAAAGGCAGATGAAAACTGCAAACTGGCAGGACCAGGCAAAACCTATGATTTGAGACTCGGTGACGGCATAGATGTCCTTGAGGACGGTGAAGTTGACGTTATTGTTATTGCAGGTATGGGCGGACTTCTTATCCGCGATATTCTGGACTGGAATGTGAAAAAGTCTCGATCAATGAGCAGATATATTTTCCAGCCTAGAAATAAGGTGGGAGCGCTGAGATATTGGCTGTACTCTAATGGTTTTAGTATTGAAAAGGAAAGCCTGGTGCGCGAGAGCAAGTACATTTGCGAGATACTTACGGTGAGAACCGCAGGCGAAGTGCATCGCCAGGCGGAGTACACGGCGGATTTTGACTATCCGGACAGCCTTCTGACATGGCGTGGCCCTCTGACTGAAGAGTATCTACTGACCAAGCTTCAGCTTGAAGATGACATATTCCAAAACATATTGAAAAACAGCCGAAACCCTGAGGTCGAAGGGGTCATGGCCGAGGCGAGGGTCAATAAACTTAAGTATCTTTTAAATGAACTAAGAAAAGCTTAGAATCGGAGAGATGGCTATGAAAAAGAGAGAATTTGCAAAGGTAATGGAAGCTGTTTGCCCGCCAGAATTGGCTGAAGCATGGGACAACAGCGGTTTTCAGGTTAACTGTGAAAAGGATGAAATCGAAAGGGTTCTTGTTGCTTTAGAGGTGACTTCGGAGGTTATTGCTGAGGCTGTTGAGCGGCAAGCTGATTTGATTTTGACCCATCATCCGCTGATTTTCGGCGGCATAAAAAACATCGATTATAGTGATGTTACTGGGAAATATATATGTGAACTTTTGAAAAACAATATATCCGTATATTCCTGTCATACTAATTTTGACAAAATGGAAGGCGGTAATAACGACTATATCGGAAGGCTACTTGATTTAGAAAATGTTAGAAGTTTTGATCGCGACAACGGTTTCTGCCGAAAAGGAGAGACGCCTTTTGAAACGACTTTCAGAGAAATGATTTATCAGGTGGCTGAGGCTTTCCAAATTGACGCCAAGTATTTCAGTACAGTAGGCGACGAGACCAGCTATATCAACTGTGTTGGCTGGTGCAGTGGCAGTGGCAGCGAGTTTATCAAAACCGCCACAGACGAAGGCTGCGATTTATATATTACAGGTGACGTGAAATATCACGATGCCATGTTTGCTGCTGAAAAAGGCATCTGTGTTTTAGATGCAGGACATTTTGGCAGCGAGAAAATTTTCGCAGAGAATATGGCTGACATTTTAAGATATGAAATGAAGGACTACGATGTGGAAATTATTGAATCAATTATAGACATTAATCCATTTATATGATAAAATAAATCAGTTGTGGGTAGGCCAGACAATCGCGTACATCTTTGTATGAGGAAAGTCCGGGCTCCATAGGGCAAGGATGCCGGATAACGTCCGGCGTAGGTAACTATAGGGAAAGTGCAACAGAAACATTCCGCCGAAACGGGTAATGCCGTGGTAAGGTTGAAATGGTGAGGTAAGAGCTCACCGGCGTCATGGAGACATGGCGGCCGTGTAAACCCCATCCGGAGCAAGGTCAAAATTGGGCGCAAAAGGTGGCTGCCCGTCGCCGCCCAGGATGGTAGACCGCATGAGCGTGCAGTAATGTTACGCCACAGATAGATGATTGTCTAATACAGAACCCGGCTTATAGGTCTGCCCACAATGTTTTTATGTATTAGAATATTTAGGAATTATTTAGAGCAAATAAGGCAATTATAACTTTTCACATTAAAGGAATAGGGGTGAGTAATAATTATATGACAGAAAACAATGTATTTGAAGAAGTTACTGCCGAAGTAGAGGCAGAAAATAAAATGGGAGTTGCTCCAGTTGGGAAACTTTTATTTTCCATGGCTTGGCCGGCAATTCTTTCTATGACAATTCTTGCGCTATACAACGTTGTGGATAGCGTGTTCGTTTCCATGGTAAGTTCCAAAGCTCTAACAGCAGTTTCAATTGTAGCACCGATGCAGATGCTTATGGTTTCTCTGGGAGTAGGAAGTGGAGTAGGTGTCAATTCCCTTATATCAAGAAGACTTGGCGCAAAAAGATTTGAAGATGCAAACAAAGCAGCAAGTCATTCATTAAAAATTGCTGCTTTTAATTTTTTGATTTTTCTTTTTGTGGGTATATTTGTAACTAAGCCTTTTATGGCTATGTACACAGACGACCCGCAGATTTATGCATATGGCGTAGCTTATATGCGAATCGTTACAATCGGTAGTGTATTTACTATGAATTCTATGGTACTTGAGAAAGTACTTCAGGCAACAGGAAATATGGTAGGGCCAATGGCAGTAAGCCTTACAGGTGCTATTTTTAACCTAATTCTAGATCCTATTTTTATCTTCGGCTTATTCGGTATGCCAAGACTTGAAGCTGCAGGTGCAGCACTGGCTACAGTAGTTGGCCAGGCAGCTGGATTCTGTGTAGCTTTCTATCTCGTTAAATTCAAAGATCACGAAGTAGAAATTAAGCTTAAGACCGAATTAGATGTACAGACTCTTAAGGATATATATGCTGTTGGTCTTCCTGCAATTATAATGCAGGCTATCGGTTCTATAATGCTTTTTGGATATAATGCAATTCTTGCTGCATCAGCGGCGGCAGTTGCGGTACTAGGAGTTTACTTCAAACTACAGTCATTTGTGTTTATGCCTGTGTTTGGTATTAACCAAGGTGCTATGCCGATACTTGGATATAACTTTGGAGCAAGAAATAAAAAGAGACTTATGCAGACTTATAAGTATGGACTTTGTGCAGCTACAGTTATTATGGCTATAGGATGTCTAATCTTCCATCTTTTCCCTGAGATGCTTCTGAACATGTTCAGTGCAGATGAGGAAATGCTTGAAGTTGGAATACCTGCACTAAGAATTATCAGCTTATGCTTCATTCCAGCAGCCTTCGGTATTTTGACATCAGCTCTATTCCAGGCAACAGGGCATGGTGTAATGAGTCTAATCGGTTCTTGCTTGAGACAGCTTGTGGGAATTCTTCCTATTGCATATATTATCTATCACACAGCGGGAATAACTGCTTCTTGGGCATCATTCCCACTTGCTGAAGTAATTGGACTGGTTTATTCAGCAATTATGCTGTCTGTTTTGTACAAGAAAGAAATAAAGACTCTGTAAGTTTTGTTCATGAAATGTCATGAATTTTAGATATAATTTAGGCTATAACTGAGGTGTTTATATGAGATTGGGAATTGATATTGGTTCAACAACTGTAAAGCTTGTTCTCCTTGATGACAAGGACCAGGTTGTTTACTCTAAGTACGAGAGACATATGTCTAATGTATTTGAAAAGGTTGAAGAATTAATTGAAGAAATGTATAAGGAATGTGGAGATATCAGCGTTAAAACTGTAATTACAGGCTCCGGTGGTTTGTCCCTTGCTAATCTATTAGGGATTCACTTTGAACAGGAAGTAATTGCATGTAGTAAGGCTGTGGAAACTCTTATTCCTGAAACTGATATTGCCATCGAATTAGGTGGAGAGGACGCAAAAATTACATTCTATGGCTCTACAATTGAACAGAGAATGAATGGAACCTGTGCAGGTGGAACAGGTGCGTTTATTGACCAGATGGCGGTACTTTTGAATACAGACGCAAGTGGCCTTAACGAGGCAGCAAAAAATGTAAAAATGATATATCCTATTGCAGCAAGATGCGGAGTATTTGCTAAAACAGATATTCAGCCGCTGATTAACGAAGGTGCGTCTATTGAAGACCTGGCAGCTTCTATTTTTCAGGCTGTGGTTAATCAGACAATCAGTGGACTTGCTTGTGGACATACAATTAAGGGAAAGGTAGCTTTTTTAGGAGGACCTCTTACATTCCTTTCAGAACTTCGTAAAAGATTCGTTGAAACTCTTGATTTGGCACCTGAAGATATTATTTTCCCTGAGGATTCCAAATTCTTCGTGGCGATCGGTGCAGCTTACCTGGCTGACAAAAAAGAAGAAACTTCTCTGAAAGCCGTTGTTGATGGCATGAAAAATGCAGATCAGACTCAGCTTTCAGACACCAAATATATTGAGCCTTTATTTAAGGATAAGCATGACTACGATGTCTTCATTGCAAGACATAATAGGAATCGTGTAAAGAGAAAAGACATAAATAGAGCTAGAGGCGAGACCTTCCTGGGTATCGACGCCGGCTCAACAACAACAAAGGCAACGTTAATAGATGGCGACGGTAACCTTCTGTATTCGTTCTACAGAGGAAACGAAGGAAACCCGCTAGACGCTGTAAAGACGATGCTTAAGGACCTGTATCACCTGATGCCTAAGAACGCATACATTGCAAATACATGCGTTACAGGTTATGGTGAAGGCCTTATCAAAACCGCCTTCAAGGCAGATATGGGTGAAATTGAAACTATGGCCCATTATAAGGGCGCAGAATACTTCCTGCCAGGTGTAGATTTCATTTTGGACATCGGTGGTCAGGATATGAAGTGCATGAAGATTAAGGATAATGCAATTTACAACATTATGCTTAATGAGGCTTGTTCTTCAGGTTGTGGTTCTTTCCTTGAAACCTATGCCAAGTCTGTAAACCTAGATACTAAAGCCTTTGCTAAGGAAGCGTTGTTCTCCAAGCATCCTGTTGACCTAGGTACTAGATGTACCGTATTCATGAACTCTAAGGTTAAGCAGGCTCAGAAAGAGGGCGCTACTATTGGAGATATTTCTGCAGGACTTTCATATTCTGTAATTAAGAATGCGCTGTACAAGGTTATTAAGCTTAGGAATCCTGATGAAGCGGGTAAGAAAATCGTTGTACAGGGCGGAACTTTCCTAAACGATGCAGTTCTTAGAAGTATGGAAAAGGTAATTGGCAGAGAAGTTGTAAGGCCTGATATTGCAGGACTTATGGGTGCGTACGGATGTGCTTTGATTGCTAAGGAAAACCATATTGAAGATACAGAAAGTTCAATTTTAAGCAGAGAAGAATTAAATGACTTCAAAGTTCAGCATTCCAATGGAAGATGTAAGGGATGCGAAAACAGATGTATACTAACTATAAATAAATTCGCAGACGGTTCAAAATTTATTACTGGTAACCGCTGTGAAAAGGGAGCTGACGGTGCAGACCACTCACATAAGCTTCCGAACCTTTATGAATACAAGTTTAAGAGATTATTTGACTACAGACCATTATCAGACTTTGACGCAGTAAGAGGAACTGTAGGTATTCCAAGGGTTCTTAATATGTATGAGGATTATCCATTCTGGTTCACATTGTTTACGGAGCTGAAGTTCAGAGTGGAACTTTCACCACCGTCAAGCAAGAACCTCTATGAAAAGGGAATGGATACAATTTCTTCTGATACCGCTTGCTATCCAGCAAAGCTGGTTCACGGACACATTAAGTCCCTCGTTGAAAAAGGTGTAAAATGGATTTTCTATCCTTGTCTAAACTACGAGAGAAAAGAAGACCCGACAGCACCTAACCATTACAATTGCCCTATTGTAGCAACTTATCCAGAAGTTATAGCTAACAATATGGACGATATTTTCGCAGAAAACGGTGTAAAATTCTCACATCCATTCCTGCCTTATGATAACGACCTTCGTATGGCAGAAATGCTGACTAAGGAATTTGCATCTATGCACATTACAAAAGATGAGATGGTTGTAGCTGTTTCCAAGGCACGTAAAGAACAAAATAAATTCAAACTGGACGTTAGAAAACAAGGCGAGAATGCTCTTAAATTCGCCCAGAACCATCAGAAGAAATGCATTGTTCTTTCTGGTCGTCCATATCACGTGGATCCGGAAATTAACCATGGAATAGATAAACTTATTAATTCCTTTGATCTGGTAGTTTTGTCAGAGGACTCTGTACAACACCTTGGATACGTTGCCAGACCGCTGAGAGTGCTTGACCAGTGGACATACCACTCCAGACTATATAAAGCGGCGACTTTTGCAGGGAGCAGAGATGACGTTGAACTGATTCAACTTAACTCCTTCGGATGCGGTCTTGACGCGGTGACTACAGACCAGATTGAGGAAATCTGTAACGCTAATAACAAGCTTTACACTGTACTGAAAATTGACGAAGGTTCTAATCTTGGAGCTGCCAAAATCAGAGTAAGGTCTCTGAAGGCTGCAATGGAGGAACGTGACAAGAACGGAATAAAGGCTGAACCTAATCATGAGCCTTATGAAAGAGAAGTCTTCACTGAGGAAATGAGGAAGGGATACACGATTCTTGTTCCACAGATGTCGCCAATTCACTTCGCTTATTTGGAGCCAGCAATGCAGTCATGCGGATACAAAGCGGTTCTTTTACCGCCTGTTGATAAGAATTCAGTTGAGGAAGGTCTGCGATACATTAATAATGACGCTTGCTATCCGACAATTGTTACTTTAGGTCAGATTATTTCTGCCCTTAAGTCAGGCGAGTATGATCTTAATAAGACGGCCGTATTCATGTCACAAACTGGAGGCGGATGCAGAGCCAGCAATTACGTAGCACTGCTGAGAAAAGCTCTGAAAGACCTGAAAATGGAACAGATTCCGGTTATTTCATTTAACATTGTAGGACTTGAAAAAAATCCAGGATTTAAGATTACTCCGAAGATGGGGCTTAAGCTGGTAGTTGGAGCTCTTTATGGAGACTTGATAATGAGAATTCTTTATGCTACAAGACCTTACGAGAAGGTTCCGGGAACATGCCAGGCTATATTAGATAAATATCACGATAGAATTGTTGATAATACAATTCATTTCAATAAGAGAAAGTTTGCTGCTCTAGTAAAAGAGCTAGTTGATGCTTTCGATAACGTAGAGAGAATCGACATGAAGAAACCAAAGGTTGGTGTAGTAGGGGAAATCCTTGTAAAATATCATCCTAATGCAAATAATGATATCGTTGGAATCATTGAAGATGAAGGCGGAGAAGCTGTTGTCCTCGATATGGTTGACTTCTTCTTATACGGAATGTATAACAAGAGATTCAACTACGAGCACCTTAATGGAACCTATAAAGACATGAAAATCAATGACCTGGCAATTAAGGTCATTGAATGGATGCGTAAGCCAATGAGAAAAGCTCTTCGTGAAAGCGTTCATTTCATTGAACCGGCTTACATTGAAGAGACGGCAGCTGCTGCATCTCAGATTACATCCATAGGTAACCAGTGCGGTGAAGGCTGGCTTCTAACTGGAGAAATGATTGAGCTTGTTCACAACGGAGTTGAGAACATTGTGTGCCTGCAGCCATTTGCATGCCTGCCAAATCATGTAACCGGAAAGGGTATGATGAAGGCAATTAGGAAGATGAATCCTAAGGCAAATATTGCGGCAATTGACTATGACCCAGGTGCAAGTGATGTTAACCAGCTTAACAGAATTAAGCTAATGATGGCTACAGCCCACAAAAACCTTGAAAAATAGACATTTTGCCTTGAAATAGGTAAAATCCTATAGTATAATGATTTAGTTATGAATTAGAAAGAATAAAGATAAGGAGGTGTCTCCATGGGTAGACACGGTACAATAGCAGGAAGAAAAGCGGCACAGGACTCTAAGAGAGCTGCATTATTTACAAAGTATGCTAAGGCAATTACAGTAGCAGCAAAAGACGGAGGAGATCCTGAATATAACGCTGGATTAAGAGTAGCAATTGAAAAAGCCAAGGGCATCAGTATGCCTAACGACAACATCCAGAGAGCTATTAAGAAAGGTACAGGCGAACTAGGTGGAGCATCATACGAAGAACTTTCATTTGAAGGATATGGTGCAGGCGGTGTTGCAGTTATCGTAAACTGCTTAACAGACAATACTAACAGAACAACATCATTTGTCAGATCAACATTCGACAAGCACGGTGGAAATCTAGGTACACCAGGTTGCGTATCCTACATGTTCTCAAGAAAGGGCGTTCTTATTATCGAAAAGACTGATGAAATCGACGAAGATGCTTTAATGGAAGCAGCTTTAGAGTCAGGTGCTGACGATATGGTCTCAGAAGAAGATAGCTTCACAGTTTACACTGATCCAAGTGTATATACTGACGTATATCAGGCACTTAAGGAAGCAGGATATGAATTCATCGAATCCGATGTAGAATTCGTACCTTCAATGGAAAGTGCACCATCAGAAGAGCATGACATTGCTAAGCTGAGAAAGATGATCGACATTCTTGAAGATAACGATGACGTACAGAAGGTTCAGACTAACTGTTCAATCGACCTATACGAAGAATAATTAAATTATGTACTTTAAAAAGCAGCTCGAAAGGGCTGCTTTTGTAGTTCAATATATTTATATGTTGTTTCATATGTTTTCAAAAAAAAAACCCGAATGCAGCGTTAGGATATAATTGACGCCCTATCAGAAGATAGGTGGGTATTCTGTCAGATGCGTCTGTCTTCCACTCTAAGGAGGCCCGACATATTCATCGTGAACTTCGAATTCCCTAAGCAAAAGTGTAGGTTCAATTATGAGTCCCAACCGGAGCTTCAGGCTATGTCCTTATTATAAACCAAAACACAGAAAAAATCACTATAAAAATGAAGAAATACAATGAAAAAACAAGAGCCGAAAGCATTGCTTAATAGACCAAAAATGATTATAATAAGTATTATGTATGCTCTGAATCAGATGGATAATTGAGAGCAAATAATTAAATTTATAGAAGGATAAATAAGGTGAATATATGAGTCAACTTAAACCAGGTGAAATCTTGGAACAGACAATAAACGTAGGTGTTACAAAATCAGAAGGTAGCTTTAAGAAGCTGTCATTTCTAGGGATAATGGCAGGAATGTTTATCGCCTTTGCTGGGGCATCCTCTGGAATATGCAGTTACTATTTCATGCTTGATCCAGCCACTGTAGGAATTGGCAGAATGCTTAGCGGACTAATCTTCCCAGCTGGGTTGATCATGGTTATTCTTGCAGGAGCAGAGCTATTCACGGGAAATACGCTTATGTTGGCAGGTGTTTTAGATAAAAAAATCACACCTATGGCCATGCTGAGAAACTGGGTTATTGTTTATATCGCAAACTTCATCGGAAGCCTTCTCATTGCTTGGCTTTTCGCCAATTCAGGACTTACAGAGACAGGTGCAGGCGTTATGAAAACAGTTATTATTAATACAGCTGTAACTAAGGTTTCTCTAAGTTTCGGACAGGCATTTATAAGGGGAGTTCTTTGTAACTTCCTGGTTTGCATAGCTGTATGGATTGGCACTGGTACAACTGCAACAGTTGGCAAAATATTTGGTGCATTTTTCCCGATTTGGACCTTCGTTGCAGCAGGATATGAACATAGCATTGCAAACATGTTCTTCATTCCAGTAGGGCTTTTCGTAGATGGAGGCGCTACAGCAGGTCTGACTTGGAAAGCAATGATGGTGAATAATTTATTACCTGTAACTCTTGGAAATATTGTAGGCGGGGCAGTTATGGTTGCCACAGTATATTACTTTGCTTTAAAGGAAAAGAATAATGGATAATCGTATAGTAATTATAGATGGAAATAGTTTAATAAACAGAGCCTATTATGCAATGCAGAGACCGATGATTACCAAAGAGGGTATCTATACTCAGGGTATCTACGGTTTTCTTAACATGCTTAATAAAATTCAGGACGACTATGGACCTGATTATATGGCAGTAGCGTGGGATCGCAAAAGTCCAACCTTCAGACACGAAGAATATAAGGATTATAAGGCAGGTAGAAAGAAAATGCCTATAGAACTGGCTATGGAAATGCCTATTATGAAAGACATTTTGACTGCTATGAAAATCCCGAATTTGGAAATAGATGGTTTTGAGGCGGATGACATTATTGGAACAGTTGCAAGACTTGCAGAAGATGAAGGCATGAGACCTTTGATTATTACGGGAGATAAAGATGCTCTTCAGCTTGCGACAAATGTAACACGGGTTCTCATTACTCGTAAGGGTATTTCAGAATTTGATCTTTACGATAGAGAAAAAATGATTGAGAGGTACCAGCTTACTCCTGAGCAGTTCATTGATTTGAAAGGATTAATGGGGGACCAGTCTGACAATATTCCTGGAATTCCAGGAGTCGGGGAAAAAACAGGAATCAAGCTGCTTACACAATTTGGAAGCGTTGCGAACCTTCTTGCAAACACAGACCAGATTGCCAATGCTAAACTCCGTCAAAAGGTGGAGGATAACGCGCAGCTGGCAGCCATGAGCAGACGCCTAGCTACAATCAATAAGTATGTTCCGCTAGATATTAATCTGACAGATTTCAAGGTGGAAACTCCAGATTATCAGGCTTTGATAGATCTGTATGTTAAGCTTGAGTTCAACTCCTTCTTGAAGAGACTGAAGCCAGAAGCTTTGCAGGAAGCCTTAGGCGAAGATGAGGAAGAAGCCGACTACGAAATACATCAAATTACCGACATTGCCGGTATGTCTGCGCTTCGTTCAATAGAAAAGGGTGCTTCCGTAGTTATCAAAACTTTCAGCGACGGAAATCACGTGCAGTCTCCGGTGCTGACAGGAATGGCGCTGTTGACAGATAAGAAGTATTATTATATCAGCATTTCTGGAAGTGATATGGAAAAGGAATTTGTAGATATCTTAAATAGCAAAGAATTTTCATTCACAGGTCATGACCTGATTAAGGATTATTATGTTCTTATGCGCAAGGGGCTAAAGGATTGCAAGACCAGCTTCGATACAGCCGTTGCAGAATACGTTCTTGATCCGACAAAATCGAAATATGATTTAAAAATTCTTGCCTTTGAAATGCTACACAGCGAATTTAAGGATGAAAAAGAGTTCATGGAAGACAACGGACAGATTGATCTTCTAGGAAACAGTGAAAAGAACTATTCTGATTTTGGTTTAGAATACTGTAAGACAGTTAAAAAATTACAGAAAATTCAGGAAAAGAAAATAAAAGACAATGAATTGAACCAGGTGTTCGAGGAAGTTGAGCTTCCTCTAGTTGAAGTTTTGGCAGGCATGGAGTCTGAAGGTTTTGACGTAGATATAGACGTCCTTGACAACCTGGGTGGGCAGCTGAAAGCCGAGATAAAAACCCTAGAAGACAGCATTTACAGCCTTGCGGGAAAAGAATTTAACATTAATTCACCTATGCAGCTAGGAAACGTTCTCTTTGAAGACCTGGGCTTACCTTCAGGCAAGAAGACGAAGAGAGGATACAGCACAGGCGCTGATGTTCTTGAAAAGCTTAAGGATAAGCACCCGATTATTGATAAAGTTTTGCAGTACAGAACGTTAACTAAGCTGAACAGCACTTATGTTGAAGGACTGAAGCCACTTGTGGGCAAGGATAACCGCATAAGAGCACATTTTCAGCAGACTGTTACTGCTACGGGCAGAATCAGCTGCACAGAGCCAAACCTTCAAAATATCCCGGTTAAACAGGAACTGGGCAGACAGCTTAGAAAAGCTTTTATCTGTGGAGAAAATGAAGTTTTAGTTGGTGCAGACTACTCGCAGATTGAACTTAGAGTCTTGGCACATTTGTCAGGCGATGAAAATCTTATCGAAGCCTTCAACAATGGCGACGATATCCATAGAAAAACAGCCTCAAGAGTTTTCAACATTCCTTATGAGGATGTTACTTCCCTGGACAGAAGCAGGGCTAAGGCTGTAAACTTCGGTGTAATCTATGGAATGAGCGGCTTCGGTCTGTCCGAAAACCTTCATATTACAAGAAAAGAAGCAGAAAAATACATTGCAGATTATTTCAAAAAACATGAGGCCGTTAAGCGTTTCATGGATGGCGAAATTGCCTTCTGCAAGGAAACCGGATATACTAAGACTATAATGGGTAGAAAAAGATATATCCATGAGATAAACTCATCTAATTTCATGACACGAAATCTAGGCGAGCGTCTGGCTATGAACAGTCCGATTCAGGGCAGCGCAGCGGACATCATCAAAGTGGCTATGATTAAGGTTTACAATGAACTAAAAGAAAAGAATTATAAATCAAAACTAATTCTCCAGGTTCACGACGAACTCATTATTAAAACTCACAAGAATGAGGAAGCTCAGATTGAGGAACTTCTTGTAAGAAATATGGAAGACGCTATGAAGCTTAAGGTAAAACTGGAAAGCGACCTTAATAGGGGTTCCACATGGTTTGATCTTAAATAAATTAGAAACATAATTTTTAAAGGGGAAAGATATGGAAGTTATTGGTTTAACAGGGGGAATAGGTACAGGAAAATCTACTGTTACAGAATATCTTGTTCATAAGGGATTTCCGGTAATAGATGCAGATGCAATTTCTCATAAAATTACCGAAAAGGGAAGTCCTGCCTTAGACCGCCTGAGAGAAGCGTTTGGTAACGAATATTTTACTGAGGACGGAGAACTTGATAGAAAGAAAATGGCATCTCTTGTTTTTAACAGTCCGGAAGATAAGGAAAAACTGGAGAGTATTATAACTCTGCAGGTTTTGATAGATATGGAGAAGAAGCTGGAATTGCTTGAAAAGCAGGGAAGTGCCGGTACTGTCTTCTTGGATGTACCTTTGCTATATGAATCGGGTGCAGACGAGCTGACCGATGCGGTGTGGCTGGTGACGGCTGATGAGGAAGCGCGCATAAGAAGGGTAATGGACAGGGACATGTGCAGTAGGGACGAGGTTTTGGACCGAATGAGACATCAAATGACTTGTGAGGAAAAGGCCAAACTTGCTGATGAAATAATCGATAATTCTTTTGGTAGAGATGAACTCTATAACCGAATTGAGGAGTTGATAAGGAAACATGCTGATAGATAGTAGTAGAAGTAAACCACAGAGAGTTTTTGACTTTCTGCATGCGCATATATTAACTATAATAGTGGGTATAGTGATTATTTCCAGCCTGCTTTCTTTGGTTGCCATTATGACCGATAAAGAAGAGAAAAAAATTGAAGGTGAAAATTCCAATGTTGTTTATGAGGATATTAATACCCTTTATTTTTCCATGAACAACATTAAATCTTTAAATCCTCTTACTTCTAAGGATGAGGACACTTATTATATTTCTCAGATTGTTTATGGCAGCCTGTTCACCTTAGATGATAATCTTAATATTAAGAACGATTTAGTAAGTAAATATTCTGCCGATGCAAGAGAGGCTACAGTAAGCATTACTTTGAGAAATGCCAAGTTTAGCAATGGGGAAAGTCTGACAGCTGATGATGTGGATTACACCATTGATAAAATCAAGGACTTAGGAAGTAAAAGTCCTTATTACAGCTACGTGAAGAAAATCGATTCTGTTGACGTTACAGGAAGTAAAACTCTTAAAATACACTTTAAGAAAAAGTATGATGCGGCCTTGGATAATCTTGTATTTCCAATAGTTTCGTCATCAAGCTATGAGAGTGATGGCTCTATGGTGCCGGGAACAGGGCCATACCGTTATGTTAAATATAATAAACAGAGGGATTTGACTCTTAAGCCTAATCAATATTACTTTGGGGAGAAGGCCCAGGGAAAAATTGTTTTTAAATTTATCAAGAAACAAGATGCCGTTCCGGGGCTTATCACGGCCGATATGGTAACTGCTTATGTGAATAAGAATTCTGACGCTGACGCCGTTGCTGAAGATAAGAATTTAACTTATACACCGATTGTTTCTTCCGACGCAGAATATTTAGGTTTTAATTTTAAGAATAAATTACTGGCAGATAAGAAAATGCGTCAGGCTATTGCCTATGCCATTGATACAGAAAAACTAATAGAAGATAATTATGGGGGCACAGCTGTAACTTCTGACTCCATATATTATCCTGGCTTCATGGGTGTAAATTCTGTCGAAACAAGATTTAGCATAGATCAGAGAGCCTCTGCGACACTTCTTGAAGAACTAGATCTGAAGGACACCAGTGGTGATGGATGGCTCCTTGACAAAAAAGGAAAAATTATCAGTTTAACGCTTTTAGTTAATAAAAACGACGACAGCAGACTTGATGCAGCTACAACCATTGCAGAAGGCCTAGCAAAAGTTGGGCTAAAAGTCAAGGTTCGTAGCTTGCCGTGGAAAGAATATCTAAGTGCTTTGAACAGAAATGACTACGATTTATACCTTGGCGGATATGAATTTGATAAGCAATATAATTTAAAGAGTTTATTTGACAAAAAGGCTGTAAGAGGGTATAATGGTAACGATGTGCAGGCATACTTAGATAGAATGGAAACATGTCAGAGTGCTGAGAAGCAGGCAGAAACTTTTAGGGATCTGGAGCGACTTCTAGCTGACGAAGTTCCTTATTACTGCATATGCTATAAGACATACGGATTTACAACTGTTAATCACTTCGAGAGTGAGGTTTTACCAACATTCTTCAATATCTATAGAGGTTGTGAAGGATGGAAGTGGCAGAAAGCTGTGAAGAACAGCGATGCTGAAGAAACCGGTTCAAACAGTTAAATCAATTCTCTGCGGCTGTGGCGGAATGGCAGACGCGCACGGTTGAGGGCCGTGTGGGGTGACCCGTGCTGGTTCAAGTCCAGTCAGCCGCACCAATGATTGAAAAATCGTTGACGTAGAATTGAACGTGTGTTAGAATAATAGTGTTGTGCCGGCGTGATGGAATTGGCAGACGTGCGGGATTCAAAATCCCGTGGTGGCAACACCGTATGGGTTCGACCCCCATCGCCGGCACCATTTTAAATTAGACAATAATATTTCGGAGGTTTTTATGGGTAGCAACGGTCAGTTAGTAGGAAATCTTTTGATGATGTTCGCCATCTTTGGCGCATTCTATTTCTTCTTGATCAGACCACAGAAGAAGAAAGATAAGACAATCCAGAGTATGAGAAATAATCTTCAGGTTGGAGATGAAATCGTAACAATCGGAGGCATCTGCGGTAAGATTGTTAAGACTAAGCCTGAAACAATTGTAATTCAGGTTGGTGCTGACAAAGTTAAGTTTGAAATGATGAGATGGTCAGTGTCTTCAGTAACAAACAGCAAGGCAGCTCCTGTACAGGAAGAAGAGCCTAAGAAGGCACTTCCTAAGAGACTTAAGAAGTCAGAAGAAGTTGCAGAAGAAGAAACAGCTGAAGAAAAATAATCATAATTTTAGATTTCGAAAACACAGTTCTTTACGAGCTGTGTTTTTTTCGAGTTTTTGTTGATTTTTTTATGGTTCTAGCCATTTGCTTCCCATTTAGCCCTTGATGAAAACCAAAAAAAGTAGTAGAATATAATGTAAAATAAAATGCCCTATTTATAGGCTTAATATAATATTAGGGACATAATAAAGGAGAAAGAGAGACAAAGTAAATGAAGGCAAAACTAAGAAAAGTATTAGCTGTTCTAATCGTTCTAGTTGTGGCTTTTGGATGGTATGTAACATGCCTTGGCATAGGACCAATTGATTCAATTAAAGACACAATGAAGTTCGGATTAGATATCAACGGCGGTGTGTACGTTGTTCTTGAAGCCGATCAGGATGAAGTGGCTAAATTGTCTGACGAAGATCTGAGAAAGGTTATGGAACAGACAAGAGCAGTACTTAACAACCGTGTAAACGCTATGGGTATCTCTGAAGCAACAGTTTCCATTGAAGGTAAGGACAGACTAAGAGTCGAAATGCCAGGCGTGGAAAATGCAGAAGAAGCAATTCAGCAAATTGGACAGACAGCACAGTTAAGTTTTCTGTTAGCAGACGGCAGCGTAGTTTTAACAGGTGAAGATGTTAAGGATGCAGGAATTGATACTGACACAGAACATGGTGGATACAAAATTAACCTAGAATTCACATCAAAGGGTGCAGATAAGTTTGCTGAAGGTACAAGAAAGGCAGCGTCAGGAACTGTTACTGTAAACAAAGCATTTAAGGAGGCTGGAGTTCAGAACACAGCAGTAGTTATTATGCTAGACAACAGCATCGTAACAGCGCCTACATGCCAGACTGCAATTACACAGTCAACTTGTGAAATTACAAGCGGTGGTGGAGGATATTCTAAGGAAGAAGCTTCTAATACAGCAGCTCTAATTAAGGGTGGTGCACTTCCTATTTCCTTACACGACATTACATCATCAGTACAGACTGCTACAATTGGTGAGCATGCACTGAACAAGAGTGTTGTTGCCGGACTTATCGGTATGGGACTTGTATTTATCCTAATGATCTTAATGTACAACATTCTTGGTTTATTTGCAGATATCGCATTAATGCTTTATGTATTACTTGTACTTTGGATTATGGCAGGTATCGGAAGCGTTCTGACACTGCCTGGTATCGCAGGTATTATACTTTCAATAGGTATGGCAGTAGACGCAAACGTAATTGTATTCTCAAGAATCAAGGAAGAAATCGCTAAGGGTAAGACTGTAAGAGTAGCCGTAGACCAGGGATTCAAGAATGCACTTACTACAGTACTTGACGCTCAGATTACAACATTAATAGCATCAGTTGTACTTTATGAAATCGGTTCAACTACAGTTAAGGGATTTGCGCTTACTCTTATGATTGGTATCGTAGTAAGTATCTTCACAGCAGTTGTTGTTACACAGCTGTTCGTAGGACTTATTGCAGAAAGCAAGACTTTCGGAAAGAGCAAGTACTTTGGAGTTAACGAAGATGGAACTCCTAAGAAGATTCTTAAGAAGGAATTCGACTTCATTAAGAACAGAAAAGTCTTCTACATGATTAGTACTGCAATTATCGTTGTTGGACTTGTTTGCTCAGTAGTAAGAGGTTTCAACTATGGTATCGACTTCACAGGTGGTACAATGCTTCAGGTTGACATGGGTAAATCTGTAAGCTCAGAAGAAATCAAAGATGCTTTAAGTGATTATGAACTAAAAGACCTTACAGTTGTGTTCTCAGGGAAGGACAACGAGCAGGCTGTAATCAAAACTGTTAACGCTCTAAACAGCGAAAAGAGACAGGAACTAGTTAACACACTAGAAGAAAAGTTCGGAATTACTGATAAGGACGTTCTTGCATCAGAAGAATTCGGACCTACAGTAGGTAAGGAACTTAAGACCAATGCGTTTAAGGCTATACTAATTGCCGCATTATGTATGCTGGTATATATTATCTTCAGATTCAAGTCATGGAAGTACGGTGTTGCTTCAATTGCAGGTATCGTACATGACGTATTGATTGTGCTTGCGTTCTATGCAATCTTTAATATCACAATCAACAATCCGTTCATTGCAGGTATTCTGACTGTAGTCGGATACTCAATTAACGACACAATCGTTATCTTTGACAGAATCAGAGAAAACATTAGACTGCATCACCGTAGAGAAACACCAGAAGAAATTATTAACCACAGTGTTAACCAGACTATTGACAGATCTGTAATGACAAGTTTGACTACACTAGTTGGTATGTTGGCACTGTTCTTCATGGTATCAACATCAATCAGAGAATTCGTACTTCCTCTAATCGTAGGTGTACTAGTAGGAACATATTCTTCAGTATTCCTTTGCAGCCCATTATTCTATGAAATGAACAAGAGAGAAGGACAGTCTAAGTACGTACGTGATAACCTTAACAAAAAGTCCAAGAAATAAGAATTAGGGAGTAGTAACGCTACATGGAAACTAAAACTCAATTTATATCTGAAATAACAAATATAAATAAAAACTATAACACCGAGCTAATAGGAAAGGCTTATGATACCGCCAGGAGACTTCATGATGGTCAGCTAAGAAAAAGCGGTGAGCCTTACTTTATTCATCCCATAGCTGTAGCCAAGATTTTGGCACAGCTGGGAATGGACGAAGAGACAATAGTCGGTGGGCTTTTGCATGACGTTGTAGAGGATACCGAATATACAAGAGAAATGCTTGTGGACGAGTTTGGTGAAGATGTAGCGCTACTTGTTGATGGTGTAACCAAGTTAGGTAACATTAAATTTGATTCCAAAGAAGAGGCACAGGCTGAAAATCTTAGAAAGATGTTTCTTGCCATGTCAAAGGATATAAGAGTACTCATAATTAAGCTCGCCGATAGACTTCACAATATGAGGACTCTTGAATTTATGAAGCCTGAAAAGAGAATAGAAAAATCTAGAGAAACTATAGATATCTATGCGCCTTTGGCTAGTAGACTTGGTATTTACACAATAAAATTTGAACTTGAAGACACTGCTCTTAAATATCTTAAACCAGAAGTGTACGAGACACTTAAGATTGAGGTAACTGAAAAGAGAGAGCAGCGCCTTCAGTTCATTAATGAAGTAATAGAAGAAATCAGGGAAGCCCTTGACGATATGGGAATAGAATTCGATATTAAGGGCAGATCCAAGCATCTTTACAGTGTTTACAAGAAAATGGTTCTTCAGCATAAACAGCTGGATGAAATTTTCGACTTAACTGCAATCAGAGTTATTGTAGACACTGTCAGAGACTGCTATGCTGTCTTAGGTCAGGTCCACACTATGTGGAAACCACTACCAGGCAGATTTAAAGATTATATTGCAATGCCTAAGCCTAATATGTACCAGTCGCTTCATACGACTGTGCTAGGTGATAACGGCGAACCTTTTGAAATTCAAATTAGAACAAAAGACATGCACAGAGTCGCTGAATATGGTATCGCGGCACATTGGAAATACAAAGAAGGAAATGTAAACGGAGATCAAAATAATGAAGATCTTAAGCTTGCATGGGTACGCCAAACCTTAGAATGGCAAAAGGAACTAAATGACCCTAAGGAGTTTATGGAAACTCTTAAAATGGACCTTTTTGCAAGTCAGGTATTCGTATTTACTCCTAAGGGAGAAGTTCTTGACCTGCCTGCAGGTTCTACACCACTAGACTTCGCATTTAAAATTCATACAGCTGTAGGATGTAAATGCGTAGGTGCAAAAGTAAACGGAAAAATGGTTACAATTGACCATACGCTGAACAATGGTGATATCGTAGAAATCGTAACATCATCAAATTCAAGCGGTCCGAGCATAGATTGGCTGAAAATTGCCAAGAGTTCCACTGCAAGAACAAAAATCAGACAGTGGCTAAAGAAAGAAAACAAATCCGACGACGTTACCAGAGGAAAGGATCTTCTTGATAAAACCGTTAGAAAGAAGGGATATGACCCTCAACAGATATGCAAGGAATCCTATCTGCGCAAGAGTCTTAAGGATCTAAATATTAATTCAACAGAAGAACTTTACACACAAATCAGTAAAGGTGGAACACTTCTAAGTAAGGTCATAAATACCCTTGTTGGATATATGACCGATGACAAGAATCTCGAAGAAAAGAGAGCTAAGGAAAAAGAAGAAGCTCTTCTTAAACTGAGAGAAAATAAGAAAACCAAACAAATGAAAAAGAACAGCGAAAATCCGGGCATCATAGTAAAAGGCGCTGACAACCTTATGATCAGAGTCTCCAGATGCTGCAACCCAGTTCCTGGTGATGAGATAATCGGATTTATTACTAAGGGACGAGGCATCTCAGTCCATAGAGTAGACTGTTCTAATATAACTTCGCTTCCTGAATCAGAGAAAGCAAGATTTATTGAGGTGGAATGGGAAGACTTAGATGCAGGTAAATCATATAATGCAGATGTTTGTATTTTATGTAGCGATCGAAAAGGGATGCTTTCCGATATTTCCAAGGTTTGCGATGACCATGATGTTAAGATTATGGGGATCAATGCAAAAACAACTGACGATGATGATAACACATTAAAAATCAATCTTACTATTGCCATTGGAAGTACGCAGCAGATGCAGAGAATCTTAAGAGCATTCCGAAATATTGAAAGCGTATACAACGTATATAGAGCACGTGGATAAAGAATAATTGGAGAATAAATATGATAGTTAGAAAATTTATTACAGGTCCGGTTCAGGCAAATACGTATCTTGTTTATGATGAAACAAAAGAAGGTTTTGTTGTAGATCCCGGAGCATATAATGCACAGATTAATCAGATGATTGAACAGGAAAAAATCAAGGTTAAATATATCGTCCTTACTCACGGTCATGCGGACCATATCGGTGGGGTAGAGTCCATCTTGCAGATTTGCCCTGATGCAAAAATCGTTGCACATACTTTGGAAGATGAAATGCTCAGACTGCCTGAACACAATCTTTCAACTGAAATCTATGGCAGACCAATTTCTATCAAAACAGACATATTCGTAAACGACATGGATTCACTGAAATGTGGCAATATGGAGCTTGTATTCATACATACTCCAGGACATTCTATTGGCGGAATGTGCATTCTTTGTGATGGTAGCATCTTCAGTGGAGATACGCTGTTCAGGGCATCAATTGGAAGAACAGACTTTGAAGGTGGCTCATTCCCACAGATTAAGAAATCTATCACAGAGAAGTTATTCGTATTCCCTGATAACACAATGGTTTACCCGGGACATATGAGTGAAACAACTATAGGCTATGAAAAGGAGCATAATCCTTTTGTTTAGCATTAAAATTGAAAATTATGAAAAGAAATATCTCCTGGAAGAATTAATCAAAGTCTTTTTAAGACCAGATCAGTATAGATTGCTTTCGGATGATGAAGCAGCGGAAGAGGATACTATCATTTTTAACGAAATGAATTCATCTGATCGAAATGAGATTAAAAGGGAGATTTATGATAAATTATCAGAACTGACAGGTAAGAAGCCTGAATGGGGCATTTTAACAGGAATTAGGCCGGTTAAACTCTATGGCGAACTGTCAGTGGAAAATGGCAGAGATGAAGCTGAGAATATTCTCAGGCATAAATATTACATTGATGGTGAAAAGCTTAAGCTCATAAGCGATATTTACGATATACAGATTGATTTCTGTGGACAGGCTCCTGAAAAATCAGCCTGTGTGTACATAGGAATTCCTTTCTGTCCTACAAGATGTGTCTACTGCTCTTTTGCTTCTAACCAAGTTGAGGACAGCGAAATTGCAAGATATGTAGATGCTCTTTTAGAAGAAATATCTTATGTTGGAAACAGAATGAAAAAAGTAGGAATCTATCCTGAATCCATATATATTGGAGGAGGAACACCTACCACACTTACTGCGGAGCAGCTAGAGGTTCTGGTACGAACCGTTTATGATAGTTTTGATACGGAGAAACTCCTTGAGTTCACCGTAGAAGCGGGGAGACCGGACACCATTACACCTGAGAAGCTAAAAGTCCTGAAGGACCTGGGAGTCCACAGAATCAGCATTAACCCTCAGTCCATGAAGAAAAAAACTCTTGAACTGATTGGAAGAAATCACAGTCCTGAGGACATCGAAAACGCTTTTGAAATAGCTAATAAAGCGGGATTTAATAATATTAACGCTGACATAATTGCGGGACTGCCTGAGGAGGATACAGCAGATTTTGTTGACACTCTTAAGCAGGTAATTGCAATGAATCCAAGCAATATTACGGTTCATTCACTTGCAGTAAAAAGGGCGTCAAAGCTTAAGGATATTAATCCTGATTTCCACTACAATCAGGCGGAAATTGTTTCTGAGATGTTAGAGGCGGGAAGAAAGATTCTTCATGAGGCAGGGTACAGACCTTACTATCTGTATCGTCAGAAGCATATGGCAGGAGCATATGAGAATGTCGGATATGCTAAGCCGGGAACAGAATGCATTTACAATATACGAATTATGGACGAGCATCAGCATAACATTGCTATGGGAGCGGGAGGCATTACGAAGGTTTATTTTCCAAAAGAAAACAGACTAGAGAGAGTGCCGAACGTATACAACTACGAAGAATATATAAATCGTATAGACGAAATGATAAATAGAAAAGAATTAAATTTATTTAAGGAGGTACTTAACTATGGCGATTAATGCACCTAAGGGAACCAAAGACATGATGCCTGATCAGGCCTATAAATGGCACTATGTTGAGAAAAAGTTCTCTGAAATTTGTGACAAGTATGGATTTAAAGAAATCAGAACTCCTGATTTTGAGCATACTGAACTCTTCAACAGAGGAGTAGGCGAGACTACTGATATCGTACAGAAAGAAATGTACACTTTTAATGATCACGGTAACAGAAGCATTACACTTAAACCGGAAGGCACTTCACCTGTTTGCAGATCTTTTATTGAGCACAAACAGTATGCAGAAGTGCAGCCTACTAAGTATTACTACATTACACCTTGTTTCAGATATGAAAAGCCACAGTCAGGAAGACTTAGAGCTTTCCACCAGTTCGGTATCGAAATTTTCGGAACTAATAATATGCTTGCAGATACTGATACTATTTGTCTGGGATACGATTTCTTGCACGAAATGGGAATTCACGACATTAAGCTGAAGATAAACAGTGTAGGATGCCCAGAATGTAGACAGAAGCATAGAGAAGCTTTGAAAAAGTTCTTAGAGCCTGTGTACGATCAGCTTTGTAATACTTGTAAGAACAGATATGAAAGAAATCCTATGAGAATTTTAGACTGTAAGTCTGAAATCTGTCAGGAACTTGTAAAAGATGCTCCTGACATGTTAGATTACCTTTGCGACGATTGTAAAGATGCTTTCGAAGATGTTAAGAAGAACCTTGACGCTCTAGGAATCGAATACATTGTTGACCCTAGAATCGTAAGAGGTCTGGATTATTATACTAAGACTGCTTTCGAATTCGTTACAGACAGCAACGGAACTCAGGGAACTGTTTGTGGTGGAGGAAGATATGACCACCTAATTGAAGAGATTGGTGGACCTCCAATTCCAGGAGTAGGTTTTGGGCTTGGTATCGAACGTCTTCTTATGCTTATGGAAGAAAAGGGCGTGGAAATTCCTAAACCTGAACCTGTTAAGGCTTTCATTGCTGTAATGGGTGAAGATGCTAAGTTATTTGGTCTGAAGCTTTTGAGAGAACTTCGTCACAAGGGTGTAAAGGCTGAAATGGATACACTTGCAAGAAATATCAAGGGTCAGTTTAAGTATGCTGACAGACTTGGTGCTGAATATACAGTTGTTATTGGTGAAAACGAACTGGCTGAAGGAGTTGTTTCCATTAAGGAAATGGCAACTTCTGAGCAGAGAGAAGTTAAGCTTGAGGACCTAGTTGAAGAACTTTCTAAGTAATCAAGCATTTATCAAAAACGACAATAAAATAAGGGAGAACTTTAATATAATGGCAGAACTATTTAAAAGAACACACATGTGTGGCGTTTTAAGCATGGATAATGTTGGCGAAGAAGTCATTCTTAACGGATGGGTTTCCAAGCAGAGAAGTCTAGGAGGACTTATCTTCGCAGACCTTAGAGACAAGAGTGGCATTGTGCAGATTGCTTTTGATGACACAACAGAAAAAAGTGTTTTTGACAAAGCAGAAACGCTTAGAAGTGAATTTGTAATCGGAATCAAGGGTACCGTTAAGGAAAGAGCTTCCAAGAACCCTAACATTCCTACAGGCGACATTGAAGTTGCAGCAACAGATCTTGTTATCTATTCTGCAGCAGATACTCCGCCAATCTACATTAAGGACGACGACAATGTAGATGATAACCTTCGTCTTAAGTACAGATATCTTGACTTAAGAAAACTTAAGATGCAGGAAAACCTTCGTTTCAGACATAAGATTTGCAAGCTTGCGAGAGACTACTTTGATGAAAATGGATTTACAGAAATTGAAACACCAATCCTTATTAAATCCACTCCTGAAGGCGCAAGAGATTACCTGGTGCCAAGCAGAGTTAACCAAGGACATTTCTATGCACTTCCACAGTCACCACAGCTGTTTAAGCAGTTACTAATGGTAAGTGGCTGCGACAGATACATGCAGATTGCAAAGTGCTTCAGAGATGAGGACTTAAGAGCTGACAGGCAGCCTGAATTCACACAGATTGACCTTGAAATGTCATTCGTGGATCAAGATGATGTAATTAATCTTCAGGAAGGCTTCCTAAAGAGAGTGTTCAAGGAACTTATGGGAATTGATATTCAGACTCCTTTCCCTAGAATTCCTTATGATGAAGCTATGGAACGTTACGGTAGCGACAAGCCAGATACTCGTTTTGGTTTCGAACTGAAATCTTTAAATGATGTAGTTGCCGGAACCGAATTTAAGGTATTTGCTGATGCTCTTGCTAGTGGCGGAGACGTTAGAGGTATCTGCATCGACAACGCATCAGATAAGTTTAGCAGAAAAGATATCGATAAACTTACTGATCTGACTAAGCACTATGGTGCAAAGGGCGTTGTATGGATCAGAATCGAAGAAAATGAAATTAAATCTTCAGTGAACAAGTTCTTCTCTCAGATTGAACTTGCTGAAATTGCAAATGTATTCGATGCTAAGACAAATGACCTCATTCTTATTGTTGCAGATAAGGCAAAGGTTGTATTTGATAGCCTTGGATTCTTAAGAAGACATATTGCTGGAATTCTTGGATTATTAGATGATAAACAGTTTAATCTATTGTGGGTTACTGACTTCCCAATGTTTGAAAAGGATGATGAAACAGGCGAATTAAAAGCAATGCATCATCCGTTCACTCATCCTAAGGAAGAAGATATTCCAATGCTTGATACTGCACCTGAAAAGGTTAAGGCAGATGCTTATGACATCGTACTTAACGGTGTAGAACTTGGTGGCGGAAGCATAAGAATTCACGAACGTGATCTTCAGGCTAAGATGTTTAAGGCACTTAAACTTACAGACGAAGAATGTCAGGAAAAATTTGGTTTCCTTCTGGAAGCATTCAAATACGGAGCACCTCCTCATGGCGGACTTGCTTACGGACTTGACAGATTAGTTATGCTGTTAACAGGAGAACATAGTATCAGAGAGGTTATGGCATTCCCTAAGAATCAGAATGCACAGTGCATGGTATGTGAAGCTCCTGGCATCGTTGAAGAAGAACAGCTGGAAGAATTAGGATTATGCACAAAATAGGAATACTTGGCGGTTCCTTTGATCCGATACATTGCGGACACATTGCAATAGCAACCTCGGCATTAGAGGAATGTGGACTTGAGAAGGTTTTGCTCATGCCCACAAAAAACCAGCCTTTTAAGGTAGGAAAACACGTTGCAGATGAAATGGATCGCCTTAACATGGTAAAAAAGGCTGCAGAAGAAAACGACGGGCTTCTCGGGTCTTCTTGCGAAATAGACTATGGTGGCATTTCGTACACCTATAATACACTTAAGGAACTTGAGAAAACCTACAAAGACGGCAAATTCTATTTTATTCTAGGAACGGATGCATTTATCAGCCTGGAAACCTGGTATATGGGTAAGGAGTTGCTTTCGTCGACGCCTTTTATACTGGCTGTAAGACCTGGTTATAAAGAGAGTGAAAGAAAAGTAGCCGTGGAAAAATATAGACAGAAATATAACGCAGATATTACAGTACTTAATAATCCTATATTATATATTTCTTCCACTGAAATCCGTGAAAGAGTGGAAAAAGGGGAAAGTATCAGTGAGCTGGTACCTAAAGGTGTAGAGGAGTATATAGTTGAACATGGATTGTATAAAAAAGAAAATTAATAATTATATAAAGAGTAATTTATCCGATAAAAGAAAAATTCATACAGAAGGTGTAAGAGTAACAGCTATGAAACTCGCTAAAAAATACGGTGAAGACGCTACAAAAGCTGAAATTGCAGCTCTTGCCCATGATATGTACAGAGGTGTACCTGTTGACGAGCTTAATGATTACGTAAACCAATTAGGCTTGGATAATAAGTATCTGAACAATCCTAATTTAGCACACGGAAAAATAGCCGCCGCTATTATCCAAAGAGATTACGGCATTAATGATGAAGACATAGTCAACGCGGTTAGCTTCCACACTACAGGTAGAGCAGGTATGTCAAAACTAGAAAAGATAATTTATTTAGCTGATGCTATAGAGCCAAATAGAGATTATCCTTCCGTTGACCTACTTAGAGACGCCGCATGGGAAAGCTTGGATAAGGCTTTAATGATTTCCCTAGAAAGAACCATTGAGTATGTGCGAAAACAGGGAAATTTCTTGGATGAAGATACTCTAAAGGCTAGAGATTATTATTTAAAAGGAGAAAATAGATAATGAACAACAAAGAATATGCATTGCTTGCAGCCAAAACACTTGATGATAAGAAAGCAATTGATATTACTGTTATTGACATTATGAACAAGGCTTCTTTCGCTGATTACATGGTAATTGCAACAGGTAATTCTGATAGACAGGTTAACAGCCTAGTTGATGATGTAGAAGAAGCTTTTGCAAAAGAAGGCCTTTTCGTAAAGAGCATAGACGGAAAGCAGAACTCAGGATGGGTTCTTATGGACTTCGGCGACATTTTAGTTAACATTTTTAACAAAGATACCAGAGAAAAATACAACATAGAAAAAGCATGGGGTGACTGCCCTTTTATTGATGTTGAGAATGGAGAAACAAATGAACGATAAGTACAATTTTAAAGAAATAGAAGAAAAATGGCAGAAGTACTGGGAGGAAAATGATTCATTTAAGACTGTTGAAGATGAATCAAAGAAAAAATACTATGTTTTAGAAATGTTCCCATATCCTTCCGGTAAACTTCACATGGGTCATGTAAGAAACTACTCAATTGGTGACGTAATTGCTAGATGCCTTAGCATGCAGGGATACAATGTGCTTCACCCAATGGGTTTCGACTCTTTCGGTCTACCTGCAGAAAACGCTGCAATTAAGCACGGTGCTGAGCCTGGAGATTGGACTTGGAACAACATTCACGAAATGGAAGAACAGCTGAAGCAGTTAGGTCTTTCCTATGACTGGGATAGAGAAGTTCAGACTTGCAATCCTGATTACTACAAGTGGATGCAGTGGATCTTCATTCAGTTCTATAACAAGGGTCTTGCATATAAGAAAGAAAACCCTGTAAACTGGTGTCCAAGCTGCCAGACAGTACTTGCTAATGAACAGGTTGTTGACGGATGCTGCGAAAGATGTGGAACAGCAGTAGGTAAGAAGAATCTGTCGCAGTGGTACTTCAAAATTACAGATTACGCTGATAGACTTCTTAACAACCTTGACACTCTTGAAGGATGGCCTAACAAGGTTAAGGTTATGCAAAAGAACTGGATTGGTAAGTCAATCGGTGCTGAAATCGACTTTAAAATTGACGAAACAGACAAGTTAATGAAGGTATTCACAACTCGTGCAGATACTCTGTTCGGAGTTACTTACATGGTAATGGCTCCTGAACATCCATATGTAATGGAACTTGTAAAGGGAACAGAATATGAAGCACCTGTTTTAGAGTACCTTGAAAAGGTTGAACACATGAACGACATTGAAAGAACTTCAACTTCCAATGAAAAGACAGGTGTGTTCATCGGTAAATATGCAATTAACCCAGTTAATGGGAAGAAAGTTCCAATCTTTATTTCCGACTATGTACTTATGGGATATGGTACTGGTGCTATTATGGCCGTACCTGCTCATGACCAGAGAGACTTTGATTTCGCAAAGAAATTCAATCTTGAAATTATTCCTGTAGTTGATACAGAAGATCCTGAAATCGATGTTAACAATCTTAACCAGGCATTTGCTGCTGAAGGTAAGATGATTAACTCAGATCAGTTCAATGGAATGGACAACAAGGAAGCTATTTCAGCTGTAATCGAATGGTTAGATGCTGAAGGCATCGGTAAGAAGACTGTAAACTACAGACTTCGTGACTGGTTGATTTCAAGACAGAGATATTGGGGTACTCCAATTCCTATGATTCACTGTGATGACTGCGGATGGGTTCCTGAAAAAGAAGAAAACCTACCTGTATTACTTCCAACAGACGTTGAATTCACAGGAAAAGGTGAATCTCCATTAGCTACATCAAAGACATTTGCTGATTGCACATGCCCAAGATGTGGAAAGAAGGCTACTAGAGAGTTGGACACAATGGATACATTCCTTGATTCATCATGGTATTTCTTAAGATATTGTGATCCAAAGAATGCAGAAGCTGCATTTGACAAGAAGAAGGTAGACTACTGGATGAACGTTGACCAGTACATCGGTGGAGTTGAACATGCGATTCTTCACTTAATGTACGCTAGATTCTTCCAGATGGCACTTTATGATTTAGGACTTGTTTCAGCAGAAGAACCGTTCAAGAACCTGCTTACTCAGGGTATGGTTAACAAAGACGGTAAGAAGATGAGTAAATCCATCGGAAACGTAGTAAGCCCTGAAGAAATCATTCAGAAATACGGTGCCGATACTGCAAGACTGTTTATACTATTCGCTGCACCTCCAGAAAGAGAACTTGACTGGTCAGACAAGGGCGTAGAAGGAAGCTTTAGATTCCTTAACAGAGTATGGCGTTTAGTATACGAATTTGTTAACAACAGCGAAGAAGCAGGAGACGAATATGAAGTTAAGACAGCTGCAGATAAGGATCTTAACTATGTATTAAATACAACTATTAAGAAGGTAACTGAAGACGTAGGCGGACGTTTCAGCTTCAACACAGCAATCAGTTCCATTATGGAATTAGTAAATGAATTATATAAGTATAAGGAATTACCTGATGCAAACCAGGCATTCCTGAAGAAAGCTATTGAGGTTCTTGTAATTATCCTTTCACCGTTTACACCTCATATCTGTGAGGAAATGTGGGAATCACTAGGATACACAGGTTCACTTTCAGACGTTGCATGGCCTGAATACTGCGAAGATGCACTTGTAAAAGATACAGTTGAAATCGTAGTTCAGATCAACGGCAAGGTCAAAGAAAAGATGGTCGTAGATAATAATATGAGCCGTGAAGACCTTGAAAAGACTGCAATGGGAAATGATGCAGTAAAGGCTCTTACAGAAGGTAAAAACGTTGTTAAGGTAATTGCTGTTCCTAATAAGCTTGTTAATATTGTAATCAAGTAAAGGGGAGTATATGATAGAGCATAAAAACAGCAGAAGACAACCAAAACAAAGACAGAATAAACCCTTGCAGGGTAATATAAATAGCAAAACAAAAGCAAAAGCAAATCCTAAGGCTATGACTCAGGCTAAGTCACAGGGCAAAGCAAAACAGAAGGAAAAAAATCCTTTTGAGGGGGTTTTGAAACCAAAGGCAAAGATTCAGCCTAGATATTCTAGAGTTAAGGATGCGCAAAAGTATAAACAAAACAAACAGAACAATAAAGCAAAGCACAGTAATGGTGCCAAGGCAGAAAACCTAAAGATCATTCCTTTAGGTGGTTTGAATGAAATTGGAAAGAACTTTACTGTTCTAGAATATAAGGATCAGATTCTTATAATTGACTGCGGTAACTCTTTTCCAGAAGAAGGTATGTATGGTATCGACGTTGTAATTCCTGATTTCAGCTATCTTGATAAGAATGCAAAGAAGATAGTCGGACTGGTAATTACGCATGGTCACGAAGACCATATCGGTGCAGTTCCTTACTTTGTAAGAAAATTCAATGTACCTATTTACGGTACAAGACTTTCACTAGGTCTAATCAGAAACAAACTTGAGGAACACGGTCTTACAGCTAATCTGAATACAGTTAAGGCAGGTACAAAGTTTAAGGTAGGAGAATTTAAAATTGAACCTATTAGAACTACACACTCCATTGCCGATGCAATTGCGCTGTATATTCAAACACCAGCTGCTAACCTGTTTCATACAGGTGACTTCAAAATAGACTACACACCTATAGACGAAGAACCTATAGACCTAGTAAAATTTGCTGAAATAGGTAAGCGTGGCGTAGATATTATGCTTGCTGACAGTACAAATGCTCTGAGACCGGGATTTACGGCCTCAGAACAGGTTGTAGGTTCCACCTTGGATAGAATTTTCAGCCAGGTAGAAAACAGAATTATAATTGCGTCATTCTCGTCCAATGTGCATAGAGTTCAGAAAATTATTGAACTTGCTGCAAAATATGGTAGAAAGTGTGCTATTTCAGGACGAAGCATGGAGAATGTTGTTAAGCTTGCTCAGGAACTAGGTTATATGAAAGTTCCGGCAGGTATGATGGTTGAACTTAATAAGACAAAGAATATTCCTGATAGAGAGCTTGTAATTATAACTACAGGAAGCCAGGGCGAACCAATGTCAGCACTTGCAAGAATGGCTAATGATGAGCACAGAAATGTTCATCTTAAAAAAGGCGATACAGTTATTCTTTCATCTTCACCGGTTCCGGGAAATGAGAAAGCTGTATCAACAGTAGTAAATAAGCTCTTTGAAAAGGGCGTAAATGTTATTTACAACGACATTGCAGATATACATGTAAGTGGACACGCATGCCAGGAAGAACTTAAACTTATTCAGACACTTATAAAGCCAAAGTTCTTTATGCCGGTACATGGCGAATACAGACATCTGGTTCAGCATGCTGCCATTGCCGAATCCATTGGAATGAGCAGGGATAGAATCTTCATCCTTTCTAATGGAGACCAGCTTACAGTAGATAAGAAATCTGCAACTAAATTCCAGAATGTATGCAGTGCAGAAGACATTCTGGTCGACGGACTTGGAATTGGAGACGTAGGTAATATAGTACTTAGAGACAGAAAACAGCTTTCTGAATCAGGACTTATTATAATAGTCTTCGCCCTTGATAAAGCAAGTGGAACCATTGTTTCAGGTCCAGATATCGTATCTAGAGGTTTTGTTTACGTACGTGAACACGAAGATTTAATTAATCGTGCTAAGGCACTGGCTACAACGACGATTGAAGCATGCCTGGACAATAACAACACTGATTGGAACACAATTAAGAACAGTGTTCGTGATGAAATGAGAAAGTTCATTTTCAACGAAACAAAGAGAAGTCCGATTATCTTACCGATAATTCTGGACGTATAGACGAAAAACTAAAATTAATCTTGAAAAGGAGAAATATCATGAATGTATATGATCAGGCACATGGCCTAGCTAAGGCTATTAAAGAATCAGAAGAATTCAAGCAGTATGACCAGCTTAAGACATCTATTGATGCTAATGAAAGCCTGTCCAAAATGGTAAAGGATTTTCAGGCAAAGCAGTTTGAGTTCCAGACTAAGCAGATGATGGGTGAAGAAGTTGCACCTGAAATGCTTGCTCAGGTTCAGGAACTTTATCAGATTATGGCTAAGGATCCACTGGCTGCACAGTACATGCAGGCAGAAATGAGATTCTCTCTTATGATGAATGATGTATATAAAATTCTGGGAGAAGCAATAGGACTTGGCAACGAGCAATAATTTTGTTATAATACTAAAAGACAAAATGTTGTTAATTAATTTTTAGAAGAAAGTGAGAATAGAACAATGATTTCTGCAGGCGATTTTAGAAAAGGCGTGACTTTTGAAATGAATGGAGATCCACATGTAGTATTAGATTTCCAGCACGTAAAACCAGGAAAGGGAGCAGCTTTTGTAAGAACTAAGTATAAGAACATCTTAACAGGTGCTACAAGAGAAGAAGCATTCAACCCTTCCGATAAATTCCCTAAAGCTCATATTGAAACAAAGGTAATGCAGTACCTTTACAACGATGGTGAACTTTACTACTTCATGGATAATGAAACTTATGATCAGGTTCCTATCGCACATGATCAGGTTGAAGATGCAATTAAGTATCTAAGAGAAAATGACGAAGCTACAATTAAGTTCTACCAGGGAGCACCATTCCTTGTAGAAGCACCTAACTTCGTTGACCTGGTTGTTACAGAAACCGAACCAGGAGTTAAGGGAAATACAGCAACAAACGTAACTAAAGCAGCTACTGTTGAAACTGGAGCAGTTATCCAGGTTCCTATCTTCATCGAAGAAGGAGAAAAAATTCAGATTGACACTAGAACAGGTGAATATCTGGGAAGAGCAAAATAATTATTACAACCAAAGGGGTGCTTTACTTAAGCATCCCTTTATTGAGTATTTATGGCAAAACAAAAGGTAAAAATAAAGATGGATTTGAGGTAACAGATGAATAAATCAAATAAGAAAAAAATTATTCCTGTTATAATTGCTGCAGTTGTTGTGCTGGCAGTTATATGCGGAGTATTTATATATAATTCAGGTCTTGCACCAACAGATAAGAACAACAAGGATGATGTTATTGTGACCGTAGAGCAAGGAAGTAGTGCATACGAGATTCTGGATGCTTTAGCAGATAAAGGGCTTGTAAAGAGCAAATTAAGCGCTAAGTTATACATGAAGCTTAACAGCCCAGATAATCTACAGGCTTATACTTATGTATTAAATAAATCAATGAGTTTCAAGGAAATCCTGGGCATTATCGAAGCAGGAGACCTTAAATATGTAATGACATCGAAGTTTACAATTATCGAAGGTTCCACAGCGGCTGATGCAGCAAAGAACATAGCTAAGGAACTTTCCGTAACAGAAGACGAGCTAAAATCTACATGGAATGATGAAGCTTATCTTAAGAAACTTATAAAGAAATACTGGTTCCTTACAGACGACATTTTAAATCAGGATTTAATTTGTCCTCTAGAAGGATTCCTGTATCCAGATACATATTTCGTAATTAAGGAAAATCCAACAACAAAGGATATTACAGAACAAATTCTTGATAATACAGAAGCCAAGCTGGGTACAATTAAAGATGAAATGGAAAAATATGACGGCAGTCTCTTTGAGTTAATGACACTTTCCTCAATTGTCGAAAACGAGTCACTATTTGAAGAAGACAGACCTAAGATTGCAGGTGTGTTTGTTAACCGTCTTGCTAAGGACATGCCGCTACAGAGCGACATTACAGTTCTTTATCCTCTAGGAGAAAAGAGAGTTGATGTAAGGGAAGCAGATCTTCAGGTAGACAGCAAATACAACACATATAAGCATGCAGGTCTTCCTGTAGGACCAGTTTGCAGCCCAGCTGTTGACACAATTAAGGATACAATCAATTACGACAAGAACGATTATCTGTACTTCTTCGCAACAGAAGACGGAAAGGTTCTTTATAGCAAAACTTACGAAGAGCATCTAAAAAATATAGAAGAGAATGGATGGTACTAATTGAAGAATATAACTAATGACATTGTAGATAATTACATATCAGAGTATTATAGACCTGTTAATGATGAACTTGGTAATCTACGCCAAATGGGAGAAAATGACCGAGTTCCAATTATACAGAAGGATACTGAAATGGTTTTGACCTCGTATCTGAAGTTGAAGCAGCCTAAGAAAATACTTGAAATCGGTACGGCTATAGGATATTCAGCTTTATATTTTGCAACAGTTTGCCCTGAAGCAACAATATACACAATAGAAAAAGATGAAACTATGCTTCAGGCCGCAAGACATAATTTTTCTGTTTCAGATATGTCAGATAGAATAACTTCATTATTCGGAGACGGTCAGGAACAAATAGAAAAGCTGAGAGATGAAGGCGTAGATGGTTTTGATTTCATCTTTATTGATGCGGCAAAGAGCCATTACAAGAGATTCCTTGAGGCAGCCCTTACAGTGGCAGAGGATAATGCGCTCATTATCTCCGACAACATTCTGATGAAGGGCATGACTGCATCAGACGAATACGACGAATTTAAGAAACATAAGACAAACATTAGAAAAATGAGAGAATATGTTGATTTCATTTGCACACAGAAAGACCTAGAGACAAGCCTTGCGGCTGTAGGCGACGGCCTTGCAGTGACAACATATAAGAGGTAGAAATGAAAAAAGAAGATTTTGAACTGCTTGCTCCTGCAGGCGACTTAGAAAAACTGAAGACAGCGATTATTTATGGTGCAGATGCAGTTTATTTTGGCGGAGAGCTTTTTAGCTTGAGAGCCGGTGCCGGTAATCTGACTTTAGATGAAATGAGAGAGGGCTGTGCTTTCGCTCATGAAAGAGGAAAACGCTGTTATCTGACAATTAATATTTTTGCTCACAACGAAGATATTGAACCACTTACAGAGTATCTTAACGAAATCAAGAACATCGACATTGATGCTTTTATTGTGAGTGATCCTGGAATCATAGATTTAATCCAAGAAATAATTCCTAATGCGGAAATACACCTTTCCACTCAGGCAAATATGACTAATTACAGAACCGCTAATTTCTGGTATAAGATGGGGGTTAAGAGACTTGTTCTCGCCCGTGAGCTTACCTTTGAGGAAATTAAGGGGGTAAGAGCTCATATTCCTGAAGATATGGAATTAGAGGCTTTCGTTCACGGAGCTATGTGTATTTCGTATTCGGGGAGATGTCTGCTGAGCAACTTTATGATTGAAAGAGATGCCAACAGAGGTGCCTGTGCCCATCCATGCAGATGGAAGTATTCTCTTGTAGAGGAAAAAAGACCTGGAGAATACTATCCTGTTGAAGAAGATGGTAGAGGAACCTATATCCTGAATTCACGCGATTTATGTATGATTGAACACCTTCCTGAAATTATCGAGAGCGGAATTATGAGCGCCAAGATTGAAGGAAGAATGAAAAGTAGCTTCTATGTTGCAACTATTATTCACGCATATAGACAGGCCATCGACGCCTATTTTGCAGATCCTGAGAACTATGAATTCAAAGAAGAATGGCTTACTGAACTTAAGAAGGCAAGCCATAGAGAGTTCACAACAGGCTTCTACTTTGACCAGCCGACCAACCTAGATCAAAACTACCAGACAAGTGCATACACTAGAGAATATGCTTTCGTTGGCATCATAAGAAGCTATGACCCAGAAACAAAAATGGCTGTAATTGAACAGAGAAATAAGATGGTCACTAGCGACGAAATAGAGATTTTCGGACCGGATATTCCATTCTTCAAACAGAAAATCACAGAAATGTATGACGCTGAATCCGGTGAGCCAATTGACGCTGCACCACATCCGCAACAGATTATAAGAATGAAAATGGCGCAACCTGTAAAACCTAATTACATGTTAAGAAAGAAAAAATAAAAGGGGACTAGAACCTTAACGGGAGACATATGTATTATTTTATCATAGTAATTTCAATTATACTTAACGGTGTGATTATTGTATCAAATACAGCAATGAACTCCGTTAATAAGAACAAAATTAAACAGCTGGCAGAAGAGGGTAATAAATCAGCAATTGCACTACAGGATTTGCTTGATAAGGCAATGGTATATAGATTTACCAATAGATTTTTAAGCTATACATTCTTTGCAGTGGGCCTTTACGGAGCCTTAAATTTGCCTTTTGACCTGCCATATTATAACGCAATTGCTATTGCCGCATATATTGCGCTTATACTTTCATTTAGCGAATATTTTACAAGAAAGTTGGCAGAACAGCACAGCGAGGGCATAGCACTTACCTTTGCAGGAATTGAAAAATTTCTTGTAATAGTGCTTAAGCCAATTGTGCTTATTCCATCACTCATAGCAAATCTTTTCCTTGTTATATTTCATCAGAAAACAAATGTTGAAGATAATGAGTACTCAGAAGATAAAGTAATGTCAATGCTAGAAGCAGGGCAGCAGAGTGGCGAAATCAAAGAAGAAGGCAAGAAAATGATAAATTCCATTTTCAGTTTCGACGATAAGCTTGCCTACGAAATAATGACGCCAAGAACTGACGTATTTGTAATCGATATAAAAGATTCACCTGATGAATACCTGGATCAGCTTATGGAATTAAGATACTCCAGAATCCCAGTTTGCGAAGATGAAACCGATAATATTATCGGCATTCTGCACATTAAGGACTATCTTATTAAAGCGAGAGAATCTGGCTTCGATAAGGTGGATATTCTCGCAATTTTGAGAAAACCTTATTTCGTTCCTGAAACAAAGAATATAGACTCACTTTTCTTTGAACTTCAGAAAGAAAAACAACAAGTTGCAATATTAATAGACGAATATGGTGGATTCAGCGGAATTGTAACTATGGAAGATATAGTTGAAGAAATTGTTGGAGACATTGATGATGAATACGATGAAGAAGACCATGTAATCCAAAAGATTGACGATAATAATTATATCGTAGACGGCGATGTTTATCTAAGTGATATTAGTGAGGAAGCAAAGATTAATCTAGAATCAGACAGCAGTGAAACCATTGGCGGCTTCATCATCGACATCTTAGGCGAAATTCCGGAAGATGGGGATGAGGATAGAGAACTGAAATTCCAGAATTACATCTTTACAATTCTTTCAGTAAAAGACCGTCGAATTGAAAAGGTAAAAATTGAAATTCTTCCGGAAGATGTGGAATCAGATTCCGAAGATAATGACATAGACATAGAATAAGAGTTGATTATGATGAACAATAATTATCTAACAACAGCTATAATTGCACATGTGGATGCCGGAAAGACGACCCTGTCCGAAGGCATCCTGTACAAAACAGGCATCACCCGCACACTTGGCCGAGTGGATCATGGCGATGCTTTTTTTGATACGCATAATTTAGAAAGAAAGCGTGGAATCACAATTTTCTCCAAGCAGGCAGTTTTTCCCCTGGATAATAAGAAAGTCAACCTTCTTGATACGCCAGGTCATATGGATTTCTCAGCTGAAATGGAGCGAACTTTAAGTGTCTTAGACTATGCAATTCTTGTAATTAGTGCGTCTGACGGAGTTACAGGACAAGTTGATACACTATGGAAACTTCTCCAGAAATATCAGGTGCCAACATTCGTATTCATCAATAAAATGGATCAGCCAGGATGCAATCTAGATGCAGTTATGAAGAGTCTTCGCACCTCACTAAGCGACAGCTTTGTTCTCTTCGACAAAGAAGATGATGACTTTTATGAAAATGTGGCAGCCTGTGACGAACAGCTAATGGAAGATTTCTTCGATACAGGGGTTCTCTCGGATCAGGCCATTGCTGGCTCTATTCAAGCTCTGAAAGTCACTCCATGCTATTCAGGTTCAGCCCTTAAGATGATAGGATTAGATAACCTACTTGATGGTTTTTCTAGATTCACTATTTGTAATACATATCCTGATAAGTTTGGAGCCAAGGTTTTCAAAATTACAAGAGATGATAAGGGAAATCGCCTGACTCATATGAAAATTACCGGAGGAAAACTTCGAGTAAAGGAAACTATTGGTGAAGAAAAAATTAATCAGATAAGAATATATAACGGAGCAAAATCAGATGCTGTAGCTGAGGCCGAAGCTGGCCAGGTAGTTTCAGTTACAGGTCTAGATAATACTTATAGCGGTCAGGGGCTGGGATTCGAAGAAGGAATCGAAAAGCCAATCATGGATGCCGTTATGTCCTATGAGGTAGTGCTACCTGATGGTTCGGACGTTCACGAGGCTCATGTGAAACTGAGACAATTGTCAGAAGAAATTCCAGAACTTCATGTTGCGTGGAACGAAGAGAATGGCTCCATTAGAATGAATCTTATGGGAGAAATTCAAGCAGAAATTATTAAGAGCATTGTCAGTGATAGATATGGTTTTACCATAGACTATAGCCAAGGCAAAGTAATGTACAGAGAGACCATCAAAGGAAAGACCTACGGCGTAGGTCATTATGAACCTCTGAAACATTATGCTGAGGTTCACCTAATAATGGAAGCCCTGCCTGAAGGAAGCGGCCTGGTTTTCGATAGCATTTGTAGCGAAGATGTCCTAGACCGAAACTGGCAGAGACTCATTATGACTCATCTCGCTGAAAGAGAGCACCCAGGAGTTCTTACTGGTTCGCCAATAACAGATATGAAAATAAGTATTGCCACAGGTAAGGCCCATATTAAGCATACGGAAGGTGGTGACTTCCGCCAGGCAACCTATAGGGCAATTAGACAGGGCCTTAGAAGAGCAGAAAATGTTCTTCTCGAGCCATATTACAGCTATATTCTTGAGGTTCCTACGGACATGGTGGGACGTGCAATGTCTGATATCCAAAGACTATCAGGCACATGCACTCCTGGAGAAACGGCTACTTCGGACCTGGCGGTTTTGACCGGAATTTGTCCTGTGGCGACTATGAACGGGTATGAGCGTGACGTGATTTCTTACACTAGAGGACAGGGGAGACTTTCGTGCATTTTCAATGGGTACAAACCTTGTCATAACACCGAGGAGGTTTTGGACGAAACAGCCTACGATGCGGACACCGATGCAGAAAACCCAACAGGTTCAATATTCTGCAGCCACGGCGGTGGCACATTTATACCGTGGGACGAAGTGGAAAAATACATGCATCTGGACATGGTTCTTCGCGAAAAGGAAATGCCTTATGCGGTAAGCGGTCAGATAAGACCACAACGACAGAGGGAGTACAGTCAGGCTGAGCTTGATGCAGTGTTTCAAATGACCTACGGGGTTAACAAGCGCGATCAAAACTCATTCAAGCGCGGTCCGCGAACTATTGAGGCGGCCTCTCAAACAGGTCCAAAGGTTCAAAGCGGTTACAATAAGAGCGGAGCTAAGGAAGTTTTAGTCATTGACGGGTACAATATTATTTTTGCCTGGGAGGAACTTAAGGAACTATCTTCTCTGAATTTAGAGGCAGCGAGAGATAAGCTAATTGAAATTCTCCGAAATTACCATGGATTCACAGGTACAGATATGATTCTTGTTTTTGACGCATATAAGCAAAAGGGAAGTACGCAACATAATGAAAGCTACGATGGCCTGAACATTGTTTATACCAAAGAAAACGAGACAGCCGATAGATATATCGAAACTTACGTTACGGAGAATGCAAAGAAGTTTAAGATTACCGTGGCGACTTCTGATGGCCTGGAACAGACCATGATTTTTGGGCAGGGCGCACTTCGAATGCCAGCAAGAGAACTTAAAGAACGCATTGCAGATGCCGAACGCTCCATTAGAAATTTATTGAAAAACACTCAGTAAAATGCTATAATTTTAATGGTTAGGAGGTAGCATTTATGTCCAATGACGTTCAGGGCGGTAAGATTGCCTATGATGATATTGCATCACTGGTTAATAACGCCGTTATGCAAAGCAAAGGAGTCTACAAGCTGACCGGAGGATTAACTGACAGTATTCCCCTAGGTCTCTTAGGTATAGACAATGCAGGGAAAGGGATTAAGATTTCCAAAAATGATGATGGACTGGTTTTGGATCTTCATGTTATTGTGGAGTATGAAACCAAAATACCTCATTTAGCCTGGGAGATACAGGCTGCAGTAAAAGAAAGCATTGAAACTGCTACGCAGCAAAAGGTTGCAGCAGTAAATATACATGTGCAAGGAGTTCACTTGCCGGGAGAGGAAGAAGACTAACAGATATGATTAACACAAGAAAAGAAGCCAGAGAATATATGATGCAGGTTATTTTCCAGATGGAGTCCAATAAGGATTTCAATGTTGACAGCATAGAAAGATATTTAGATAGCGATCATATTAACAACAAGCAGTGGAACTACTGCAATGATACATTCTCACTTATCTGTAATAAGAAAGAAATCATAGACGAAACAATAGATGATAACAGCAAGAACTGGAAGATTTCAAGAATTCCAAAGACTGACCTAGCTACACTAAGGGTGGCTGTCTGCGAAATTCTTTTCGAAGATGACATTCCAGTTCAGACATCAATTAATGAAGCAGTAGAGCTTGCAAAGGTATACGGAACAGACAATTCGTTCAAGTATGTTAATGCAATTCTAGCTTCAGTTGTTAAAGAAGGCTAAACATGTCAAAGGTGTCATGTTGCCTGGGAATTGACACTAGCAATTACAAGACCAGTGTTGCTATAGTCAGTTGCAGTGGTCAGATTATCTGTAATCTGCAACAATATCTTAAGGTAAAGAAGGGCGAAAGGGGACTAAGACAATCCGACGCTCTTTTTCAGCATGTAATGAACCTGCCCTCTTTAATAGAAGAGGCTTATGACGCGCTTTCCCAGGGGTATTCTGTGGAGGCTGTTTCAGTATCAACGAAACCGAGACCGGTGGAAGGATCATATATGCCTGTTTTTAACGGTGGAATCGCAGTAGCAAGATCTATAGCAGCGGCTGGAAATCTGCCACTCATTGAGACATCCCACCAAGAAGGCCATATTGAGGCGGTTAAGTACTACAGCAAAATGCGAGATTTATCAAAACTCATAAGTTTCCATTTCTCCGGAGGAACCACAGAGGCACTTCTTGTAGATGAGACTAGTGAATATTGCAAAATAGAAATCATTGGCGGTACTAAAGACATTGCCTTTGGCCAGGTCCTTGACAGAGCGGGAGTTGCCCTTGGCATGGAGTTTCCATGCGGAGAGGAAATGGATAATATGCCAGAAATTGAAATTCCAGCTTCTGGCAATTTATTGCCTAAGATTAAAATAGTTGAAGACGGGTATATTAACCTATCGGGAATAGAAACAAAAATTCAAAGGCTCATAGAAGGTGGCAAAGTCGACAAAGAGCATCTGGTGGCTATGATATTTGAAAGAATTGCTGAAGCCATTGCAGAAATGTGCAAGAAACTGAGCAAAAAATACATGATAAATGATTTTCTCTTTGCTGGAGGTGTTTCTTCAAGTAAGAGAATCCGAAGGAAACTTGAATATAAACTTAAGGGTTTGAATATAGAATTTGGAGAAGCTAAGCTATCAACAGATAACGCCGTTGGAGTAGCGCTTCTTGGAGGACAAGAAATATGGCATTAAAGCCTGTAACCGTAACACAACTTAATGAATATATTGGAAGAGTTATTGGCACAGATCCTTTACTTGCAGCTGTCGTTGTAAAAGGTGAAATTTCTAACTTAAAGTACCACTCAAGTGGTCATGTTTACTTTTCCATAATCGATTCAGCTAGCAAGATTTCTTGTTTTCTAAACAAGAGCATTGCACAGAATATGACCTATCCTTTAGAAGAGGGAACAGAAGTAACTATAACAGGTCAGGTAAGCGTATTCTCTAAAAATGGAACTTATTCTCTTTATGTTAAACATATTGAGAGAGAAGGCGCAGGAAGCCTGGCGGCAGCTTTTGAGAAAATGAAGGAAAAGCTGTTTAAAGAAGGCTTATTTGATCAGAAATACAAGAAGCCTATTCCAAAATTCCCAAATAAAATTGGAATAGTAACATCGAGGACAGGAGCAGCTGTTAAGGATATACTCAAAATACTGAAAACAAGAAATAATCTTGTAGACATAGTAATCTTCCCTGTGCTGGTTCAAGGACCTGCTGCAGCAGGAGATATTGCAGCTATGATTGATTATGTTAACGAAAATCATCAGGACATAGATACTTTAATAGTTGGACGAGGTGGTGGCTCAGCTGATGATCTTTGGGCCTTTAACGAAGAAGTGGTGGCTAGGAGCATTTTCCGCTCAAAAATCCCCATTATATCTGCTGTAGGTCATGAAATAGACTTTACAATATCAGATTTAGTGGCCGATTTAAGAGCTGAAACCCCAACAGCTGCGGCACAAATTGCAGTTCCCGATATTAGAGACTTAAATAATGAGCTGGGAAATCTTTATGAAAATCTATATGTGCATTTGACTAATAAAATAATGTACAACAAACTGAGTCTAGATAGACTTGCTGATGAACTTAAGACTAATATAGAGAGCCGAATTGAAAAATACAGCAATGAACTGAAGCAGGCACTACTTATTCTTGAAGAGAATAATCCAGTTAAGATTCTAGAAAGCGGTTTTTCCCTGGTAACAGACCGAGAAAATAAGGTTGTAGATACAGTGGAAAACTTTAGTGTTGGAGACAAGTATAAGATTACACTTAAAGATGGCTACGCAGACTGCGTAATTACTGAGATAGGAAGTGGTTCAAATGGATAAATGTAAATTTGAAGAATCCCTGGCGAAGTTGCAGGAAGCCTGCGAAAAGATTAAGGCAGGGGATCTTCCACTGGAAGCAGCAATTGCCTGCTATAACGAAGGGAAGGCACATTACAAGAATTGCAAGAGCATTCTTGAAGAAGCAACTCAAAGTATAGAAGTCATAGAAAGGAACCAATAGACATGATTGAAAGTTATGAAACCTACAAAGAAATTGTCAACGAGCACATTTTAGACTATATTCCAAGTATAGACGCAAAGAGCAATGTACTCTACGAATCAATGAAGTATTCACTTTCTTCAGGAGGAAAAAGACTTCGTTCAGTTCTATTACTTTCAGCGTGTGAATTTGCAGGCGGTAAATATCAGGATGCGCTTCCTTATGCATGCGCAATGGAGTACATCCATACTTATTCTCTAATCCATGACGATCTTCCTGCTATGGATAACGATGATTTAAGAAGAGGAGTTCCTACAAATCATAAGGTTTATGGAGACGGCATGGCAGTTCTTGCAGGTGATGGTCTTCTTAATACTGCTTATGAAATCATGAATAAGGATTTGTTCCTTCACTTTGATAATATTAAAGAACTTAAAAAGAGAATTAATGCGGCTCATTGTATTTGTAAGGGTGCTGGCGTTACAGGCATGATTGCTGGACAAGCTTCAGACATTGAAAACGAAAAAAAACAATGCTCAAATGAAATGCTTGATTATATTCACCTTAACAAAACAGGAGCACTTATTGTTGCCGCTGTACGTGCAGGGCTGTATCTCGGCGGTGCATCTGATGAAATGATGTCAGATATGACAAGCTACGCGGAAAACCTAGGTCTTGCTTTCCAGATTGCCGATGATATACTTGACGTTAAGGGAACAGAAGAGGAAATGGGTAAGAGAGCTGGCGCCGACAAAGAACATGAAAAAGTAACTTATGTTTCAGTTAACGGACTTGAAGCTTCCGAAACCAGACTAGACGAGTTAACAAAAGCTTCAATAAAAGCTGTAGAGAAGTATTACGACAACGCAGAATTCTTCTATAAGCTTGTACTTAAACTACAGAATAGGAAACACTAAATAATGAATATTAAACTTTCACAATATGATTTTCCCGAAGACTTGAAATGGATGGAAATGGATGATATGAAGGTATTATCCGACGTAATCAGGGAATTTCTTATAGAAAAAGTTTCACAGACAGGCGGACATCTTGCTTCCAACTTAGGAGTTGTGGAACTTTCCATCGGACTGCACAGAGTTTTTAGCAGTCCAAGAGACAAAATAATATGGGACGTTGGACACCAGGCTTACGTTCATAAGATACTGACAGGCAGAGCTGAAGATTTCGACACTTTGAGACAATATGGCGGCATGAGCGGTTTCCCTAAGGCTTGCGAAAGCGATCACGATGCCTTTGACACAGGACACTCTAGCACATCTATTTCCGCAGCCTGTGGCATGGTTGCCGCAAGAGATATAAAAGGCGAAAAAGGAGAAGTCATTGCCGTTATAGGTGATGGTGCTCTTACTGGAGGCATGGCATTTGAGGCTCTCAACAATCTTGGGGCTTCCAAGTCAAAGGCTATTGTCATCTTAAATGACAACGGCATGTCCATATCCAAGAATATCGGCGGGCTGTCACAACATCTTAACGGCCTTCGTGTATCAGACAAGTATATCAAAGCCAAGTCAGACATAAAAAAAGGTCTTCAGAACATAGGTAAAATAGGTAATTCAATATATGAAGGTCTGGATTCAGCCAAGGAATCTCTTAAGCATGCTATTATGCCTAAGGGAATTATCTTTGAGGAACTGGGATTCACATATCTTGGACCTATAGATGGACATAATTTGGAGTCTGTTATTGGAGTTTTAGAACAGGCGAAACAGGCAAAGGGACCTGTCTTGGTACACTTAATCACTAAGAAGGGCAAGGGATATGAGGATGCAGAAAAGTATCCGGATAAATTCCATGGAGTTTCCCCATTTAACCCTGAAACAGGCAAGGCAAAGAAAAATAATGGCATGACCTATTCCTCATTGTTTGGTAAAACAGCAGTTCAGATAGCTAAAGGTAATCCAAACGTTGTTGCAATTACTGCTGCCATGGGTGAGGCTACAGGACTAGGCGAGTTCTCACGTAGATTCCCTAAGAGATTTTTCGATGTGGGAATAGCAGAGCAGCATGCGGTTACATTTGCTGCAGGCCTTGCAAAGGCAGGTATGAGACCTATCGTTGCAATCTACTCATCATTCTTACAGAGAGCTTATGACCAAATTATAGAAGATGTCTGTCTTCAGAATCTTCCAGTAATCTTTGCCATAGATAGAGCTGGAGTTGTTGGAGCCGATGGAGCGACACATCACGGAGTTTTTGACCTTTCATATTTAAGGTCGATTCCAAATCTGACGGTTTTGACCCCTACATGTGGCAATGATCTAGTTGCTATGTTGAAATATGCCATGACGCTTGAATCACCTGTTGCCATTCGTTACCCTAGAGAGGGCTGTACTTATAACGAAGACACCTTTGAAGAGTATGACGGCTGTAACTGGCGACTTTCTGAGGGTAAGGATGTTGATATTTGGGCATGCGGAAGAATGCTTGATAGAGCAATTGAAGTTAAGAATATGCTTGTTCTTAAGGGAATTGATGCGGGAGTCGTTGCAGTAACTAAGATTAAGCCTCTCGATATTTCTCCTCTTGAGGACAATGGCGAAAATAAGAAAATTCCTGTAGTTACACTGGAGGATAACAACATCTCTGGTGGTTTTGGCGAGGGACTGGATTCAGCGCTAGGTGGATTGAGACCTGTTATTAATATAGGCTGGCCTGATGATTTTGTGGAACACGGCGATATTGAATCTTTAGAAAAGAAACATGGACTGGATGCTCAGTCTATTGTAGAAAGGATATGTGAAGAACTTGAAAGAAAGGCTTGATACATTACTGGTTAGACAGGGTTATTATGAATCCAGGGAGAAGGCGAAGCGTGCCATTATGGCGGGAATCGTTTTTGTCAATGGTCAGAAAAGCGACAAAGCCGGCAATATGATTGACACCGAGGCGGAGATTTTTGTTAAGGAAAATATCTGTCCTTATGTTAGCCGTGGCGGACTGAAGCTAGAAAAATCCATGAAATACTTTGATCTGGATTTAAAAGGCGATGTCTGCATGGACATAGGCGCATCTACCGGTGGATTTACAGATTGCATGCTCCAAAATGGTGCAGTTAAGGTTTACGCTGTAGACGTAGGATACGGACAGCTAGACTGGAAGCTACGAACCGATGAACGCGTAGTTAATATGGAAAAATGCAATGTCAGATATCTGGATACAGAAACTATTGCTGAACCTATAGATTTTATAAGCATCGACGTATCTTTTATTTCACTTAAGCTGATTTTCCCTGTTGCAGCTAAACTTCTTACTGATGACGGACATATTGTATGTCTGGTTAAACCTCAGTTTGAGGCAGGCAGAGAACAGGTAGGCAAAAAAGGAATCGTAAGAGATCGAAAAGTCCATGAAGAAGTTATTGAAAATGTAATAGGATATGCGGCTGAAAACGGCTTGTATCCAAATGGTTTAACATTTTCCCCAGTTACTGGCGCAAAAGGTAATATAGAATATCTTTTATATCTTTCCAAAACAGAAGATGTGCGTTATAATGAGGATAGCGTCAAGGAGACGGTTGATAACTCTCACAGAGAGTTGGAGTAGATTTTATTTTTAAAAAGGAGAGTTAAAGGAAATGAAACTATCAAACAAAGTGGAATCAATGCAGTTTTCACCAATCAGAAAATTCAATCCGATTGCACAGAAGGCTAAAGATGCAGGTAAAAAGGTTTATCACCTAAACATCGGTCAGCCAGACGTTGAAACACCTCAGTGCTTCATGGATGCCATCAGAGATTATCAGTCAAAGGTAATCGCTTATGCAGAATCAGGTGGTCTTACAGTACTACAGGACGCAGTTTCTGAATACTTCAAAAATTATGGCATGGACATTGAAAGAAAAAATATAATCGTAACTACAGGTGGATCAGAAGCTCTTAGTATGACTTTCGTTTCACTCTTAAATGAAGGCGATGAAATTCTTCTTGCTGAACCATTCTACACAAACTATCGCACATTCGCCGCAGCTGCAGGTGGTAAGGTTGTTCCTATTACAACTAAAGCAGAAGATGGATACCACTATGCTAAGAGAGAACAGATTGAACCATTAATCAACGAAAGAACTAAGGCAATCTGCTGCATCAACCCTGGTAATCCAACAGGTACAGTTCTTACAAGAGATGAAATGAAACTTATCTGTGAAATCGCTAAGGAACATGACCTTTGGGTTATCGCTGACGAAGTATACAGAGAATTCGCATATGACGGAAGAGAAGCTACTTCATTTGGTCAGTTAGACGAATACAAAGATAGAGTAATCCTTATTGACTCCGTTTCCAAGAGACACTCAGCTTGTGGAGCAAGAATCGGTCTTCTTATTTCAAAGAACGACGAATTCATGCAGAGCGCAATGAAGATTGCACAGGGAAGACTTTGTGTATCAACAGTTGACCAAATTGGTGCTGCTGCTCTGTTCAGACTTCCACTTTCATACTATGATGAAGTTAAGGCAGAGTACTGCGGAAGAAGAGACGTTGTATATGAAGAACTAATGAAGATTCCTGGAGTTGTTTGCCAGAAGCCAGGCGGAGCATTCTATATGACTGCTAAACTTCCAGTAGACGATGTTGAAGACTTCTTAATGTTCTTATTAACAGAATTCGATGACAACGGCGAAACAGTAATGTTCGCACCTGCTGAAGGTTTCTATGCTACACCAGGTCTAGGTAAGGATGAAATGCGTATTGCATACGTTCTTAACCAGGACGATATGAGAAGAGGTGTAGAACTTATCAGGCTTGGAATCGAAGCTTACAACGCAAAAAAAGCTAAATAAAACAGTTGGAAATAAGGTAAGTAAAATAAGCTAAAAATCTCAGGAGCCACAATCTTAAGGGCAGTACTAAGCACTCCCCTAAAGATGTGGCTCTTTTCTATAGGCTGAAATTATGATATAATGTAAAGATGAAATTTTGTAAAAAGAAGGAGTAAACACCTATGGCACAGCCTAAATTATCACCTATGATGCAACAGTATCTGGAAATAAAAGATAACTACAAAGACTGTATTCTTTTCTTCAGGCTCGGCGATTTCTACGAAATGTTTTTCGAAGATGCCAAGCTTGTTTCAAGAGAACTGGAGCTTACTCTTACAGGTAAAAACTGCGGCTTAGAAGAAAGAGCACCTATGTGTGGCGTACCTTTTCACTCAGCAGAAACCTATTTATCAAAACTAGTAGAAAAAGGCTACAAGGTAGCAATTTGCGAACAGGTGGAAGATCCAGCCGCAGCAAAGGGCATAGTGAAAAGAGAGGTAATTAAAATTGTCACTCCCGGCACAGTTACTTCCCAGTCCATGCTTCACGAAACAGAAAACAGCTATCTCGCTTCGGTATACCTGGGCAAGGAAGGAATGTCCATTTCATATTGCGACATTTCCACAGGAGAACTTTATACAACAGAAGAATACACCAAGCTAAACTTAATTGAAGACGTTCTTAACGAACTTGTAAAAATAGATCCAAAAGAAATTATCATTAACGAGACCTATGAGGAATATCTGGACCCGACGGACTTAAAAGCCGTAACAAATGCATACATTTCCACCATGCCTGACTCTTACTACAGTCTTAAGGCAGCGGAGGACTCTATCAAAGCCCAATTTAATAGATTTTCCCTTACTGCACTGGGCATCGACGGCAGAAATCTGAGCATTTTGTCGCTGGGAGTTTTGCTCGCCTATCTACTAGAAACTCAGAAGCAGAATCTGTCCCAGATTACCACTTGTAGCTTCTATGAGCTGGGAAAACACATGTCCTTGGATAAGGCTACTCTTAGAAATCTTGAGATTACGGAGACTCTATATGAAAAGAAAACTCAAGGGTCTCTTCTTGGAGTTCTCGACAAGACGGGAACTGCTATGGGAAGTAGAAAGATGAAGCAGTGGCTGAGAGAGCCTCTTAATAATGCAGCTGAAATCAACCTGAGACTGGATGCCGTTGAGGAACTTTACAACAATCCCATTGTTTCTAACGATGTGCGCGAGGCCCTGAAGCAGGTATATGATTTTGAGCGTCTAGCAGGCCGCGTGGCTTCGGGAAACGCCAACGGTAAGGATTTAATTGCTCTTCGTAATTCCATTTTTGTACTGCCTGATATTAAGGCTTCACTGGCAGATTCGGGTTCTGCGCTTTTGGTGGAGCTTTGCAGCCAGATACATGACCTCGGGCATCTGCAGGTTTTGATCGAAAAGGCCATTGTAGACGACCCGCCATTTACCATAAAAGAGGGCGGACTCATTAAGGAGGGGTACTCTCAGGAGCTGGACGATATCAAGTTTTCTATTAAGGATGGCAAACAGTGGATTGCCAATTTGGAGAGCAAGGAGCGTGAGCGCACGGGTATCAAAACCCTCAAAGTCGGTTTTAACAAGGTTTTCGGCTATTACATCGACGTAACGAAGATGAATGCTCACCTTGTGCCCGATGACTACATCAGAAAGCAGACCCTTGTAAATAACGAAAGATACATTACTCCTGAGCTTAAAGAAATGGAGAATCTGGTTCTAAATGCGGAGACTAAGATTAACCAGATGGAATATGAGATTTTCCTTTCAATTAGAGGAGAAATTCAGAATTATATTAAGGAAATACAGGAAACATCACAGGCAATTGCGCAGCTGGATGTTTTGGGCGCCTTTGCCAATGTGAGCAGCAAGCTAGGCTATGTTAAGCCTATTGTAGACGACAGCTACGAGCTGATAATTGAAAAGGGTAGACACCCGGTTATTGAGCAAATGACGGAAAGTGGAATGTTCGTTTCCAACGATACTTATTTGAATAATTCCGACACAAGCATGCTCATAATTACAGGACCTAATATGGCCGGAAAATCAACGTATATGAGGCAGACGGCCCTTATTGTGCTAATGGCACAGGCAGGGTGCTTCGTGCCATGTGACTATGCGCGAATTGGCGTCTGCGATAGGATTTTCACCCGTATCGGTGCCTCAGACAACCTATCTCAGGGGCAATCCACCTTCTACGTGGAAATGAGCGAGCTAGCTTATATCTTGAACTGTTCCGGAGATCGAAGCCTGATTATTTTAGACGAAATCGGTCGAGGAACCAGCACCTACGACGGACTATCCATTGCATGGGCGGCTGTAGATTACTTGTGTAACGAAAACAAGCACATCCGTACGCTTTTCGCCACTCATTATCATGAGCTGACGGTTCTCGAGGAGCAGATTAAAGGCGTGAAAAACCTAAATGTTGACGTTTCTGAGGAAAACGGCAACATCGTCTTCCTGCACAAAATAGTGCCCGGTTCAGCAAGCCGAAGCTACGGTATTCACGTAGCAAAACTAGCAGGGGTTCCAAAGTCTCTTCTAGAAAACGCAGAATCAAAACTAGAAAAGCTGGAAGAGGGGGCAACTGACATTCAGTCGGCCTTTGAAAGCTCAAGTCCTAAAGTCACTTCAGCACCGGCGAAGGTGGCGGAACCTGTTAATGACATTAACGAACAGCTGTCTTTCTTTATGCCAGGACCAAACCCAGTGGCAGACAGGCTTAAGGAGCTTGATTTAATGGAAGTTACACCATCTCAGGCTATTAGAATTCTGGAAGAATTAAAGGAAATGATATAAATGATTAGAGTTTTAGATAAAATTGTAGCTGATAAAATCGCTGCCGGTGAGGTTATTGAAAGACCTATTTCCATAGTAAAGGAACTTGTGGAAAACTCCATAGACTCAGGTGCGGACTCTATTATCGTCGAAATTAAGAAAGGCGGTAAAACCTATATCCGAGTAACTGACAACGGCTGTGGAATTCCTGATGATGAGGCCGAAACGGCTTTTCTTCGTCATGCAACTAGTAAAATTACTACTGCAAAAGACCTAGATGCCATAGAAACACTGGGTTTCAGAGGTGAAGCTCTTGCCAGCATTGCCGCAGTAACTCACACGGAGCTCATTACTAAAACAGCAGAAAGCAAAAGCGGAGTGCGCCTACTGATTCACGGCGGCGAGGTAATTTCCAATGGCAAAACAGGTTGTCCCGACGGTACAACCTTTGTCATTACAGATTTATTTTACAACACTCCAGCCCGTCTAAAGTTTATGAAATCAGATTCTGCAGAAAGCAGTCAAATAATAGAATTTATGTCCATGATTGCACTGGCTTTCCCGCAGATAAGATTTAGATTTATAAATAATGGAAACATTGTCTTTTCAACTACAGGACAGGGGGACCTTCTGTCAACAATCCTGTCAGTTTACAAGTTAAGCGAATATAAGGACCTGGTTCCTGTTGATTTTTCAAGCTTTGGTAACAGAGTTACAGGATATATTTCCAAGCCTTCACTTTCAAGGACAAGTAGGCGTAATCAGGTTTTCTTCGTCAATGGAAGGGTTGTTTCCAGTAAGGTCATTGAAAAGGGCGTAAACGAAGGTTATAAAGAAAGACTGTTTGAAGGCAGATTCCCTGTCTGCTTCCTGTTCATTCACACTAATCCAGAAAAGCTGGACGTAAACATACATCCTAATAAGAAGGAAGTTCGATTCGACGACGAACATGAAATTATAAATTTGGTCAGCGCAGGCATAGTCAATGCTCTGCTGAGGAACAGCGCAGTTATTGAGGCCAAGGCTAAGGATGTTAAGAATTATGAGCCACAGGTGAAGGCCATAGTTCAGACTCAGGCGACAGCAGATATGCCTAAAGCAGATGCGCCTAAAATAGTTGAACCCGCTGAACCTGTAGAAAATGTAAAAAAGGCAGAACCTATAGAGAAAGCAGAACAGGTTGACATAAAACAAATACTGTCTAGTAAGCCGCCGAGAGTTGCTGAAAAGGTAATCGAGCCAGATAGGCCTTTAATAAATATAGATGCACCCGTTAATAAACCTTTTGATTTTGATAATCTAAATCCAACAGGCGCAATTTTTAATACGTATATAACGGCTACAGATGACAATGGCTTCTATTTAATAGACCAGCACGCTGCCCACGAAAGAGTGTTCTACGAGAAGCTTGTGGGAGAATATCTAGCTGATGAAAAGCCTAGACAGCCTATACTTACGCCTATTATTATAGAGACAGCGCCTTCTGTTATTGAAATGAAAGAAGAATGGCTGGGATGCCTTGAGGAAATGGGTTTTGATATTGACGAATTTGGAGGAAACTCTCTAGTCGTAAGAGAAATCCCAACCTTTATGTCCATGTTGGAAGCAGAGAACTTCGTAAGGGAGTATTTGGACAGTGCTGCTGACGGAGGAAAAACAGTAAACACAGTAGTCGTAAATAAGCTGATTACAAAGTCCTGCAAGGCAGCGATCAAAGCTCACGACCACCTGTCAATAGCTGAAATTGAGAGCCTTTTAAACCAGCTTAAGGCGTGCAGAAACCCATTCTCATGCCCACATGGACGACCTACTTTTATAAGGTTTACCAAATATGAAATAGAAAAAATGTTTAAGAGAGTTTAATAAATGGATAGAGAAATTATTGTGGTATGCGGCCCTACAGCCGTTGGAAAAACTAAATATGCCATAGAAACGGCCCTGGAGGTAGGCGGTGAAGTTGTTTCCTGCGATTCCATGCAACTTTATAAATTTATGGATATCGGAAGTGCCAAGCCTACTGCAGAAGAACAGGCTCAGGTTAAGCATTATCTAGTTGATGAAATTGACCCGAGAGATAGTTTCTCCGTTGCAAAGTACCAGAAAATGGCCAAAGCTGCCATTGAGGATATTTTCTCCAAGGAAAAGATTCCGGTAATTGCCGGCGGAACTGGTCTATATCTTAATTCACTTCTTTATGATATGGATTTCAGCGCGCCGCCTAAGGAAAGCGAGTACAGAGATGCTCTATATGCTGAGGCTGAGAAAAAGGGCGTTCAGGTAGTTTATGATCGCTTGGTGTCAGTGGACCCTGCGGCTGCGGAGAGAATTCACCCTAATAATCTGAAAAAGGTTATAAGGGCTTTAGAAGCGGCGGAATCGGGAGACAAAGTCAAGAACTTTGCAACTGATTTACAGCCTTGCAAGGATTATAAGGTAAAGCTTATTGTACTTACTAGAGATAGGGCCGAACTTTATGATCGCATTAACAGACGAGTTGATATCTTAATTGAAAACGGGCTTTTAGAAGAGGTCCGTGGACTTTTGGACATGGGACTGTCTGAAGGCGATATATCTATGAAAGGCATTGGATACAAGGAAATTATCGGCTATTACAATGGGGAATATGACCTGGAAACAGCTGTTAATCTTGTGAAGAAAAACACTAGAAGATATGCTAAGCGCCAGCTGACCTGGTTCAGAAGATATAAAGATATGAAATGGTTTGATATTTCAACATATGAAAATGACGAAGAATGTCTGGAGGATATTTTCTCATGGCTAAAGAAATAAAAATCCATAATAAAAGTGATAAACCAGATAATATAGTACAAAAGGAAGCTCGCATATTCCAGGAATGTGAAGAAATCGAAAAACAGCTACCCAGCTTTATGCGTGGATTTTTCATGTATCTTAAGGGAAATGTGCTGCCTATGACCAGGCTTGCATATCTTCACGATATACGGTTTTTCTGCAATTATCTTATTAATGAAACGGATTTAACGGCAGCAGATAAGCCTTCAAAGATTACCTTAAAGGAATTCTCTGAAATAAAGGCTGTGGACATAAATATATTCATAGATTATTGCAGGCAGTACAAGGTTGAAACAGATGACTCTATTTACGTGTATGAGAATAATAACAAAACCCTTGCAAGGAAGAAATCCTCTGTGTCGGTTTTGTTCAAACACCTGTATAGAGACGAGTTGATACCGAAAAATATCACTGATGGTTTTGATCCAATTAGGTTGCCGAAAGCCGGGGAGCGTGAGATTAAGGCGCTTCAAGACGACGAGGTAATGGTAATGTTAGACGCAGTGACTAACGGAACGGGTCTGACGAAGCATCAGTACAGTTACTGGCAGAAAACCAAGAAAAGAGATAAGGCGATTCTTATTATCTTTCTCACTTATGGTCTGCGTCTCTCGGAACTGCAGCAGCTCAATGTGTCGTCCTTTAATTTTTCCAGGGGCGAGTTTAAGATTTTCAGAAAGCGTGGTAAGGAGTCGATTATGCCACTGAATCAGTCTGTAACTGCTGTTTTGGAGGACTATCTGGAGAACGAAAGAAAGGGCGAGGCGATTTTGTCTGAGGAAGATGAGGATGCTTTGTTCTTATCGCTTCAAGGCACCAGAATGACGGAAAGACAAATCAGGCAACTGGTGAAAAAATACACTTCAATTGCCCTGAAGACTTCTGAGCATGAAGGCTACAGCCCGCATAAATTAAGGGCTACGGCTGCAACAAGCTTAATCGGAAGAGGCAATTCAATATATGATGTGGCCGCTCTTTTGGACCACGAACAAGTAACAACAACCCAGCTCTATGCAAAGCACAAGCAGAATGTTAAGCAGGATCTTGTCAGTGACATGGAATGGGAAAAGGAAAGGCTAGGAAAAGAATAAATGAACTATTGTGACGAACTTTTAATTAAAGAACTTGGAATCGATGCTAAGGTGCTGAAACTGGTAAGTGAAGCTGAAGAAACAGTTAAAGACCAGTTCCAGGCCCTTGATGATATTACAGCATATAATCAGTATAAGGTGCTTTCAGTAATGCAGAAACACAATATTGCGGACAGACATTTCGCATGGAATACTGGTTACGGCTACGACGATATTGGTCGTGAAGTTGTGGAAAAGGTTTATGCCGACATTTTCGGAGGAGAAGCGGCTCTTGTAAGACCTACAATTGTAAATGGAACACACGCTTTGGCTATTACTCTTATGGGAATTTTAAGACCTGGAGATGAAATGATTTACTGCAGCGGCGGTCCTTATGATACCTTAGAAGAGGTAATCGGAATAAGGGGAGAGGGCATGGGTTCTCTTAAGGAATATGGCATAACTTATAAGCAGGTTGAACTTCTTCCTAACGGCTCCATTGACCTGGAAACCCTTGGGAAAACAATCTCCGATAAAACTCGCATGGTCTGTGTTCAGCGTGCAACGGGATATGCTTGGCGTAAATCAATTACGGTAAACCAGATTGGTGAAGTTTCTGAATTAGTACATAGAATCAATCCTAATATCATCTGCATGGTTGATAACTGCTATGGCGAATTTCTTGATATTAAAGAGCCTACAAATGTGGGCGTAGACATAATGGCAGGCTCACTTATAAAAAATCCAGGCGGCGGTCTGGCTCTTACTGGCGGCTATGTATGCGGTCGTGAAGATCTTGTAGAAAAGATATCTTATAGAATGACTTGCCCTGGAATCGGTGGCGAATGTGGTCTTACATTTGGCCAGACGCGTACAATTTTACAGGGACTATTCCTTGCACCAAAGGTTGTAAACGGCGCAGTTAAGGGCGCAATTCTATGCGCTGCCGTTTACGATAAGCTGGGCTATCCAGTGTGCCCAGGCATCAAAGACACCAGAAGTGATATTATTCAGGCGGTTCAGCTAGGCTCAGCTGAGGCAATGGTTGCATTCTGTGAAGGAATTCAGGCTGCTGCACCAATTGATGCTCATGTTGCTCCTGTACCTTGGGCTATGCCAGGCTATGAAGATGAAGTTGTAATGGCTGCAGGCGCTTTCGTTCAGGGCTCTTCCATTGAATTAAGTGCCGATGGTCCTGTTAGAGAGCCGTATAACGTATATTTCCAGGGCGGCTTGACTTACGAACACTCAAAATTCGGTGTAATAAAGTCAGTTAACCGTATGTATGAAAAAGGACTGCTTGAATTATTATGAATAAGTGTCGCAAGCTAAAAACCTTAACATCTATACTTAAGCTGCTCTTGCTCATAGGAATTGTTGTTTTTATACCGGTTTATATTTACTTTTACCATAGGGAGGTAATAACGAGTTTTGACTCTCTCGACGACGTAACATCTTTCCTTATGCACTATAAAAACGCCAGCATTCCTGTATACATAGGGCTTCAGACACTACAGATTGTCATATCCGTCATACCCGGACAGGCATTTCAGCTAGCCGCAGGATATCTCTATCGCTTTCTTCCCGGCCTACTATTTTCTGTAATCGGCGCAGTGCTGGGAACAAGTATTTCCTTTTATTTGGCAAAGTTCCTTGGACGCGATGCTGTTCACATCTTATTCGGCGAGGAAAAAACAGCCTATTACCTAGAGCGCTTAAACAGTAAAAGGGCATACACTTTGGTCTTCGTGCTTTACCTGATTCCCGGCCTGCCTAAGGATGTTATAAGCTACATTGCCGGCGTCTCTGAAATGAAGTTTAAGGCATTTCTAGTGTTTTCTCTAATCGGAAGACTTCCCGGCATGAGCGCAAGCCTGCTCATCGGCGAACTGTATTTCCATAATCATTACGTTGCCATGGGAGTTGTGGCCGTTCTCGTAGTTATTGCATTTATAGCGTGCGTGGTGAAAAGAGACAGCATCAAAACGAGAATGGACAGGTTGTATGATAAGGTGTCAAAATAGAATTGAAACTTAAATAGCTGAATTTTAAATACCATCCAATTGGGTGGTATTTTTTTGAGAGGTATTCTTTTGAGAAAAAATGAGTTATAAGAACAGCTGTTTAAAATTATATGAACAAATGTTTAAAAAAGGTGTTGACAACGAACACTCATTCTGCTAATATATAGAAAACGAACAAGCGTTTAAAAATAATAAGAGGTGAGTGTCATGAGAAAATATAGAATTAAGTCAAAGGTAAGATTTACATTATTTACAGTTTTAGCAATTATAATCCTTATTACAGGATTTACTACAGCTCTAGGCTATAATACAGTAAGCAGTTCATCTCGTGATCAGTATGTGCAGCTTAAGGTTGAGACTGGAGATACAATTTGGAACATTGCTGAGGAATATACGCAACCTGGCACAGATGTACGTAAAGTTGTTAATGATATATATGACTTAAATGAAATCTCTGCGGATCAGCTTCAGGCTGGCCAGAACATTATTGTTCCGATTTATGACTAATACGATAACTTACCAAATTTAATATAGATTTTGATTTAAGCCATTTTAGGACAATATGATAGAGGATAGAGATATCGACTGCCATAAATAAAATCGCTTAAATCGCAAAATTAAGCCTCTAATTTTTTTAGATATCCCATAAGAAGACCCCCTGATTCTAACAACTGCAACTCCAGGGGGTCTTTCCTTTATTTAAATGGAATATGGGCTTCAGAGCTGTTTGAAAGACCTAATTTTGGAGAAATAATAATAACTATTCCGAAAATTATGATTTTAGGAATAGTTATTTCAGGGCAAAGAACCCCAAAAAAAATAAAGTTCATATTCCCTCTCAAAATGAACTTTATTCACAGAAACCTTAAAAGCCTCTTTTGTAATTTCCTCAACTCTGCGGAAATCTTCCGGTCTCTCTTCTCTGATGCTGATATTCAATTTATCTTGTTTCATTTTTTTCTCATTTATATTTTTTACTTGTTCTCAGCGATTGCGAAAATTCCGGCTCTCCTAAAACTTCCCATTCCATTCGGCATTACATATTTGTCATAGTAATCGCATAACTCGTGGTATATGCCTTTAATTCAGAAATGCTAGTCAACTGTTCTGCATCATCATAGTCAGCTTTGTTGAAATATCCCTCAGTCATCATCGCCTTGACCGAAGGGTGTATGCGACCAAGCTTTGTCATACTATAATTCAGCCATGTGGCAGTCATACATGCTTTACTGGATACGGACATCATTACCTTTTTCCCAACACGGCATGCCTCAGATATCACATCGCCAGCCCTACGGCCAGAGAAAGAAACAGCACCATCAAAGCACAAAACCAAGTCAAATTCATCTGTTTCAAAGATATCCAGATTAACTGCATTTCTTTTGATGAATTCTATGTTATCTAGCCCTTCTGCATTTTCTTTTGCAATTCTGATCATTTCGTCAGATAAATCTAAATGAACTACATCATATCCCATTTTAGCCAATGGAATAGAAAATGCACCTGTGGCTGCTCCAATATCAAGGATTCGCTTCACATTATGTAAATGACTCTGAATAGCTTTAAAACGAAGCAAACGATTAATCATTTCATCATCATAATCAACTTCCTCTATTTCAGAAATAATATTCCAAAATTCTTCATGTTTTTCAAAGTTCATTTGTGGTCCCCTCCTACTATTGATACCATTGTGCTTGAGCTTGATACATTTTAGCATAATAGCCATCTTTCTTCAATAGATCCTCATGCGTACCATCTTCCACAATGTTGCCTTCACGAAAAACTAAAACTCTGTCTACTATACGTGTAATACCTAGACGATAAGAAATAAGAATAGTAGTTTTTCCCTCTGTCATTTTTGCAAAATTTCTATATAAATCTGTTTCTGCAAGTGGATCAAGTGCTGCTGTAGGCTCGTCCAGTATCATTAACCTGGCATAGTTCTTATATAGTGCTCTTGCAAGCGCAACTCGCTGCCACTGCCCTCCGGATAGATTGTTTCCTGTCTCACTGAACTGTCCTATTTCCTCGTCCAGGCCTTTGGGCTGTTGTTTAACTAACGTCTCAATATTTGCATCTATAATAAGTCATTTAAAGAACTGTTTAAAACAGTGCATATCTGAATACACAAATTCAAGGAAGAGTTGTAGTCGCCTTCTGCATTATTCATTTATATTCGTCCTTTAGAATGTCTTCTATAATGTCTTTATTAATTGTAAATGCCGGTGTTCCCATAGAACCAGGACCCACCTCATATTTATCAAATGCTATAACAAGATCCCCATTATCGTTCCAATAGAAATTCTGTTCGTCATCAAGCTGGATGAAGTCTTTTCCCACTTCAGCGTTATCAATCCAATATTCCTTCGTAGAATCCTTTGCCATTTCTGCCTTCATCTGGCGGCGTATCTCATCCTTTAGAACCTCAGCAAAATCCTTTGTCTTAAAGAGATCCTTCAGAGTTACAATCTGGCCACTTAACTTATCAATATGGTAATACTTGTAATAAGTATTAGTGCTTGCTGCTGATTCTTGAACATTCATTCTTAAGGTGAACCATTTATCGTTATTAGTTACAACGTCGTAGTCAACAAATATTCCGCTGTGTCCCTTCTTGCCGTTTTCTTCCATATCCTTATTAAATTTATCGGCTAGAATCTTTGTCAGTTCATCAACGTTCTTATTAATGTATGCAGTCGCCGGACCCTTATTATTTTCAATTTTTGGTACTGCTATATTCATGTCATGATTACCATCGGAATAGAAATAGTTACGAATAGTAACTACCTTAACTATTTTGCCTATAACAGGTACATTCTCCAAGGCTTGCGCATAGGCAGTGCTGCAATTTGGAAGTACTGCAAGACTTATAAATAAGAAACATGCTGCAATTGATGCAAATTTTTGTAATGACTTAGATTTAAATTTAAGAACAGTCCCCTTCTCTGTTCCCATATCATCTAATTTATTTTCAAATTTAGGTAATGCCGAAAGCGTGGCTTCAATCTTATCCTTTACACAATCTGGAATCTGACATTGGGCTTCTAGTATAGCATCTTTAATGTATCTATCAAATTCATTCATTGTTGAAATCCTCCCTCAAAATCTCTCGCAATTGCTTCCTTGCTCGAGATAATTGTTGTTTAACGGAAATCGTCGTAGTATTGGTAATTTTCGAAATTTCATTTATAGGTAAATCTTCATAGTAAAAGAGCGTGATTACAGTCCTATATGGCTGTTTAAGACTTTCCACAGCCTCTTTAAGGGCAAGCTTAGTCTCAATACTGTGTTCCGTTTTCGTAGATGTAACCTCTACTTCCTCCATAGGTATGACCTTGGATTCTTTCCGTATAAATTCAACAGCAGTATTGTATACTATCTTAAGTAACCAGGTTTTGAAAGCATCCTCACTCTTTAATGTGCCGATATTTTTGTATGCTCGTAAAATTGTCTCCCCTATGACATCGGCTGCATCATTATCATTTTTAACTAAGGAATAAGCGAGAGAATACATTGCTTTTTCGTTAGCCCGTATTAATTCGCAAAATTTATCCTTGTCGATCAATTCTAATTCTCCTTTAACAATCTAGTGGTTTCTGTCGAAATCCACTGTCCCCATTTAATATAGTGTTTTGCATACAGATGCACACCATCAGAGGTTAAGTCAGAAGAAAGATTACCCTCATCATCATCAAACTCAGGATTAGCATCCATATAGAAAATGTCCTTATCATTAGCAAATTCAGACATCTTAGAATTAAGCTTGTCTATGGCCTCGTTGTTAATTAAATTGTCCGTATCACTCTTGTCTTTGGTCACATGTAAGTTGGCTTCTACAAAGATTTTCGCATCTGGCTGCTTTTCCCTAATAGAGTCAATTATAGCTGCGTAATTGCTTATAACTGTATCTGTGTCACAGCCAACTTCATTAATTCCAAGCATAAGATATATTTTACTATATTTCTTGTTTGATAACAACTCTTCTAGAGTAACTTTACCTACTTTTGGAACTGAAACACATTCATCATTGATATTCATAGTGCTCATGCCCACACTGCAGAAGAAATCAGGATCTTCCATTTCAGAATACTCCATCAAACCTACAGTCCTAGAGTCTCCTATGAAAAGAGCTCCTTTCATAGATGTCGGAGTAATTTTCTTGACTACTTTCTTGCTTTCAGTCGGTTCTGCCTGCTTCTTATTATCTTTAGCAAAACTTCTTACGCAGGCAACGCCTGCAATCAGCGCAATAACCAAGCCGAAAGTTACAATTTTGGTTAGCTTTGTCTTTTTCATTTATTTCTATCCCCTTTTTGTTTTGATATATATAAGACGAGTTGACTAGAGAAAAGGTGACAAAAAAAATAAAAAAGCCCCTACTCTACCCAATGTGAGTAAAGTAAGGACCGTTTACGATCAAACTAATCAGCCTATTCCGCCTAGCATTGCGCCTGCAATCAGCGCAACAAGTGCCAGAGGAACTAATACAAATTTTCCTAAAGGAATGAACCAAGCTCCAATCGGCTTATCCTTTCCCTTATTAACTGCATCGAGTGCAAATTTATCTCCTGCAACCCAGAAGAACATAAATGCAGCAAGCATTGCACCCAGTGGGCATACGTAAATAGATACGGCGTCCATCCATCCAGATACGATTCCCTGAATAACTAGTGCAACACCTCCACCTAATACGGCAATAATTCCTGTTGCAATTACTCTATTTAACCCGAATCTTTCCTGCAGTGTCGCAACTGGTGATTCATATAAATTTACCAAAGAGCTCATTCCGGCAAAGAGAACACATACGTAAAATACCATTCCTACGACCTTGCCACCTGGCATTCCGTTAAATACATTGGCCAAATATATGAACATAAGTCCCGGACCACCAGAATACAATTCAGAGCCACCTACAGCCATACTTGGAATAATTACCATAGCTGCAAGCATTGCAGCGATAGTATCAAATAAGGCTACATCTCTTGCCGCACTCGGAATGTTTTCTTCGTTTCCAAGGTAAGATCCGTAAATTACGGTTCCATTTCCTGCAATAGAAAGTGAGAAGAATGCCTGACCAAAGGCATAAATCCAAAGTTTAGGATCTAGCAATCCTGCTGGCTTAATAGTAAAGATGTACGCTAGTCCGTCAGTTGCTCCTGGAAGTGTGAATATATATACTCCAAGCCCAATGAACAAAACAAATAGAAGCGGCATCATAATCTTATTTGCTTTTTCAATTCCTCCGGCAATCCCCAGAGACATTATTACAGCTGTCATTAATATAGCAACTATTATCCATGAATTATTTCCGTAAGCAGTTGCTGTGCTGTCAAAGGTTCCACCTATTAATCCCATGTCCTGTCCCATATCATAAAGCTTTCCAGACAGAGCCAGATATGAATATTTAAAGATCCATCCGACAACTACAGTGTATCCGATAGCAAGTGCCAGGGAGCCGAAAACAGGTAGAATTCCTATAACTTCACCTATTGATTTCTTTCCTGTGCGCATTTCAGTACACATACCAAAAGCTTTAATCGGTCCACCCTTAGCTGCGCGCCCTAGTGCCATTTCTTCAATAAGTCCTGTAGAACCTATTAGAATTACGAATAGAATATATGGGATAATGAATGTCATTCCACCCCAGTCAGAAACCATATACGGAAATCTCCATATATTTCCCATTCCAACTGCTGATCCTATACATGCCAGAATAAATCCTCTACGCCCACTAAAACTATCTCTTTTTTTCTTCATATATAAACAAATACCTTTCTAAATGACTAGTCTTTGTCCATTTTACCATAGTTACAGGGCGTAGAGCAATTAGAAATTCACCTTTTTTGCCTACGCATTATATCCCATTATATCGACTCTACACATTATATTTATCGCGAAGATTGATTACAGCCAAGCGATTCGCCAGGAAACACTCCCCTACAGCCAAGCCGAAAACAATCAGACTTCCAATAATAGGGTCTAAATATTTGAATGGCATTATCGCTACTAAGGTAAGAATGTTTACAAGAGCTTCAACTATAATGCAAAACATTCCTGCTACCTCACTAGTGTGATGAGTTATAGGATCTCTCCAAAAGCTGGCAAAGATACTGTTAAAAAATGCCCATCCGCTGAAAGCAAAAGTGATGGCTGTAATTATAAGTAACCAGATGGCACAAAGTGCATACAATTCTAAGGAGCCATTAATGCTACCTACGAAATCTGACATTAAAGAGAACAGATATGTTCCTTTATTTAAAAATACCCCTATTATAAAAACTATTAAAAAGAAAGCAGGTAAAGTTATCATAACCTTAAATCCACCGGTCATATGTGCCTTAACCCTATCTCTATTACTAATTGGAAAACTTCCGAAAAAAGTTGCTTTTTCATCAAGCAGGATATATGAATTCCAAGCCTGAACCAGCGATGTTAATGTACAAATGCTTATGGCTATAAGCACCCAAATAGCCTTTATTCCTATCTGCTTAAAGAAAAGGAAACCTATGGTTGCTATCCATATTATATTGCTCCAATTTATGCTGTGGCCTTCTCCACTTATAAGTTTTCCATAAGCTTGCACCTTAGTTAGATTCTTATTGCTACCTGGGGCTATAATATCTGTAGGTTTTGATTTATTATCTCCTTCTACAGAAGACAATTTATAAAATTGAATTGTTATACCCGCAATTACGGCAATTCTAAGCAACTGCACCAGTACAGGTGATATTTCAATAGCGAAGTTTATAAGTAGTGATGGTGCAAATATAAATATCAAAATCAAAGCTACAGGCAAATCTACTGACATTCTTTGGAGAATTTCTATCTCGTTTTCGGATCTCCTATGCTGCCTAACTAAGTAAAACTCAGTGCATAATGAAGCACATATAGACAATGTTAATAGACCTACTAGTGCTAACGAAAATACAGTGTATACCTGGGCATTTGAAGCTTCCTTTGATTCATTAAAATAAAACCAGCGTAAAAAATCAGGAAATGATCCTAGACCATAATGCAATGCCATATAGAATCCACTGAATGCAATAAAGGCCCCCATAAGCATATAGAATACTGCCATTGATCCTAAAACAAGTTTTGCTGCTCTTACGCTTTGTCCCTGAACAGGAAATGTACTGATCAGAATACTAGAATTGCCGTAAGCATTTTCAATGAATATTTTATCCATTACCTTTTGATGGAAAAAAATAGCTACAGTGATTAAAATCAACCCTAAAATTGATACCTGAAACATCTTAGTCACCATGAGCATGCATATAGCGCCTATGGCCATGCAAGAAAGCATAATACTAAATTCGTCTTTTGCCAAAGCGAAATTAATTTTGATCAGCTTCCATATTTCTTGTCGCATCTTTCCTTGTCTCATCTTTGATAATCTCCTTTAAAGCGTCCTCAAGAGAGGAGTTATATTCCGCTCTTATGCTGTCAGCATCTTCATATATAATTACTTCACCCTTTTGTAAAACGATAACAGAATCGAATAATCTTTCAATATCGCGGACTAGATGAGTTACAATAATCATAGTTCCCTTAGGATTAAAGTTCTCAATAATTAGATCCAGAACATGGTCCCTTGCCTCTACGTCTACTCCCCCAATTGGTTCATCGAGAAGATACAGTCTTGCATTTCTCGACATAGTGAGGCAAATCTGTAGCTTATCAATCATTCCCTTAGACATTTCTTTCGGCATCTGTTCTGGTTGTAAGTCGAAGGCATCTAGAAGTCTCTGGCATTTCTCTTCATCAAAATCATCGAAGAAAGTCTTATACACATTAATAAGGTCCTTGATTTTCATGTCCATAGGTAAGCCACTTTTGTCTGGCAAATATGCAACTATAGCCTTTGTATCTGCCCCTGGTTTCATGCCATTAATTTCGACGCAACCACCATATTCAGCATAAAAACCAGCAAGGATTTTTATAAGTGTGGTCTTACCTCCCCCATTTGGCCCAAGTAACCCAATAATCCGCCCCTCTGGAATATCCAGGCTCACGCCGTTTAACGCGCAAACTGAATCAAATATCTTGGTCAAATCTTTAATTTTAACCAAGTTGTTTTCAACTAGCTTCAATTGTCTGTTCATAATCATCTAGTCCTTTCAGAAAAAAATCCGTCATCTCATTTTTACTATACCCCAAAACACTCATTTCCTTTTGAAAACGCTTTGCAGCCTCATTTGCCATTTGCATTCTAAGCTCTCTTATGAGCTCTACATCTTCAGTCACAAACCTACCACTAGTTCGTTCCGATATAAGCAGCCCCTCGCGTTCCAGCTCATTGAGCGCTCTCTGCATAGTGTTAGGATTCACCTCAAACTCACCAGCCAGTTCTCTCACCGATGCCACACGCATACCTGGCTTCAGCTCCCCCGAAGCAATTGCCTTTCTCACATTATCCATAATCTGCATGTAGATCGGCATGTTGTCCTGTAAACTTTTATCCAAGAATTTCACCCCCTTATATCAAAACTCACTGATTTTGATATCTTCCGTTGTACTATTGTATTATCTATTTAATACAATAGTACACTTTTCGCCTTTTGTCAACTGCTTCTTATATTGATTTTAATTTCAAAATAATCTATACTTAAGTTAAGTTATTTAATTAGGAGGACGCTATGAAATTCTATATCGTAGACGCATTTACAGAAAAAATGTTTGGTGGAAACCCTGCCGGAGTCGTTTTGCTTCCTGAAGGAGAAGATTTCCCTTCCGATGAACTGTGTGTACAGGCTGCTGCAGAACTGAGATACTCTGAAACTGCTTTTATCAAACAGCTAGGAGCAAAAGAATTCCAGGTAAGATATTTTACACCTGCTGCAGAAGTTGACTTATGCGGTCATGCTACAATTGCCGCATTTAAAACTCTATACCTTGCAGGTATAGTCAAGGACAACACAACAGTAATGAACCATACCCTTGCCGGTGACTTAAATATTGAAATTAAGGATGGATTTGTCCTTATGGATATGGCTAAACCGGTTAGAATCTTTGAAATCAGTGAAGAAGATAAGTTAAAAGAACTATATACTATTATGGGGCTTGATTATGAAAAGCAAAAGGAAAAAGGCCTTGCTCTTACTCCACAGGCAGTATCAACAGGTCTTCCAGATATTATTATGCCAGTTGCAACTCTTGAGGATCTTCAGGCAATTGAACCAGATATGAAGGCTCTTTCAGATTTATCAGCTAGATACGAGGTAGTTGGCGTTCACGCATTTACAACAGACTGTGATGATGCTACCTGCCATACAAGAAACTTCGCTCCTCTTTATGATATTGATGAAGAAGCTGCAACAGGAACATCAAGTGGTGCAACTACATACTACGGATACTTAAACGGATTCGTAAAATCCAGTGATGAATGTAAGTTCATACAGGGAGAAAAAATGAAGAGACCATCAGCTATCCTAAGCAAAATTGAAGTTGAATGCTCAGCTGACGGATGTGAAGAATTTGATCCAGAAAAGGCAGAATGCTTCATTAAGGTTGGTGGAGATGCTGTTATTTTGGCAGATGGAGAACTACATATCTAAAATTTCATAAAAGATCAATTAATCGAAAATTGTGTTTACAAAAAAATTACGGGGCTGATGAATCTAACATCAGCCCCTAATCAGTTTACCATAAATGTTATTCGCAAAGTTTCAAATTTTCTTCCGCAGTAACCTTGATTTTGCCACCATGGTCAATGATATAATCATGAAGATGCGCTGCCAGTTCATTGGCATCATCATATTGATCCAGACTTATATGGTTAGAAAGATATGCATCTCCCCCTCCTGTCAAAATCTGAAAGTTTTCGTTATATGTAACCTGATAGCTATACACTTCTCCATTTAAATAACATTCCCATGCTGTCATTCCAGCCTCCTTATTACTGCCGCTATTAAAATTAACGAAGCCAATAGCGGCAATGCTGACAAACATAATAATAAAAGCAAGAAGTATAATCACAATAGTCTTCCATATTCTTTTAGAGCGTCTGTTCTTTATTGCTAGCTGCTCATTTATCCTGCTAAGTTGTTCTATTAAGGCGTCATTTTCTGCATTTTTAATTCCTTCAGCACCGAGCAATTCAGCAACCGATACCTCGAAAATGTCTGCCATTTCAGAAAGAACCTGGGCATCTGGAACTGAATAACCTTTTTCCCATTTTGATATGGTTTGTCTTGCAACGTGAAGTCTGCAGGCTAGTTCCTCTTGAGTAAAGCCTTTATTCTTTCTAATGGTTTTGATATTTTCACTTAACATTCTATATACCCCCCTTGATAAAATGATTGGCGTAAATGATTTTCTTTACGACTAAATCATAAATCAAGAACCCTTTCTAAATCAAGCAACGCAAAGTAACATTATAATTTTTGCTTTCTGATACAATCACATACAGGTAAGTTTATCATAATTTTTAGTCTTTTACAATTTTATAATAGGCATTTGATGTGATTTTATATACCACAGCGTATATCAATCCAAATACAAGTATTGCACAGATTGTTACTATTAAAATAAGCTTAAAGTTATACAAACTAAATAGCTGAAGTATCTTCCAAATTAATGGAAAAGCAAAGGCCATGTGCGTAACTGCAAAGACTAGGGGCACAAAGAAAACTGTCAAAATCTGCGAATTTATGCTCTTCTTTATATCCACCTTATTCATACCTACCATCTGCATTATATGGAAGTTTTCCTTGTCTTCATATCCCTCAGAAATCTGCTTGTAATAAATTATCAGCACCGTTGCAAACATGAATACCAGGCTCAGAAGGATACCTATGAAGAACAAACCTCCGTATGTTTCGTAGTAATTCTCCTTATTCTTTTCTGCGCAATCAGAGTTGAAATAATCAAGATAATGATTTTGCTCCGCAGCAGTTAAGGAATCCTGAATCTTATCATATAAGTTGATTTGTTCCTCACCATTGCCATTTATATCAAGCATGTAGTTCCAGCCCGTTGTGTAGGTGACGTTTTCCTTCACTGGTATCACTTTGTTTGTAAACTCATCCGTTACACCTTTAAAATCTCCAACTACAAGATATATGCTTGGCATCATTTGCGAGCGAAAGATTCCCATTGCCTGCAAATCATCTGCGTCTCCAACAATTTCCAGAGTGTGGCAACCTTCCATCTTAATGGTATTCTCATGGTACTTGTAACCCTTGCATTTAATAAGTGCTTCATTTTTCTTCAGCTTGACATTCTTGCCTGTCATCTTATTGTAATCTTCAAGAGGAATAAAGCTAATTTCCGTGTCAGTCTCATCGAAATCTACATTGTTCTTTTTCACAGACCCGTAAATGGTCATATACCTGTAGTCAAGGACATTTTCCCTCTCATATCCTTCTTTGGCAATTTCCTTATCAACCGTTTCTCTAATAATAGCTATGTTTTTTTCCTGGTCAGCATCAAAACTACCAAAATACTCTGAAAATGTCATCTGTCTAGGATACATACTCCTAAAACTGTCCTCAATGCCTATAAATAGGCTGACTGTAGATGACATAACAACTAGAACCATGGTGCATAAAATACAGATAGATGCCAGTCCTGCCCCATTTCTCTTCATTCTGTATGACATTGATGAAATAGATACGAAATGGTTCTTTTTATAATAATACCCCTTTTTCTTTTTTAGCATGGTACAAAGAGTTACAGAGCCCGTTGTAAACAACATATAGGTTCCAATTATAACCATAATTACAGCCACAAAGAAAACGGTAAATGCATCAATTGGTGATTTGATACTTACTGCTATAAAATAAGCCCCTGCTAGCAGAAGTATTCCAATCCCTGCTATTAGAAGATTTCCTTTTGGTGGTTTTTCCCCTACATTTTCGCTCTTAAGTAGATCCAAAGGGTTCGTCCTACGAATCTTAATGAAACTGCTTAAGAGTATAACGAGGAATATGGCACTAAATATTCCTAATGTCATGGCCACTGCCTGAAACGGTACTCTAAAACTTAAGGTAGCCTCATGTTGTAAAACCTTCATTAGACCTAGGTCTGCAAGCTTCGATAAAAGTATACCCAAAAGCGTACCTATAGTCATGGTGAAGCCCCCGATAATTAAAGCCTCGAAGGATGCGATTATGGATAGCTTTCTCTTGTCCATGCCCAGAACATTGTAGAGTCCGAACTCCTTATTTCTGCGCCTTACCAGAAATGAATTTGTGTAAAATAGAAAGAGAAAAGCAAAGACTGCAATTACAAACTGCCCTAAATGGAGTATAGTGTTCAGGCTGCTGCCTCCGCCCATTTCGTTGTAAACGGGATTGTCGCAGAGAGACGAAATTATGTAGAACATCATAACCATACCGATGCAGGTCAGAATATATGGTAAATATAGCTTTCTGTTCTTCTTAATAGTATTAAGTGCCAGTGTGGGATAGAAACCGCTTTTCATCGTAGCTCGCCTCCTGTCTGAAGCATAGCTAAGGTATCTGATATTTTCTGATACATCTCGTCATTGTTGCACTGCCCTTTATAAATCTGGTGGAAAACCTCCCCGTCCTTAATGAAGAGGACCCGGCTTGCGCAGCTGGCTGCTTTGATAGAATGGGTAACCATGAGAATAGTCTGCCCTGTTTCATTGATTTCCTCAAACATGTGAAGCAGCTCATCTGCTGATTTGGAATCCAAAGCTCCTGTTGGTTCGTCGGCAAGAATCAATTTTGGTTCTGTTATCAAAGCTCTTGCAACTGCTGCTCTCTGCTTCTGTCCGCCGGAAACCTCGTATGGATATTTCTTTAGCAAATCTATTATTCCCAAGGATTTAGCTAGAGGAATTAGTCTTTTTCGCATTTCCTTATAGGACTTATTGGCAAGAACGAGCGGCAAATAAATATTATCTTCTAATGTAAAGGTGTCTAGCAGGTTAAAGTCCTGGAATACAAATCCCAGGTTATCTCTTCTGAAATCTGCAATATCTTTTTCCTTAATCGTGCTAAAATCCATTCCGTCTAGAATGATTTTACCGCTTGTAGGTCTATCCAGGGACGCTAAATTGTTAAGTAGCGTGGTCTTTCCTGAACCGGATTCTCCCATAATAGCCACATATTCGCCTTGTTCAACTGTAAAATTCACATTTTTCAATGCTTCTACGGAGTTGCCTCCAAAGCGCGTAGTATAAACTTTTCTTAGTCCTGAAACTTCAAGTAAACTCATTTTCATTACCTCCCTTTTGCAAGTATAATATTATCAAAAAAGGGAAATGTAATTCCATAGAATTTGCTTACATTTCCTTTTCTAAATCTTACAATTTTGTAAGGTTTCATATTCATTTAAATGATTTTCCTGTAAGGTGTATGGTAAACTCAGAGCCCTGGCCTGGCGTAGATTCTACAGTGATACTGTGTCCCAGGTTTTGGCATATGCGTTTACATAGATAAAGTCCAAGCCCTGATGCCTTTTTATCAGTTCTTCCATGGCTTCCGGTGTAGCCTTTTTCAAATATTCTAGGCAAGTCTTCCGGTGCGATTCCCATTCCCGTATCAGCTACGGTAATGCCGTCTGGCTCAGTCCACTTTATGGTAATGCTTCCTGAAGCCGTGTATTTCAAAGCATTGGAAATAACCTGCTCTATAATAAAGCTTAGCCATTTTTCATCTGTAACAGCTTTCTTATTTAAAGGCTCATAATTAAGCTTGATTCCCCTTGTAATAAACTGTCCGGAAAGTTTTCTCAAACTTTGTCTTATAATTTCATCTAGTTCAATTTCCTTAAATAGATAATCTGTACTGTCTGAATCAAGGCGCAGATATGTCAGTACCATTTCCACATACTGTTCTATGCGAAAAAGGTCTTCTAGAAGCTGTCTCGATGCAGGGCTGTCCTCACTTTGGAGAAGCAGGCGCATTGACGCTATGGGAGTTTTGATCTGGTGGGCCCAGACCGTGTAATAGTTCACCATGTCGTAAAACCTGGCGTCTAAATCGGCGGCCGTTTGTCTTCTTTCCTCCTCCAACAAAGCAATGAGTTGGCGGTAGTTTTCATCGTCTATGCCATTATATGCCGTCAGAGTTTCTGCCATGTCAGCAGGTAGTTTGCGCAAAAGCTTCAGATTTCGGTCTTTATCAAAACCTCTATAGGCGCAAATCCCACCGTAGATTAGACCAACAGACAGACACAGAATAATTGAATACTCAATTATAAATGTCGGCGAACCGTACAAAATCATTACTATAGGAGCAATGCTGCAACAGATTAGAAAAAAAGCTATGCTTACAATATGTTTTTTTATATATCTAATTAAAAATTCCATGGGCTTCCTTTCATATCTAAGCTACTATATATCCCCTGCCGTGTTTGGTTTCAATGAAGTCATCCAGGCCTGCGTTCTGTAGCTTTTTGCGAAGTCTGTTGACATTGACGGTCAGAGTATTTTCATCTACAAACTCATCGGTTTTCCAAAGGGCTTCCATAAGTTTTTCTCGACTTACAACTTTTCCCTTGTTAGCCATTAGTGTCAGTAGAATGCGGTATTCATTTTTTGATAAAGAAATATTCTCATCTTTATATATTAAAGTTCCCTCGTCCATATTTAATAGCGCACCTCTATGTTCAAGAACGGATACCTTAGATGCGAAATCATAGGTTCTCCTAAGCATTGCCTGCATCTTGGCAATGAGTACACTCATATCAAAGGGTTTGGATATGAAATCGTCGGCACCCATATTCATGGCCATGACGATGTTAAGGTTATCTGACGCTGATGAAATAAATATAATAGGAACCTTGGAAACCTTACGTATCTCCTGGCACCAGTGGTAGCCATTATAGAATGGCAGTGAAATATCCAAAAGAACCAGGTGAGGATCAAACTCGGCAAAGTCAGCCATTACATCTCTGAAATCTTTGCATGCTCTGCACTCTATATCCCAGAGAGCTCCTTCTTTAATAATGGCATCTGCAATGCCCTTATCGTCTTCTACTATATAAACCCTATACATTTTCCCTCTACTCCTTAGAAAAGTGATGTTAACATTTTGAAAAACAGAGGTCAGGAAAACCCATCCCGACCTCTGCATTAGTATCTCTGTCTTTTTTTGACCTGTTTATTTGAAGTATTCTACTGCAGCCTTGAACATCTGCATATCGAATTCGCCTGGAACGTTCTTGTACAGGCCTTCTCCGATTCTTTCAGAGTGTCCCATCTTACCAAGAACCTTACCGTCAGGTGATGTAATACCTTCAATTGAAGCGTATGATCCATTTGGATTGTACTGAACGTCAGCACTTACATTGCCGTCAAGGTCAACGTACTGAGTAATGATCTGACCATTAGCAGCCAGTTCCTTAATTAATTCTTCTGAAGCGATGAATCTTCCTTCTCCGTGTGAAATAGGAACTGTGAAGATGTCTCCAGGTTTTACATTTGCCAGCCAAGGTGACTTATTAGATGCGATTCTTGTTCTAACAAGCTTGGACTGGTGGCGAGCGATTTCGTTGTATGTAAGAGTTGGGCAGTTTTCATCTGTATCGATGATTTTACCATAAGGTACAAGTCCTAATTTAATTAGTGCCTGGAAACCGTTACAGATACCTGCCATTAAGCCATCTCTATTTTCCAGTAAATCAGTTACTGCATCCTTAACTTCCTTGTTTCTGAAGAATGCTGTAATGAACTTACCTGAACCATCTGGTTCGTCTCCACCTGAGAAGCCGCCTGGAATAAAGATAATCTGTGCTTCCTTAACCTTAGCTGCGAAGTCTTCAACTGATTTTGCAATAGATGCAGCTGATAGGTTGTTAATTACAAAGATTTCTGGATCTGCTCCGGCATCACGGAATGCCTTTGCTGAATCGTATTCACAGTTTGTTCCAGGGAATACCGGAATAAGAACCTTAGGTTTTTCAACGCTAATCTTAGCGTGAGGTCTTTCAGTTGCTTCATATGTGAATGTTTCCAGTTCATTAGCTTCTGGCTCAATATTGCAGCTGTAAATTGGTTCAAGCTTATCTTCGTAAGTTTTTTCAATGTCAGCAAGAGAAATTACATCGCTTCCACGCTTAATAGCTTTTTCGGAAGTTGTCTTACCTAGCTTAACCATATTGCCTGTAACCTTAGATGCATCTGTAACTTCTACAACGAAGGCACCATAGTTGTATCCGAAGATTGTATCCATATCTACATCTTCGTTATATTCGAATCCGATTTCATTACCCATTGTCATCTTAAGAATTGCTTCTGCTACGCCGCCGTAAGTTGGTGTGTATGCACTTACAATTACGCCTTGTTCAACTAGTTTGTGAACCTGTGCGTACAGTGATTTCAACAATTCAGCCTTAGGTAGATCATTTTCGTCATAGTCAGGAGTTAACATAATAATATCTCTGTCAACCGCCTTAAATTCTGGTGAAATGATGTTCTTAACGTCTTCTGTAGTAACAGCAAATGAAATTAGTGTAGGTGGAACGTCAATATCTTCGAAAGTTCCACTCATTGAGTCCTTACCACCGATTGCGCCAACGCCAAGTTCCTTCTGAGCTTTAAATGCACCAAGAACTGCGGCCATTGGTTTACCCCATCTCTTTGGTTCCTTCATCAGCTTTTCGAAGTATTCCTGGAATGATAGGTAAACATCTTCGAAGGATGCACCGGTAGCTACTAGTTTTGATACTGATTCCACTACTGCCAGGTAAGCGCCGTGGTATGGGCTTGCGCTTGCGATAAACGGATTGTAACCCCATGACATTACGGAGCAAGTTGAAGTGTGCTGTTTTTCGATGGAAATAAGGTTAACCATTGCCTGGATAGGTGTTCTCTGGTTGATTCCGCCGAACGGCATAAGCACTGTGCCGGCACCGATTGTGGAGTCAAATCTTTCTGACAGACCTCTCTTGGAGCATACGTTAAGGTCTCCTGCTAATGCAATATATTCATCAACAAAACTTCCATCTACAGCCTTGCTGTAGTCTTCGTGCATTGGAATTTCAGCATCGATATGCTTTTCAGCACCGTTTGTATCTAAGAATTCTCTTGAAATATTTACAATTGCCTTGTCGTTCCAGAAAATCTTCAGGTATGGATTTTCCTTAACTTCTGCAACAACTGTTGCTTCCAGGTTTTCTTCTGCAGCCAGCTGGAAGAAACGTTCAACGTCTTTGCTTTCAACTACTACAGCCATTCTTTCCTGTGATTCACTGATTGCAAGTTCAGTTCCATCAAGTCCGTCGTACTTCTTAGGAACAGCGTTTAAGTTGATTTCCAGTCCATCGGCAAGTTCTCCGATTGCAACGGAAACACCGCCTGCACCGAAGTCATTACAACGCTTAATCATTCTTGAAGCTTCTGGATTTCTGAACAGTCTCTGAAGTTTTCTTTCTTCAGGAGCATTACCCTTCTGAACTTCTGCTCCGCAGCTTTCTAGGGATTCCATTGTATGTGATTTAGATGAACCTGTAGCTCCACCACAGCCGTCACGTCCTGTTCTTCCGCCTAGAAGGATAACGATATCGCCATCAGCTGGTCTTTCTCTGCGTACGTTTTCTGCTGGAGCTGCTGCAATTACTGCACCAACTTCCATTCTCTTTGCAACATATCCATCATGGTAGATTTCATCAACCTGACCTGTTGCAAGACCGATCTGGTTACCATATGAGCTGTATCCACTTGCAGCTGTTGTTACAATCTTTCTCTGAGGAAGCTTGCCCTGCATAGTTTCTGATACAGGTTTTAGCGGGTCTGCAGCACCTGTAACTCTCATTGCAGAATATACATAACTTCTTCCTGAAAGTGGGTCTCTGATTGCACCACCGATACATGTTGCTGCACCACCGAAAGGTTCAATTTCAGTTGGGTGGTTGTGAGTTTCGTTCTTGAATAAAAGTAACCATTTCTGGATTTCTCCATCTACGTTTACATCAATCTTTACTGTGCAAGCGTTGATTTCTTCTGATTCATCAAGGTTTGGCATCATGCCCTTAGTCTTTAAGAATTTAGCAGCTAAAGTACCGATATCCATTAGGTTAACAGGCTTAGTTCTGTTAAGTTCCTTACGTGTTTCTAAATAATCTTCAAAAGTAGCCTGGATTTCAGGGTCCTCAAACTTAACATTATCAATTGTAGTATTGAATGTTGTATGTCTGCAGTGGTCTGACCAGTATGTGTCAATTACTCTGATTTCTGTAATTGTTGGATTTCTATCTTCGCTCTTGAAATAATCCTGACAGAACTTAAGGTCTGCAAGGTCCATAGCAAGACCATAATCTTCTAAGAATTCCTGTAGTCCTGCCTCGTCTAAATCAATGAAACCATCTAGTACTGCAGCTTCTGTAGGAATTTCATATTCCATCTTAAGCGTAGCAACTTCTCCAAGTTCAGCTTCTCTTGACTCAACAGGGTTGATTACATATTTCTTGATTTCTTCGAAATCTTCTTCGCTAATTGTACCCTCAAGGATATAAACCTTTGCTGTTCTAACATCAGGTCTTTCTCCCTTTGAAATAATCTGAATGCATTCAGCAGCTGAGTTTGCTCTCTGGTCAAACTGTCCCGGAAGGAATTCCACTGCAAAAACTCTCTCAGCGTCTGTATAGTCTAAGCTCATTGTTGCTGTATCAACCTGTGGTTCTGAGAATACAGTATTTACAGCTGAGTCAAATAACTCTTTGTCGATGTTCTCAACATCGTATCTATTTACAATTCTAAGACCGGTTAAGCCTTTAATCTGCAGCAGCTTCACCAGGTCAGCCTTCAGTGAAGCCGCCTCGTGGGCAAATTCTTTTTTCTTCTCTACATAGACTCTATAAACCATTTTCTTATTTCTCCTTTGCCTTAAGGGCTTTCTGTCCAATATCTTTTCTGTAATAAGCGTTATCAAAACTTACTTTTTCCACGGACTTGTATGCCTTCTCAATTGCTTCTTCTAGAGTTGCGCCTCTTTCAGTAACGCCAAGAACCCTTCCTCCGTTAGTCAGAAGCTTTCCGTCCTCTGAAAGTTTTGCTCCTGCTACGTATACTGTGTCAACGTCTTCAGGAATTGTGATTTCGAAGCCTTTTTCGTAACTCTTAGGGTAACCTTCACTTGCCATTACAACGCAGCAGGCTGCATCGTCAGAGAAGTTAACCTCTGCGTCAGCCAGTGTGCCATTTGCAACGTGTTCCATGATTTCGAACAGGTCGCTGTCAAGAAGCGGAAGAACTACCTGAGTTTCAGGATCGCCGAATCTGCAGTTGTACTCAATTACCTTAGGTCCGTCTGGTGTAAGCATTAGTCCGAAGTACAGACAACCTGAGAATGAACGATATTCCTTATTCATTGCAACCATTGTAGGAAGGAAGATTTCTTCTTCACACTGAATTGCGATTTCTTCTGTATAGTATGGATTTGGTGCAACTGTTCCCATTCCACCAGTGTTAAGGCCCTTGTCTCCATCTAGAGCTCTCTTGTGGTCCATTGATGAAACCATTGGAATCAATGTCTTTCCGTCTGTAAATGATAGAACTGATACTTCAGGTCCTGTAAGGAATTCTTCAATAACAACGATGTTTCCGCTGTCTCCAAATACCTTGTCTTCCATCATATCTCTAACAGCCTGCTGTGCGTCTTCCTTAGTTTCTGCAATGATTACGCCCTTACCTAATGCAAGTCCATCTGCCTTAATAACAACTGGAATTTTGCAAGTTTCTAGATATTCTAGTGCTGCATCCATATCTTCGAATGTTTCATATTCTGCTGTTGGAATTCCGTAAGCCTTCATTAAATCCTTGGAGAAAGCCTTACTTCCTTCGATAACTGCTGCATCTGCTGTAGGACCAAAGCAAGGAATTCCTTCTGCCTTAAGCAAATCTACAAGTCCCATTACAAGTGGATCGTCAGGTGCAACAATGGCAAATTCAATATTGTTTTCCTTTGCAAACTTTACAATATTGTCAAGGTCCTTAGCTCCAATGTCTACGCAAGTAGCATCTTTTGCAATTCCGCCGTTTCCTGGAAGTGCAAAGATTTCTGTTACCTTAGGGCTCTGCTTTATTTTCTTGATGATGGCATGTTCTCTTCCGCCACCGCCAACTACCATTACTCTCATGTTTTTATTACCTCTCTTACGTCTATATCTGATGTATCGGCTATTTTTAGTGGTGGAACAGTCTCATTCCTGTGAATACTGTAACCATATTGTAGTTGTCACAAGTCTCGATAACCTGTTCGTCTCTTACGCTTCCGCCTGGTTCGGCAATATATTTTACGCCGCTCTTCTTAGCTCTTTCAATATTGTCTCCGAATGGGAAGAATGCATCACTTCCAAGAGATACGCCTGTAATTGTATCAAGATATGCTCTCTGTTCTTCCTTTGTAAATGGTTCAGGTTTTTCTGTAAACAGAGTTCCCCATGTTCCATCTCTTAGAATGTCTTCGTATTCATATCCTAGGTAAACGTCAATAGTATTATCTCTTACTGCTCTGCCGATATCATCTCTGAATGGTAGGTTGATAACCTTGTCAGCCTGTCTCAAATGCCAGAAGTCAGCCTTGTCTCCTGCAAGTCTAGTACAGTGAATTCTTGACTGCTGTCCGGCTCCTACACCGATAGCCTGTCCGTCCTTAGTGTAGCAAACTGAGTTTGACTGAGTATATTTCAGAGTGATTAATGCAATAATAAGGTCACGCTTTGCTTCTTCAGTAAGTTCCTTGTTCTTTGTAACGATTTCTGTAAGGTCTTCAGGTTTAACCATATAATCGTTTCTTCCCTGTTCGAAGGTAATTCCGAATACCTGCTTGCGCTCCTGCTTTTCAGGAACGTATTCAGGATCAATTTTAATGATGTTGTAATTCCCCTTTTTCTTTTTCTTTAGAATTTCAAGAGCTTCTGGTTCATATCCAGGAGCGATAATTCCGTCCGAAACCTCTCTTGAAATAATCTTTGCTGTTGTAACGTCGCAGACGTCACTTAATGCAATGAAGTCACCAAAGGATGACATTCTGTCTGTTCCTCTTGCTCTTGCATAAGCTGTTGCAAGTGGAGATTCGTCCAGACCTTCAATATCATCAACGAAACAAGCTTTCTTAAGTGTTTCGCTCATTGGTACAGCAACTGCTGCAGATGTCGGACTTACATGCTTAAAGGATGTAGCTGCAGGTAAACCTAAGCTTTCCTTTAATTCCTTTACTAACTGCCAGCTGTTAAAAGCATCTAGGAAATTGATGTATCCTGGTCTTCCATTAAGAATTTCCAGTGGAAGATCACTTCCGTCGGCCATAAAAATCTTTGCTGGCTTCTGATTAGGGTTACATCCATATTTTAATTCAAATTCTTTCATTCCTTGTATTACCTCCTGAAATCTGTAACTGAAATATTAAGCGTTTTTGTTAATCATTCTGTTTTCAACTTCCCCTGTTTCAAGATCTGTAAATCTTACATAGATGGAAATCTTATTGTTTTTGTCAAGATTTTCCCAAATTTCCTTAGTAAATGCATCGATGTCATTAGGGATAACAACTCTTTCCGGCTCTCCGCAGAATGTTGGAATTGGGTTACCATCCTGCATGTAAGTGTGAATAAAATGACCGATTCCAGCAAGTGCGCTGTAGTTGAAGAAATATCTGTTACAAGCAGTTCCCTCAGCATCAGCACTCTTAAGAATGCTCATCTTATATGTAAAGTCTTTCTTATCATCGAAGCTAATCATTCCGCTGATTCTTGGAGTCCAGTTAGGACCATCTGGTTCAAATTCTCTAGTGTTAAGTGCGCCTTCGAAGCACTTTCCGTCCTTAATGAACTCATAAATTGTATCAGTCTGATCGCCGTTTGTTACGATTAACTTATCTTCATGTTTTCTCATTGGGTAATAAATAATCAGTGAAGGGTCTTCAACCTTTGATTCATCAAAAGGCTTAATCATTACATTTTCCCCTTCTTCAAGGAAAATTCTGTTTCTGCTGTTTTCAGATCTTCCCATAATGAAGTATGCGCTAACAGCCTTCTTTCCGTCTTCTGACTTACCGATAACGATACCTCTTCCAACATAGGAGTTGCCCTTTACAGCAGCTTCCATGGTTTTAGTTTCATAAACGTTCATCTATAACTCTCCTCTACCTATCTTCGCACTAATTTCTTCAACTGCACGTGGGAGCAAAACCCACTCAGCCTGCTCCATTACTCTCTTCTGAAGCACTTCCGGAGTATCACCATCCAGAATATCCACAGCCTTCTGATAAATAATTGCCCCTCCGTCTGGAATCTCATTAACAAAATGTACAGTGGCACCTGTCACCTTCACGCCATATTCAAGAGCCATCTCATGAACATGAAGCCCATAAGCGCCCTTTCCGCAAAATGACGGAATCAGTGACGGGTGAATATTGATAATTCTGTTTTCAAATGCCCTGGTAAATGCAGGACTCAGGATTTTCAGGAATCCGGCCAGCACAACAAGCTCTATGCCCTCGCTCTGAAGCTTTTCGATCAAAACCTCCTCAGATGTCATAACATATGTTGCTATGCCATTATCAGCTGCACGCTGCAGGGCGTACGCATCAGCTTTGTTAGAAACAACTAGAGCGATTTCGCCGCTTGTTATAATGCCACTTTTCTGTGCATCAATAATTGCCTGAAGGTTGGTTCCGCCGCCGGAAACCATAACTGCGACTTTTGTTTTCTTTAGCATATTTCTACGCCTTCCTCTGACTTAACAACTTCGCCAAGGACATAAGCATCTTCGCCGTTAGCCTTAAGTACTTCTAATGTCTTATCAACATCTTCCTTAGCAACGATAACTGTCATACCTACGCCCATGTTGAATGTGTTAAACATATCTCTTTCAGGAATATTTCCTCTCTTTGCGATTAATTCAAAGATAGGAAGAACCTTGATGTTTTCTCTCTTAATCTTTACGCCATATCCCTTAGGTAAACTTCTTGGAATGTTTTCGTAGAATCCGCCACCTGTAATATGTGCTACTGACTTAACTGTAACTTCTTCGAAAAGTCTAACCATTGGCTTAACATAAATCTTTGTTGGAGTAAGAAGAGTTTCTCCAATTGATTTTCCACCTAATTCGTCTAATGGAGTTTTGATATCTTCGTTTTCTACGTCAAGAACCTTTCTTACCAGTGAGAAACCGTTGGAGTGTACACCTGATGAAGGCAGACCGATAACAACGTCACCTTCTGCTACAGTTTCTTTCTTAAGAACCTTTGACTTGTCAACTACGCCAACAGCAAAACCTGCAAGGTCGTATTCGTCCACAGGGTAGAAGCCTGGCATTTCTGCAGTTTCTCCACCTACTAGAGCAGCTTCTGACTGCATGCAGCCTTCTGCAACTCCGCTTACGATCTGGGCTACTTTTTCTGGATAGTTTTTTCCAACTGCGATATAGTCAAGGAAGAACAATGGCTTAGCGCCTACGCAGATAATATCGTTTACGCACATTGCTACGCAGTCGATACCTACTGTGTCATGCTTGTCCATAAGGAATGCCATCTTAAGCTTAGTTCCTACACCGTCTGTTCCGCTGACTAATACAGGCTTTTCGATTCCTGTAAGGTCAAGTTCACATAGACCTCCAAATCCACCGATATCTTCTGGAACATTGCCGAAAATCATTGTTTTTGCAACGTGTTCCTTCATTAGCTCAACTGCCTTGTATCCTGCTGTAATATCTACGCCGGCTTCTTTGTAACTTTCACTGAAACTTTTTCCCATGTCTGTTCTCCTCTTAATTTATTTATTATATTTATCTTCGATTTCTTTATTCTCTTCTAAAACCTTTTCAGCTGCAGCTTTTCTCTGTGCGTCAAGCTTATCAGCCAGGTTCTTATCTTCGATTCCAAGCATCTGGATTGCAAGTAAGGCTGCATTTTCACTTCCGTTTACAGCAACTGTTGCTACTGGAATTCCACCAGGCATCTGTACAGTTGAAAGTAATGCATCCATACCATCCATAAATGATCCTTTAACCGGAATTCCTATAACCGGTAGTGTTGTTCCAGCTGCAATGGCACCTGCTAAGTGAGCAGCTTTTCCTGCTGCGGCAATAATTGCGCCGAAGCCTTTTTCTCTTGCGTCTGCAACAAATTCCTTTACTTCAGTAGGTGTTCTGTGAGCTGAGTACACATGAACTTCATAAGGCACTTCAAATTGTTCTAAAGTAGTCATTGCCTTTTCTACTGCAGGAAGGTCACTTGCACTTCCCATAATAATTCCGACTTTTTTCATGAATAAACCTCCGATAAACTTTTCAATTCTGTTCACTTTTGTATATTTTGATTAATGCTTATTGATTAATACTTGTTAAATTAAATTACTGACAGACTCTTAGATGCGGTCCAGATAACTTTGCATTATCAAAATTGCCGCCTGCTTATCTATAACTTCTTTTCTCTTCTTACGGCTTACATCGGCTTCAATAAGAACCCTTTCTGCCATAACTGTAGTAAGTCTTTCATCTTGCCATACTACTTCTATGCCCTTCATACCTGTGCTTCTCATTTTATTTTCAAGCATGGTTCTGAATTCATAAACTTTTTCTGTCTGAATGCTGTCCGTACCATCAAGCTTCTTAGGAAGACCGATTACAATAGTATCGCAGTTATATTCTTTCACAAGATCCAAAATCTTGGTTGTATCTTTTCTAATTCCGACTCTCTCTAAAGTCATTAGACCCTGAGCGGTAATTCCAAGTTCGTCGCTTAGTGCAATTCCAACGGTTTTATCGCCTACGTCCAGTGCTATTTTTCTCATATTCTGTTTAACCTTATCCTTTAACTAAAAACACGACAGACCGGAGTCACATAAAATTATGCACTCTTGGCCTGTCGTACTTATTCATCTTTTGTCTATTTCCCCAGATAATCCCTTAGAATTTCTTCTACCAGTTCATCTCTGTCAATTCGACTAATCATATTTCTTGCGTTATTATGGCTTGTGATATATGAAGGGTCACCTGAAAGGATATATCCGACCATCTGGTCGATTCCGTTGTAGCCTCTATCCTCAAGGGCTTCAAACACTTCAGCAAGAATCTCTTTAGTTGTCTTTGGCTGTGATCTGGATGCATCGAACATTATTGTTTTACTTTCCATGGTAAATCCCCCAATCATTTATAAATAACTTACTTATATTATACTATGCCAAAAGGTTCTCTGCAACTGCAAATGCATCATTTATCTTAGATGAATCCTTTGCTCCTGCCTGTGCCATGTCAGCTTTTCCGCCTCCACCGCCGCCTGCTGCTGCAGCAATCTGTTTAATCATATTTCCAGCATGTAATCCCTTTTCTACAAGGTCATCAGTAATGGAAACTAGGAATGTAACCTTAGGTCCGTTTACTGTTGCAAATACCATTACAATTCCCTTATATTCAGCCTTAATATCATCTGAAAGGCCTCTTAAGTCGTTGATGTTGTAATCAGCAAATTCTTTGCAAACAAGCTTAACTCCATTGATTTCCTTAGCAGACTTAACCATGTCACCTACTTCGGAGCCCATAGCTGCCTTCTTGAAATCTTCTAGTTCCTTCTTAACATCCTTAAGTTCTTCTGTAACTGATGCAGCCTTCTGAACAACAGCTGATGCGTTAACCTTAAGAACTTCTGCAACCTGTGCAACAGTCTTTTCAGCTTCTACAGCCTTCTGAAGAACTCCCATGCCTGTTACTGCTTCAATTCTTCTTACGCCGGATGCAACTCCAGATTCAGAAACAATCTTAAATGCACCAATCTGTCCCACGTTGGAAACATGAGTACCACCGCAAAGTTCGACGCTCCATCCACCGCAGTTTACAACTCTTACCTTATCGCCATACTTTTCTCCGAATAAGGCCATAGCTCCCATTGCTTCAGCTTCCTTCATTGAAGTTTCGCAACATTCAACTGGTAAGAATTCAAGGATTTTTTCATTTACCAGCTTTTCAACTTCTGCCAGCTGTTCTTTAGTAACAGCCTCAAAGTGGCTGAAGTCAAATCTAAGAGTGTTCTCATTTACGCTAGAACCTGCTTGCTCAACATGGCTTCCCACAACAGTCTGTAAAGCTTTCTGAAGAAGATGTGTAGCAGTGTGATTTCTTGCAGTGCCATTTCTCTTAGCCACGTTAACCTGACAGCTTACTGTATCTCCAACCTTTAAAGTTCCTTCTTCTACTAATACTTTGTGAGCAAAGATTCCCTTTGATTTTTCAACTGATAGAACCTTTACGTTACATACGTCAGTTGACATAATACCATTATCGGAAGCCTGTCCGCCACCTTCAGCATAGAAGACTGTCTTATCAAGGTATACGACTGCTTCCTTGCCTGCTTCTACCTGGTCTGCAGGGCTTCCAGCATAAATAGCTAGAACCTTAGCGTCTTCCGCTAACTTATCGTATCCAACGAATTCAGTTTCAGGAACGTCTACAGCAACTGCATCTTTCCACGCTTCGTCAGAAGTGTCTTTCCTTCCGGCTCTTGCTGCTTCCCTCTGGGCTTTCATGCAAGCGTCAAAACCTTCAACGTCAGCGTCAAAACCTTCTTCTGCAATGATTTCTTCTGTTAATTCTCTTGGGAATCCGTATGTATCGTAAAGCTTAAATAGCTTATCTCCCGGAAGTGTCTTTTCTCCCTTAGCCTTTAACTCATCAAGATATTCGTTAAGAATTGCACTTCCCTGATCAAGAGTAGCTGCAAATCTTTCTTCTTCCTTAGCAATAATAGTCTGGATATAATCCTTCTTTTCTACTAGTTCAGGATAAGCTTCACCCGAAACTTCGATTACCCTATTTGAAAGTTCAACTAAGAAGTTGCCCTGAATTCCCAGAAGCTTTCCATGTCTGGATGCTCTTCTGATAATTCTTCTAAGAACATATCCTCTTCCCTCGTTGGATGGTGTGATCTGGTCTGCAATCATGAATACCATTGATCTCAGGTGGTCTGTTATAATTCTAATTGAAACATCTGTCTTAGCAGCTCCATCCTTGTATTCAATTCCACATTTTGCAACTACACCATTAAGAATGTGTCTGATTGTATCAATATCAAAGATTGAATCTACACCTTGCATAATGCAAGCGATTCTTTCAAGTCCCATTCCCGTATCGATATTTGGATGTTCAAGGTTACTGTATGAACCATCTTCTTCTCTGGAGAACTGAGTGAATACGTGGTTCCAGAATTCTAAATATCTATCGCAATCGCAGCCTGGCTTACAGTCAGGGCTACCGCATCCATATTCTTCACCTCTGTCGAAATAGATTTCTGAACATGGTCCGCAAGGTCCAAGTCCGATTTCCCAGAAGTTGTCTTCTTTTCCTAGTCTAACGATTCTTTCTTCAGGCATACCAATCTTCTTCCAGATTTCTACAGCCTCATCGTCATCCTCATATACTGTTGCCCAGATTTTTTCCTTAGGCATTTTTAAGTATTCAGTAATGAATTCCCATCCCCAAGTCAGTGACTCTTTTTTGAAATAGTCTCCAAACGAAAAGTTTCCTAACATTTCAAAGAATGTACCATGTCTAGATGTGATACCAACGTTATCGATATCTCCTGTTCTGATACATTTCTGACATGTAGTCATTCTCTTTGCTGGTGGAGTTTCAACTCCTGCGAAATATGGTTTAAGAGGTGCCATACCTGAGTTGATAATCAGTAGTGACTTATCGTTCTGAGGTACCAGTGACGCACTCTTTCCTGCATAATGCCCCTTGCTTACATAGAAGTCTCTGAACATCTGTCTTATCTGGTTTAAGCCTAGCTTTTCCATTTATAAAATCTCCTCTTGAAATTAATATTTAAACTATATGCAAACTCTTTTGCAACACCAAAATATTATACCACAAACCCCTTACATTGTCTAGGATTTGGGCTTTTCATCAGTCTATGAATCCGCCTCCAATTACATACCCATCTACATAAAATACAATGGACTGTCCCGGAGTTGCAGCTCTCTGCGGTTCCTCAAAACTAGCAATTATTCCGCCATCCCCATCTGAGGTTATAATAGCCTCTGCTGGTTTTGATGCATAGCGAACCTTGGCAAGAACGCATAGACTCTCGCCGGCGTCCGGCTTGCGGTCATCCGCGAAAACGTTATCTATTGAATGAACCTGATACTTGAACAGCTCCGCATTGTCGCCCAGTGTAACTCTGTTGTTTTCCGCGTCTATTTCAGTGACAAAAGCCGGCTTGCCAAGAGCAATGCCCAGACCTTTTCTCTGACCAATAGTATAGTTCATAATTCCCTTATGCTGTCCAAGTACGTTGCCGTGCCTATCGACGAAATCACCGGGAATGCTTTCATATCCCCTGCGCTGAAGGTATTCCTGATAGCTTTCAACCTTCTCATCAATAAAGCATATCTCCTGGCTGTCGACTGTCTCTGAGTTAGGCAGACCAAAGTCTCTGGCAACTTCTCTGGTTTTTTCCTTGTCGTCAAAACCGCCAAGTGGGAAAATAACTCTGGAAAGTGCATCCTGACCCAGTCTATACATCATGTAGGACTGATCTTTTTTCTCATTAGCGCCCATTTTCAAGTAGTACATGTCGCTTTCTTCGTTGTAGACGGTTTGCGCATAGTGACCCGTTGCTATATAATATGCGCCTTCTCTATCTGCAACTTCTAGCAATTTTTTGAATTTAATATTAGGATTGCATACAACGCATGGATTTGGCGTGCGTCCGTGGCTATATTCACGGCAGAAGTTTTCGATAACAATTCTGTCAAAATCTTCTGACACATCCTCGGTGATTAGCCTGATACCCATTTTATCCGCCAAGTCCTGGGCTGCCGCAGCTCCCTCTTTGTTGTTCCCAAGAACGTCAAAGTAATATCCAATTACCTCAAGTCCCTGTTCTCGTAAAAGTAAAGCAGCGGTGGAGCTGTCAACTCCGCCGCTTAAACCTAAAACTACCTTATTTTTCGACAACATCGTCATGATCATCCTCATCTGCATTCGGGTCAAAACCTTCCAGGCCTGCATACGTCTTGCCGTGCTTCTGTGCATAATCATAGATTGCGCACTTAATTGCGTGGTCTGCAAGAACTGAACAGTGTACCTTTACAGGTGGAAGTCCACCTAATTCATCAATAATCTGCTTATTGGAAATTTCCAAAGCTTCGTCGATTGTCTTTCCAATAATCATTTCTGTCGCCATACTTGATGATGCAATTGCACTTCCACATCCAAAAGTCTTAAACTTTGCATCTGTGATTACATCGTTATCAACTTTGATCTGAATCTGCATCATATCTCCGCATACAGGGCTTCCGTATGTACCCTGTCCATCTGGATTTTCAATTTCTCCTACGTTTCTCGGATTCATGAAATGATCCATTACCTTATCATTATATAATCCCATTTTATTTACCAACCTTTCTCTTCGTTTACAGGTGAAAGAAGTCTAAGTTTTTCTACAACTTCTTTTAGGCTTTCTACCACATAATCTATGTCTTCCTTAGTAGTAAAATCTCCTACTGTGAATCTAACTGTTCCGTGAATCATTTCAACAGGTACACCTAAAGCATCTAGTACATGTGATGGCTTCAGTGATTTAGATGAACATGCAGAACCTGTTGATACTGAAATTCCCTTATAGTCCAATAATAGAAGGATTGATTCTCCTTCGATGTATTCAAATGTAATATTAGCATTTCCAGGATGTCTATGTTCCATTGTGCCATTTACAAATGTATCTGGAATTTCATTCAGAACTCTTTCAACTAGATAATTTCTTAATTCTGAACAATGTTTAATGTGTTCATCAATATTTGCTTTTGCCATTTCAGCAGCCTTACCGAAACCAACAATGCCAGGAAGATTTTCTGTACCTGCACGCTTACCCATTTCCTGAGCACCACCGTGGATGTAGTTAGGAATTCTGATTCCTCTTCTCATATAAAGAGCGCCTACTCCCTTAGGTCCATAAATCTTGTGTGCTGACATTGACATAAGATCAATGCCTAAATCCTTAACATCAATTGGAACATTTGCAAGTGCCTGTACTGCGTCTGTGTGGAATAGAATACCATGTTTCTTAGCCACTGCAGCCAGTTCCTTAATTGGTTCAATTGTACCAACTTCGTTATTAACAAACATAATGCTAATAAGAATTGTCTTATCCGTAATTGCTGCTTCAAGCGTCTCTGGTTTTACAGTTCCATCAGGTTCAACATCAAGATATGTAACTTCATATCCGTTCTTTTCCAGGAATTCACAAGAATGAAGCATGGCATGATGTTCAATCTTTGTTGTAATGATATGGTTTCCTTTATCTTTTAAAGCATTAGCCACACCAAAAACAGTCCAGTTATCTGCTTCGCTTCCGCATCCTGTAAAATATATTTCCTTAGGGTTTGCGTTAATAAGGTCTGCAACCTGTGCTCTTGCTTTATCTAAAGCAGCTTTTGCCTCAAGTCCCAATGTATAAAGACTTGATGGATTTCCAAAATGCTGTGTGAAATATGGAATCATTTCCTGCAGCACTTCATCTTTAACCGGTGTAGTTGCTGAATAATCTAAATATACTTTTCTCATCTTAAGTATCTCCTATAAATCAAATCTAACGTTTTATATTATACCATTTTTTGAATGGATTAAAACAATAATTTTAAAAAAAATTAAAAATTTAACAATAAAAAAGCTTCCCGAAGTGTGGTTTTTCCAAAGGTTTTGCCAATGGAGCACCGTAAACTCGGAAAGCTTCTTCTGCCTATTTCTAGTCAACTATTTCAATATTGTTTAATTCGGCTCTAAGGTTTTCCTTAAAGGAATCAATAAAAAGTCTTCTTAGAACTTTTTGTTCTTCTTTTTCTTCCTCAGTAAGTCCTTCTGGAGTCTTAGACTTTCTGGCAAGCTCGTTAATTCTGTTTACCTGTTCTTCTGTTACCATAGTTCCTCCTGTTATTATAGTCGTTTGTTATTCTACTAATTTAAATTTATCTGCTCCCTGCTTGCAAAGTGGGCACGTAAAATCAGCTGGCAATTCTCCCTCGCATTCGTATTCGTATCCGCAGATCTGGCATACATATTTATGATTTGGTTTTGATTCTTTGTCTTCTGCCTGAGCAGTCGGTACAGCCTCTGAGCAAAGCTCTTCAGCGAGTTTTGACACTTCTGCTCTGTTGGCATCTGTCATTGCCGAAAGAATTGAAACTGTTGTGTTTGTGTAGTCAAGGTTCTTGCAAGGTTCAAGCATTTTCTTCATAGTCTTTGCTGCCATTGGTGCCCATGAGCCATTTTCCATAAGGCCGACAACTCTGTTCTTGTATCCGCGTTCTAACAATTCCTGAATAAACTCTCTCATATATGGGAAAATCTCTCCATTGTAAGTAGTTGTTGCAAGAACAATCTTTCCATATCTAAATGCATCTTCTACTGCTTCTGCCATATCGCAACGAGCCAGGTCATTTACAGCAACCTTAGGGCATCCCTGTTTTTTAAGTTCTTCAGCAAGTAATTCTACAGCCTTCTTTGTGTTTCCATAAACTGAAGTGTAGCAAATTACTACGCCCTCTGTTTCCACACCGTAAGTGGACCAAGTCTGATATAATCCTAGATAGTAGTCCAAGTTCTCCTTAAGAACAGGTCCATGAAGAGGACAAATGTACTTAAGTTCTGCTCCTGCTCCATTCAGTTTCTTCAAAAGAGCCTGAACCTGTGCTCCGAATTTTCCTACAATGCCGAAGTAGTATCTTCTTGCTTCGCACGCCCAGTCTTCGTCAACATCTAATGCTCCGAATTTTCCAAATCCATCTGCAGAGAAAAGAATTTTATCTGTTGCGTCATAAGTCACCATAACCTCTGGCCAATGTACCATTGGAGCTGTAAAGAATGTTAGCTCATGCTTTCCAAGAGAAAGTGTGCTCTTGTCCTTTGCTACAATCCTATTATCATCAAAACTTTTTCCGAAGAACTGTCCCATCATCTTAAATGCCTTATCTGTAGCAACTATATTAGTCTCTGGGTACGCATTCATAAAGTTCATAATATTTGCTGAGTGATCGGGTTCCATATGCTGAATAATCAGGTAGCTTGGCTTGCGTCCATCAAGTACTTCCTGAAGATTATTCATCCATTCCTCTGTAAAATTCTTGTCTACAGTGTCAAAGACTGCGATTTTTTCATCTAAAATAACATAAGAGTTATATGCCATTCCATTTTCTACATGAAAATGACCTTCGAATAAATCAATTTTATGATCATTTACGCCAATATATTTTACGTCATTTGTTACCATAGCTATCTCACCTCTTCTAAAAAATTATTCAACATATTCTAACACAATGATTTATTTACTTCAACAGCTAAGACTTTTTTAAGCCTTTTTAAATAGTAAAGTTATCTCAAAAAAGGTTTCTGCGTGTTCCACAGTGCAAACACCTTCCATCTCTTCCATCATAGTCTTAATGCTTGAGATTCCAATTCCTGTGCTTTCCATTAAGCCACATTCTGCCTTACATGCATTCATAATTGAAAAGCCACAGTATCCATCAGTTTCCATATAATCAATCCTAATTTCTTCATCAGGATTTGCATATTTAGAAATATTTGACAAAACATTATTGAAAACTCGATGGGAATAAATCGAATTCACCTTAACCTCACAGTCTGTCCATGGCAGTTCTGCCACTGATTTATACCCTCTTATCCTAAGTTCCTCAACTAGATTTTTCATTATAGTTTCGAAAGCATCTTTAACGTTTATGCTCTCAACTAGGCTCTCTGAAGGTTTTTTCAAGGTGTACTCAAATAAATGGTCGGAAATATCCTTCATCTGGTTAAGCTTAGCACTAATTTTATCCAAGTATTCATGTAGTTCTTCATCAGTTTCATATCTATGTGACCTGAGAATTTCCATATACAGCATGATTCCCGTTAGTGGCGTTCTAAGGTCATGGGACATTTCTGTAATCAGCTTTCTATTAGCCTTGTAGATTTGCTGTTCTGCCTCAATCTGATGTTGCAAAGAATTGCTCATTCGATTCATACTCCTTGCAAGATCGGTAACTTCGTCATTACCTTCCACCGTAACCTGATATTCCAGATTACCGCCTTCTAAAATCTGAACCTCCTCATTTAGTCTTTGAACATATCTGATAAGTTTTCGATTGCTTAGCGTGAACATTATGATAAAGAGGACTATAGCTATAATCAAAGCCAGGTTAGTTCCCATAACATAATACTTATAAGTAAAATCCGAATATATTAGGGCCCAAACCTTCTCATCTTTAAGCTGTATATCAACGGAATTTTCCATTTCTTCTATCAGAACTGCATACTCAATCTGATTGTTTCTAATAGAATACATATCGTAAAATGAGCTGTATATGCATTCTGATTCCGAGTAAAGTTCCAGCATGATAACAGGCTGCTTCAACTCCCAGTTTTTGAGTTTTGATAAATCTTTGCTAGAGATGTCGTTCTCATCAATGTAAGCCTGGAGACTTTCACCCTGTAAATCTATGTGCTTTTCTCTAAATTTCGAATGACTAAAGTAGCTGTCTAGGGCTAGGTCGAAAACGTTAAAGAGAACATAGAATGCTGCGATGCAAATAAGTGCGGATATGGCCATAAAAATCAGGAACCGTGCCTTAAGACCGTAGGGTTTAGTAAACTTCTTTTCCCGTTTCATACCTGTATCCCTTTCCCCAAATATTCTTTATGTATATAGGATTTTGCGGATCATCTTCTATTTTTGTACGAAGCCTTCTAATGTGAACCATAATGGTACTATTAGCGCTATATGTATAAGTTTCCTCCCATGCTTTCTCATATATTTCCTGTACCGAAAAAATCTGATGAGGATGTTGCATCAGAAGTGCCAGAATTTTATATTCTATTTCTGTCAAATCAATAGCTTTATCATCTTTCCACACGTCATTTCGATCCAAGGCAATCTGCAACCTTCCTGATGTCAAAACATGATTATCGTCCAGCAAGAGATTTTGTTTTTTCCCCTGATAAACGCAATATCTACGTAGAAGAGCCTTAACTCTTGCAATTAGTTCTGCATAAGAAAAAGGTTTGGATAGATAATCGTCTCCGCCTGCCATAAGTCCTAAAGTTTTATCTGATTCCTGTGATTTTGCTGTAAGGAAAAGGATAGGTACAGTAGAATTTTTCCTGATTTCCTCACAGACCTTAATTCCTGACATTCCTGGCAGCATTATGTCTAGAACAACTAGATCAATGGCCTCATTTATTTGCTCTAAGGCTTCTTCACCTGAACCTGCCTCAAGAACAGTATATCCCTCGCCGCCAAGAAGAATACGTATTCCCTCTCTAATATCCATTTCATCTTCTACAACTAGGATAACCTGTGCACTCATTTTGCCTTCCTCCTTCCCATAAGTCCTGCTAAAGCGTAACTAAGTTCTGCCAAAGCAACTCCCGTTACCGCGTCTACTATAACATGTTGTTTAACTGTCAGTGTGCTGATGCAAACTGCAATTGCCATTACAAGAGAAGCATTTTGATACCACTTGCTTACATTTTCATTACCACGCACACCAATCCAACATAACCAGCTAGCAAAACAATGAAGAGATGGCAGTAAATTGTCAGCACTATCTACACCGTAAGTCAATCTGAATAGAAAATCAAAGATCCCTGTCCCTGTAAATTCTGGCCTAATCATAGTAGTCGGTAGAAACACGAAAGCTATAAGGCATACAGTTTCCCCTATAAAATGAGCTTTAATAAATCGGTCACTTCCACTTTTGTCATACTTAATGCCCAGACAATAATTAGCGAACCAGAATGCATAGCAACCTAGATATATTAGAATTGTCCATTTCACTACAGGTATCGCCTCATCTAAGGCCGTAGTAAAATTATAGTGGAATTTGCCTCCGGCAATTACTTTACCACCTATATAAACCATAAAATTAAACGCTGCTGCAGAAATAAGCAGCAGCGCATTACGTACTGATAAAAAATTAATTAACTTCATTTTTTAATAATCCTAAAGTCTCTCCCATTAAAATAGCTACTTCACATTCTCCTCCAGATGCTTTTAAGAATTTTTCACCGATGGTCAATTTTTCCCTTACATCGGAATTAAGTAAAATAACTATAGTAGAACCGGCAAGCTCGAAATTTCCCATTTCTTCGCCTTTTGCAAAATCACCATTTTCTTTGGCAAAGGTAACTCCACCAACCATCATTGCTCCAACTTCAATTTGAGCCACGGTCTGGAAGTTTTTCGTTGAAAGCACGCTCCACCATCTGCGGTTCAACCTGTAAACAGGTACCGTCTCGCAGGCTATAGGCTGCACGCTGTGCAACTGTCCTGGGATGTAATGGGTTTCTTCAAGTGTCATATTATCAAAACTGCAAAAGTGGTGATAATCATTTGCTCGTAATCTGAAGACCATAAATAATCCGTCATTAAAAAGTTCTGCCGTTTCCTTGCATGGAACTATGTCTTCTAATCTATAGCTAGAGCCTTTCATAGGTATATTCATATCATCGCTGATTCTATAGTATGAAAACAATCCATCGCAAGGGCTGATAAATGCATTTTCGCGTTCATCGAAGTCATATTGCTCTTTAGTTCTGCAAAAGAAATCAGAAAACGAATTATATGTCTGCCCTTCAAAAGGTGTCATATCTATTTCATATTTATTAATATAATATGAAATCATAAACTTAGACGCTCTTCTTTTCATAAACCATGCGCCTGCCTTATAGATTCCTAAAGTCTGTGCAACCTTGAGAAAGCCGCGTCCAGCTGCGTTTTTATATAAAAAATCTACGCCCATATATTATACTTGTCCTTATTTCCTGTCCTTATCTCTTTATATATGGCATTGCCACTAAAATAACTTCTGCTATGCCGCATAAAACAAAGCATACTTTTCCTAACATCTTTGGCTTATTAAGACGAATAGGTACTAAGAATAAAATACCCATAATTACCAAAGCAACTGAAAGTGCAATGCTTGACTTAGCTGCATGAAGATCAAGCTCTGCATAAATCAGCGGAATGAAAAGAGCTGCTAAAGTTACAGGCATTCCTAGATATACTTCTCTTGAACCAGCACTCTGTTTCTGGCGTTCCTGCTCATCTACATTGAAATATGACAGCCTGATAAGAGCACAAAGCACATAGAAAGCTGAAACAGCTAGCGCACCTTTAAGCTCGCTATTCATAGAATATGCTATTGCTGCAGGTAAAACACCGAAGCAAATTATATCACTAAATGAGTCAATTTGTATTCCAAAGCATTTTTCCTGTGGTGTTCTTTCCATTGTTGCTGCAACTGTTCCATCAAACATATCGCATAAACCTGAAAACATTAGGCAAATTATAGCCTTGAAGAAGCCTCCCTCAAAAGCACTTACTATGCCTACAAAACCTGACAGCATTCCTATATAAGTCAGTATAACTGTGTAATTGTAATATCCTAGCAATTTGTGTTCACGATCCATGATGTAATTATCTCCTTGTTATTTTATCCTCATTAACCATCCTATATTTTACCATTTTCTACACAGAAAATGGTAAAATAAATTCTTAAGAATTCTTAATTTTTGAGCATAATCAAATTTAATTATAACAAACTTTTCCAATAATTACATCATATTTTTTTAAAAGTTTTATGTAGAAACAAATTTTTACTAATAACACCAAAGTTATACTGTAATCATGTCCTTTATTTTATCAAAAGTTTTCTGTCCTATTCCGCTTACATTCATGAGATCCTCTTTACTCTTAAAGCTTCCATTGCTATTTCTATATTCTAAAATTTTCTCCGCCGTAACCGGGCCAACTCCAGGTATCTCCTGAAGTCCACTGGAATCAGCTACGTTGATATTAACGAGCCCATTATCAGTCATACCAAGATTTTCCGCCTGTCCTGCGCCACCAGCGACAAGGCCCTGGCCTCTCTTATTTGGTATAACAATTTTCTGACCATCTGTTACTACTTCTGCCTGATTAACGCTTTCTATTCCTGCCCTCTTAGTAAGGCCTCCTGCCTTTTCAATAACCTCAAACAATCGAGTCCCCTCAGCAACCTGATACACACCTTGATTATTAACTTCCCCACTTATATCCACATATATAAGCTTCGCCGATGTTGCAGAATCATTACCCTCAGCAACCTGCACTGCATCACCATCTGGAGTAGTTAGAGTAAGGTCATCTTTTTTACCATAGCTTCCAAAAAATGAAACAGCGACAATCAGAATGGCTATTACTGATGCCGCTGCGATCCATATTCTTTTATCGTTCTTCGCTTTATCAATTGCTGAATTAACTGCAATTTTCATAGCATCCATATTTAACTTGTCCATGTTCAACCTCTCATTCAATATAAAATAATAACTAACAATTGTGTGGATTGATACCATTATTTTACATTCCGAAAGTTCCCTAGTCAAGCTAAATATGTAATTTTCTGTCAAAACTAATTCTAGTTCTTTCAACCTCAACATCGTATCTCACAACATCTAATTTTGCAAAGTCTATAAATGTTGTAATAACCTGTTCTGGGCTCTGGTTTGAAGTGCTTCCGCAGTCCAGAATAAGTCTTAGCGTAAGCTTAGCGCCATCAACTAACTGAATATCTCTGATTTTGCTTCTAATGTCCACTTCCACCATTTTCTTAGTCTTCTTCTGTCTCTTATACGCCACAATGTGTTCCTGAGCCAGATAATCCTTAACGACTTTCCCATAATCCGCTAAATCTGCATCAATAGGAAAAGTTACTGTGTATTCCGCCTCATCTACAATGGCTGCTAGTGACTTTACATTGTCTGTTAGGCGGCTACAAGTTTTGATAATTAGGCCTTGGGGCATGATTTTACCTACAGACTCCTTGATATCCGCTGGCAGAAAGTCTTCTACGGTTTCGAATTCAAGAATCTCGTCTGCCGCTGTATAACCTAGAGAAAGTGGCTGTGCAAACCCCATTTTAGGGTGCGGGTTGAAGCCCTGTGAATGTGCCAGACCGATGTTGCATCTCTTGAAAGCGCGTTGGAAAAGTCTCAGCATATCGAGGTGTGAGGTATATTTCATATATCCCTCTTTGGCAAACTTTATAATATATTTACTCATAGATACCTCCCAGCTTACATTCAACTCTTCTGTTAATTCCACAGCCTACGCAGCCGTAACGGCAGTCGTGGGTTGTTTTTTCTTCTACAGCTTTCTTTGCCTCTGACATTAAGAATTTCTTTGAAACCGAGGAGTCAACGATATCCCATGGCAGGATTTCATCAAAACCTCTCTGTCTAGTTGTATAGAACGCAATGTCTGTTCCCGAAAGCTCTATGGCCTTCTGCCACTTCTCTAAATCAAAGTACTCTGACCAGCTATCAAGCTTGCATCCCTGTTTATGTGCTTCTAGAAGCAGTTTTCCAAGTTTTCTGTCTCCTCTTGCAAAAACAGCCTCGTATGTGCTTACTGCATCATCGTGATAGTTGAAAGTTACACTCTTAATGCTTAATTTTTCTCTAAGATAATCATGCTTCTTTGTAAATTCTTCGGTTCTGTCCTGCGCCTCCCACTGGAATGGTGTATGAGCCTTCGGTACAAAGTTGGAAACGCTAACAGTAACGTTGAAACGTCCTCCCTTACCAGAATTTCTATGAATGGAAACGATATTTCTAGCGATTTCTGCAATTCCGTCCAGATCCTCATAAGTCTCTGTTGGAAGACCAATCATAAAGTAAAGCTTAATGTGCTTCCAGCCCAGCTCAATTGCCTGTTCCACAGCATCATAAATATCTTTTTCAGTAATTCCCTTATTAATAACGTCTCTAAGTCTCTGTGTGCCTGCCTCAGGCGCAAATGTAAGACCTGATTTCTTATATCCCTGAATTTCCTCAAGTACGTTAAATGAGAAGGTATCCAGTCTCAATGAAGGCAGAGAAAGTGATACATGTCTCTTCTTACATTCCTGCATCAATTCAATGGCTAGTGGTTCAAACTGAGAATAGTCACTAGTTGATAGTGACAGAAGTGAAAGCTCTTCGTGTCCAGTATTTGCGAGCTGTTCCATTGCCAGGTTCATAATCTTTTCTTTGGAACGTTCACGAACAGGTCTGTAAATCATTCCGGCCTGGCAAAATCTGCAACCTCTTGTGCATCCTCTAAAAGTTTCCATAACTGCTCTATCGTGAACAGTCTCAATAATGGGAACAATTGGAGAAGTTGGGAAATCAATTTCTTCAATGTCTTCTATAATGCATCTTTCAACCTTATCTGGTGCACCTTCAAAGTTCTTCTCGTAAGCCTTAATAGTTCCATCTTCGTTATAGAAAACATCATAAAATGCAGGAATATATATTCCTGTTTCTCCAGCAATTTCCTTATAGAACTCTTCCTTAGTTAATCCTCTTTCCTTAGCTTCACCGTATTTTTTCATAAGCTCAGGCAGACTCTTTTCTCCGTCTCCAATTAGGAAAATATCAACAAAATCAGCAAGAGGCTCAGGGTTATATGCACAAGGTCCACCTGCAATAATTATAGGATATTCTTCTCCTCTATCCTTTGCTAACAGAGGAATCTGCGCCAATTCCAGCATATTCAAGATAGTGGTAAATGACATTTCATACTGCAAAGTAAAGCCGAAGAAATCCACATCTTTAATAGGAGTCTTAGTTTCCAGCGTATACAGCGGAATGTGATTTTCACGTAAAAGTTTTTCCATATCCCCTGCCGGTGCAAAAGCTCTCTCGCAGTAAATATCCTCTTCCTTATTTAGATTATGATACAAAATCTGAAGTCCCATGTAAGACATTCCGATTTCGTATAAATCAGGGAACGCAAAAACAAATCTAGTTTTCACAGATTCCGGTTCCTTAATTGCAATATTGTATTCTCCGCCAATATATCTGGCTGGTTTTTCCACCTGTTTCAGAAGGTTATCTAACCTCAAGTTCATTGAATCATCCTTTCAGTTGTATATAATTTATTCAAACAAGCTATCCACTGACTGTCCGATGTATTCACCGATCCTGTCAAGAAGAGCCTTGGTCTTATCCTTAGTTTTCAAAATATGTTCTCTCGCTTCTGGGCTCTTTCGTGGCACCTTATCGAGTATGTACTGAATCCTTTCGTCAAGTCCCACATATTTGTCTTCCTTAACAAGTCGATCCCCTAAGCACACCATATCAGTTTCATTTAGGTTGTCAAAACAATTAAGGTCGTATCTCATGTGAACTCTCACAATGGCCGCTTCATCATAGTATCCACGAGCTTCAAGAATTTTAGCGCCCACTCCGCCATGATCCTCCTCCACTCTTGCCACATCATGGGCTAAAGCAGCTCCTTCTATAAGGGCTAGATCTAGATTAGCTCCGTTTTCATTCATTTTTTCTGCAATAGTAAGGGCAACGTGACATACCGCCCTACAATGCCCTATAACATGAGCCGGAGTGCCATATTCTTTGTATAGTTCTTCACACTCTTCGCGGCTAATTCTTTTATCCATGCAATTCACCAGCTTTCTGCTAACTAGTATACCACATATCGACTTTTAATCATATCACAAAATCACCTCTATACAACACCTAGTTCATAACTAAGTGCCATACAGAGGTGTGAAATTCTATGTTATTTTTGCTGAGTCTATTCTTGCTAATTAGAAATCAAATTCATCCCAGTATTCGAATTCATAATCAAACACCTTAATAGTATCGCCTTCCTGAAGCCCCAGCTCAAGAAGCTTATCTATAGCTCCCTTGCTTTCCATATACTTATACAGATAACGCAAGGATCCCATATCATTAAAGTTAGTTGAATCAAAAATCTTTCTCAGCTGTTTTCCGTAGATAATATAGTCATTTCCCGATTTTTCAGCATATACATTCTTGTAATCTGGATCTATATCATCACTTTCGAAATCGAAATACTGATAATCATCCTCTTCCTCAGGTGCGTTCTGAAGTTCTTCCAAAACAGCAGCCATAAGCTCATGAACCCCATGGTTAATAGGAGCACAGATAGGGAACAGTTTATATCCCTTACCTTCTACATATTCCTTGAACTCAATAAACTGAGGATCATCCTCATCAATCATATCGATTTTGTTTGCTGCAACTAGCATAGGCTTCTTAGCAACCTTTTCGCTGTACATAAGCAGCTCATTGTTAATTTTGTCGAAATCCTCAATTGGATTTCTTCCTTCACTTCCGGATACATCAACAACGTGAACTAGCACCTTAGTTCTCTCAATGTGCTTTAGGAACTTAAATCCAAGACCTAGTCCCTCATGTGCTCCTTCAATGATTCCCGCAATATCCGCCATTACGAAGCTAGAATCATAAATCTTCACAACACCTAAATTAGGGTTTATAGTTGTGAAATGATAGTTTTCAATCTTTGGCTGTGCACTTGTAGCAGTAGCTAAAAGGCTTGATTTACCAACGTTAGGGAATCCAACTAGTCCTACGTCAGCAATCATCTTCATTTCAAGAATTACAGTTCTTTCCTTAGCAAAACCACCAGCTTCCGCAAAGTTTGGTGCCTGTCTTACAGAATTTTTAAAATGTACATTTCCTTTGCCGCCTTTGCCACCCTTAGCAGCAACAAAACTATCTCCGTCTTCAATCAGGTCTTTCATTACAAGTCCTGATTCTTCATCAATGACAACAGTGCCCATAGGAACTTTGATTACGAGATTTTCACCGTTTTTACCATATCTCTTCTTCTTCATTCCGTCCTGGCCATTTTCTGCCTCATATTTTCTTTTATACCTGAAGTCCATGAGAGTTCTCAAGTTTCTGTCGGCCTGGAAAATAACATCTCCACCTTTTCCGCCGTCTCCCCCGTCAGGACCGCCTTCAGGTACAAAAGGCTCTCTTCTGAAGGAAACGCAACCGTTTCCGCCTTTTCCTGATTTTATAAATATTTTCGCTCTATCTACAAACATCTTTCAGAACCCCCTTTACTATTATCATATAGTCAGTTCATACAATTAGATACATAAAAAGCCCCTATTATAGCTAGGGGCTTCATGGTTTTTCTTATGCCTGTTTTGGATAAACGCTTACCTGTTTTCTAGTCTTGTCTTTTCTTTCAAACTTTACAGCACCGTCAATCATAGCAAATAATGTATCATCTCCGCCGATACCTACATTATTACCAGGATGGAACTTAGTACCTCTCTGTCTAACCAAAATGCTTCCAGCACTAACAAACTGTCCGTCACCAGTCTTAACACCTAAACGTTTCGACTCGGAGTCACGACCGTTCTTAGAGCTACCTACTCCTTTTTTACTTGCCATGTTCCAGACACCTCCTTACTTTCGTGGCTATGGGAATTACTTTAATGCTGCTTCGATTGTTTCGATGATTACAGCCTTAGTAGCCTTAGCATCTACTTCAATATTGTGTTCTGCAGCGAAAGCAATTAATTCATCTTTCTTCATTGAAGCTGAAACTTTTACTTCAGCAGCTTCCTTAGTTTCTGCCTTAGCAGCCTTAGGAGCTTCTCCTCCTAATGATTCGATCTTAACCATTGTGTATGGCTGTCTGTGACCCTGCTTCTTTCTGTAGTCTTTCTTAGCCTTGTACTTGAAGATGATAACTTTCTTTCCCTTACCATTTTCAACTACTTCACCAGCTACTGCTGCACCATCAACATAAGGTGCACCTACCTTAAGGTCTCCTTCACCAGCTAGAACCAGTACCTTATCGAATACAACTTTTTCTCCAGCTTCAACGTTTAACTTTTCTACTGTGATAACGTCGCCTTCCTGTACTCTGTACTGCTTTCCGCCTGTTTCAATTACTGCGTACATGTTTTCTTTACCTCCTCTATCCAGTCTCGCCTTTTAAGGTGATTCACGGAATTGTCCGTGAATACTTCACTGCAAACCTCTTCCGTGCGGTCTAACTCAGTTATAATACCACGGTTTTCGGAGCTTGTCAAACATTTTCGCAAATATTTTTATTTTTAGAATTATATAGTATTTTTTCAGAGCATTATTTTGTATAAGGATTTACTTGTATGTCAGTAAATCTTCTACTTCTTTTCTCTTTGGAGCTTCAGGAGCCTCTCCCTCTCCATAACCCATTGCAACAAGAGCAGCTACCTTCTGATTTTCCGGAAGTTCTACAAGTTCTGCTACAGCAGCCTCGTCAAAGATTCCTAAAATAACTGTGCCTACACCTTTGTCATGAGCTGCAAGACAGAAAGTCTGAGTTGCAATTCCTGCATCGAATGATTCCCATCTATCTTCTTTAGATGTAGTGTAGGAACCATCTTTTTCATAACCAGAGCGTCCTGTAATATAGGAAACGACCACTAATTGAGGTGCTGCCTTAATAGTATTGCTATTATACTTGAATAAAAGCACACAATCATCTGCAATCTTTGCCTTTAACTCGGCATCTTCAATTACTGTGTATCTTGTAATCTGTGTGTTCTTCCATGAAGGAGCATATGCAGCAGCTTCAACGATTTCATTAATCGTTTCCTTGCTAACTAGATCTGCCTTAAACTTACGGATACTTCTTCTTTCCTTGATACATTTAATTGCTTCCATTTTTCCTCTCCTATAAAATAAATTACTTACTCTATAACTACGCCGTCTTCATCAACAGCAACTTCATCTTCTTTAGTAGGCGTAAGTGTGGCCATTAGCTCTGCCTCAACTCTTGCCAGTACATCAGGATTATTCTCCAGGAAGTTCTTAACGTTCTCGCGTCCCTGTCCAATTCTGTCGCCTGCATAGCTGTACCATGAACCAGCCTTTTCAATAATTTTTTCATTTACAGCGCAGTCCAGTACATCTCCAGATTTAGAAATTCCCTTTCCGTACATAATATCAAATTCAGCCTGCTTAAATGGTGGCGCAACTTTGTTCTTAACAATCTTAACTCTAGTTCTGTTGCCAAGCATCTGGTCCCCACTCTTAATAGTCTCAATTCTTCTTACGTCCATTCTCATAGATGCATAGAACTTAAGTGCACGACCACCTGTAGTTGTCTCGGGATTACCAAACATAACACCAATTTTTTCTCTCAGCTGGTTGATAAAGATAACACATGTGTTCGTCTTATTAACTGCTCCCGCAATTTTTCGTAGTGCCTGTGACATTAGTCTTGCCTGAAGTCCTACATGAGAATCACCCATCTCGCCATTGATTTCTGCTTTAGGAACAAGGGCTGCAACTGAGTCAATAACAATTACATCTAAGGCTCCACTTCTTGCAAGCATATCGCAGATTTCAAGCGCCTGTTCACCTGTATCTGGCTGTGAAACAATAAGATCCTCTACGTTTACTCCAAGATTTCTTGCATAAATAGGATCAAGAGCGTGCTCAGCATCGATAAAAGCAGCCTTACCGCCTTTTTTCTGTGCTTCTGCTACAATATGTAATGTCAAAGTAGTCTTACCTGATGATTCAGGTCCATATATTTCAACAATTCTTCCTCTTGGAACTCCACCAACGCCTGTTGCAATATCCAGGCTTGTAGATCCTGTTGAAATAGTATCTATATTCAGTGCGGAAGAATCGTCCATTTTCATGATAGCTCCCTTACCAAACTGTTTCTCTATTTGTGCTAATGCCGCCTCAAGGGCTTTTTCTCTTTCGTCCATATTATTTCTCCTCCATATAGAACATTCGTTCTTACATCCATAATACCCTATTATGACACTTTGGTCAAGTGTTTTTAACTGTAATTTTCTTACAATCACAAATATACACTATCTCCTAAAAAATGTCAATATTTTCTAGCCCTTTCTAACCTATCATTCTATTGATAAGCTTAAACATTTCATTTACAGCATAGTCTCTATTGCATTCACGATCACTAGAGCCCGTCTGCAATTTCTTAACATCTACTTTATCATCATAAGTACAAGCAATGTAAATAGTTCCGACCGGCTTTTCATCGCTTCCGCCACCAGGGCCTGCAAGACCTGTCACAGCAACACAAACATCGCTTCCGGTTTTCTCCTTCAGCCCTAGTACCATTTCCTCAGCCACTTCATAGCTTTCTGCTGTATAAACGTTTAACGTTTCCTCGCTTACACCAAGTTCTTCCATCTTAGCCCTATAAGAGTATGTTACCAAACTGCGGTCAAAAACAGCAGAAATACCGGGCATGTCTGTCAGCTTTGACGCAAACAGACCCCCGGTACATGATTCGCATGCGGATATGGTAATGCCTCTTGAAATTAGTTTTTCACAAACGTCCTTCATCATCGCAATTACTCCTTAAAAACTCCTATGTTCTTAGTTACATATTCAACGCCTGAGTAAACTGTCATTATTAGAGATGCCCACAAGAAAATTTGTCCACCTACAGCAATGTAATGGAAAATTTCTGTAGTTCCTGCTTCGCCTAATAAAATCATAGGCACAGCAATCATCTGTAAAACAGTTTTGATCTTACCGCTCATGCCTGCAGCAATAACGAGACCTTCAGATGCGGCAACAGTTCTCATTCCTGCAATTGTAAATTCTCTTGCCAAAATCAGAATCAGCATCCATCCTGGAACGAGTCCATCCTGAACCATCATGCAAAAAGCTGAGTAAACTAAAACTTTGTCAGCTAATGGGTCCATGATTTTTCCAAAATTTGTGACTAGATTGTACTTTCTTGCGATTTTTCCGTCCAACATATCTGTAAGTGACGCCAAAATGAACAGTACAAACGCTATAAGATACATATCAGTCATGTATGCTGCTACGAAAAAAGGCACAGCAATTACACGAGCGATTGTCAATTTGTTAGGTAAATTCATGGTTACACCTCTCTTCCCACTAAATCATAATCAAATGCATCGGTTATCTCAACCGTTGCAAATTCCCCTATTTTATGTTCTTTCTCCGATGTAAAAATTACGGAGTTATCGATTTCCGGCGCGTCATACTCTGTTCTTCCGATGTAACTTCCGTCTTCGTCAATTTCATCGATCAAAACCTCCAGAGTCTGGCCAATTTTTTCTCTATTAGATTCAAGAGAAATATCAAGCTGACGACGCATAATGCCATCCTGCCTCTCCGCTTTGATTTCTTCGTCAATCTGATTTTCCATTTCACCAGCCACAGTGTTTTCTTCCTGTGAATATGTGAAAACTCCAAGTCTTGCAAACTTTTCTTCTTCAACAAAATCCACAAGTTCATCGTAATCATCTTCAGTTTCTCCTGGGAAACCTACAATTAGTGTGGTTCTGATGTGAATGTTCGGCATAGCCTCTTTTAGTTTTAGTATTGTGTTCTTAATTGATTCCGAAGTTGACCTTCTTTTCATGCCTCTAAGAACATTATTACTGGCGTGCTGAATCGGAATATCCAGATACTTGCAGACCTTGTCTTCTTCGGTCATAACCTGAATTAGCTCGTCTGTAATTCTATCCTCATAGCAGTACATCAATCTTATCCAGTGAATGCCGTCTATCTGGCAGAGCTTCTTTACAAGTTTTGCGAGTCTAAGTTCGCCGTATAAGTCCATGCCATAGTAAGTTACGTCCTGAGCTATTAAGATGAGTTCCTTGCAACCTGCCTCTGCTAGCTGTTTTGCTTCTTCTAGAATATCCTCTTCTCGCTTACTTCTGAATTTTCCTCTAATTTGCGGAATTACGCAGTAGGCGCATCTGTTATTGCAACCTTCTGCTATTTTCAAAGTCGCCGTATATGGATTATCTGACAATTTTCTCGGCATAATCTTCAATATGTCACTACAAGAATGACTAACTTTAACCCGACGTCCTTCATCAATTCCACTTAAGATCTCTGGTAGCTGTTCATACTCATTTACACCTATGAAAGCATCTACTTCTGGCATTTCCTCAAAGAGTTCGTCGCTGTATCTTTCTGAAAGACATCCTGACACGATTATTTTCTTACCAGCTTCTTTATACTCTGCCATCTCAAAGATGCGCGCTATAGATTCCGTTTTTGCGTCATTAATGAAACCGCAAGTATTTACAACGATTACGTCCGCCTCATCAGGCTGGTTTACTGTAATAAAATTATTATCTTCAAGTATACCTTTTGCCATTTCTGAGTCATTGAAATTCTTAGGACATCCCAATGTATCGATAAAAACTTTCATACTTACTCCTCTGTCACCTCTGCTTTCATAGCCGCCAGTTCTTCTTCGCTCATGAGAACCTGCCGAGGTCTGCTTCCGTCCTGTGGACCTACAATACCTCTGGCTTCCATCATATCTACGATTCTAGCTGCCCTATTATAACCTATTCTAAATCTTCTTTGAAGCATGGATACCGATGCTTGTCCAGCAGTCACTACGCATTCAATGGCATCTGCTAGAAGTTCATCTCCATCATCTTCATTTTTATCTCCTGTAATATTACCTTTTTCGATAGTATGAAGTACATCTCCTGAATACTCTACTTCTTCTACCTGAGCTTTGATAAAGTCAATAACCTTCTGTACTTCTGAGTCTGATACAAAGGTTCCCTGGACTCTAATTGGCTTTCCTGTTCCTAGTGGATTGAAGAGCATATCTCCCTTTCCTACCAATTTTTCTGCGCCAGCCATATCTAGAATTGTTCTAGAGTCTACCTGTGAAGAAACTGCAAAGGCAATACGTGAAGGTATGTTGGCTTTGATTACTCCAGTAATAATATCTACTGATGGTCTCTGAGTTGCTACAATTAAATGCATTCCTGCCGCTCTAGCCATCTGTGCAAGTCTGCAGATAGATTCTTCAACCTGTGACGGTGCAGCCATCATAAGGTCGGCTAACTCGTCAATGATAATGACAATCTGTGGCATCTTTTCTTCATCAAGGCCCTTTTCCTTCATAGATGCATTATAGCTCTGAAGGTCTCTAACCTGATTTTCTGCAAACTTTTTGTATCTGTCTGTCATTTCAGCCACTGCCCAGTTAAGTGCCGCAGCTGCCTTAGCCGGTTCTGTTACAACCGGAATCAACAGATGTGGTATGCCGTTGTAATTACCTAGTTCTACAACCTTAGGGTCTATCAAAACTAACTTAACCTCATCTGGATCCGCTTTATAAAGTATACTTGTAATAATGCTGTTTACGCATACACTCTTTCCTGATCCTGTAGAACCCGCAATAAGTAGGTGTGGCATGCTCTTTAGGTCTGCTACAATGGCTTTTCCTGCAATGTCCTTACCTACTGCAAAGGTAATCTTCGATTCGGCATCTCTAAATTCTTTTGAATCTACAATTTCTCTTAGTGTAACCATATTAATATGGTCATTTTCTACTTCTATTCCAACAGCAGCTTTTCCTGGAATTGGCGCTTCTATACGAATGCTCTTTGCTTCCAGGTTAAGCGCTATGTCATCAGCAAGTCTTACGATACTGCTAACCTTAACGCCTACATTGGGCTGAATTTCATATCTAGTTACAGCAGGTCCCTGTGTTACCTGAATTACCCTAGCGTCTACATTGAAGTTCTGAAGAGTTTCTTCTAGCTTGGCAGCTTTCATCTTAAGCTCCATGCTGATATTTCCTCTGTCCTGTTGCTTCGGTCTGTTAAGGAAACTTACAGGGGGCTTCTTATACTGCTTATGCAGTTTCTGTTCTGCCATTTCTGCAGGATCCAAAGTAAGTGCGCCAGCTTCCTTCTTAGTAAGTTTTGTTGGCTCATCTGTTACTATAACACCCGGGATGTTGGCTGGGTCGTCGTCAACCTTAGCCACGTTGTCGTATGGCTTAAAGAACCCTCTGTCCGGATTGTCAATAGGAGCAGTTTCTATTTCAGGTTTAAATTCCATAGTATCAGTCTTTTTTTTGCCTCTAGAACGTCTCCCTGCACTCTTTTGGGGCTCTGAATCAAGTCCATAACCCTCGCCGTAATCAACCTTTTCCTCCAGGCCGTAAGATGTGGAAATTTTCACATTGTTATCATCCTGGAAAGGGTTCTCGTCAGTCATATATTTAATGATATTGTCCTGCTTGTTTTTATTTTTCCATCTAGTCGACGCTGATGGTTTCTGGTTCTGATCATATGGATTTTCCAGTTGTTCCGGAGAAAATGCCATCTGAACCGGTATATCTTCGCGTACAGGTGCTTTTTTTTCCATTTCAGCCAGCTGCGCCTCACGTTCAGCGGCTTTCATTTCCTTTTCGTGTCTTCTGATTTCGCGTTTTTCTGCAAATCTGTCCATACCTCTAGAAACAGGCGTATTGAAGACAATAAGGAAGCATATGATTATTCCGACTATGGAGACGGTACATAAGCCTACAGTTCCAAAAAATTTAATAAGCAGCGTTCCTGCAGACATTCCAAAGATGCCTCCACTTTCAAGCTCAATTCCCTTGTCGTAAAATTCCTTAAATAAAAATTCCAGCTTGCTCGGTTCTATATATCTTGCTGAGTTAAGTATGCAGGCAAACAGTAAAATAGTAAAGCTAAGCACGCCCGAAAGCTTGCTAATATGAGCAGTTTTGCGGCCTAAAATCATTAGACCAAAAACAATCAGATACCAAGGCAGTACAAGTCCTATGTGTCCAAATACACCTTTAAGAACTGCGCCGATGGTGTTCCCCAGTTCTCCTGCCGCTTCAAACTGAACAGCTGCAAAGAGGAAGATGCCTACGGCAATAAAAATCACAGCCCAGATAATATCGAGGACGCGCTTGTCGGCATGTCTCCGCTCGCTTATCTCTGCCTTGTTGACAGTCTTTGGATTGACAGTCTTCGTATTCTTTTTTGCGTTAGATTTTTTATTATTAGCCTTAGCCAAGTCTTATCCTCTCTTTACCTTAGATTACTTATCAGTATTAATTACTTATAAATCTGTGGGAATAGTCCTAAAACAATTGTAACTACGCCCAGTGCCCATACATAATATGAGAAATAACTTAATTTCTTATCAGAAACGATTTTTATCATAGTTTTGATTGCGACGAATCCGGAAACTGCTGCTACAAGCATTCCTACCACAATTGGTCCTGCTAGTCCCGGATCCAAACCTGCTTTAACTGCATCAGGCACTTCCAATACGACGGATCCTAAGATTGACGGAATTGAAATCAGAAAAGCAAATTTAACTGCAAATTCACGTCTTAGTCCTGTAGTAAGTCCACCAATTAGGGTTGAACCGGATCTTGATATTCCGGGGCAAATTGCTATACCCTGAAGTGTTCCGATAAACAGAGCATTTCTGAAATTCATGTTTTCTATTCCTCTGTTTGCTCCTCCCATTCTCTCTGCAAGGAACATAAGCACACCAGTAATGATGAATCCGATACCGATAGCTACAAAGGAAGAATACAACCCTTCAAAGATATCGTTGAATAATAATCCAATGATACCTGTAGGTATAGTTGCAACGATAATCATTACGCCTAATTTACGTACAGGTCTTTCATCCAACCTTAAACCATTTCCTGTACACAAGTCTTTAACAGTAACTACAAGTTCTACAAGCAGTTCCCAAATGTCCTTCCAGTAACAGATAAATACTGAAACTAAAGTTCCTACATGAAGAAGAACTGCAAACAATAATACACTTTCCCCTTCTATTCCAAATAACCCCTGTATAAGGGCCAGGTGGCCGGAGCTGCTTATAGGCAGAAATTCAGCCAGTCCCTGTACTAATCCCAATATTATAGCTTCAAAATATGTCACTAAGCGCCCTCCTATTTATGATTAATATATCCTTTTTCTACTAAGCTTTCAGCGCAAAGTACTGCACCGCCAGCAGCACCTCTCACTGTATTATGCGCAAGTCCGATAAACTTAAAGTCATAAACTGTATCTTCTCTAAGTCTTCCGATTGAAACGCCAAAGCCACCTTCAAAGTCAACATCAAGTTTAACCTGAGGTCTATCATCTTCTTCCAAGTACTGAATAAACTGTTTAGGGGCACTTGGAAGTTCCGCTTCCTGCGGGAAGCCCTTAAAGTTAACAAGTCTGTCAATAAGCTCTTCCTTAGTAGGCTTCTTGTTAAATCTTACAAAAACAGCAGCAGTATGTCCATTAAGTACCGGAACTCTTACGCACTGTGATGTAATTACAGGAAGCTTAGCCTTAACAATTTCTCCATTTTCAATATGTCCAAAGATTCTAAGTGGTTCAAGCTCACTCTTTTCTTCTTCTCCTCCAATATATGGAATGATATTCTCAACCATTTCAGGCCACTCTTTGAAAGTTTTGCCCGCACCGGAGATTGCCTGATAGGTAGTAACAACTACTTCTGCAGGTTCAAATTCCTTCCATGCTGCAAGAGCAGGAGCATATCCCTGAATTGAACAGTTAGGCTTAACCGCAACGAAACCTCTTTCTGTGCCCAATCTTTTCTTCTGGAATTCAATAACCTCTGCGTGATCTAGATTGATTTCAGGAATAATCATAGGAACGTCTGGAGTCCATCTATGAGCACTATTATTTGATACAACTGGAGTTTCTGTCTTTGCATATTCATCTTCAATTGCTCTGATTTCTTCTTTTGTCATATCAACAGCACTGAATACAAAATCAACTGAGTCTGCAACAGCTTTAATATCCTTAACATCTTTAACTACTATATTTTTAACGGCTTCAGGCATAGGTGTAGTCATCTTCCATCTGTCACCTACTGCTTCTGCATAAGTCTTGCCTGCACTTCTTGCACTTGCAGCAATTGTAACAACTTCAAACCAAGGATGATTGTCAAGGAGAGAGATAAATCTCTGTCCAACCATACCTGTTCCACCTAGAATACCGACCTTAAGTTTTCTATCAAGCTTCTTCATGCTTATAATCTCCTTTACCTATTTTGTTTACACATTGTATCAAATCATTTTATCATTTTTTTGCGCTTATTTCAACATATAAAACAGTTATACACCAAAGCTCCAAGAAAGCTACACCAAAACCAGCAGCCACAAATCACTAGTCACGCAGCCAGAACAAGAGTGGCTTCGCCACGTTGTGTGATTCATGCTTTATCTCATCGGTCACACTTTTTAATTGTCTCAGCCTCTCTAATACAGTAAAATATACTCAGGTGATAATATGAGTGCAAAA
>Ga0129313_1000062_pt1 | contig 110919 bp, 107 predicted proteins | sample O1105metagenome_FD_94436 | JGI IMG/M metagenome (GOLD analysis project Ga0129313, IMG submission 94436) | Orangutan group fecal microbial communities from fecal samples from Wisconsin, USA - O1105 metagenome | ecosystem: Host-associated > Mammals > Digestive system > Large intestine > Fecal...
CAACACCCCAGGCGGAGTGGGGGTGTGAGTAAGGAAAGAGGGAGCACGAGGGAGAGAACCTAAGAGATAGGGAGAGGGGGCGCCTAGCTCCCTTACCCTAGTCTCTTTGGTTCTTTCCCTCGTCAATATTGATAGGTGCATTAATTCGAATAGCGAACCCGAGAAGTGCTGTCCGACAAAAAGAACTATCGGTAGCTTGCTATCATAGATAAATACTAAAAGATATAACAGAAGTATATCAAATAAAGACTTTTTTCTGCCACCCCTCACGCACCGCCTATCCCCTGCGAAAAAATATCAATATTCACATTGACCTCAATTTCACTTTCCGCTATTATTTCCCCTACCCTGTCCATATTCTCTCTGTAAAATCTGTTACAGCATCTTCTTAGCGTATTTTCAAGTCCGAACACATCACAGCCTTTTTCTGCAATCGGTATCAACGAGCTTTCTATTTTCCGCTTCAGTTCCCTTTCGGCAGGCTCGGCTACCTTTTCGGCGGCTTTTTTATCATCTTCCTTCATTCCGCCCTTCGTCCCTATCTTTCCCGATGCGCTGAATGTCACATCGAATTTCACCTTGCCGTTATATTCAGTAGCTTTTATACTCCTTGTAACTTCAATAAGCGTAACACTCGGCATTGCATTTTGTCCCAAAGGCACGGTAAACGAATATTCCGAAGGCGTATCATTCATAAAGAATATAGCCATTGCCCCATCATCGTCAACTCTGCAAAGCTCTTTGCCGCCCTTGAAAACCACTCCACCGTCAAGTATTATCGTCTTTTCTCCGTCCTCGCTCTGTTCTTCTCCGCCTCCGTTGCCCTTACCGCCTCCTGTTTCCTTCGGAATAGTTACATCTGTCTTTAATGTTGCCGTTGTGAGCAGCGGAAGAAATGCACTCTCCGTTGATGTGCATAGCATAGTCATCACCTGATAAGGATATGTGCTTTCGTTCCTGCTCTCGACCGATGCGTTGTGTATAAGGTTCGCCAATCTCTGCGAAGAGGTCGAGCCTTCCTTGAAGCGTATATCGAGCAGTTCCTCTGCCGTATCCTCTGCGGCGGCAACATATGCCTGCGGATGCGAATGGTAATTGCCTACAAAGAATTCAAGCGTGTCGCACAGCTTATACTTCCTCAGTTCTTTTCCGATGATTATCAACCTGTTTTCGCTCAGCAGAAGATCCTTTCCCGTCAGCATCGAAGCGTTTTTCGCCGCCTCAAATATGCTTTCGCCCTCCCCTACGCTTTTCAGCACATTGTCCTGTGTCTTGTCTATCTGATTCTGTCCGCCCTCGCTCGATTGATTGAAATACTGCATACTTATACGATATACCTTTTTGTCGGGAAGATAGTCTATCCCTATCGCCTGCACTATTGCCCTGTCGGACAGGTCAACATAGCTGACACAGCCGACAAGGGTTATTGTCACCGTCAGCGTAAGCATTATAGCAACCGCTCTTATCATTCTCATTTCTTTTCTCCTCCGCTCTGCTTTTTCCTGCCTGCAACAAGCACCGTCAGCGGAATCAAAACACCGCCGAGCAATATGTGTATTCCGCCCGACATAACGCTCCTGAATTGCTCGTATACCGTTCTGTCACTTCCAAGCACCATGCACAGCATAAATATAAACGCTCCGTATACCACAACCGCTTTTTTTGTGTCGGGCTTCTTACTGCACACAGAATATATCCTCCCTACGCAATATATAATAAGTGCCGTTTTAATAATTCCGCACATCAGCCACACTATAGCGTCTATTCCGTCAAGCCTGCGGAATATTACAATATCGGATAAAGATGCGATAATATACAGAGGGTATTCGATTTTGCTCATATATGGACCTAATATAAGGTTGTAGAGCAGGTTAAGAAATTCCAATATCACAAGCAGGAGCGGCAGATAATAAAGCACCGTTTTATGCGGTTTACTGCGTATTTCATCGGTTATCACCGCAAAAATCAAAATTTCGCTGTTCATACTTATCTCGGAAAGTGTACATTTCACAAAGTACCGCCCGTCCTCAATAAAGGCGGGATATATGAAATCCGGATTGACCTTGTCCCACATAGTGACGCCGATAAGAAAAATCAACAGACCGAATACCGCCGCCGCAAAAACAGAGCTTCTCGTAACCGCACTAAGCCCCTTCAACGCACCGTATACCGACACGGCGACAAGCACCGCAATACCCGATATTGTAAGAATGTTATTGAGCAGCGTATCGGTTATATAATGCTCTACGCTTATGACCGTCTGCACGGCGGCCGCCGTCAGGGTAACAGCCAGAATAACCCCCACAGCTACCCCAAAGACCTTGTTTCTTCTGAAAGCGCAGGTTACAGGGCTGTCCCCCTTGAACCTCAGCGTTACAAGAATAAGAGGGATATAAAGCAGTGCCGCAATAATCTTTGCAAGAAATATCGCCGTGAAGCGATCCGGTCCGTATAATACGGTTTCGGCAGACGGAGTCATCATTTCCGCCGACAGCCTGCAGGCAAGAAACGTGATAACAAGCTGTCTGTTACTTATCCTGCTCATTGCCTCCCGTCCTTTCTGTGTCGTGACCGCTCTTAGCCTTGCCCGATAACTGCTGTACCGTCATATCCGTATCGGACAGCTTCTTCCAGCTTTCCCTGCGAAACGTATCACGGATAATGCTTTTCAGCGTCACAGGCGCAAACGGTGCGGTATACGGCACTCCGTATGAGTTTTTTGAACACATTCTGAAAAATATTACGACACCGACGGCTGTAATTCCGAACAAGCCAAACGTGCCTCCTGCGACTATAAATACCAGCCTCAGTATCATACAGCTGTCGTATAGATCCGGTACGGCAAACGAGCATAGTCCGGTTGCCGCTATGATAAGCACAACAGGTGCGCTCATAAGACCTGCCGATACCGAGATCTCGCCTATCACAAGACCACCGACTATGCTTACTGCGTGACCTATGCTCTGCGGCAGCCTCAGCCCTGCCTCCCTCATTATCTCATACAGGATATACATTATAAGACACTCTCCGAATACGGGATATGCGGTAGTCTGCTCCGATGAATAAATATTCAGCAAAAGCGCCGAGCGGAACATTTCCGGGTGGAAGTTGCACAGTGCGACATAAAGACCCGGCAGAACAGCCCCTGCAATAAACGCAAAGAAACGTATGATACGAAGAAATGCCGAAAAGTACGGCTTGTGCGTATAATCGTCCATCGTTACAAAGTTCTCTGCAAACAGACACGGAAGAACAAGCGCAAAAGGCGTTCCGTCCACGATTATCCCCACTCTGCCCTCGTACAGCTTCGATACAAATACATCGGGACGTTCGGTTGCGTATATCTGTGAGAAAAGGACAGAATCATCATCTTCAAGAAAGCTCTGTAAATACTCACCGCCTGCAATAGTGTTAAGCGGAATGTTCTTCAGCTTATCCGTCACAGCGTTTACAATATTCATATCCGCCTTGTCGGTAAGATAGCAAACCGAAACATCGGTCTTGCTGCGTTCCCCTACGGTCATCATTATCGTTTTCAGCGTCGGGGATTTCATTCTCCGCCTTACCATAGCAACGTTGGTTCTTACCACCTCGATAAAGCCCTCTCTTGACGCTCTCAGATTTATGTGCGTTGAAGGCTCGTCTATGCTTCTGTGTGCAAAGCCCTGTATGCCTATCGCTATGCCAAACTCTGCCCCGTCGCATAAAAGCACGGCGAACCCCGACATTATATAAAGGCACAGCGAGTCATAATCATACACCTGCTTTTGTTCTTCGGCAATCGGCATATCCGAGCAGACCTTTGTAAAAAATTCGTTATCGTCCTGTATTTTCGGCGGTGCGGATACAAGCGGACGGAAAATCAGATTTGCAAGCTCCGCCTTTCCTATCATACCCTCGCAGGTGATAACCGCCATCCTGTGACCGTCGGACGAAAAATACTTGATTATAAGATCCGAGCTGTTGTTCATCAGCCTTCTTACCTCAGAACAGTTGATATTAAGATTTGCGGCGAGCCTGCTGTCGCCGCTGTTTATGCTCTCTACCGATTTTTCGGATAAATCAGGCAGTTTTTTTGAATTGCTCATTTAAGTTCCTCGCATATTGAAAGATAATCAGCAGATAATAGCTGTGTAGCCGATCTGTAACTTATCTTTTCCGTCAATGGAGGAAAATATGCTGATAATAATTATCCGTTCCGTGCTTTTGTATATCCTTATAGTATTCGCCCTGCGTCTTATGGGCAAAAAACAGCTTGCTCAGTTACAGCCCTCCGAGCTTGTAACGACAATACTTATATCCAATATCGCCACGTTGTCGCTCGAGGATTCGACCGTCCCGATGATATACGGAGTTATCCCGATACTGATGATAGTCTGCATGGACGTTTTCATGTCTTTTATTATGCTGAAGAATTCACGCTTCCGCCGCCTTGTGACAGGTACACCTCAGATAATCATTACCGACGGCATAATCGACCGCAAGGTTATGAAGCACCTTCGCTACAGCGTTGACGAGCTTATGGAAGCAATGCGTGAATGTATGATATTCGATATTTCACAAGTGCAGTACGCAATAGTAGAAACCACCGGCAAGATAAACTTCTATCAGAAAAGCCGTTATCGCAACGTTGAAAACGGCGACGTCGGGATTCAGGTTCCAAACTGCGATCCGCCCTGCCTGCTTATAAAGGACGGCGAAATAAACTATCCCGGGCTTCGCCGCTGGAACGGCGATGAAGCAAAACTTCGTGAAATGATTAAAAGCATGAAGCTCGATATAAAGGATATTTTCCTGCTCACAGACAGCACCGACAAAGGCATTTATACAGTGCTTAAAAGCAACGACAAATACGGCACAAAGCCGATATGTAAAGCGGAGGATAAATAAATGGGTCGAATTACCGCCTGTGCGGCAATAGTCATAGCTATGGTGGCTTTTGCCCTTTACGGCTACAATTATTCAGACACCTGTGCAAGAAAAATCTACCTTGCCGCCGACGAGATTACGCAGGCGGTTGACAAAAACGACACCGCAAAAGCCATCGAAAAGGCAGACCTCGCCGAACAGCTTTGGCGGAAAATGTCACAGCATACCATCTTTGTAGAGGATACCGAGTGCGACAACGAAATAGCTATGAGCCTCGCCAGAATAAAAGTATTTGCCCAAAACGGCGAGGACGATATTTATTCCGAATGTGCCGTGCTTAAGCGCCTTATCGAGCTGTATATCACCCGTCAGCAGATAACGCCGGCAAGCGTATTCTGACATATAAAAATGCCGACGGCTTTTGCCGTCGGCATTATATCTGTATTGATTTTTCGGTTTAGGAAACCGTAGCGTTAAGCTCCTTGATTCTTTCTTCAATTACACCCTTGTTTTCATCACGGACTGTAGTGAACGAATTACCGCCCATTATAACATCTGATGTAAGATGTCCCACTGCGTTTTCACCGGTTGTAGAGTCTGCTATATCAGGGCCTATACCGTTCTTGAACTCAAATACCGATTCAAATGTAGCAGGATCCTTCAGCTTATCGAGTCTGTCAAGAAGTGTTTCATTCCAGTCGAACTCATCAATAGACTGCTGTCTTCCGGCCTTCTTTACTTCCTCATCCTTAGATGATAACAGGTTAGCGTATATCCACGCCTTATAACCGTCAGTATTCTTTGAACCCGAAACGAACATATAAGCGTCCTGCTTCATTTCGTGATAATATGTATCCGCACCGTCCATCTGGGGGAAGGGTACAAAGTTTATCTCATCATCTTCCCACTTGTTTTTCTTCTTGAACTTTCTCCATGTTTCTTCATATCTCCATGTGCCGTCCTCAAAGAAGAGCGTATTGCCGTCAGCCCATTCATTATAGCTGGGTGTCCAGCTGTTTTCTATCTCTCTGGGGTAACGGAGCTGTTCCTGAGTATCATCGAATGTACGGAGCATATCCATGCACTTTTCGATGTTTGCGTCATAGAGGTTGCTTACCAGCTTACCGCTCTCAAGACCGATAAGGGGCTTACCCGTTGTAGCAATAAATGCGTGGTCAAGGCCGTAACCGTCAAACGCATACTTTGCGTTGTCGGGATCTGTAAACTTTCTTGCCATTTCGATGCACTTTGACCATGTCCACTCGCCCTTTTCAAACAGCTCCCAGGGATCGTCAAAGCCGTTTTCTTCAATGATGGACTTTCTGTACCAGAGCAGAGTTGCGGGGTTTACGTCAACAATAGGCGTATAAACCTTACCGCCCCAGTTGAACTTGTCTATGATTGACTTATAATCAACCCAATCCTCAGTATTTGTATCAACAACACCGTCGATTGTCTGGAAAAGATTCTGATAAATTCCGTAAGGATAGTTGGATGTTTCAAAAGGGAATGTATCGGGTGATTCATCCGACTGTACCAGCTTTGCAAGGTCAAGGTATCTGTTGTTGTAGTTGGAAACCTTAACATTTACGAAAACATTTTCGTCAGCCACCGATTCGTAACCCTCGGGCTTGTTCTTAGGAGTTCCGTAAAGCGTCTTGAAAAGCTCTACCGCAGGCGATGCCTCCTGAATATCATACCACGCCATGAACTTGAGTTTTGTATCAACCTTAATATCCTTGTAGTCTTCACCTACAGAAACGTTGTCTACGGCACTCTTTACATTTTCGTTAGAAGACATTATCTTCTGACTGCCGGTAGCTGCTCCGCCGCTTGTTGTTGATGCGGCGCTGTCAGTTCCGCCGGGTGTGGAATTCGCACTTCCCGAGCAGCCCGTAAACGCTGTCGCACCCATTACAAGCGCAAGAGCGGCCGCTGAAATCTTTTTGGTCGTTTTCTTCATATAATGTACCTCCGATGCGGCATTATAAACCGCTTAATACCTTTATATTATACCAAATTTACGACCGTCAATCAACCGTTTGTTATTCCAAACTTTGAAAACTTTTTTGTGGATGTACAACAACGAATTTTGCGTTTTCACACCGTTTACACGCTTTTTAAGTTAATTACCTTTATACATCTGCGAATAACCGAGTTTTGTAAATCCGTTTCTTTCGTACAGCCTTACCGCTCTTTCGTTGTCAGGCTCTGTTTCAAGACGGATTCTCGCAACATCGGCATATTCCTTTTCAATAAACTTAAAAAATTCTCCTGTTATACCTTTACAGCGATGCTCCGGCTTTACATATATCTCCTCAAGCCACACCACAATACCGCCTGCCTCGTTTGAATAGGTCAGTGCAAGCAGAGCAAAGCCGTAGATTTCCTTTTTATCGTCACTGCGGAACATAAAGCAGACCGTATACGGTGAGCCTTCCATAAGCACATCAAATGTCAGCTTATGATTTTCATCGGGGATAGGGTGAAGCACCGCAGGCGAATGATAGAAATCATGCTCCATAGCGAGATATTCTTCACGGTCAGCTTTTCTTATTTTTTCAAATACCATATTTTCTCCTGTCACGCAAGCCCTAACGGGTTAATAAACAGATACGCAAAATATCCTGCATAAGCAACGAGCATAATTATACCGCCCGCTCTTGTAAGCTCCTTTTTGCGTAAAACGAGCAGACCCAGCAGTACAGCGGTAGCTATCGCAACTATAGTATCAACGATAAATCCCTCACCGAAGGTCAGTACGCTCGGCGAGCATATTGATGCCAGACCTACAACGAACAAGATGTTGAAAATGTTACTGCCGATTATGTTTCCTATAGCAATATCGGATTTCTTCTTGAGCGAAGCCGCAATGCAGGTTATAAGCTCAGGCAGTGATGTGCCGAATGCAACAACGGTCAGCGAGATAGTCCTGTCGTCCACTCCTATTACCTGCGCTATGCTCTTTGCGGACGAAACCGTAAGGTCGCTTCCGAGTACGATGCTCACAAGCCCGATAAGAGTGATAAGTATCAGAACAGGTATCTTGTCCTTTTCGGTAAGCTGCGGCACTTCATCTGCCGAGCTGTCGTCACCCTTCTTGTAAAGGTAGAACAGATAGCCTAAGAACGCCGCAAAAAGCACAAGCATAATCACGCCGTCTATCTTGTCAAGCCCTCCGCCAATCCAGCCGAGCAGCAGTAATACAGCGGTTATCAGCACAACAAACGGTATCTCGAATTTAAGCGTGTTCGGCTTTATCTTAAGGTTTGTTATCACTGCGCTGACACCAAGTATCAGCAGTATATTCATAATATTACTGCCCACCACGTTACCTATCGAAATAGCCGCCGCATCCTGAAATGCCGCACTTATACTGATAGCCGCCTCAGGCGCAGAAGTACCCATCGCCACTATCGTAAGACCTATTACTATCTGCGGGATTTTAAATTTAGCCGCAATTTTTGACGCACCCTCAACAAACAGATCCGCACCCTTTATCAGCATAGCGAATCCCACTATCAGCACGCCGAGCGAGCATATAACATTTGCATTGATATTCACGCCGACCATATTCATAACATACAGTGCAGCGCCTATCACTAGAGCGATTACCGCAATTAACATTTTCTGTCCTCTTTCTCTTTTAACACATTAAATTTTCCGATTACACGAATGACGGGCAGTGACGTTTCATAGAAGCGACTGCCCGTACATATTGATTTTTATCGCTTACTGCTCTCCGGCAAGCTCCTTGTAAAGACCGATATACAGCTTAGCCGACTGCTTCCAGCTGAAATCCGCCTTCATAGCTCTGGTGACCAGCTTGTTCCACTCTGTCTTGTTCCAGTAGCAATCCTTTGCTCTCTTTATCGCATAGAGCATATCGTGAGCATTGTACGACTGGAAGGTGTAGCCTGTACCGTTCTCATCTCCGCAGTCAACTATGCTGTCTGCAAGACCGCCCGTTTTGCGTACTATCGGAATAGTGCCGTAACGCAGAGAGATCATCTGCGCAAGTCCGCACGGCTCGCTCTTACTGGGCATAAGGAACATATTCGCTCCGGCATAGATTTTCTTTGCAAGGTCAGGAATATATCCGCAGGTGAATGCCACTCTGTCGGGATATTTCCAGCGCATCTCGTGGAAGAACTGCTCGTACTGAGCCTCGCCCGAGCCTAATATAACTACCTTGTAGCCGAGATTTATTATATCATCAAACACACACTTTACAAGATCAAAGCCCTTATGCTCAACAAGTCTTGACACCATACCGAGAACCGGCTCGTCACCCTGGGGAAGTCCTACCTCTTCAAGCAGCTTCTGCGTGCATACCTTCTTGCCTGCCTTCTTTGAAACCGTGAAGTTTGCAGGGATCGAAGGATCTGTAGCAGGGTTGTACATATCAGTATCTATGCCGTTAAGGAAACCGCAGGTCTTGTACTGCTTGTCCGAAAGTGCCCTGTCAAGACCGTGTGAGAACCACGGGTCGAGTATTTCCTTTGAATATGTCGGAGATACCGTTGTGACCTTGTCCGAAACCTCAATAGCGGCTTTCATAAGGTTTATATCCCTGTCATATTCCATAAGCGAAGCGAAGTGCTTGGGTATACCCAGAACATCCTCAAGTATCTCCATACCGTATCTGCCCTGGTACTGAATGTTGTGTATAGTAAATACATTCTTTATGCCCCACAGCTTTTCATCGTTTCTGTAGAAAATGCTGTAGTATACAGGTATAAGAGCGCACTGCCAGTCGTTAGAATTTATTATCTGAGGCTTGAAGTCGATGACCTTGAGCATTTCAAGAACGGCACGGGAGAAGAAAGCATATCTTTCCGCATCATCATAATAACCGTAAAGTCCGAAATCACGCTTGAAATAATACTCGTTATCAAGAAAATAATATGTAACATTATTTATCTTTGCCGTGAAAAGTCCGCAATACTGATTTCTCCAGCCTACCGGCACAGAAAAATTAGTAACATACGTCATCTGATCACGCCACTGCTGTTTTATCGTATTCACATAGAGAGGTACTACAACGCAAGCCTCATGGCCCTCTTCAACGAGTGCTTTGGGGAGTGAGCCTGCAACATCCGCAAGTCCGCCCGAAGCCGCTACCGGCTGAGCTTCACTTGCTGCATAAAGGATCTTCATGTTTTTCCGCCTTTCAGCCACGCAGTCTGATTTTCAGTATGTGGCTATTTTTATAGTTTCTTATTCCTATTTAAAAATATATCATATTTCGTTTTCAAAATCAAGCGAAATTTGTCTGCCTTTATGTCGAAGAAAGAAAAATCGGAAATAATAACTAAATATTTCAATTTCTCTTGTTCATTTTAACAAAATCACTCTCCGTTGGTATTGCATTTTTATCTAAATCGGAGTATAATCTTAATTGAGGCAGTTGTTTTCACGGATTTTCATAAACAATTGTCCGCCTTGTACAACATAGAAAAGGAAAGGTGTCATTACAATGGCTGAAAAAGAAATTACTTTACTTGACGTTATAGACAGAGCACAGCTGCAGTCCCTGCAGGACGCATTTGCAAAGGCTACCGGTATGGCTGCATTGGCTACAGATAAAAGCGGTCCGGTTACCCAGCTTTCATGTCCTACCGATTTCTGCATGAACTATACAAGAAAATCGAGCGTAGGCTGTGAGCGTTGCAATCTCTGCGACCTTAAGGGCGGCGAGCAGGCAAGCAGAACAGGTAAGCCTGCGGTATATTATTGCCACGGCGGACTTGTCGATTTTGCATCCCCGATAATCGTAAATGGCAAACAGCTCGGCTCGCTTATAGGCGGACAGGTGCTTACCGAAGAACCTGATCTTGACAAGTTCCGTGCAATAGCAAAGGAGATTGACGTCGATCCCGATGAATATGTAGAGGCTGTAAAGAAAGTACCGATAGTTTCCGAAGAAAAGGTAAACAACGCCGCCGAGCTTTTATATAAGATGGCTCAGGCGCTTTCGCAGGTCGGCTACGAAAAGTACCGCATAACCGAGGAGCATAAAGAAGCGGATATTCTTTTCGGTGAAGTACGTTCCGACTATGATGATATAAACGGAAACGTTGACGATCTCAATTCCGCTATCGAAGTTCTTTCCGCAGAGTTTGACACACTTCGTGAAAAGGCTTCCGAGTCCGCAAAGGCTGTCGCACAGACCGACTCTATACTCAAGTACATACAGAATGTCGCTACACAGATGACCCTGCTCGGCTTCAATGCATCTATTGAAGCAAAGCACGTCGGTGAGGCAGGCGCAGGCTTCAACGTAATAGCGCAGGAGGTAAGACAGCTTGCCGAGCAGACCTCAAACCAGACAAGGAGCATTGAAGATGTGCTTGGCAGTGTCCGTTCATCAATTTCCGCTATTGATAAGGAGATTACCTTAGCGGTAGGAAAGATTGAAACCAACATCGCCACAGTAAAATCGCTCAGCTCAAAAATCGCACAGACCTCAGAAAAAATCGACAAAATCAGCAAAACTCAGAACTGATTTTATTTTAACTAAGATATTAAAATCGGGACGCACCACACGATGCGTCCCGCTTCAGTCTGTCGAAAAACTATTGTTATTATAGCTGTACTGTGAGACATACCACCAACACCGCTTATAACCGTTTCCGTATCGACAAGGTATTAATATTTTCGTGAGTGCATCAGTACAACTGCACTGATATTGACTCTTCAAAAAAACCACTATCACGCTTGCCTCCCTTGTCAAAGGGAGGTGGATTGACGGCAAGGCACAAGCCTTAACATTATTGCATTTACTTGCGACACGCACGCCTTTTTTATTCGCCAAACTTTTCTGCCGTCAAGACGGAGGGATTGTCACACTAACCCTTGCCCCGCATCAACCCTTCCAAAACCGCACTATCACTCTTACTTTTCGTAGGGGAGGGGCTCGCCCCTCCCGAAATATTGTAGTGCTTATCATAAACAATTTGCAAGGAATTTAAGCTTTGGGTTACGGCTGATAGTTGACAGATTAAAAGACTTGGTGAATGGTTAGAATTTAGTGCAACGGGAGGGGCAAGTAAGGCAAGGATGCCTGAAATGAACGCCCAAAGGCTTTGCACGGACGCAAAGCCAACAGAGCGTTCATAAAGAGGCAAGGATGCCTTAACGTGTGTGTCCAAAGTTTCGCAAGGATGCGAAACAAATAAGGCACACACAGACACTCACCCTACGAATATTCCTACAATTCAGCACAACCGCACATAAACTGCCGCCACAATACTTGCCTCCCTTGTCAAAGGGAGGTGGATTGACGGCAAGGCACAAGCCTTAACATTATTGCATTTACTTGCGACACGCCCGCCTTTTTTATTCGCCAAACTTTTCTGCCGTCAAGACGGAGGAATTGTCACACTAACCCTTGCCCCGCATCAACCCTTCCAAAACCGCACTATCACTCTCGCCCTACGAAAAGAGAAGATGATAGTAGCTATATCAAATAGTTAGTACGGATAAAAACTATATTTAGCGGGGCGCACGAGCCTTGCGTAAGTAATGCTCATACTTGTACCTGATCCCTTTGGTTGTCTCCCTCTTTCATATTGACATGTGTACCCACTCGAATAGCGAACCCGAGAAGTGCTGTCCGACAAAAAGAACTATCGGTAGCTTGCTATCATAGTCAGGGCTGAATGATATAATAGAAGCATCTCAAATAACAGACTTTTTATACAAACTGACGGCGGCTCTTAGAAAGAGCCGCCGCAGCAGTTTTATGATTATTATTCAACCGTCTTGTTCAGTTCTGCGAGACGAGCGTCTATCTGACCCTGGTACTGAGCACGGAACGAAGTATAGGATTCACCTGTCATGTAGGGGCCCTTTGTGAGCTGCTCTACGGGGTTATCCTGGTTTTCTGTACTTGCAATATCCTGACCGATACCGTTCTTGAAATCAAACACTCCTGAGAATGTCTTGGGATCCTTCATCATATCAAGTCTGTCAAGCAGTGTATCTGACCAGTCATATTCTTCCTTTGACTGCTCTCTGCCTGCCTTGGCGATTTCCGGATCGTTTGAAGCTACTAAGTTGGAATAGATCCATGCCTTATAACCGTCAACGTTCTTAGCACCGGCAACGAGCATTATAGAATCCTGCTTCATGCTCTGATAATACTTATCTGCGCCGTCCATCTGGGGGAACGGAACAAAGTTGACTTCGTCATCTTCCCACTTGTTTTTCTTCTTGAACTTTCTCCATGTTTCTTCGTATCTCCATGAACCGTCCTCGAAGAAGAGAGTGTTGCCGTCTGCCCATTCATTATAGCTGGGTGTCCAGCTGTTCTCGGTATCTCTGGGGTAACGGAGTTTTTCCTGAGTGTTATCGAATGAACGAAGCATATCAAGGCACTTTTCAATGTTTGCGTCATTCATATGGCTTACCAGCTTACCGCCCTCAAGGCTTACAAGAGGTGTACCTGTTGTGCAGACAAAGCTGTTCTCGGGGTTGTAGCCGTCAAGAACATACTTTTTGTTTTCGGGGTCGGAGAACTTTCTTGCCATTTCCATGAATGTTGTCCATGTCCACTCGCCCTTTTCATAAAGCTCCCAAGGGTCGTCAAGACCTGCTTCTTCTACAATGCTCTTTCTGTACCAGAGATAGCTTGTAGGAGTAAGGCTCATGATCGGGCAGTAATTCTTTCCGCCCCAGTTGAACTTATCGATTGCTTCCTTATAGTCAGCCCAGTCATCTGTTGTAAAGTCGATTATACCATCGAGCGACTGGAAAAGGTTCTGGTATACGCTGTAGGGGTAGTTGCATATTTCAAAGGGGAAGCAGTCAGGCGAATCGTCAGACTGTATCTGCTTTGCGAGGCTTGTATATCTTTCTGCATATGAAACTCTTATGTTTACAAATACATTTGCATCGTCGACCGACTCAGAGCCCTTAGGCTTGTTAGCAGGTGTGCCGTAGAGCTTCTTGAATACCTCTACTGCGGGAGATGCTTCCTGAATGTCCCACCAGGCCATCCACTTGATCTTTGTGTCAACCTTGATGTCCTTATAGTCTTCAGCTGCCGATACGTTGCCTACAGCGCTCTGTACGCCTTCATTCTCCGACATCTGCTTTTGTGTCTCGCCTGTTGTTGAAGTGGCTGAGCTGCTTGTTGCTCCGCTTGCGGCAGGTGTGCCGCTGCCGGAACAGCCGGAGAAAGCAGTAACGGCAGATACGAGTGCCATTGCACCGGCAATTGCCTTAGTATACTTTTTCATTTATGATCCTCCTGTAAATTTCCCACACGCAAGTGGGTTTTTGCGAATTGTTACATATAATATTATAACAAATCCGCAGTCTTACAGTCAATAAACAAATTGCAGTAATTTAGCTAAACCGTTTTGTGTAAATAGCACAATTTACACACAAAAATTTAGGTTAATTAGCTAAATTAAATTATTTTCTTCTATTTGCTAAATCGGCGTTCATATTCTTCAGCAACAGCAAGACATCCCGTGCAGTATGCACAGGATGTCCAAAATGGTATTTTTACATCTTTCAGCCGGACGTACTCGGTTCGCTTATATAATGCTCCTCATTTATTGTTTTTATAAGTTCCTCCGCACGGATTTTATTTTCATCCGGTATATAATAGATCGCACTGCCGAAAGCATATGTTGATACGGATGAAAGCATCCAGCTCTTGCTGCAAAGTGTGCCGTCCGTATAGAAGTCATACATCCTGCACAGCTTTTCCAATTCCTTTACCGCTTCGCTGTCATTTCCGTCACAGTCCACATGGATAATATCGTCACATATCGCCTGCACTCCTCCCGTATAATAATATATACGGCTCGTTCGTGTCATTTTCATTATGGTATAAATAGCGAAATTCTCCGCTGTAGCATACTCATAAAAATCGTCCCCGTATTCAGAGCTTGCCTTCTCCGCTTCATATTCACGCTTTCTCTGTCTGAGTTCATTTGTTATTTTTTCCTTGTTGGATGACGAATTATCGTAATTTTCCAGTATTGCGAGAGTTTCCGTACAGTTCTCCCGTATATTTATACTGCCGTCTGAAAACGGTGTTCCTGTCTTCACAAAATCAACCGTTGCCACCAGCCTGCCGTTATTTCTGCCGGCCTTCATATCGTTTTTCATCGCCGTGAGCATTTTCTCGTTCAGCTCGCTTTTCAGCGTTCTTCCGTACAGCTCGCCGTCATTGCGGTGGATCAAAATATCATGCTCGGTTTTTTTCGCATAATCGAAAATCTTCTGAAAGCTGTCACTTTCCGACAGCACACACTGCATATCGTACAGCTTTTTCGCATACTCCGCACTGTTATCGTTGCAAACAGTAACACGGTACGTCCTTGTCATATGGCTTCCGTCCTTCAGCTTATATCTAAGACTGACAGAAGAATTATCCGTAAGATCCGCTTCTCCGTCGGATGCGTCTACAATAATTCCGTTTCCTCCGGCATATCCGTAACCGTTATTTATTATGAACGAATGATAATCGGTTATCGCCTTTATTGATTCTTCATCGTCAAATTCAACTATATTGCTTTCTCCGAAGTCTATATTACAAAACTCGTTGTACACCTTTGACGAAGAAATACCTACGCTGTCGATGAAAAACGTGGGCGGTACATAGTGCTCAACTCCGAGCACATCGTATGACCTCAGCACAAAGCACATCGCAAGCGAGCCTATAACCGCACACACATATCTTATAAGCGACTGCCACATCTTCCTGAATTTTCTTCCGTGCGTCAGCTCCGCAAAGAAATAAAGAATAGCACTTATCACAATGCTCGTTACAAACGATGTCGTATTATGCGAATTCAGACCGGTAACGCCTGTTATCCACGCAAACAAACTCATAACAAGACCCAGCGTTATTATATGATACGGCAGCTCGAACACAAACGGAGAACCGGTCTTTTCAGCCTTTCTCCGCCTCGTTGCAAGATACGCAAGCCCGAGATAGATAACGAGTATCACCGCAACCACCGTCATATTCCGCAGGCTGAATACAGTGAATATATCGTGCTGAGCCAAAACACCGTCAACCGAATACATATCGTATGAATTGCCCGCAACAAAAGACCCCACAAACGAGAAAACAGTACCGAGCGGCGCTGCAAGCATAGCGAGCGAGAACATTTCTTCATTTGTAAGATAGCTTGTGACTCTGCCCATAACAATGCTTATACCTGCCATTATGAACAAAGCAGCCACTATCATACCGAGCAGCGAATATATAACGCTGTCCGCCGTTCTTCCTGCACAGGCGTTCACCATAACGCAAAAAGCGTACACCAGCAGCAAAACGATCACCGATGAGATCAGTATATAGCCTGCCACGCCGACAATATCCTTAAACAGCATCTTGTTTGTAGCGGCTTGAAGCTCTTGTATATTAAAGATACTGCCGCTTTTATCAAGCATTTCATCTATCCTGCTTGTGAGCGTAACTCCGCTCAGTGCCGCCATCGCAGTGCTCACAATACCCGTCAGCAGCAACGGAAGGACGCATATCACAGAGCCTGAGATAAGGTCGGCAAAAAACCTCTGCGTAGTAGTAAGCGGAAGCGGCAGATACATATCCCCGTCACATTTTTTCAGGTTGTAGCTGAACATTACGTTTGATACTACAATTGTCAGTATGAAAAGCACCACAGCCGATATTGCCAGGATAATTTCGCCCGTCGTCTTAACAACATCCACTGTGCCCATGGTTTTTGATACGCCTTCCTCAGTGATAGCGCCGCTGTTTATGAAATCATTGACAAATCCGGTGCAAAACATCATACATCCCGTAAACAGAAGTATATACATCGCACTGAACACAAACGACAGAATAAGCAGATTCTTGTTTTTAAAGATTCTGTATCTGATGTAGCTCCCGAAATAGCTTTTCTTACTTGTCAAGTTTTGAGCTGTCATATCCCTGTCCCTCCATCTCGTAAATAAATATCTCGTTAAGCGTGAGCGGTATCACATCACAGAACTTCGCACCATTTTCTTGCATCACACGGCAGATCTCGTCGCTGTCGCCGTTTATGATAAAGTTCTGTACACTGCCTATCGTATTTTCCGACAGGATTTCAAGCTCAGGGAAGTCGGCGGCTGTCCTTGCGCCGTCAAATGCCACCTGTATCTTATGGATACTGCCCTTTACGCTGTCAAGCTCACGATCGAATATGACCTTGCCCTTATGAACAAGACCCACGCTGTCGCAAAGCTCCTCTATCTCGGTCAGATTGTGCGATGAAATTATGACCGTGCTGTCATTCTCCGCCATAGCTTCAAAGAGCATTTTTCTGACATTTATTCTCATAGTAGGATCGAGTCCGTCAAAAGCCTCGTCCAGCAGAAGTATATCTGTCGATGCCGCAAGTCCGCACACGACCGCCGCCTGCCGTTTCATACCCTTTGAAAATGTTGACATACGCTTGTTGAGCGGCAGATCTATCGCTTTCATAAGCCTTGCGAACTTCTCGTTTGAAAATGTCGGATAGAATATCTCGTACATTTTTCTCATATCCTCGGGCGTCATGTTCGCATACTGCTCAACATCATCGCTCACATAGAACACTCTCTGCTTTACGTTTACATTATCGTATATTTTCTCTCCGGCAACAGTCACATCTCCGCTGTCCTGCTTGTATATCCCTGCAAGGATACGCAGCAGTGTGGATTTTCCCGCACCGTTTGAGCCGAGCAGACCGTAGGCACTTCCGCTTTTGACGTTCAGTGTCATCTCGTCAAGTGCGATGAAGTCGTCGAATTTTTTTGTAACTTTATCCACGTTTATCATATTTTTTCCTCCTCGCTAAAAACATTGTCAATTACCGCCGTCATTATCTCTTTGGTAAGACCGGATTTCACACCGTCCTCAACAGCCTTGCGAAACTCCTCCGTTGCCTTTTCAAGCACTGCAGAGGAATATTGCGACCGCTCAGCCACATAACTGCCCTTTCCGGGAAGCGAATATATAAGCCCACGCTGTTCAAGCTGTCTGTAGGTTTTCTGCACCGTGTTCGGATTGATAGTAAGTGCCTTTGCGACCTCACGCACAGCAGGCAGCTTTTCGTTTTCAGCCATTTCACCGCCGATTATCAGCTCTGCTATTCTCGTCTCAAGCTGCTCGGACAATGGAATTCCACCCTGTAATCTTAAAGAAAACATTCTTTACCGCCTTTCTTCTTAACTGTACTATCTATGTTGGTACAGTTGTATGATAACATACATTTCCGCATTTGTCAACAGTTTAAAGCGATTTTTTCCGACCCGATACGTTTAAATATCGGTCTAAAGCATACAGTTGTACAAACTGCACAATTTTCACAATGACATTTCTACACCCGTATTTCATTTTTCACGAAAAATCCCTTGTATTTTTTCCAAAATCCGTATATAATGTATTTATCCGAATTTTTAATGAAAGGATAAAAGGATAAAACCATGAAAACTTACACTTGCAAAAACATACGAAACATAGCCCTCGCAGGACACGGCGGCAGCGGTAAAACATCCGTAGCGGAAGGCCTGCTCTACAAGTGCGGCGAGATTGAGAGAATGGGCAAAGTATCAGACGGCAACAGCGTCTGCGACTATGATCCCGAAGAGATAAAGAGAAAGATCTCACTCGGTACTTCGCTTGCTTACTGCCAGTGGAAAGATGTTAAAATAAATATTCTCGATACTCCCGGTCAGTTTGATTTTGCCGCAGGACTTTATGAAGGAATCAGCGCCGCAGAAAGCGTTGTAATAGCGCTTCCCGCAAAGGACGGTGTTCAGGTCGGCACCATAAAGGCTTACAGAGAGGCGATAAAGCACGGCAAGGCGACAATGTTCGTTGTCACCCGTATGGAAGAAGAAAACAGCAACTTCTACAAGTGCCTTGAGGAGCTTAAGACGCAGTTCGGTCCGTCCATATGCCCCATAGTCGTTCCCTTTGACAAGTACGGCACCGTTGAAAGCTACATAAACCTGCTTGAAATGAAGGCATACACTTATGACAACGGCGTACCTACGGAAGTACCCATGCCTGCCTCTGAAAACCGTCTGAAAGGTCTGCGTGCCGCAATGGCTGAGGCTGTAGCCGAAACGGACGAAGAGCTTATGATGCGCTACTTCGAAAACGAGGGCGAGGACTTCACAGAAGCCGAGATAGTAAAAGGACTTCACGACGGTATACATAAGGGTTACATCACTCCTGTTGTATGCTGCTCGGGCGACACTCTCGCTGGCATTGATATGATGCTCAACACCATAATATATATGCTTCCAAGCCCCGATGAAACAGGCGGTGAGCTTTGCGAGGACGGCTCAAAAGTACAGTATGCAAGCCGTGACACGCTTGAAGCAAAGGTATTCAAGACAGTAGCCGACCCCTTTGTCGGTAAGCTAAGCTATATAAAGATAGTCAACGGTACTCTTGCCGCAGGAACTGAAGTAGTTAACCGCACAACAGGCAATCTTGAAAAGCCCGGTAAGCTTCTTAGTATGCAGGGCAAGAAAACGGAAGATATGATCGAAGCCTACGCAGGCGACATAGTAGCCGCAACTAAGCTCAGCGCAAACACGGGCGATACGCTCACTGCGTCAGGCGATGAAACTGTATTCGCAGCAGAAAAATACCCCGTTCCCTGCTTCTTCAAGGCTATTTCCGCAAAGGATAAGAATGACGAGGGCAAGATAAGCAATGCGATAAAGCGTATGGTCGAGGAAGACAAGACATTAAGCTACGACCACAACCACGAAACGCATCAGCGTATATTAGGCGGTCTTGGCGAACAGCACCTTGATGCCGCAATTTCAAAGATGAAGGCTAAATTCGGTGTGGATGTAATAGTTTCCGACCCGATAATCGCCTACCGTGAATCTATCCGCAAAAAAGTGCAGGCTGAAGGCAAGCACAAGAAGCAGTCGGGCGGTCACGGTCAGTACGGTCATGTAAAGATCGAGTTCGAGCCTTGCGACAGCGACGCTCTTGTATTTGAGGAAAAGGTTTTCGGCGGAAGCGTTCCGAAGAACTATTTTCCTGCCGTTGAAAAGGGACTTGCAGAATCGACAGCACACGGTGTACTGGCAGGCTATCCTGTCGTTAATTTAAAGGCTACTCTGCTTGACGGCTCATACCACCCTGTAGACAGCTCCGAGCAGGCGTTCAAAATGGCGGCTCATATTGCATACAAGCAGGGTCTTGCACAGGCACAGCCCTGTCTGCTTGAGCCTATCTGTCTTGTAAAGGTAATTCTTGACGATGCAAGCACAGGCGATATAATGACAGTCATCAACAAGCGCAGAGGCACTGTTCTCGGTATGAATCCCAGCGAGGAAGAACAGGGTATGACCGAGCTTGACGCTCAGATGCCCCAGTCCGAGATAACCGACCTTGCAACCGTTATCCGTCAGATAACCAGAGGCTTAGGTCATTTCACCGCTCAGTTCGACCACTACGAGCAATTACCGCAGGCTCTTGAAGCCGACGTAATAGCCAACGCTCCCAAATTCTCCGAATACGAAGGCTAAGCGGCAATGTGCCGCTCCAAGTTCCGCCTTTAATAACGTTGTATATCTTTAAAGGATGGCAAAACGGCGGGAATGATTTGTAGTGCTGACGGCAAATCAAACGAAAATGCGGCAATATGCCGCCCCAAATTCCGCCTTTAATAACGCTACATATCTTTAAGGGACGGCAAAACAGCGAAAGTTACACAAAGCGATAATCAATAAAGGCGGTTACAGTGATATGCTGTGACCGCTTTTTTATATTCTTGTCGTTAGCTACCCTCTCCCAAAACCGCACTATCCCTCGAAAACCGCACTATCCCTCGCCTCGCACCATCACCCTTGCCTCCCCTCGAAAAAGGGGAGGTGGCTTGACGGCAAGGCACAAGCCTAAATTTTACAGCGTTTTTAGGGGATATATCCGACTTCTATAATTACTAAGTCGGTCTGCCGTCAAGACGGTGGGGATTGAAATTAATAGGAGTACCATCTTCAAAACTTCTAAGCATTTGCAATCCCTGCCACAACTCGCCTCACACCAACACCCTTGCCTTTTAATGAACGCTCTGCCTGTTTCGCATCCGCACTATCACCATCGCTTTTCGTAATGCAATCGTCTGTGTGCTTGTATGGTTTTGCATTTGCACTATCCCACTCGCTTTTCGTAGGGCGAGGGTCTGTGTGTGCTTGTATGGTTTTGCATCCGTGCAAAACTTTGGGCACACACGCTTAAGGCATCCTTGCCTTGCTTGCCCCTCCCGTTGCACCGAATACTGCCCTTCCCACAACCTTCTTAAAAGCACCGCCATCACTCGCTCCGCACCAACACCCTTGCCTTTTAATAAACGCTCTGTTTGTTGCACAACCGCACTATCCCTTGAAAAGCACTACCACACTTGCCTCCCTTGTCAAAGGGAGGTGGCTTGACGGCAAGCCACAAACTGTTACACTATTGCGTTTGCTTGCGATATGCCTACCCTTTTTATATCGCAAACTTTTCCGCCGTCAAGACGGAGGGATTGCTTTCCTACCGTGCCATTTCCGTTTCTCCGACATCTCCGTTAACAACCCCTCAATAGTTGCCGCCGACTTTACATTTTCTCCGTTTCCTGTATAAGCAAATATAATTATAATTAAAAACAGACGTGAAAGCACCCCACCCCACGTCTGTCCTTTTATACAATATTACAATACATCAATCACTCACAAGTCTGTTCACAGGCTCATTCGTCAGCCTTTGGAACAGCTTCACCGCAAGACCGGTACAAAGCGCCGAAATAACAGTGCCCTCCCTTGTTCCGACTATCGTGAAATCAAACAGCAACAGCGACAGAATCAGCGCAAGCACCACACAGCTTACATCAAAAGCTATCTTTACATTGCCGAAATTCTTGTTTGCTGTATCGGAAATTGCCTTTACAAAAGCCTCTCCGGAGTTCATTATAACATTTGCCGAAACCGACAGCGACACGCCGAAACCCAGTATCACTATTCCGACAACCACCATTACAAGACGCATTATGTAGCTTTCCGCAGGAATAAACCCGACCAGCCACAGACCGAAATCGGTAAAATATCCGAACAGGAACGACAGCGGGATCTGCAAAAGCTGTATCAGCCGAAATTTCTTTCTCAGTATAATTATCTGACCAAGTATCAACACGCAGTTCCAGATTATAAGCCATACTCCGAGCGAGAAACCTCCCTTTGTACAGCTAAGCACATTCGCAACGGACGAGATCGGAGATACGCCAAGCTCCCCGTGCTTAGTAAAAGCCACTCCCAGTGCGGAGAAAAACAGGCTTATTATAAATAAAACATATCTTTTAGCGGTTTCTTTCTTTGACATTTTCGTCTTTCCTTTGTTCTTTGATTCAGCCAAGATTTTCACGCATCCTTGACAACAGCGAAATAAGCAGTTCACGCTCTTCATCGGAAAATCCGCAGGTAGCCCTGTCCTCTATCCTTGAAAATTCCTCTTTGATAAGCGGAATGAGCATTCTTCCCTTCTCGGTTAGATATACGCTGAGCGAGCGTCTGTCAGGCGCAGACCGTGTTATAAGCTCTTTTTTCTCCATACCGCAAAGCAGTGAAGTCATCGTTGCAGGCTCAATTCTGCAGGCGGCGGCAATATCCTTCTGCATCGCTCCGTTATGCTCCGCAAGATATTCAAGCACCTTCGGCTGTCCCGAAGTCAGCCCCTCGTTTTTCAGAGCAGAAAAAATCCGCTTGCGAAAAGCGGTGTGGTTTGTCATAAGCAAGTGATGAAGTGAATTTTCCATTCGCACCTCCGGGCATATTTTAAATTCGTATTTAAACTGTTAGAATTCTAATAATATATTAGCATATATCCTCCGCCTTGTCAACAATATATTTTCACCGTTCTGATGCCGACAAACACCCAACCCTATCATACAGCATTATATTATACCCCTGCTATAAAAAAACGGACGGCTACGGCGGATAAAACCGCCTTCGCCGTCCTTTAGCGTCACTGCAGATTCAAAATATCAAAAGGCTCTGAAGCCGAGAATATATATCTGTTCCGGCATCCACAGCTCAAACACAGCAGGCTTCTCCCTGTCGATTTCGGCAAGCACAGCCTTGTCAAACTGTGCCGTCACCGTTTCAAATTTGGTAACATCTACCGTTGGCTTCACCTCAGCCTCGCATAACGTCTTTCCGCCGTAACGCACGGTTATTTTGCCCGTATTGACACGGCTTCCGCACACTATCTCTATGCTGTCTGCGTCACCGAGTACACAGTTGTTGTAGATAAGTCCGCCGCCGAGCATATAGTGCTGTTCCAGCTTTTTGCTGTATTTCATTTTCGCCCCGTATTTGCCGTCGTAATTCTTCGCCTTGATTCCCTTGCAAAGCTCTCTCGGAGGTATTTTTTCGCCGCTTACGTCGATCGTTTTTGTAAGCCTTATATCCTCGCTTGACGCACCTGCCATAAAGGTATATCTTCCCTGCTCCACGGCAAAACGTTCACGGCTGACATCGTAGAATCTCAGTTCCGACTTTTTTATATCAAACTCAAAATGCCTTGTACTGCCACCCTTGATATGCTCACGGGCAAATGCCACAAGCTGTCTTAGCGGACGTTTTACTGACGGATTTTCCATACGGAAATATATCTGCACTACCTCGTCACTGTCCGTTTCGGAAACATTTGCGACATCAAGCGAAACGCTTATAACATCGCCGTTTTCCCTTACGTCAAAGTCCGAATATTCAAACTTTGCGTAGCTAAGCCCGTATCCGAACGGATAGAGCGGTTTTCCCCTGTAGTAAAGATATGTCATATCGTTTTCGATAATATTGTAGCATTCTATCGGAGCAAGCTCATATTCGCTTTTATACCACGTCTGCGCCAGTCTGCCGGCAGGAGAATATCTGCCGCTTATCACATCGGCGAAAGCGTTGCCAAGCTCCGGACCTGCGTGAGTGGTGTAGATTATAGCAGGCATATATTCCTGCTCCTCGCATATCGAGAACGGATAGCTTGACACCACCGCCATTACGCATTTGTTGTTGGCACTGTAAACCGCTTTGCAAAGCGCAGAATCGTGTGCAGGCAGTGACAGTGTCTTGCGGTCGTACATTTCACGGGCTACTATCATCGGATCGTTTCCGACGCAGACTATGACCGCATCGGCTTTTTTCGCAAGCTCTGCGGCACGCCCTATACCGTCGGATATGACCTCCTCGCAAAACAGCTTGTCATCGGTCAATCCGTACTGCCTTACAAGCGTCAGCTTTCCCTTTTCGTCAATGCCCAGTGCCTTTCCGAAATAGGTGCGGTACAGTACCTCATCTCCGTGTTTCTGCGGTTTCATTATTTCCTGCGAATACCAGCGGAAAGTGCTTTCGCTGTCGCACTTACAGGTGTTTTCCGTTATATACTTTTTATTGTAAAGCGAACGGTACGTTGTTTCATCGTGACCGTATTCCGCCTTTTCAAAAAGCGCTCTCGGATCGTCCTTTTCGTAAATCGCACTCACCGTATCATCATCTGCAACACCGAGATATTTTCCGGTCAGCTTTGATCTTATTACTATATGATCGCAGGCATTATCATATTCTGTCTTGCCGTATCTTTCTTTTATTCCGCCATATATTGTTGTATTATATGACGAATAACCTGTATACCAATCCATAAGATTGCAGTTGCCGTTCATACCGACCACAGCCACGCTACATTCATCATAAATCGGCAGTATGTCGCTACTGCGTAGTAATACCATCTGTTCCAGTGCTGCTCTGCGATTGAGGCACTTATGCTCCTCATTGTCAATCATCATCTCGCACACATCTGAGAATGGATGTTTTTCGTCAAATTCACCAAGTCTGAACCTTGCAAGCAGGCTGTTATACAGCGCTTTGTCTATATCCTCTTCCGACACAAGTCCGCTGTTCAATGCCTCAAACACCGCCGCCTCGACCACGTCCTCGTTGTCGGTCATAACGTCCGTACCGTTCTTTATCGCAAGGGCTATCGTTTCTGCGTGCGATTCGCTGTATTCGTGGAACGTTACATTCTGCGAGAAATCGCCGCCGTCAGTTACCACGAAACCCAGTCCCCATCTGTCTTTGAGGACTTTCTGTATATCCGGATTTATAACCGCCGGAACCCCCGAAAGCTCGTTATATGCCGCCATTACAGAGTATGCTCCGCCGCTGGTTATAGGGCGTTCAAATGCCGCATAGTAATACTCGTTCAGCGTCCTTGGATCGACATCGGACGAGGCAGTTCCACGCTCGTTTTCGGTATTATTGGCGCAGAAATGCTTCAGCGTCGGGATGGCCTGAAAGTACTCCCCGTGCCTGTTCGCAAGCCCCTTTGTGTATGCCGCCGACATCTCTCCGGTCAGGTACGGGTCCTCTCCGTAGCCCTCCTCGTTTCTGCCCCAGAGCGGATTTCTGCACAGGTCAACGGTAGGTCCCCACAGCATCAGATGGCCGTTCGGATGACGTTTATTCAGCACCCGTGCCTCCTTGCCTGCCGCAAGTCCCGCCTTTTCCATAAGTTCCGTGTCAAACGTTCCCGAAAGCCCGATGGGCTGAGGGAATACAGTCGTAGGCTCATCGGGGTTTCTTGAAACATATCCCCTGGCAACCTCCGCACCGACATACCACTCGCCTATATCAAGGCGAGGCACAGCCGCCATATGGCTTGACATAAGGCCTGCCTTTTCCTTGATTGTCAGCCTTGATAAAAGGTCCTTTACTCGCTCGTCAAACGACAGCGAGCTATCCCTGAATCTATACTTGTTTTCCATGTTCTCCTCCGTCTTGCAGTTGTTGACTTTTTACGCAAACCGCAATATACATTATCGCTATCATAGCATATGTAATCGTTTTCGTCAATAGCATTTTGTGCAATTTTGCAAAAATAACGCAGTGCCGTTTTAAAGCATATCTGCGTTATTTAGTATTCATTTCAAGTCGGATATTTACTCGATTTTCGGCATCCATTTACCCTTCCAGGTATACAGTGCCATAAGCACGACACCTATCACCCACGAAACAGGGTACAGCAGATAAACGCCGTCAATAGTCGGGAAAAGCGGCACTACGAGCCATATCCAGAATATTCTGAAAATGCACATTGCGAACAGCAATATCAGCATCGGCGGAATGCTCTTGCCCGTGCCTCTTACAGCCCCCGCAAGCACATTCATTATTGCAAGCAGGAAGTAGAACGGGCAGAAGTATTTCATTGCGGTTTCGCCGCAGGCGGCTACTGCGTCATCGTTTGCGAACAGCCTTATAATCGGGTCGGCAAACACAAGCAGCAGAATGCCTGTTATGACAGTGTAAACAACGCCCATACCGAGTGCTGTCCACATACCCTTTTTAACACGTTCGGGCTTATTCGCACCGTAGTTCTGACCGACAAAGGTAGTCACCGCCATACTTATACTAAGCACCGGCAGGATGTTGAAGCCGTCCACCTTAAGATATGCGCCGAAGCCTGCTACCGCATCCGAGCCGAAGCTGTTGACGCTTGCCTGTACAAGCACGTTTGAAAAGGAGATGACCATATTCTGAATGCCTGTAGGCAGACCTATCTTTATTATCCTTATCGCCATATCCCTGTGTACTTTAATCTGACGGATAAACAGCTTATAATCCGCATTTACCCTTACCATATAGATTATAGCCATAACGCAGGAAACAAGCTGGCTCGCATCGGTTGCTATCGCCGCACCCTCTACGCCCATACCGAAGCCTTGTATCAGTATAAGATCGAGTGCTATATTGACAACCGAAGCCGCACCGAGATATAACAGCGGTCTTTTTGAATTTCCTGCCGCATTGAATATTCCGGCGCACATATTATAAAGCACGTTGAACAGCAATCCGCCGCAGTATATCTGCAAATAGAGCGATGCGCCGTCAAGGATATTATCCGGTGTCTGCATCCAAACAAGGAACAGTCTGCTCATAAATACGCCTGTGACCGTCAGCACAAGGCCTATTATAACTGCGATTGCCATAGCCGTATGTACCGCTCTTTTCACATCGTCCTTACGCTTTGCGCCCATATACTGCGATATGATAACGCCTGCTCCGACTGATGCGCCCTGGCTGAACGCTATCAGCAGATTGACGATAGAGCCGGTTGCGCCTACCGCCGCCAGAGCCTCCTTGCCCACGCAGTTTCCTACTATTATTGAGTCAACCGTGCTGTATAACTGCTGTAGGAGGTTGCCCAGTATCAGCGGCACGGAAAATATAAGCAGCTTCTTCCAGATAGAGCCCTCTGTCATAAGGACCGTTCCGGATTTCTTTTCTTTTATATCTACGCTCAAATTAAACTTCCTTTCTTCGTCCATAAATATTATACTCATTTAAAAGAATATGTCAACTTCCGTTATCACTGACGTTTTGTGCCACAGCATATTGAACTGCGCTGCAGATTGTGATAAAATGTAAATAGCAAAAATACGCCGAAAGGATATGATAAATATGACAGACGAAAAGAAAAAAGCTCCCGAAGCTCCCGTGCAGCCCGATGATAAAAGCGACTACAGACAGTCTGCCGACAAAGAGGAGGCTATATGGGATATGAAGCAGGAGCTTGAGGATTATATCGAGGATCAGGGTATTTATATCAGACAGTGATCAGACTCTGGACATAAACCACTCGACCCTTTCGGGATCACGGTGCGAGAAGAAAAGGCTGTTACCGGTATCAAGATTTGCGATAGTCTGCATATCTTCTGCCGACAGTTCAAAGTCAAACACTTCAAAGTTCTGCTGTATACGCTCGTGATGTACTGATTTAGGTATAACAACTACGCCGCTCTGAATGAGAAAACGCAGTGCCGTCTGAGCTACGCTCTTACCATACTTTGCGCCTATATCGGAAAGCACCTTGTTTTTGAAAAAGTCATTTCTTCCCTCAGCAAACGGTCCCCACGACATAAGCTGAGTATTGTGCTTTGCCATATACTCTCTCAAAACCTTCTGCTGCTGGAAAACGTGTGTTTCCATCTGGTTTACGGCAGGCTTGATTTCCGAGAAGTGTTCGATGTCAAGATAGCGATCCGGGTAGAAATTAGATACACCTATAGCACGGGCTTTACCCTGCCGGTACGCCTCCTCCATAGCTCTGTAGCTTCCGTAATAATCGCCGAACGGCTGATGTATAAGAAGCAGGTCAATATAATCGCTCTTCAGCTTTTTAAGCGACTCGTCTATAGACTTCTTTGCATTTTCATAGCCTGCATTGCTTATCCATATCTTAGTGGTAATGAAAATTTCATCTCGTGCTATACCCGACTCAGCCACAGCATCGCCTACTCCTGCCTCATTGCCGTAAGCCTGCGCCGTATCTATACTGCGGTAGCCTGTATCAAGTGCGTCAAGTACGCACTTTTTCGTTTCATCGGGAGGTGTCTGATACACACCATAGCCGAGTATCGGCATTTTTACTCCGTTATTAAGCGTTACAAATTCCATATTAATATCCTCCTTTTATATCCATTTTTCAATCTGCGACTTACTTGTTCCCACACTGCTTCCTTGTATGGCGAGTCCTTTTTCGACCTTTGCGCCTTTGCAGTGAGCCTTTATGTCGCCTTCGCTTCTGCCCATACCGCTTCCCTCATGAGTACAGAGCGGCTTTACCGTCTTACCCTCAAAGCTGAAATTATCAAGGAATGTAAACACTGCCATAGGAACAGTACCCCAGTAGTTAGGATAGCAAAGATAGATCTCGCTGTACTTTTCAATGCTGTCCGGCATATTTACAAGTTCGGGTCTTGCGTCCTTTTTCTGATCCTCCTGTGCCTGTGCTATACATTCGTTATAGCCTGCCGAATACGGTTCTTTCTGCTCTATTTTGAACATATCCGCACCCGTAAGCTCCTTGATATAGCCTGCGGCAATCTCGGTATTTCCGACGGGGAGCATTTTCAGCACTCCGCTGACATAATTTTCATCTGCTCTTGAATAGTAAACTATAAGTTTATCAGACATAGAAACCATCCTTTCCGTTTTTGTCAATTACATTTTATCACATTTTTTCTTGACACGGAATATCCGATATGTTATCATCGTATTAACCAAAAGTTTATACTATTTTCATTTCCGAGGTGAGCATATGTACGATCCCACTATAAAAACATTTATAACCGTTGCCGACTGCGGCAGCTTTACTTTGGCATCATCAAAGCTGTATATCTCTCCGACCGCTGCAATGAAGCAGATAAACTCGCTTGAAGGCAGGCTTTCGCTGACCTTGTTCAACCGAAATTCTTCCGGTGTGACGCTGACAAACGCAGGTAAAATCATTTACACAGCTTCAAAAGATATAATAGAACGCTCCGAAAATGCCGTACTTAAGGCAAAAAGGGAGGAGGAAGAATACGAAAAGACCTTCTGCGTGGGAACATCGCTTTTAAATCCTGCCAAGCCTCTTATGGATCTGTGGTACACGCTTAACGACCGTTTTCCCGGATACAAACTGCACCTTGTGCCGTTTGACGATAACCATAACGATATAGTATCTGTTGTTTCATCGCTCGGAGAAAAGTTTGATTTTCTTGTCGGCCCCTGCGACTCTAAAATGTGGAGAAACGAATGCGATACGCTTGAAATAGGCAAGTGCCGTTTTACAGTTGCGGTTTCACGCACACACCGTCTTGCAGATAAAAAATCAGTATCTGCCGCCGACCTTGAGGGCGAAACCGTGATGATGGTAAAGTACGGGGATTCGCCTGCGAACGATACACTGAGAAAAGAGCTTGCCGGACACGGCAATATAAACTTTTATGACACTCCGAATTTCTACGATATGACTGTTTTCAACCGCTGTGCAGAATCGGACGACATATTGCTTTCGCTTGACTGCTGGCACGATATACACCCGGGTATAATAACGATACCGTTTGAAATTGAAAACGACCTTGCAATACCGCTTGTCATAATGTATGCCAAAACCGCACCCGACGACATAAGAGAATTCATACGGGCGGTCAAAGAAACGCTTTGAAGGGCTTGACAAAGCACTTTAACTGTGCTAAAATCATTTTTTGTGAGTTCGCAATATCCTCACTTTCCGTCAGAAGACGGATAAATCAAAACTACGAAAGGACAATTCAATATGCGAAACAAAAAAGTCCTGTTTATCACACAGGGAGCCGTTATCGCCGCAATCTATGTAGTGCTGACCTATATTGTCAACCTGCTGGGGCTTGCAAACGGCGTAATTCAGGTGCGTCTTTCCGAGGCGCTCACGATCCTGCCGGTATTTACTCCGGCGGCAATTCCGGGACTGGTTGTAGGCTGTGTCATCTCAAACATACTGACCGGTGCTGTAATATGGAATGTTATCTTCGGAAGCCTTGCCACACTCATAGGAGCGGTAGGCACATATCTTCTGAGAAAGCGTCACAGGATACTGTACCCCCTTCCGCCCATAATTGCCAATACTGTTATAGTACCGCTTGTACTGACCTATGCTTACGGTGTGCCGGACGCATTATGGTTCTCGGCGCTGACGGTATGTGCAGGTGAGGTCATCTCCTGCGGAGTTCTCGGTCTGCTCCTGTATCACGGACTGGACAACAAATATTGCAGACGTTTGTTTACCGCAAAGGTTTAACAAGCAAAACAGTTTGAGCCGCTATGAGTGTATCATGGCGGCTCAGTTTGTAGAAAAAGTCTGTTTTTATGAAAAATAGAGCAAATTCTCCATCCCTAACCCCAAACCCCTTCCCCTCGGGAAGGGGCTGAGAGTGGGGCTGCCGCCCTCACCCCGCTTGGGGCTACGCCCCAAACCCCATTTCCAAAAATTATATAGGTTTTTCGACAGACCGAGCCGCTATGAGTATATCATGGCGGCTTTCGTGCAACTTGTACATTTATTAACCGTTTTTTGGTGTATTCCACCAAACACACCGCTTTACTTCTTGACTTATTACAGCATTTATGATAAAATCAGATTATCAAAATGCAAATTCAAGAGGTGTTTCTTATGAAAAAAAATAAAGGCTGGTTAAAAAATAAAGTGCAGAGTCAGGTAGTTGTAATAACATTTTTATGCGTTGTATGCTGTATAATGATGGTCGCTACCATTGCCGTATGCACTGTCAACATTCTGACAATGGCAGGTCACGATGACCCTGTTTATCATTCTTCGATAATGCTGTCACTGATAATCGAGGGCATTTCGCTTATCGTTACTGCGGCATTTATAGTGCTTACCGTATATTTCAGAAAAGCTATACTGAAACCTATCAAGAAGATAGTTCACGAGCTTAACAACTTCTCGGAAGGTATTCTTTCCGCTGAATTTGACGTTAAGATAAACGACAGCGATATAGGAAAGCTCGCAGGTTCGCTCAATACTACAAAGTGGTATCTGAAGAAAATGGTCGATGAACTTACATATCTGCTGACTCAGATGTCATACGGCAACATCAGCTTTACCATAAACTATGATTACAAGGGAGAATTTGCTCCCATAAAGTCGGCATTTGAGCAGATACTTGTCAATCTCAACGACTCTGTATCAAGCATACAGAAGGCCGGCACGATGCTTTATGACGCATCGGAGCAGGTTTCGAGCGGCTCTCAGGCGCTTGCACAGGGTACAAGCGAACAGGAAGCATCCATCCGTGAGCTTTCAGACTATGTAAGCGATATTTCCGGCAGAGTAAACAAGAACGCTGAAAACGCAAAGAATGTAAGCGAAATTTCAGATACGGCAACCACCGACCTTAAGGAAGGCAACGCAGAAATGCAGAAGATGCTCGCCGCTATGAAGATCATAGACGAAAAATCAGCCGAGATCGAGAAGATCATCAACACTATCGACAACATCGCATTCCAGACAAATATACTTGCCCTTAACGCCGCTGTAGAAGCCGCAAGAGCAGGTGAAGCCGGCAAGGGATTCGCCGTTGTTGCAGACGAGGTCAGAAACCTTGCAAGCAAGTCCGCAGAAGCCGCACAGACAACAAGCGAGCTTATCGGCAGCACTATAGAGGCGGTTTCAAACGGCACGGCTATCGCAGATTCAACCGCACAGACTATTGAAAGCGTTATGGAGCGTTTCAGCAACGCAAACGCACTTATCAACGAAATATCGGACGGCTCGGCACAGCAGGCAACTATGGTTGACCAGGTGCTTTCAAGCGTAAGCCAGATTTCAGCGGTAGTTCAGAACAATGCCGCCACAGCTGAGGAAAGTGCAAGTGCAAGCGCACTTACAGCCGCTCAGGCGAAAGAGCTTCAGAAGATGGTCAAGCAGTTCCATCTGCGTGAGGACGGTCAGATTCATCTTGAAGACCCTATGGAAGAATAATAGCAAGCTGAAGCAGGCTGAAAATGTCTGATTTAGCTTGTAGAAAAAGTCTATTTTTATAAAAATAGAGCAAATTCTCTATCCCTATAAGAACGCTTTGTGGGCTTTGCGTCCTGCAAAGCCTTTGGGCGTTCTATCTCGGCATCCTTGCCGAAACCCCAAGCCCCTTCCCCGTGGGAAGGACTGTGTATGCTTTGTTGGCTCTGCATCGTGCAGAGCCTTTGGGCATACACGCCCGGCATCCGTGCCGGGGCTGAGTGTGGGGCTGCCGCCCTCACCCCGCTTGGGGCTATGCCCCAAACCCCATTTTTGATAACGATAGAAGTTTTTCAACAAACTGAAGCAGGCTGAAAATGCCTGCTTTGTTTTTAGGGAGAATTTTATGTCCACACAGGAATTTGAATACAAGGGAATGCACTGTAAGAAATGGCTTTCCGATAACGAAAAGGCAAAAATACAGATAATTCACGGGCTTGGCGAAATGTCGGAATACTATGAGCAGTTCGCAGAATATATTACCGCCAAAGGAGTTTCGGTATATCTTTGCGAATACCGTGAACACGGAAGAACGGCACTGCCTGCGGATATAGACAATATCGTTCAGACCGCCGCAAAGGAATGCGGTGATTTTTCATCATATGTTCACTCGGAAAGTGACACACCGCTGTTTCTGCTCGGTCACAGCCTTGGCGCACAGATGGCTCAATATGTTATTTGTCACTGCGATAGCTCGCTTTACAGCGGAGTTATACTTACTGGCTGTCCGTATATACATGATACGAAAGCGCTTTTGTCCGATATAGAAGCGGAAATTTCCGAAAAAGGCGCAGACGCTCCGAGTATGGATGTATTTCTGAAGCTGTTCGGAAAGGTTGCGGAGCCTTTTCCCGAAAAATGCACGGTATCCTGGGTGACATCAGACCTTGAGCGTGCTTTATATTATGAGACTCTCCCGTATACCAACAAAATGTACAGCTGTCGCTTCTACAGGAGCTTTTTACAGCTTGCGAGCGAAGTACAGCGCAAGGATTATCTTAAGAATATTTCACCGAAACCGCCCGTTCTTTTAATGAGCGGAACACAGGATATGGTGGGCGATAAAGGCGCTTATGCAAAAGAAAAAGCCGGTCTTCTTATCGAAAACGGCTTTGATGTAAGACTTGAAATATTTGACGGAATGCGTCACAGTATACTTCAGGAAGTGCAGAGGGGAAATGTATATCGTTTGATTTATGAGTTTATAAGAGAGAATATATAAATGAAGCATCCGGTTTTATCCGGATGCTTATTGTTTTTTATGCTTTACTTTACCCGACTGCGAGTAGGCGAGATAAGTCTTTTTGATCTGCGCTCTGCTTCTGCTCCGTATCAGTGCGCTGTCGCCGTTATCCAATCTGAACTGTTCGTCAACCGCCGTGACATGATCCATATTGATAATATAACTCCTGTGGCATCTGAGAAAGCGTGACTTTTCATCGGCAATCTGCTGTTCTATATCATCGAGCTTCATATAAAGCGGATATTCCTCATCGGCAGTGTGAAGTATACAGCGGTTATTGCGGCTTTCTATATAGATAATGTCGCTGTACATAATATTGACATAGCTGTTGCGTACTTTTATTCTTATATAGTCCTTCACATAATGCTCAAGCACTCTGTCAAGAACGCTTTCTATTCTTTGGGTGCTGAAGGGCTTCAGAATATACCCGTTTGCCTTGACGCTGTAGCTCGCTATTGCGTATTCGGGAGTAATAGTCGAAAATATCAACAGGTTATCGTAGCCTTCATTTCTGAGCCTTCCTGCAATATCTATGCCCAGCTCCTCACCGACATATATGTCCATAAAAACAATGTCAAAAACCGCTCCGTCCTCAAAGTCGGAAATCAGCTTTGCGCCTGTTTCATAGGTGACTATGTCGCACGTCTTTCTGTGCTTTTTGAAATATTCACTTATCAGAAATTTAGACAGTAAGCAGTCTATAGCACTGTCATCGCATATCGCTATTGTCATTGCCGATCGGTCCTTTGCCGTTTTGGAAATTATCTACGCTTATATTTTAGCATATTTTTGACAGCAATGCAATACTACTGCAATGTAATCTGAAAATTCAATAAATTCGACAAATTATATACTGCGGATTTATCCTTTCACGTTTACGCCCACGTTCCGTTTCTGAACACGGGTATCTCTGTGCCGTCCTCGCAAATGCCTGTTATATCAAGGTCATCCGAGCCTATCATAAAGTCAACGTGTATTATAGAATCGTTTACGCCAAGAGCGTGAATTTCGTCAAGAGTCATATTTTCGGCTCCCTCGATAACCTCCTGGAAGCCCTCGCCTACCGCAACGTGACAGCAGGCATTCTCATCAAAGAGGGTATTCATAAACAGAAGTCCGGAACGGTTTATCGGGGATTCCTTAGGAACAAGTGCTACCTCGCCGAGCATTGAAGCGCCGCTGTCCATAGCGAACATCTTCTTCAGTATTTCCTCGCCCTGCTTTGCTTTACAGCCGGATACCCTGCCGTTTGTGAATTCTACCTCAAAGCCGTCTATCAGGTTGCCCGACCAGCTCAGAGGCTTCGTTGCAACAAGTCTGCCCTCGCACTTTCCCTTCATCGGGCTTATGAACACTTCTTCTGTCGGCATATTCGGAACGTAAGCCGCACCGTTTACACGGTTTATGTCAGCCGCACCGCACCACTTTGCCCCGGGAATAAGCTGTACGGTGAAATCTGTGCCGTTACTGCTCTTGTATCTGAGGGATTTAAAGCGCTTGCTGTTGAGCCAATCGGCTTTTTCCCTCATAGTATCGGTATGCTGTTTCCACACCTGCTCCCAGTTTTTATTGCCGTCAAGATAAACGCAGGAGAAAATTGCGTTCCAGAGTTTTTCCACGGCGGTAGCGCTGTCATCGTTTGGGAACACCTTCTTTGCCCATTTGGGTGAAGCGGCAGCAACTATCAGCCACTGGTGCTTGCCGTCTATCTCGTCACGGTACTTCTTTAGCACCTTTGAACGCATCCTGCCTACCGTTGAAATTACATCCGCAGGAATACCGCTCAGTTCATCGGGATCGGCAGATTCTATAAAAATCCTGGCAGGCAGGTCTTTAACCATCTGCTTCTGCCTTTCTTCTTCCCAGCTAAGCACAGTACCAAGTGTTTCTACCGAAGCGTTTTCGTAATGAAGTCTTTCTACAGCGCCGCAGCTCCAGAACATCTCAACATAGCTTGCGCCTGCATTGTAGCACTCCTTCGCAACAAGGGTAGCAAGCTCGTATTGGTCAACCTCTGCGTAGAGGCGTACCTTCTGCCCTTTCTGAACGTTTGCACCGACCTTTACCATCAATTTTGCATATTCGCTTAACATATTTTTATCCATCTGTAACCTCCGTCGGTTTGCGGTTTTTCCGATATTCTCTGCATTATACGGCGAATTATCCGTTAGCATTATATAACCGACATTAACTATTATAGAACTCTTTGCCTGCCGTGTCAAGAATATCTTATCGGTGTATATTCTTCCTCAATTATCGCAGAATAGGACAAGGAGGTAATTTTTATGGACGAAATGTTTTGTTTTCAGTGTCAGCAGACGGCACACAACGAAAAATGCAACGGAAAAGCAGGCGTATGCGGTAAGAAAAGCAATACCGCAAAAGCGCAGGACGAGCTTATAGGTGCACTTATAGGTCTTGCAAAAGCGGCGGAGTGCGGTACTACAACGGACAGTACAGACTGCCTTGTTTTGAAAGGGCTTTTCACGACTATCACAAATGTCAGCTTCAATACAAAAACCGTAAATGAACTGACAGCTCAGGTCGAGGAGGAGAAACGAAAAATCTGCAAGAGCAGGATTGATAACTACGACCTTTCAAGGCTATGGGAAGCAAGCGATGATATTCGCTCGCTGAAATCGCTTATTCTGTTCGGCATCAAGGGTATGGCGGCATATGCGTATCACGCTCTTGTACTCGGTAAAACCGACAGCGAGGTGAATTCCTTCTTCTACACGGCACTAAGGGCAATAGAGGGCGAAAACGATCCGGACAAGCTGTTAGGTCTTGTGCTTAAAACAGGCGAAGTGAATTTCAGGTGCATGGCGCTTCTTGACAGTGCAAACACCGAAAGCTACGGTAATCCCGTGCCTACTGTCGTTCCTTTGACGATAGAAAAGGGTCCGTTTATAGTGGTCAGCGGTCATGATATGCATGATTTAAAGCTGTTGCTCGAACAGACGGAGGGCAAGGGTATAAACATCTATACCCACAGTGAAATGCTCCCTGCACACGGGTATCCCGAACTCAAAAAGTACAAGCATTTAAAGGGCAACTTCGGTACGGGCTGGCAGAATCAGCAGTCGGAATTTCATAATATTCCCGCTCCGATACTGTTCACGACAAACTGCATTATGCCGGTAAGACAAAGCTACAGCGACAGGGTTTTCACAACATCTGTGGTATCTTACCCTGAGCTTGTCCACATCGGTGACGATAAGGATTTTTCGCCTGTTATAGCAAAGGCTCTTGAATGCGGCGGATATGACGAGGACAAGGAAATGACGGGTATGAACGGCGGTCATACGGTTATGACGGGCTTTGCGCATAATGCCGTACTGTCAAGAGCGGATGAGATAGTAGCGCTTGTAAAGCAGGGAAAGATAAAGCACTTTTTCCTTATAGGCGGCTGTGACGGCGCAAGTCCGAGCAGAAGCTACTATACGGATTTTGCAAAAGCGACACCGCCGGATACGCTTATCCTGACGCTCGCCTGCGGAAAGTATCGTATAAACGACCTTGACCTCGGTACAATCGAGGGTATACCGAGAATACTCGACTGCGGACAATGCAATGACGCATACAGTGCTATAAGAATCGCTCTTGCACTTGCGGATGCTTTCGGCTGTTCGGTAAATGACCTGCCGCTGACGCTTGTTCTGTCGTGGTATGAGCAGAAAGCTGTCTGCATACTGCTGACGCTTTTATATCTCGGAATAAAGAATATTTTCCTCGGCCCTACTCTGCCTGCGTTTATTTCGCCGGGAGTGCTTGATATACTTGTAAAGAACTACAACATCACGCCGACCGACGTTCCTGAAAAGGACCTTGCGAAAGCGCTCGGCAGAAAATAATCACACAAATATATAAAATCCGCCACAAATGAGGTATTGATTTTTCATTCCTGCTGTTATAATAAAGCTGTAAACAAGGAAAATGCAGGGGCTTACCCTGTACGGTGCCGAAAAGAACAAGGAGGAAAACCATGAGAAATTTTGACGGATTTTATAAGGGTATAGACCTGGGCGGTTGGATCTCGCAGTGTGGAAGCAAGTACAATGACGAGCATTATTCTGCCTTCATAACCGAAAAGGATATTGAAAAGATAGCGACAATGGGACTTGATCACGTCCGTATGCCTGTAGATTACAATGTTATCCAGACAGATGACGGCGAAATCATCGAAAGCGGAATGGCTTACATTGAAAGCTGTGTCGGCTGGTGCAAAAAGCACGGTCTTAATATCGTTATAGATCTGCACAAGACCTGCGGATATATCTTTGACGATCCGAGCTATTGCGGATTTTTCAGCAACGAAAAGCTGCAGGATCAGTTTGTATATCTGTGGCAGGAGATAGCAAGGCGTTACGGAAATGACAGTCATATAGCGTTTGAACTGCTCAACGAAATCACAAGTGCAGATTTCACAGAGTCGTGGAATAAGATAGCAAGCCGTACCGTAAAGGAGATAAGAAAAATAGCGCCCGAAACAAAGATAGTTATCGGCGGTATCTTCAACTCGAGCATTTACGGGCTGACGCTCCTTGATATTGATTGGGATGAAAACATAGTGCTGACATTCCACTGCTACAATCCGCTTGTTTTCACTCATCAGGGTGCCGGCTGGGTAGATCGCCTTGATAAGTCATACCGCACGAAATTCCCTGCTACAGCCGAAAAGCTTCTTGCAGACAGCAGAAAATATTTCGGTGAGGATTTCACTTCGGAGTTTGACGGTATAACAGGTATGCTTGACAGCGGCTTCTTTGTAAAGATGTTTGCCGACGCTGTAAAGGCAGCGGAAAAGCTGGAGCTTCCTCTTTACTGCGGTGAATACGGCGTAATAGACAGAGCCGACCCCGAAAGCACGCTGAACTGGTTCAGAATGATAAACGAAGCGTTTGAACAGCTTCATATCGGCCGTGCGGTATGGTCGTACAAGGAAATGGATTTCGGCATAACGGACGAGCATTATGCGCCGATTTATGACGAGCTTATAAAGGTGCTGTAAAGCAGGAGATTAAAAAACCGATGCCCAAAAAGCATCGGTTTTAGCTTTAGGAAAAGTCTTGTATTTGATGTACTTCTGTTATATCATTCAGTTCAGGCTATGATAGCAAGCTACCGATAGTTCTGTTTGTCGGACAGCACTTCTCGGGTTCGCTATTCGAGTGGATACACTTGTCGATATGTAAGAGGGAGACAACCAAAGGGATCAGGTACAAGTCTGAGCCTCGCTTACGCAAGGCTTGTGCGCTCCGCTAAAGCTCCGCTGGACTTGACAGCCCCTCTCCCTGTCCCTTAGGTTTTCTCCCTCTTGGCTCCCTCTTTCCTTACCCATACCCACACCCCGTCGGGGTGTTGGCGGAACTCGTAAAACCACCTGAACATTGTATATCCTGTCGATGCAGGGACGCTTAACGCTACACGTCCGCATATTAGTACATATATCTCAAGTTAGTAGCGTTTTTTTGAAGAGTCAATGTTAGAGCAGTTGCACAGATACACTCACGAAAATATTAATGCCTTGCGGCACTGAAAGTGTTTTAAGCGGTGTTGGTGCTATATTTCACTGTGTGGCTTTAATAACAATCAGTTTATCGACAATCCGAAAAACCGATGCCCAAAAAGCATCGGTTTTTTTGTGTTTATTTTTCTCCGTCGGGTCTGAATGTGTGTTCTTTGAACGCTATGCAGTTTCCGCCGATGCGCTTTGCAACGCTCTGGGAGCGCATCGCCCTGACATATATATCGTCATAGGTATCGCCCGACATACCTCTTGCGGCGCTTACTGTCGCTGTTATGTTACGGTAACGGCTCGCCTCGGGGAACGGTATCTTCATATCCCTTATGGCACTGCGTATCTCCTCGCTGAGTACAATTGCCTCCTTATCGGCATTTACCGTAAGGCAGACAAGGATAGTATCGCCCTCATATCTGCAGATAATATCAGTCTTAGGCTTTGATATTATCTTTACGCAGTTGGCTACGGCAAAAAGCACTTCATCGGCTTTTTCCGTGCCGTAAATGCGGTTGTATTCCGCAAAGTTGTCTATATCGACAAGCAGAAGTGCTATGCTGTTGCCGCTTCTGAGAAGCTCTGTAGCCTTTTCTATGCCGTATGCCCTGTTATATAGGTCTGTACGGCTGTCCATTACCGCAGACATCTTCATTCTCTCTCTGTCGTCCTTTATACGCTTTGAATTTATCATTCTGGCGGTGTAAAGGCTGTACATCGAGCAGGATATGAAAAAGCCGAGCAAGGCAAGTCCCCACACTGTGAACGGGTAATAGCCCGAAACATTGTTGATGTTACAGAGTATCGTATACCACACGGGGATTATCCCGAGGAAGAACGCCGATGCGGCAGGTGCGAATACGGGAACGGCGGCGAAAACCATTATTGTTACCGCTGTCTGTGAAAGTCCGGTCGCCCCGGAAATACAGCCGGTGACCTTTATACAGTATGAAATCAGATAAAGTCCCCAGAATACATAAGGATAATATGACGGGTATTTTCCGCTGAAATAAAATCCGAAGCCGACACCGCACACTGCGGTAAACAGTATCAGCACCTCTCCTGCAATCTCAGCCGAGCCGCCGTCGGTAATTACATTCTCAAACAAGACCGACATAAACGTGCAGATTATCATTATGATTGCCGCTATCGGAATGATACGGCAGTTATAGCGTGATATACAGGCGGCGAGCAGGCTTTTACCGCTTTTGCCCTCTATCTTCTGAGTAGAAAACTTTGCCGCAGTTGCCATAGGCAGACGGTTTTTAATTTCATTTGCTCCGAGTGAAAACAACTCTGTAACTTTCATTATTTTTTATTCCTTCCGGGAATTATCCTCACCGTTATCCGCCGGTTCGGTGAAATTTCTTCCGCAATGCTCGCAGAAGGACGAATTGCCGTTTATCTTTGCGTGGCAGAACGGGCATTCGTCATAGTGCTGAAGCTGAACGCTTCCGTTGTCGATCTCAATATCGTCAATTTCGAGGTTGTCTGTAAACAGGCTCTTACGCTTTCTGAAATAAATGTAATTCAGCAGTGATACGACACCCGAAAAAGCAATAATCACTATCATATTTCTGACAGTATCTCCGAATGTATAAACCTCTGGATCAATCATAACATTAAGACACCCTGACATAAGCTGTCGCACGCCGTTTATAACAGGAACAGAAATCAGAAAGGTGACTATCAGATTATATCCCGAAACTGCGAGCGTACCCATTCTTTTGAACACAAGCACACACAGTGCAAGAAGATAGACCGTTACCAGAAAATCCGCTACGGCGATTACCGTGAATAATTGCATATTTATTCCGGGATTGGCGGACTGTATTTTTTCGACGGCTTCGGGGCTGTTCGTTGCGGCGGCTAACAGAATATAACTGCCTATACCCGATATGCAGCTTATGATATTGAGTATCATCGACACATAGCGGAAAAATTTAAACCACCTCAGCGGTAACGGATAATAATCCATTCTGAGCTTTACACGATATTTTCTTAATTCACGTTCTTTCTTTTTTGCGTCTTCATCCATTTTGTTACTTCCTTTCAATCACTGAAAAGGCTCCTTCTGTTTTTGAAATATCTTAAATTCAGAATGAGCCATACTACCATAAATACTACTGAGAAAATTGCGAAAAGTATATTTGTTATGCTGACATCAAAGTCTTTAACGCCGCTGAACAGCGCAACTCTGAAAAGCTCGCTTGCCGAGGTGCTTACAGCGTTTACGCACGAGGTATAGATAAGGAAAAATTTAAGGAAACCGTAAGATTTCTGCGTCAGTTCGGAAAGCTGTCTGAACATTATGACGCAAAGAGGAACAACAGCCGCAAGCAGTACCGACATTATGATATTGTATGCAATAAAGCCTGGGATTGCGGCGGCATTTGCCTGTTTTTGCACTTCATCGCTGAATGACGCAAATACCGACACAACGCATACTATAGCCGAGTAGCCCGACATAACCGCCTGCAGTACCGTTATCACGGTCTTGAATATACGAAACCAAGTGACAGACAGCGGACAGTCATACAGCTTCTGATTTGCATAGCGTATTCTGTCGCTGCGGCTGTTTATCACGGGCTTCTTAGGTTCTGTCTTGTATGAGCTGTTCTTTCTCTTTGCTTTTGACATCTCTTGTCGGTTTCCTTTCGTTTGCCTGAAATAATCGGATTAATTGTCCGCCTGCTCCGCCTTTTCGGAATGTGTGCAGGTTATATTGACAAGGCACTTTCTCGGACAGGCAGATACGCAGGTGCCGCACGAGGTACATTTGTCATAGTCGATAACAGCGTGGTTATCCGCAACGATAACCGCACCGTGAGGACATTTTTTCTCGCATATCTTACAGCCGATACAGCCGTTTGTACATACCGTTCTTGTGACCTTGCCGCTGTCCTTTGACGAGCAACGCAGAGCAACTGTGCTTGTTTCTTTTCTAAGGAATATAAGGTGATTCGGACAGGCGGTAACGCACTTTCCGCAACCGCCGCACTTAGCGGGGTCGACCACCGCAACGCCATCGGTAATCGTAATTGCGTCATTACTGCAAACCGCTGCGCAGTCGCCGTAGCCGTCACAGCCGAAGCGGCATTCGCCCTTGCCGTTGTAGAATTTCTCAACAGCGGCGCAGGACTTTGTTCCTGTGAACGTAAATCTGTCCTTAGTGGCTTTTTCACAGCCGTTACAGCGCACATAGGCTACCTCACGGATAAATTCTCCGCCCTCGGTACCCATTATTGCGTTTATCTTCTTCATAACATCCGCTCCGCCCGGCTTACACAGGTTAGTCGGTGCGCCGTCATGCGCTACGGCGGCGGCATAGCCTGCACAGCCCGAGTAGCCGCATCCGCCGCAGTTTGCACCGGGAAGAGCCTCGGTTATCTTTGCCTCGGTTTCATCTGTCTTTACAGCCAGCACCTTTGACGCTATCAGCAGTAATATACCCGAAAGTGCGCCGAAGCCGAGAAATATAAGTATAGGTAAAATATATTCTTTCATCGTCTTTCCTTTCGCTTAACCGCCGAAAATTCCGTCAACCACACCGCCGAAGCCTATGAAAGCAAGCGATACTATCGAAGCCGCCATAAGCGTTATCGGCGCACCCTGAAGTGCCTTAGGTATGTCACAGCGTTCAAGTCTTGAGCGTACACCTGAGAATATTATCATAGCTATCATAAAGCCAAGACCCGCACCGAACGAGTTTACAACGCTCTCTAAAAGGTCGTAGTCTTTCGTAAGGTTGAGCAGTGTAACACCGAGTACGGCACAGTTTGTGGTGATAAGGGGAAGATACACGCCGAGCGACTTATAAAGCGGCGGCATATATTTTTTCAGCACCATTTCAACAAGCTGAACGAATACTGCGATTACAAGGATAAACGCTATCGTATTCATATACTCTATTCCGAGCGGAACAAGTATACCGTAGTAGATAGGATAGGTAACAAGGCTTGCGCAGACCATTACGAACGTAACCGCCGCACCCATACCTATTGAGCTGTCGAGCTTTTTTGAAACGCCTAAGAAGGGGCAGATACCGAGGAATTTCGATAATACGAAGTTCTCGGTCAGAATGCCTGTCAGCAGTATTATCATCAGATTTTTTGCGATTTCCATTACTGCTCACCTCCGTTACTGTTTGCCTTGTCGCAGGCACCGGGGCAACCCTCTGCGTTGGGGCAGTTATGACAGCCGATCTCACGGGGCTTTTTCTTCATAAGTCGGTTTACAACGGCTATAACGGCACCGAGTACAAAAAATCCGCCCGCAGGGAGAATGAACAGCGTCATAGGCTCTATAAATTCAGGCATTACGGTAATTCCGAACCACTGACCCGAACCGAATATCTCACGGACAGAGCCTACAAGCACAAGCGTCAGCGTAAAGCCGAGTCCCATTCCAAGACCGTCCATTATCGACGGAATGACCTTGTTTTTAGATGCGAACATTTCCGCTCTGCCGAGAATGATACAGTTAACTGTGATAAGGCTCAGGTACATACCAAGACTCGAGTAGATGTCGGGGGCGAAAGCCTGTAAGATAAGGCTTACAAACGTTACAAAGCCTGCTACTATAACTATATATGCAGGAAGTCTTACCGTGTCGGGAATCACTTTTTTAAGCAGAGATATAACTATATTTGAACATACAAGTACAAACGTTGTGGAAAGTCCCATACCTACACCGTTTGCCGCCATTGTTGTAATGGCGAGCGTGGGACACATACCGAGCAGCATTACCATGTTCGGATTTTCTTTTATAAGTCCTTTGGTAAATTCCTTCAGATTACTCATTCGGCTGTACCTCCTTATCCATTACCGAGTATGCCTTTACGGCAAGATTTACAGCCTTCGCCATACCTTTTGAGGAAAGCGTCGAGCCTGTAATTCCCTGTACCTCGTTTTCGTTTTTCGGCTCTGACTTGACTATCGAAATATCCGACTTCACACCGTAGAACCTCTGCAGGAATGCATCGTCGTTTATTTTTGAGCCAAGACCGGGAGTTTCGCCGAGTGCGATTATGCTTATACCGCTTACTGCGCCGTTTTTGTCTATCGCTATTACTGCGTCGATGCCGTCTGCGGCATAGCCGTCAACAACGGTTTCAAAAAGGAACGTGCCTTTTGTCTTGTTCTTTACTATCTTTGAGATATTACCGAATTCTTCGCCGTCCAGCTTTGCCGCCGCCTTATCGGTGATAAGCGCATATTCGCCCTCGCCGTCTGCGGCGATACAGCCGGCTTTCAGATTATCCGTCAGTACACCGGACGTATCTACATAAGTCAGATTATATGTGACTATCAGCAGTGCGCAGATAAGAGTACAGATAATTGACAATACAAGCACGGGCTTGATTTTTTTCAGTACGTTCATTTCTTACCGCCTTTCTGCTCACTTGCCGCACCGAATGCCTTCGGCACTGTGAAGCGGTCGATAAGCGGAGAGAGGATATTCATAAGCAGTATCGAGTACGATACGCCCTCAGGCATACTGCCAAAGCAACGTATGAGCATAGTCACAAGTCCGCAGCCGATACCGAATATTATCCTGCCCTTTGTGGTGATGGGGGTAGTCGCATAGTCGGTAGCCATGAATATTGCACCGAGCAGAAGTCCGCCCGAAAGAACGGACGCTAACGCACCCTCAAGGCTTCCTGTTGAAAATATCGACAGCACGAACACCGTACCGATAAAGCACAGCGGAGTTACGGGCGATATTACACGGACAGCCACTAAGAAAATTCCGCCTATAAGCAGTGCAAGAGCGCAGGTTTCGCCTATACAGCCGCCTGTTGTTCCGAAGAACAGGTCAGCAAGCGAAGCGGGCGTTTCGCTTACAAGAGGTGTCGATGTAGTTACTATCTCTCCTGCGTTACGGTAATAGAACGGCTCTGCCCATGTCGTCATATAAGACGTGAACGACAGCATAAGCACTATTCTGCCTGTTATAGCAGGGTTTGCAAAGTTCTGACCGATTCCGCCGAAGAACTGCTTTACTATTACTATTGCTACAAAGCAACCAATTATCGCCATATAAAAAGGCAATGTGACGGGCAGGTTGAACGCAAGGAGCATACCTGTTACCACAGCGGACAAATCGCTTATCGTGTTGCTTCTTTTCATTATCTTTCTGCAAGCCCACTCGAAAATCACGCAGGACGTGCAGCATATTACTGTCATTATGAGTGCTCTGAGTCCAAAGATCCACACAGACGCAAACAGGGCTGGGAGCAGTGCTATAATAACGCTCAGCATTATCTTCTGAGTCGTAACACACGACTTTATGTGCGGTGACGGCTCTATTATAAGTTTAGACATATATTATACCCTTACTTTCCTTTCCTTGTTGACTGCTCACGCAGAAATGCCTTTGCAAGCTGATTCTTTTCCGCAAGGTTACGCTTTGCCGGACAGACAAAGCTGCAAGCGCCGCAATTGACGCAGAGGTTTACCTTCAGCTTTTCAAGTTGCCTTGCGTCCCTCATATCAAATGCGTGTTCAAGCTCTGTCGGCAGAAGATTCATACTGCAGGCTTTTACGCACTTGCCGCAGCGTATGCAATCTGACGGCTCATACACGGGGCTGTCTGCGAACATAAGCACTGCGTTGTTTGTTTTGGAAAGCGGATAGTCGGGGTCGAATGCACACGCACCCATCATAGGTCCGCCGAGTATTATTCTGTCGGGCTTGTCGGAAAGCTCGGCGTAATACACTATCTCGCCTATCGACATTCCGACGGGAACAATGAAGTTTGACGGCTTCTTCACAATATTTCCGTCAACGGTTATTCTTCTTTTTACGAGCGGCATACCCGTTCTTATATACTGTGCGATAAATGCCGCAGTGGAGGAATTGACCACTATACAGCCGCTTGCAAGGGGCAGTGTGCCTTCCTTTACTACTCTGCCTGTCGTGCTAAAGATAAGCGTTTTCTCAGCACCCTGCGGATAGCTTGACTTAAGTGCCTTTACTGTGATGTTGTCGTGCTTTTCGCAAAGCCTTGTCATTTTATCGATTGCCTTCGGCTTATTCTTTTCAATGCCGATAACGCACTTCGGTATACCGAGATATTTCAGCATAAGCAACACGCCCTCAAGAACGTCCTCGCCCTCCTCCATAAAGCAACGGTAGTCGGAGGTTATGTAAGGCTCGCACTCCGCACCGTTTATAATAAGGAAATCGGGCTGTTTTTCTTTGGGGTCAAAGCCGAGCTTCAGCGAGGTAGGAAAGCCTGCGCCGCCAAGACCTATGGAGCCGCTGTTTCTTACCGCCTGTAAAAACTGCTCTCTGTTTTCTACAGTAGGCGGACAGACGCTGTCGCTAATCTGTTCGAGGCCGTCATTCTCAATAACGACCGACTGCATATTTCTGCCCGATATATGCAGGACATCGGTTATTGCCGTTACCGTTCCCGATATACTGCTGTGAACGGGTGCGGACATAGCCGCCTCACTGCTGCCTATCACATCGCCTATCTTCACCTTGTCGCCGACCTTTACTGTCGGGGTACACGGTGCGCCGAGATGCTGAGCCATACTTATCACTACCTTGTCGGGCATAGGTAGCTTTACTGTTTCGCTTTCGGCGGAATGTTTGAAGTGCGGCAGCTTTACCTGATGTAAAAGCATAAATTATACCCTCCGGATTCATTCCCGTTTTTTAGGGCAATACCGCATAATTATTGTCGTGCGATTGCGCAGTCAGATTTTTCGTCAGATTGTATAAATTGAGTGCGGGCAGGCTGACGCCTGTCAAGCGAAATTTGTGCAAGATGACGGAAAATACGCAAGCAAGCGTGCGGCAAAGGCGATAGCCGTTAATTGTGCGGTGTTGCCTTAGTTATACAATTTTATTTTACACTAATTAATGCTTATAGTCAAGAAAAAATGCGTGGCGGGCGGAGAATATCGGCAATTGCTCAGAATTTGTATTGTGAAATTATGGTGAAAGTTTTCTGCGTCCTATTGACATGGAGTTAACTCCAAGTTGTACAATTAAACCGCAAAACGATAAATTATCCAAAACGGGAGGAATTAAAGATGAAAATATCATCCAAAGAAGAATTTGAAAAACTCAACGTATTCGGTACAGGCACAGCTAACACGGCTTACGCAAAATATTTTATCGGGGATTCGTTTTTGAATCCTCTGACAAAGGCAGAGGACGGATTATTCCTCGCAAATGTAACCTTTGAGCCGAGATGCCGCAATAACTGGCATATCCACCACGCTAAAAAAGGCGGCGGTCAGCTCCTTATCTGTACCGCAGGCGAGGGCTGGTATCAGGAATACGGCAAGGCCGCAGTAAGCCTTGTACCCGGTACGGTCATCATTATTCCCGAGGGCGTAAAGCACTGGCACGGTGCAAAGAAGGACAGCTGGTTTTCTCATATAGCGATTGAAATGCCCGGCGAGGAATGTTCAAACGAATGGTGCGAACAGGTTTCGGACAAAGAATACAATGCACTGTAATTTAAATAAAGGAGGATCTTATTTATGAAAAAGCAGACAGCAGGAAGAAACGCACTCGGCGAATTTGCGCCGAAATTTGCAGAGCTAAACGATGATGTATTATTCGGTGAAGTTTGGTCAAGAGAGGACAAACTCTCAGCCCGTGACAGAAGTCTTGTAACAGTAGCCGCTCTTATCGGAAGCGGCGTACTTGACAGCTCGCTTGAATACCATATTATGCACGCAAAAGAAAACGGAATTACTGCGGAAGAAATGGCGGAGGCCATAACTCACATTGCATTCTATGCAGGCTGGCCTAAGGCGTGGGCAGCTTTCAACTATGCAAAGAAAATCTATACGGAGGTAAAGTAAAATGAAAGCGATCGTAATATATTATTCCTATTCAGGAAACACGAAAAATATAGCCTTACATATTGCCGAAGCACTAAATGCGGATACGGCTGTAATTGATACGGTCAAGGCTTATGAAGGAGATTACGATGCCGTTGTAAAACAAGGCAAGGACGAAATAAACAAAGGCTTCAAGCCCCCGATAAAGCCGATAAACGTTGACCTGTCGCAGTACGACACTATAATACTGGGAACGCCTGTATGGTGGTACACATTCGCACCTGCAGTAAAGACATTCATTGAAAGCAACGATCTTGCCGGAAAAACAATATATCCTTTTGCCACAAACGGCGGCTGGCTCGGTCATACGCTAAAGGATATTGCTGTAGAATGTAAAGGTGCGTCAGTAAAAGAGGGTCTTGACCTTCATTTCAACGGTGCAAAGCTGATGACAGACAAGGCTAAGCTCGAAAACTGGATAAAGACTATAGAATGAGCGGAAAAAAGCTGAAAAAGCCGCTGTGCCTGATCTGTACAAGTGCTTCTGCGGCCGGCAGCGGAATCCGCACAGAAAAGTAAAATCATTAAACAGCTTTGCCGAGCGGTACGGAAAAGCACATACAACAGCAAACCGCCGTGTACGGAATTGTACACGGCGGTCAGCTTGTAGAAAAAGTCTGTTTTTTATAAGATAGAGCGAATTCTCTATCCCTATCCCCAAACCCCTTCCCCTCGGGAAGGGGCTATTTTGCTGGGGCTACCGCCCCTAGACCCTGTCGGGGGCTTCGCCCCTGCGACCCCATTTCAATATTTACAAGAGGTTTTTCGACAGACTTACCGCCGTGTACGGAATTGTACACGGCGGTAATGATTTTATTTGCTTTTATTATCCATCATTGTAGCTATGTGGGCAGCCATCATTTTTGCGGTTTCGGAGCTTATCCTCTCTTCACTTTTCGTGTCGCCGGTCAGATGAATTATTTCCTTACGATTTCTTTCCTGTTTCGGCTCGGGGAGTGCGTTGAAGAAATCCTCCGATGAGATTTCCTCATACTTGTCATAGTTGTCGATATAGGAACGTGCCGTGCCGATTATCTTTGAATATCCGGCATCGCCCGAATTCTTCGCCTCTGTGAAGAACTGCTTTACACGCTCGTCACGCACCTTTGCAAGACTGGAGGCAACGTATGCGTAGGTGGCGGAAAGCTCCGGATTTCGCATAACGTTCAGCGCAAAATCAATAAAATCGTCCTTGCTGTGATAACGCAGGTAGTTGCAGGCGGCAGTTACGCTGTTATAATAATTTTCCGAAATTATCACCTTGCCGTCAAGCTCGGTCTGACCTGCAAGCAGAGCATCAAGCATAGGCTTTGTAAGCTCGTCTATACCTTGTGCGCAGGCTACCATATCCGCATCGGGATAACGCTCGGAGAATATATCAAGCTGCTTCGGTATCCTCTTCTGGCTTGACTTCGGCACTATCCCCAGCTTCTGCTTTATCGTATCGTAGGTATCCGGTGTAACGTATTTTCTTGCGGTAAGTCCGATTTTCAGCTGCTCCTTTGTCAGAGATTCAAACGGCACTCTGAATGATGCAGAGGAAAAACCTATGGATTTAATCTCCTCGTTTTCGTCCGTTATCTTCCATATATTTTTAAGCGGCTGTATCTGTACCGTATAAAAAGGTCGGTTTTCTATAGCCGCCGCACAAGCCGCATAATGTCCCTTCAGCAGTAATGAGTAAAGGCCCGAAAAATGAAGGGATATTCCGAACAGATCTCCGTTTCTCGTTCCTTTCACGCTTGCCTTTTTTATCAGCGAGGGGTCATAGGACGAGGGCTTTTCGGTAGGAATCAGAAACGGTGCGCTGTACGCCTTATCGCCGATTAATCTGATATTCCTGCTGCTGTTTCTGAGCTGTTTTGACACGCCGTATCCCGACCAGAAAAACATATTTTCTCCTGCCGTGGGATATGTTTCAACATAGCTTACCGCATAAAGTCCGTCAGAAAGCAATCTCATAAGCGGCTCAAGGGCATATTCGGGAGAGCCTCCCGCCGCCAGCTTTTCATACGCTCTGTCTATGCTGTCGGCAATTATCGAGCCGCCCGATGCACTGCCGTATTCGCTTATTACCTTGTCTGCGTCATCATCATTCATTCCTCCGCTTATTGCCATTACCGGCTCATCGTGAGAATAAAGACAGTATTTATCATATTCGGAATTAATCCTGCAGATGCCTATCTTTGAAAGTCCGTTTTTGACCGAGAACACAAGCACTTCGCTTTCGTTTATATTTATCCGTTCACAAACGACCTCGGGTATTCTTTCACTCATTATCCCCTGCTCCTTTCCGCTTATTTATCCTGCGTTCCGAGCGCAAGGTACTGTTCTATCCTGTCAAGAGCCGCTGTGTCAAAAAGCGATTTCGGTATCCATACAAGCGGTGCATTACTTCTTGTGACTATGAACATTGACGAGGTTTCTATATAATTATCATTCATTCCGAAGCGAATTATCTCGTGCGGGCTGTATACGCTCTCCTCTGCGGCGGATACTCCTGCGGGGCATACGGCAAACGTTATCGTTTCATCGTTATCCGCACAGCTTCTGATAAGACCCGAGTATTTTATCTTTGCGATAAGCACCATTACAAGATAGGTCAGCACTACCGCACCTACGGCGCAGAAGAATGTGCCTATGGACAGATACCACCATGTATCCTGTGCAAAACCGATATACATCTGGAAAATAATTGCGGCGGTAACGCACGCAAGTATCCCTATGCACCAGAGCAGTCTGCCCATTTTACCCAGAACGAGCGACAGCACGGAAGAATGTATCTCTTTGGGATTGTATTCGCCTTTTGCAAAAACAGCTGAATCGGGTATATCGTAATTTGAATAGAAGCGCTTGTCCGGAAGCACCTCTACGCTAACGTCACAGGCTGTTTCCTTATCGGATACCTGCGACAATATCAGCGTCTTTGCCGCTGTAAACTGCGCCCTGTCCGTAAACGCCCTGTCGGGTATGTTATATGTCTGCTTTCCTGTAGTGACAGTGATACTGCTTTTGTCGATTTTAACCGCAGAAATATCAGCCCACTCGTATACGTCGGGGTGGGCGTCACCGGGATATATGACCGAAAAATTATCGGATATTATGTAAGTCGTTCCGTTACTGTCGGTCATGACCTGACCGCACAGATGTTCAAACGCCATTAAAAGCCTCTTTTCCGCCTGAACCGCATTTTACCGCCGCAGGCAAAATTACTCTGTATATTTATCGGCAGATATACAGTTGAATTTAAGTTTATCGGCAAAAAAATACGGCTGTAAGCGTATGCAAAATATACATCACGTCACCGACAGCGGTATTTATGTGAAAAATATACTGAAAACCGACCTCAAGGCGACTATTTATATGCAAAGAAATCTTGACTTTTATTTGTAAAGCGGTTATAATTATTTGTAAGCACAAAATTTAATGTGCGGTTTTGCTGTATAAAAATACAGTATATTCATCAACACTTATAAAGGGGTAGGTCGATAGATGGCGTCAGAAAGAATGACGGTTGCAAGAGCTATGGTAAAGGCTCTCGAAGCGGAAGGTATAACTACTGTATTCGGTTATCCGGGTGCGGCTATATGTCCGTTTTATGACGAGCTTATAAGCTCGGATATACGCCATGTGCTTGTGCGCCACGAGGTAAACGGCGGACACGCCGCAAGCGGTTATGCCCGTATGACCGGAAAGCCTGCCGTTGCTATAGCAACATCGGGACCGGGTGCGACAAATCTTATCACGGCGATCGCAACCGCCCATATGGACAGCATACCTATGGTGCTTATCACAGGACAGGTAAGCTGTGAACAGATAGGACGTGACGTTTTCCAGGAGGCAGATATAACAGGTGCGGCTGAGCCTTTCGTAAAGCACAGCTATCTTGTCAAAGACCCTGCGGAAATGCCGGTCATCTTCAAAAACGCATTTTACATCGCAGGCTCCGGCAGACCGGGACCTGTGCTTATAGATATGCCTTTTGACGTTCAGAAGGCAGTAATAGATTTTGAATATCCGAAAACAGTGGATATACGCTCGTATAAGCCCAGCATTCAGGGAAACAAGCTGCAGATAAAGCGTGCCGTTGCCGCCATAGAGAAGAGCAAAAAGCCTCTTATCTGTGCGGGCGGAGGTATCTTTACCGCAGGTGCGGTAAATCTGCTGAGAGAGTTTATGCAGGTGACGGATATACCCGTTGTCAATACAATGATGGGTATGAGCAGTGTTCCTGCGGACGATCCCCTGTTCTACGGAATGATAGGTATGCACGGCGTAAAGAGTGCAAACTACGCTATCAACAACTGCGACCTGCTGATACTTCTCGGTGCGAGAGTAGGCGACAGAGCGGTCACTGCAATAAGCAGACTTGAGGGCGCAACGGTAATACATATAGATGTTGACCCTGCTGAAATAGGCAAGAACCTTGCCGCAACGATACCCGTTGTAGGCGATGTAAAGAATATACTTGAACAGCTGCTTGAAAGTGTGAAGAATTACGACCACTACGACTGGAAGCAGGAGCTGAGCGAAATAAAGAAAGCACAGGACAAGCCGATCGACAACGAGCCTGACGGATGCGTTAATCCCAAGGCTTTCATAAGGCTTCTCGGACAGAAGCTCCCCGACAATTCAGTTGTAAGCGCCGATGTAGGACAGAATCAGATATGGACCGTCAACAATATCGGTCTTAAAAACGGACGATTCATAACATCGGGCGGTATGGGAACAATGGGCTATTCCGTTCCTGCCGCTCTCGGTGCAAAGGCGGCACGTCCGGACAGCGAGGTTGTCGCAATATGCGGCGACGGCAGCTTCCAGATGCAGTTTATGGAGCTTGCGACGATGATACAGCATAACATTGCGGTAAAGGTGATCGTTATGACCAACAATCGTCTTGGTATGGTAAGAGAGCTTCAGACAAACGGTTACGACAACAGGCTGACAGCGGTTTTCCTTGACGGCAGTCCCGATTTTATAAAGCTGGCTGACAGCTATGGCATACCGGCAAGGAGAGTTACCGATATAGCCGATGCGGACAAGGCGATTGACGAGATGCTCTCGTCAGAGGGCTGTTATCTGCTTGAGGTCAGAGTAGCCGAAAATGAAAAGACTATACTGTAAAGGGTGAGCCTATGAAGCATACTATATCAATACTTGTAGAAAACCACGCAGGTGTTCTCGCAAGAGTTGCGGGACTTTTCGCAAGACGGGGTTTCAATATAGACAGCCTTGCGGTAGGCATTACAGAGGACGAGAAAATCTCCCGTATCACAATTATCGCAGACGGAACGGCATATACCTTGGAGCAGATCGAAAAACAGCTCAACAAGCTGATAGACGTTATAAAAGTACGTCATCTGCCTGCGGAGGAGCTTTTATCAAGAGAGCTTGTGCTTATAAAGGTAGCCTGCCAGCCGTCACAGAGGGCTGAGCTTATCTCGCTCGCCGAGATAGCAAAGGCAAAAATTTCCGACATAACGGTAAATACGATGACGCTTGAATTATCCGACAGCGTTCCCCGTATAAAAACGTTCGAGGAACTTTTACGTCCGTACGGAATAAAGGAAACTGTCCGTACAGGCTCTATAGCAATGCAAAAAGGCGGGGCTTCTATGAAGCTGTAAAAGCCACGCTTTAATATACGGAGGCAAAACTCCGAAAACAAATTTAAAGGAGATCTTTAAAATGGCAAAACTTTATCATCAGGAAGACTGCAACCTTTCTCTGCTTGACGGCAAGACAGTTGCAATAATCGGTTACGGCAGCCAGGGACACGCTCACGCTCTTAACTTAAAGGACAGCGGCGTTAAGGTAATCATCGGTCTTTACAACGGCTCAAAGTCATGGGCTAAGGCTGAGGCTGCAGGTTTTGAAGTATACACAGCGGCAGAGGCAGCAGCTAAGGCTGACATCATCATGATCCTTATCAATGATGAAAGACAGGCTGACCTTTACAAGCAGAGCATCGAGCCTAACCTTACAGCAGGCAAGACACTTGCATTTGCTCACGGCTTCAACATCCACTTCGGTCAGATCGTACCTCCCAAAGACGTTGACGTTATCATGGTTGCTCCTAAGGGACCGGGTCACACAGTACGTTCAGAGTACACAATCGGCAGAGGTGTTCCCTGCTTAGTTGCAGTTCACCAGGATGCTACAGGCAGAGCGCTTGACACAGGTCTTGCTTATGCCGCAGGTATCGGTGGTTCAAGAGCCGGCGTACTTATGACAACATTCAAGATGGAAACAGAAACAGACCTCTTCGGCGAACAGTGCGTTCTCTGCGGCGGTGTTACAGCCTTAATGAAGGCAGGCTTTGAAACTCTTGTTGAAGCAGGCTATGATCCTCAGAACGCTTACTTCGAGTGCATCCACGAGATGAAGCTCATCGTTGACCTTATCTACAAGGGCGGTTTCCAGATGATGAGATATTCTATCTCCGATACAGCCGAGTTCGGTGACTACGAGGTTGGTAAGAGACTTATCACAGACGAAACAAAGAAGGAAATGAAGAAGGTTCTCGGCGAAATCCAGGACGGTACATTCGCTCGCAACTGGATCATGGAGAACAAGATGGGCCGTTCACACTTCAATGCAGTAAGACGTATCGAAGGCGAACAGCAGCTTGAGCAGGTTGGTAAGGAAATCCGTAAGCTGTATGCATGGAATGATGATGCAGGCAAGTCTATGGATGAAATTGCAGACGCTAAGTTCAGCAAGTAATCCTACTGTTTTCTAAACAAGGATATTACAACACGACCGCCGTGCAGAGATGTACGGCGGTTTCGGTTTGTAGAAAAAGTCTTTTGCTTGATGTGCTTCTGCTATATCATTCAGCTTTGGCTATGATAATAAGCTACCGATAGTTCTTTTTGTCGGATAGCACTTCTCGGGTTCGCTATTCCATTTGATAACGTTGCTGCTATTCACGCGGGAGACAACCAAAGGGATCAGGGAGAGGGACTGCTGCCCCTATCCCTGTCCCTTAGGTTTTCTCCCAAATCAGTTATTCCTCTTGAGCGACGTGAGGAGCGGGAGCATTGCTAAAGCAATGCTCAGCGTGGCATCCCTCTTTCCTTACCCATACCCTTACCCCGCTGGGGTGTTGGCTAAACTCGAATAACCACCTGAACATTGTATATCCTGTCAATGCAGGGACGCTTAACGCTACACGTCCGCATATTAGTACATATATCTCAGGTTAGTGGCGTTTTTTTGAAGAGCCAATGTTAGAGCAGTTGCACCGATACACTCACGAAAATATTAATGCCTTGTCGGTAGGGAAAATGTTTTAAGCGGTGTTGGCGATATATCTCACTGTGTGGCTTTAATAACAATCAGTTTATCGACAGTCTATGACCGCCGTACAGAGATGTACGGCGGTTTTTATTTACAGCCGGCTACTACTTGCAAATTTCCGACGGATATAGTATAATAATGTATTGACATTTGCAATACAAAACAGCATAATATGGGTAGTAAACAACAGAAATGTTTCGACTTATTTATACAGAACGACAAGAAAGGACAGACTAATATGAAAAATCAACACATAACTATGCCGGCGCTCGCACTGCGTGGACTTGTAATATTTCCGGGTATGATACTGCACTTTGATATAGCGAGGGATCGGTCGATAAATGCGGTCGAAGAAGCGATAGAACACAACGACAGAAGAATATTCCTTGTGACACAGATAGACGAGGACGTTGACGAGGTTGCGGCAGAAAATCTTTACAAAACAGGTGTGGTTGCCGAAATAAGACAGACGCTGAACACGCCCGACGGCGCAAGACGTGTGCTTGTGCAGGGTCTTTATACGGCAAAGCTGTGCGGCATATCTCAGGAGGATCCGTTTCTTGTATCGGACATCACTCCTATGCCTGCGCTCAGTGACACACTGAGTGCCGCCGAAAAAACGGCTTTTATCCGCACTATCCACACAGAATTCAAGCAGTACAGCGAAATGTCGCCCAGAATGCCCATTGAGCTTTACAGAGGCATACTCGCTGAAAAGGATCTTTCAAAACTTATCGATCTGATAGTTTTCAACGTATATTTAAGAGTTGAGGATAAGCAGGCGCTTTTATCCTGCCTTTCCCTTCATAGACGTGCGGAGCTACTTGTGAAATTTCTTGCCAAAGAAGTAGATATAGTACGTCTTGAGCAGGATATAAACGATGAGGTAAGAGAGGCTCTCGATAAAAATCAGCGTGATTTCTACCTGCGTGAGCAGATGAGGGCTATTTCCCGTCAACTCGGCGAATTTGACGATCCGCAGTCTGAAGCGTTTGAATATATGGACAGGATCGAAGAGTGCGGTTTTGACGAGGATACCGAAGAAAAGCTGATAAAAGAGTGCGAAAAGCTGATGCACCTTTCTCCCGGCTCGCAGGAGGCGGCTGTTGTCAGAACATATCTCGACACAGTGCTTGATATGCCGTGGAATACTTACACACACGGTAAGACGGATATTGCAAAAGCCGAAAAACAGCTTGATCACGACCACTACGGCATGAAAAAGGTCAAGGAACGTATACTTGAAATAGTTGCACTCAATCAGTGGAAGGACGCAGACAAGAAGGGTCAGATAATCTGTCTTGTCGGCCCTCCCGGAGTAGGTAAGACTTCTGTTGCTAAATCGATCGCAAACGCTCTCGGCAGAAAGTATGCAAGAGTTTCGCTCGGCGGTGTGCGTGACGAGGCTGATATAAGAGGTCACAGAAAGACATACATAGGTGCGATGCCCGGCAGAATTGTCAATGCGCTCAAGCAGGCAAAGTCGATGAACCCCGTTATCCTGTTCGATGAGATAGATAAGATGGGTACTGACTATAAGGGCGACCCTGCAAGCGCTATGCTTGAGGTTCTTGACAGCGAGCAGAATGTAGCGTTCAGGGATCACTATCTTGAAATACCGATAGATTTAAGCAATGTGCTTTTCATCACGACCGCAAACACGCTTGATACTATTCCCGCTCCCCTGCTCGACAGAATGGACGTTATCGAACTTGGCAGCTATACAAGAGAAGAAAAGTTCCATATCGCAAAGGAGCATCTTGTTCCGAAACAGCTTAAAAAGCACGGCATAAAGCCGCAGGTTCGTTTTGCAAATGATGCGATATACTCGATAATCGACTTTTACACCAAAGAAGCAGGTGTAAGAAAGCTCGAAAGAAACATAGCTAAAATCTGCCGTATGACGCTTAAAAAGCTCGCATCGGGCGAAGCCGAAAAAATCAATATCAAGGCTAAGGATATTGAAGGCTATCTCGGTGCAAGAAAATATACGGGCGAAACTATTTCAAAGCAGGATGAGATCGGTGCTGTTAACGGTCTTGCGTGGACCTCTGTCGGCGGTACTCTTTTACCGCTTGAGGTGCTTGTAATGGAGGGTACGGGCAAGATCGAGCTTACAGGCTCACTGGGCGATGTAATGAAGGAATCCGCTAAAATTGCGGTCAGCCTTACACGCTCACTCTCTCGCAAGTATGAGATCGACCCCGATTTCTATAAGAACAAGGACATTCATATTCACGCTCCAGAGGGCGCTGTTCCAAAGGACGGACCATCTGCCGGCGTTACTATGACAACCGCTCTGGTATCCGCTCTGTCGGGTATCCCTGTACGCAGAGATGTTGCGATGACAGGCGAAATAACGCTTCGCGGCAAGGTGCTTCCGATAGGCGGTCTGCGTGAAAAGACTATGGCGGCATATTCCGCCGGTATCAAGACGGTTGTAATACCCGATGAGAACAAGGCCGATATGAAGGAGCTTGATGACGTTATACTGAGCAATATGAGCTTTGTGCTTGCGGAAAACATTGACACGGTGCTTAACACAGCGCTTGTAAAGCCGAATGTTACCGCCGCAAAGAAAAGCAATGAAAAGCTCCCGTCAGCAAAGCCCCGTGCTTCAAGAAAGCCGGGCAAGAATGCCGTAAAGGAAATATAACATGAATTTTAACAAGGCAGAATTTTATACGTCCTACGGGCTTTTCAGCCAGATTCCGAAATCGGAAAAAGCCGAGATCGCCTTTTCGGGCAGGAGCAACGTAGGAAAATCCTCCCTTATAAACAAGATACTGAACAGAAAGTCGCTTGCCCGTGTAAGCTCAATGCCGGGCAAAACGGTGACTATCAACTTCTATTCGGTTGACAATATCTATTTTGCGGATCTGCCGGGCTATGGCTACGCTAAAGTATCAAAATCCGAGAAACAGCGGTGGGCAGGGCTTGTCGAGGGCTACCTTGCCGATGACAGAAACCTGACGCTCGTGTTCCAGCTTGTCGATTTCAGACATCCTCCCACAGCGGACGATGTAATGATGATAAACTTCCTTATCGACAACGAGATACCGTTTGTTGTTGTGCTGACGAAAGCCGATAAGCTGTCAAAGAAGGAACGTGCCGCACGCAGAGAATCGCTTATGAACGAGATACCCTGTGCCGAGGACATTCATATGATAGAGTTTTCCGCTATGAACGGCGAGGGTGTGGAGGAGATCCGTGAAATAATCGAGGACATCGAGCAGGAATCGCTTGCGGAAGAAGCCGAAACAGGCGACAGCCAATGACGGACATATATTCGCTGACTTATGAACAAGCGGAGAAGCTGCTGACCGAAAACGGCTTCAGGGCTACTCAGTGCGTCAACATTTTCCGTGACATATATAAGCGCAGAGCGGCAGATTTCGATGAAATGACGCTTACATCAGCCGATATAAAAGCACTTCTATCCGACAAATATTTCTTCGGAAAGTTGAAAATCGACGAAATATTACAATCTGTAGATACTTCTAAGTATCTTTTTGAGTTATCGGACGGATGCAGGGTCGAAACAGTGCTGATGCGGCAGAAGTTCGGCAACAGTATCTGTATCTCAACGCAGAGCGGATGTAATATGGGCTGCAAATTCTGTTGCAGCGGAAGGCTCAGAAAACAGCGTGACCTTACCGCCGGCGAAATGGTAAGTCAGATACTCGCTGTCGAAAAACATCAGAATATAACGATTAGTAATATAACCGTGATGGGTATAGGCGAGCCGTTTGACAACTATGACGCACTTTGCGATTTTCTCGATATAGTAACTGTTCCGGGTGGGATCGAAACAGGAACAAAGCATATTACCGTATCGACCTGCGGACTGTGCGACAAGATGAAATTATTTGCAGAGCGAAAAGAGCCGTGCAATCTTGCGGTAAGCCTGCACGCTCCGGATGACGAGATAAGGAACAGGCTTATGCCGGTAAACCGCAGGTATAGTATCTCACAAGTCGTAGAATCGGCTAAATACTATGTTGAACGTACAAACCGCAAGGTTCTGCTTGAATATATACTGCTTGACGGAATTAATGACAGCAGAGAGAACGCACGTCAGTTAGCGGCACTTATCGGAAATGCACGGCTGTTTGTAAATCTTATACCGTACAATCCGTCCCCCGACAGCGAGTTTAAAAGGAGCAGTGAGGAAAACATCACGGCATTTTATGACGAGCTTAAAAAGAACAGAATAAACGTTACCCGAAGAAAAGAATTCGGCACAGAGCTATCCGCCGCCTGCGGACAGCTCAGAAGTGACAGAATATCAGGCGAACACAAGGTACCTTAGAGGAATAACAATGAAATTTTTCTGTGAACTTAAAAAGACAGTAGACGACTCATACGATATAGAAATCGGCAGAGGTCTTTCAGACACGCTGATAAGCGATATTAAAAACGGGCTTTGCGGCAGGATAAAGAAGTTTGCCGTTGTGACCGACAGCATTGTTGAGCCGCTTTATGCGAAGGGGATATACGAAAAACTCATTTCGGCGGGCTACAGTGCCGATATGTTTGTGATACCCGAAGGAGAAAAGTCGAAAACCAGAGCGATGAAGGAGTTTGTCGAGGACGCTATGCTTGAAAAGGGCTATCGCCGTGACTGCTGTGTAATTGCGGTCGGAGGCGGTGTTGTAAGCGACCTTGCAGGCTTTGTTGCAGGTACATTCGGCAGAGGCGTACCTTTTATCAATTACGCCACTACTCTGCTTGCCGCCGCAGACGCATCAGTCGGAGGAAAGACAGCGGTCGATACTCCTCTGGCTACTAACCTGATAGGTCTGTTCAACCAGCCCGAAAAGGTATATCTTGATATTGAAACGTGGAAAACACTGCCCGAAAGACAACTTTCAAGCGGACTTGCCGAAACAATAAAACACGCCTGCCTTGCAGACAGTGAAATGTTCGATTATCTTGAAAAGAACATCGAAAAGATACTTGTGAACGATAAGGACGCCTGCGAATATATAGCGGAGCATAACTGCGCCGTGAAGTATAAAGTTGTAATGAAGGACGAGCGTGAATCAGGACTGCGTGAGGTGCTTAACCTCGGTCACACTGTCGGCAGAGCGATAGAAACAGTCAGCGACTACAAGCTGCTGCACGGCGAGGCTGTATCAATAGGGCTTATCGCACAGGCGAAGCTCGGTGAGAAGTACGGTTATATTTCTCCCGAAAATGTCAGCCGTGTAATAAAGCTGTGTGAACGTGCAAAACTCCCCGTTGTAATTCCCGATTACATTGACAAAGCCGCACTTGTCAGAAAGCTGTATACGGATAAGAAGGTCCGTGACGGCAAGCTCAGAATGGTATTCCAGAAGGAAATCGGCGATGTTATGTGCTTTGGCGATAATGATTACGCTAAGCAGATCACCGAGCCGGAGATTGCGGAAGTTATAGACGAAATGTGAAAAAAAGCCTGCACAGATTGAAATGTGCAGGCTTTGATTTTAACTTTTGGTACTAATTTTTAATATATAATTTTATATTATTTTGATAATTAACGTTGACTTTTTAATTTTTTATGTTACAATTTAGAAGACCGTGCAGAACGACATATCCCAGTGACGATGGAAGATTGGAGCAAACGCCCGGATTTATTCCTGATGGCGGATGACAGAGAAGTTTTGCAGGATGCCGGAAAAATCACAGCGGAGATTGCCAAGTCCAAAGCTGAAACAGAATTTGAGAAGTATCGTGTTATTCAAGACAGATTGTTCATGGCGGACTATGACAGGTATCTGCTTGAATTAGAGGAAAAGGCGAAGAAGTAATAAAAAAGCAAATGTAAAAGCATTTTGACACGTATTTTCTGCGATGTCAAAGCCGTTTGGTAGACTACAAGCGGTGGTTATCCTATAATAAAAGTGCAAGGGAGGTGTCATGGCATGGAGCATGATATTGGAAGTAAAATCAAGGCAGCCAGACTTGAAAAGAAGCTGACACAGGAACAGGTTGCCGAAATATTGGGAGTGAGTCGTCAGACCATCTCAAATTGGGAAAATGAAAAATCCTATCCGGATATCATAAGTGTCATTAAAATGAGCGATTGCTACGAAGTCTCTCTTGACTATTTATTGAAGGGAGAGCAAAAAATGAAGACCTATTATGATTATCTCGAAGAAAGTACAAATGTTGTAAAAAGCAACGCTAACAGAAACAAAATTATTACCATCCTATCTTATATGCTTGTATGGGCGATTGCCATGATTGTGTTCTGGTTCTTTACAAGCGGAAGTGATGCTATGGGTTATAGTTTGATGTTCCTTTGGATTATTCTTCCTGTAACTACATTCGTTGTGTCCATTGTTATCGGCAAAAATGACTTTTGGAAAAAAGGAAAATGGGCATTCACCCTTTTCTTCGGAGTGATGTATATGCTGGCTGAATACGGAACATTTAAAATGGCAAACAACATTGCTTTTGACAAGCTGAATGCACCGGATTGGGGAATGATTGTAGCCGGTGCAATAATTTCTGCAATCGGTATGCTCTTAGGTTCGTTGTGTAACAAGAAGCGTAACAAGCAGAAGAATCAGGATATTTAATGTAGGGCGAATATGAACAAGTTTAGAACAGTTGTATCTATTTTGTGTGGAGTTGCAGGATTGTTCCTTGGAGCCTCGCTTAACAATGCTATTGGTGGATGTATCCTTGGCGTTTTGATTTCTGCGTTACCCCAAGATCAAAAAAGGAAATTGCCGAATATCTCGGAATGGCATCTGTGTCATATTGTATAAAACGTTATGTAGACCCTCTGGTCGAAGACGGTACACTTGCCCTGACAGAACCGAAATCCAAACGGAGCCACACGCAGAAATATTTTACTGTGAAATAAATTGTATAAAACACAAGCCTGCACGGAACGATTTTTGTTCGTGCAGGCTTTAACATTCATTTCAATACGGCTTTTTAAGCAACGTTTCTTTAAGCGAACAATACTTATCCGCCCAGCATACCAGCCACGCTTCCTTGCTTCTCGGAAGTCTGGTCAACGTCAGCGGCCACATATGATTTATTATTATCCCTCGCTCTTTTACCGTCAGAGGAAATGTGTTCCTTGCATTGCGTTCGGCGGTCACAGGATGTGAAAATCCGTGCAGACCGTCCCTTGTGAATGCGCCCTCGTGCCAGTCATAAAGGAAGAAATCGTGCAGAAGCGCACCTTTTACAAGCGCCTCGATATTTATCTTCAGCTTAAGCCTCTTTGCATACATATAAGCATACAGGCAGACCATAAGGCAATGCTCATAGGTGGAAACGTCGCCGTGCTGAACATACTGCTTCATCTGCTGTACCTTTTCGTTTGCAAGTATCTTTCTTGCTGTTTTTATAAATCTGCGGTCATCGTCTGTAAGCACAAACGTGTTCTTATCTGTCATCATTCTCATCATCGCCGTTATACTCGGCAGAATCCTCTTCTTTTTTTTCACCGGTTCTTGCTTTGAAGCCCGGAATGCGTGACGCAATCACATCAAAGCGCATAATATGAGTGCTTATGTTGCTTATACTGAATGTGCTTCTCAGCTTATCGACATCGATCTGCTTTCTTGCCGTGCCGAGAAAATCAATCGCCATAACCAGCGATATGACCGTATCTGCAATACATATAAACCGATACGGCAGATTGTTAAGCACATATAATGTAATGTCCGAAACAACGTATGTAACGAACAATCCCATTACTCCCCAGAAAAGCGAGGACACCAGCGATATTCTGTTTTTATAGGTTATCCTGAACATACTGTAATCCCAGAACTGCTTACCGAACATAGTTTCCATAAGCCAGCCCGTGAAGTATTCAAGCGCCGTGCAGGCAATAAGAGCCACAAAGAAAACCTGAAATCCGTTATCTCTGAACGGATGACAGATAAACAGAAGGAGCAGTCCGCCGACACCGTATATAGGAATATAGGGACCTCTGAGAAAGCCTCTGTTTATCGGCCGTCTGTGATACAGCGACTCGATAGTCGATTCCTGCACCCAGCCTGCCATACAATACATACAGAACGTAAATAGCCAATATTCAATTCCGAAATGTTCCATATTATTCTCCGATTTATAATCAATATTATGATGCTGTTCTGTTTAAAATTCTGTCTTTGGATATTGCTTTTTCCGCCACAATATCCTATTATCCGATTTTATTATATAATATCTGTTAATTAAAGTCAATTAAATAAATTGCCGTTTGCCGAAGTGAATAGATTTTTTGTGAAAACTGTCGAATGCGGATAATCCTCAGGAACAAAAATCAGTAAAGTTAACATTCCGTTAATAAACGAAACCCCGACCTTTCAAAAGTCGGGGTTTTACGTTCAATTCAGATGTGCGTCAGTCGATCTCAACCATAACCTTCTGGTTGTATCTTACTGCTCCTGCACGCATAATGGTACGGATAGCCTTAGCTATTCTTCCCTGCTTGCCTATTACACGTCCCATATCATCGGGAGCAACGTGCAGATGATAAACAACAGTTCCGTCCTCTTTAGGCTCGTCAACTGTTACCCGGATGGCGGACTTGTCATCTACAAGGTCTTCCACCATAGCGATAAGCAATTTTTCCATTTTATTTTCCTTTCAGAAACAGCGATTACTTTTCAGCAGCAATCTTAAGGAGCTTCTTAACTGTATCTGTGGGCTGAGCGCCGTTAGCGAGCCACTTGTCAGCCTTTTCCTTGTCGATAGATACAACAGAGGGTTCCTTTGTAGGATCGTAGTAACCGATTTCCTCAATGAAACGTCCGTCTCTGGGGTAACGTGAATCTGCAACTACAACTCTGTAGAAAGGAGCCTTCTTAGCGCCCATACGTCTTAATCTGATCTTTACCATTTTGTTCACCTCATAAAAAATTTAAGTTTTAGTTTTTATAATCAAAGTGTATTGTCAAGCATTAATTGTCAACCACTATGAATTACCTGTAATCCTGAACGGCTTACATCGGGAAACCGCCCATACCGTTCATTCCACCCATTCCGCCCATGGGGAACTTCGGAAACTTGCGTTTTTTGCCGCCCTTAAGTCCCATCTGCTTCATCATCTTCTGCATACCGTCAAACTGCTTGAGAAGCTGATTTACATCTTCGACCTTTGTGCCGCTGCCCGCCGCAATTCTGCGCTTACGCTTAGCGTCAATGATAGATGGCTTTTCACGCTCTTTTTTCGTCATTGAGGAGATAATAGCCTTTGTGCGATACATTCTGCGCTCGTCTATATCTTCTTCCTTGACCTTTCCCGCAACACCGGGAATCATCTTTATAAGAGATGAGATGCTGCCCATCTTCTCGATCTGTTCAAACTGTGCATACAGGTCGTTCATATCGAACTTGTTTTCCTGCAGACGCTTTGCCAGCTTTTCCTGCTCCTTCTCATCAACATTTATCTTAGCCTTTTCGATGAGTGAAAGCACATCGCCCATACCGAGTATTCTGTCAGCCATACGGTTGGGGTGGAACTGCTCAAGGTCGTCTGTCTTCTCACCGACACCTGCAAACTTTATCGGCTTGCCTGTAACCGAGAGAACCGACAGAGCCGCACCGCCTCGTGTATCGCCGTCCAGCTTTGTAAGAATAACGCCTGTAATGTCAAGCATATCGTTGAACGATTTTGCAACGTTTACAGCATCCTGACCGGTCATAGAGTCAACAACGAGCAATATCTCATTCGGCTGAACCTCAGCCTTTATGTCTTTAAGCTCGTTCATCAGGTCTTCATCTATATGCAGACGGCCTGCGGTATCAAGGATAACAACGTCAAAGCCGTTGTCCTTTGCGTATTTTATCGACTCTTTCGCTATCTTCACGGGATTTGTCTGTCCCATCTCAAATACATGAGCGTCAACCGAAGCGCCGACTACCTTCAACTGATCGATAGCGGCAGGACGGTAAATATCGCAGGCTACTAAAAGCGGTCTTCTGTTCTGCTTTTTAAGATACTTTGCGAGCTTTGCGGTATGCGTTGTTTTACCTGCACCCTGCAGACCGCACATCATAATAACGCACGGAGGCTTAGAGGGAAAATTGATCCTTGCCGTATCCGTACCCATAAGCTGTATCAGCTCATCATGTACTATATCTATTACCTGCTGTGCGGGAGTAAGGCTGTTCATTACCTCACTGCCTACAGCACGTTCACTTACCTTTGCAACGAAGTCCTTTACTACAGGGAAGCTGACATCCGCTTCAAGCAATGCCATCTTGACCTCACGCATAGCTTCCTTTACATCTTTTTCATTCAGCTTACCGTGATTTTTCAGCTTGCTGAATACTTTTCCGAGCTTGTCCGAAAGTCCTTCAAATGCCATCAGCCAACCTCCTCTTTATATTGCATTCTTTATATCTTCTATAAGAGATTTCATTTTCTCTTTTTCATCGGCACTGCCGACATTCTCATCTGTAAGAACTGTCAGCTTGTCGCATAAATCGCAGACATTGCGGTACTTTTGCGCAAAGCCGAGTGTTTCCTCAAGCTGAGTGAGATATTCCTCCGCTGTGCGTATGCACTTGTGAACGCCCTGTCTTGTGATACCCATATTCTCGGCAATCTCGGAAAGCGACAGATCCTCATCATAGTAAAGGCTGAGCGTATCATATTGCTTTTCGGTAAGCATACTGCCGTAGGTATCGAGCAGTATTGCGTTTTCGATATTCTTTGACATTTTGCCGCTCCTTTGTCCGTCCGTATTTCTGCTAACAGTCATACAGACTTACCCACGCTCCGATTTTCTTGCGTCCTTCGTATGCTCCTTTGTCCGTCCGTATTCACGTTAACAGTCATACAGACTTAAGCGATTCACTGCCGGCTTACAAGCCGTAAATCCCGCAAACCTTTTTGTTGTGCCGTTTCAAGCGGTGTAATGCTGTTTTGGTTTACAGCCACCTGATATATTATACACAAAGAGAGCCGCTTTGTCAAGTAAAATCTGAAAATTTCTTATAAATACTTGACGGCAAACCGATTTAACGGTATTATATAATCATAACCGACAAGGAGCGATCATTATGATAATAACAACTCTTACCTGTATGTGCGTTGACATATTCGACAATACGATAATGCCCGGAGGCGAATCGCTTAATTTCGCCGCAACAATATCACGGCTTACAGATGCGAAGGTTTATATAATCGGCGCTGTGGGAAATGACAGCTACGGTAAAACCGTCCTTGACAGCATAAAAGATTTCAAAATCGACAAAACCCATATCAGAACGGAAAACGGAGATACCGCCTCGAACCGCACCTACCTTACCCCGGACGGCGACCGTTATTATAAAGACGATTCGTGGAACGGCGGAGTGTTCTCAAGCTTTGCCCTGTCTGCGTCTGACAGGGAATTATTGCATTCGTCGGATATGGTGCATACCACCTTTTCAGGACCGAATTTCAACGATGTAATTGACTGCTGCCGTGAAAAGCGTTTTCCGCTGAGCGTTGATTTTGATATTTGCAGGGATTTTGACACGATAGAAAAATACCTTGACTGCATATCGCTTTTGTTTATAAGCGGAGATGAACCTACGCTTGAAAAAGCGAAACTGCTTTCCGCAAAATATCCCGACACGGTCTTTATCGTAACGCTCGGAGAAAACGGAAGTACAGCTTTTTCAAAAGGCACGGCTTATCATTGTGCCGCCGCTAAGGTGTCCGAAGTAACAGATACCACCGGTTGCGGCGACAGCTATCAGGCAGGCTTTATAGCAAGCTATCTTGCCGACAGGAATATAGAAACGGCTATGAGTAAAGGCTCGCAGACAGCCGCACAAACACTTTCGTTCATCGGAGGATTCAGATATTGAAATACGGCGGAAAAGCAAAAGCTCTTCCGCCGCAGTTTGTAGAAAAAGTATGTTTTTTAAACAAAAGTGCTTATCCTCAACCCCTATCCCCAAACCCCTTTCCCCCCGGAAAGGGGCTGAATATGGGGCTGCCGCCCTCACCCCGCTTGGGGCTACGCCCCAAACCCCTTTTTTAAGAATTATATAGGTTTTTCGACAGTCTACGGCGGAAAAGCAAAAGTTTTTCCGCCGTCATTATTTTATATGCTTACTTCGACCGATACGCACCTTCCGCCGTACAGCTTCTCGCTGAGTTCGGTCGGCTGTGTGAAGCCTGCGTACAGCGTATATCTGCCGCTTCTTACCGCTCTTACGCCGTTATCGTCAACCGTTTCAAACGCACTTTCGGGAATATTGACGTTTATCGTCCTGCTTTCCCCGTCAAACAGAGAAACACGCTCAAATGCGCAAAGGCTGTGATTTTTCGCCCCGTTTTCGCTCTTTATATAGACCTGCAGAACGTCCTCCGCACTTCTGCTTCCCGTATTGGTAACATTAACAGTCAGCGTATTGTCCTTGTACGAAATATCGCCGCATTCAAAGTGCGAATAGGTAAGTCCGTAGCCGAAAGGATAAAGCACGTTGCTTTCATCGTCACAGAAGCGATATGTCCTGTTCTTCATTGAATAGTCGGTGAAATCGGGTAACATATCCGCCGATTTATAGAAAGTGACCGGGAGCTTGCCGGACGGTGAAACCTCACCGAAAAGTATCTCCGCAAGCGCCTTTCCGCCGTACTGACCCGGATACCACGCATTTATAAGGGCGTTCCCCTCGCATTCGGTATTCACACTGCTTCCTGCCGCAAGAACTATTATAAGCGGCTTTCCCGTGTCTTTCAGCTTCTGCAGAAGAACACGCTGAACCTCAGGCAATCTGAGATTCGGCTTATCCCCCGATGCAAACTCATTTCCTGTGTCGCCCTCCTCGCCCTCAAGAGTAGCGTCAAGTCCCACGCATACAACAGTGACATCCGCCGCCTCGCACGCCGCAACCGCTTCGGCATATCTGTCGCCGGGCAGTGCAAGACCCTGCGTTCTGTCACGGAAAAGCTGACAGCCCTCCGCATAATATACCCTGCCGTCAAATGCGTCCTGTATCCCCTCAAGGAATGTAATGCTTCTGTCGGGCGTACCGTTATAGTTTCCGAGCAGTGCCGCACGGCTGTCCGCATTCGGTCCTATTACGGCTATCGAGCTTATTCTGCTTTTGTCAAGCGGAAGTATGCCGTCATTATGCAAAAGCACCATTGATTTCTCCGCCGCTTCAAGCGATAACGCTTTATTGCCGTCACAGGCGATAATATCAAACGGCAGATCGTCAAACTCGTTATCGTCAAGCTGTCCGAGCCTTATTCTTGTCCGTAATGCGTGAATACAGGCGGTGCGTATATCCTGCTTTGTTATAAGCCCTTCTTCAAGTGCCGCCAGAATATGCAGATATGTGTTTCCGCAGTTAACGTCACAGCCTGCCTTCAACGCCATTGCCGCAGACTGCGGTGCTGTGTCGGTGATTTTGTGGGCTGTATGAAAATCCCTTATAGCCCAGCAATCCGACACAAAATAACCGTCGAAGCCCCATTCACGCAGTTTTCCCATCAGCTTTTCAGAAGCACACGAAGGCTCGCCGTTCACCCTGTTGTATGCGCCCATAACGCCTTCGACCCTGCCCTCTTTTACAAGCGCTTTAAATGCAGGCAGATAGGTTTCTTCCATATCCTTCTCGCTTACCCTTGCGTCAAACTCGTGGCGAAGCGACTCGGGACCGCTGTGTACCGCAAAATGCTTTGCGCAGGCGGCGGCTCTTAGGTATTTTTCTTCTCCCTGTATGCCTTTTACGAAGTTCACGCCGAGCCTTGAAGTCAGGTACGGATCCTCGCCGTAGGTTTCATGCCCTCTGCCCCAGCGTGGGTCACGGAATATATTTATATTCGGCGCCCATAATGTAAGGCCTTTATATATGTCGGTATCGCCGTGTTTTGCGGCGCTGTTGTACATTGCCCTTGCCTCTGTGGAAACCACATCGCCGACACGATACATCATATCCTTGTCGAAAGCCGCCGCAAGTGCGATAGCCTGCGGAAAAACCGTAGCCGTTCCTGCTCTTGCCACGCCGTGAAGCCCCTCGTTCCACCAGTTGTAAGACGGAAGCCCTGCCTTTTCTATGGCAGGTGCGTCATATTTCAGCTGCTGTGCCTGTTCCTCCGTACTCAGCGTATCGGCAAGCGCCGCCGCTCTCTCGTAAGCCGATAATTGTTCATCCTTGTATCTTTCCATAAATTACTCCTTGAAATCCGGTCTGCCGTACTGTTAAGTTGATTTTATCATAACTTACGGCAAGTTTCAAGATGATTTTACGCAAAATGCACGGATAAAAAATAATTGCCCCGCCGTAAAGGCGGAGCTTCATTTCCGGCAGCATTGCAACCGCTCCTGTTTGTTATAAGCTGTAAGAAAAATATCTTCTTCCGTATTCCTCTTTAGCACCGATCTTATTGTAAAAATTGATTGCAGGCTCGTTCCAGTCAAGGCAACTCCACTCTATATATGAAAATCCGTCCTGCTTTACAAATTTCTCTACTTCTGAAAAGAACTTTGTTCCAAGTCCGTTCCTGCGTTTTTCCGGCTTTAAAAACAGATCTTCAAGATGCACTCCTGCCTTTGCCGCAAACGAGGCGAACACGGGGTAATAAATAGCATATCCGACCGGCTCGCCGCCGAGTTTGGCGATAAGCGCAGTAGCTATGTTCTTTTCAAAGAGAAGATAACGCAGATCCTCCTGTGCGGCGGTCATATCCTGCGGTCTTTTTTCGTATGCGGCAAGACCTTTTATCAGGTTTTCTATAAGGCTTATATCGTTTTCGGTCGCTTTTCTGACAGTAAAATTTTCGTTCATTGGAAGTCCTCCTGCTTGATTTTTCTTAAAGGCTTTATATATCCTCTGCGCTCTGCCTCTTTTATAAGTTCAGGCTGAATTAACGGATATGTCCATTCTGTCGGAAGTTCATCAAGTATAAGTATCTTCTCAATCTCACTGTGTAAATCCTTTTCAAACCCGGTTATTACAGCAAAATACAACATTCCGAATGTTTCTTCGCCGGTACGGTTTACTCTGTTTGTACCGGTAACCGAATATACACAAACGGGTTTTATTTTGAATTCTATTGCACCTGTTTCTTCGTACAGTTCTCTTTTAGCTGTATCAAGAATCAGCTCATCGTGTTCCCTGTGCCCACCCGGTAATTCAAAGGTATCCCTTTCTTTGTGCTTACAGAATACCCACTTATTATCCGTCTTTGCAATAATAACCGCAAATTTCAGTAAGTTATCATCTATTCTGTCATAAAATTTCACTATCACTACAGTTTTTCTCCTCAAAGGATGGTTTGTTTGTCCGCTGTTTCAGAAAACGGGCAATCCCAAAGGAACTGTAATTTCTGAAATCTGCTACATTTAATTATAGCGGGTTTCTGTAGTTAAGTCAATCAGATGTCGCAGGATAAATATAAAGCAACGAAAGCTGAATTTTACAGGTAAAATTCTTTCAGGTCATCAAGTCGCAAAAGGCATGGATTATTTCCATAAGGCACACCTACATCAACATCTATCCAGGTATCTGTTTTAAGGATTTTGCCATTGTATTTTTTACCGTAGCTTTTTGTCGGTGTATGGCCGAAAACGGTAATGCAATCGTCAAAATAGCGGTCGGTAAGTTCCGGCCAAGCCCAGATCAGCTCATCGGCGGTATAATCTGCCGGGCTTCTTTCGGGCGAAAAATTATCGAGTCCGGAATGACAAAGCAGAAAATTCTTTCCTCCGACGGTCACAGTTTTGTAAAGCGGTGCTTCTTTCAGATAACCGATAATATTACGAAGCGTTTCCGGTGATTCGTTTTGGAGTCTTCTTAATGCTTCTAAGGTAACGTCGCCTCCGTTTAACATATAGTTATTCAGAAGTTCCGTTTGCTCTTTGTCAAAATGCTTGATACTTTCCTTCGTAATTTCGTTAAATACAAATTCACAGGATAAAAGCATCGCCTCGTGATTTCCTAAAATCAGCCGTGCATTCGGTTGTTCCGATAACCATCTTAAAATTGCAACGCCACCGTCATTTTGGCGGTCGATCACATCGCCCAAAACAAATAACCTATCGTTTTCGTTAAAACACGCTTTTTTAAGAAGCGCTTTTAACTTTGTGATTTCAAGTCCGTGTAAATCGGAAGTTACATATATCATTTAAGCCTCACTTATTGAATACCGTATTTCAGAGTTTTTAGATTAAGACTGTCGCTTAATCTGTGTAATTATTCCGAAACCGTATAAATTATCAGCATAAAGCAAGACCTATAACCGTACTTTAGTCTTGCCGGGATAAAAGTTTTTATGGCAAAATCCAATCGTTTGTTTTTTCGCAGTCTTTAACATTATACATGAACAAAATCAAAATAACAAGGCAATAAATCAAGAACAAATAATCATTAAACCGTCCATATTCCGTATAAATTATTCAGTTGGATCTTACCATCGGAGAATGCTTAAAGCTCCATCTCAAATGTTGCGGAATTACGGCAACGCTCGTCATGTTATGGGCTTTTGCGTAATCTATAACTCTTACGGGTTCATCTGTGTATACAAGCGAACAGATAATATCGCGTTGTTTATCTGTCAGCATCGACAGGGCTTTTTGTATCTCCGCCGAGGTTTCTTTTGCAATGTATATTTTGTCTACAAAGGCGGTCGGATCGACAATTCTATCCTCTTGTTTGTTCTCGCCGTATAGGTCAAGCTCGTTCAAAGAAACCGTCACACAACCCGATTCCATTTCAAGCCTTTTCAAATATGCGTGACGGTTGTTTTCTTTGCGTATTCTGCTTACTTCCTCGCGAGTCGTTTCAATGTAATAATCGGCGTCACCTGCACCAAAGCCGAACAACGGCGCAAAATTGTTCTTTCTTGCTTTTCCTTCTTCCGTCGAAATGAATTCATTAAATTCATCAACATTCATTTCTATCCAATTACTTGCCCCTGTGGGTTTGTTTACATTCTTCTTTACAAAAAACAGTTTTCTCATTGTTGTAATCTCCTTTGAATTGAATTTTTTAAAATGGTTCGGGTTCAAAAATTCAGGAGATTACGGATATTCGGCTATGTAGCACTGCCACTTTTCCACTGCATTTTCTCCTTTGCGGTTCGGTGTAGTGAAACAGTCGGTGGAATTAAATAATTCCGTTATATTTACAAACATAAAAAAGTCCCTTCCCGGGCAAGCCGAGGAAAGGACTCCAATTACCGTACAAGTATTTTTGGGCACAAAAAAGCGCCGTACAAATCAAGACCAATAGATATGGTTTTTCCATACTATTAAGTCTCAACCTTGTACGGCGCTTGGAAATCACGGTCTTTCGACCGGCTCTGCTTGCACGAATTAAAGTCAGTTATTCGGTTGTTATGTAGTATTTCCGAAATATCGAGCTTGCGCAACGATTACAGAAATCGGGTTACTATGTTTGTTCAAATGAGTATTTTATAAATGCGTGGGTATACTATATAATATAATTCCGATGAAAACAGCATTGATATGTTGACTTGATCGGAATTATGTGCTATACTTTAATCACTGAATAGATTAGAGTCGGTTATAATATATTGCCGATCAATCAGCAAACAAAAATTATCAAGGAGTGTTATTCTCATGTATATTAAAAGAACCGTAGAAAAAGCCATTCTCGCTGCAGGTCAATCCTTTCCCTGCGTAGTAGTTTACGGTCCGAGGCAGGTTGGTAAATCAACAACCATTGACCATTTATTCGGCGACAAATACAAAAAAGTAACCCTCGACGACGGCGAAGACCGTGCGTTGGCAGTCAATAACCCGAAATTGTTTTTGGAGAGCTACGGATGGCCTGTTGTTATTGACGAGATACAAAAAGCGCCGAAGCTTTTAGACGAAATCAAAAAAATCATTGATGAACAGCGGCTTGTTTGGATGAAAAACGGCGAGGAAAGACAACTGATGTATATTCTGACCGGTTCAAACCGTTTCGAGCTTCAGGAAAGCATTTCCGACTCCTTAGCCGGACGCTGCGGCGTGATCGATATGTCATCATTTACCTTTGCGGAAAAGCACGGCTACAATGCGCCTCTCTTTAACCCTGAGATCAGCGAGATAAGGAAAAGAGAAAATGACGGCAGAAAATATATCGGCAAAAAGGAAATTTTTGAGGAAATATTCAAAGGCGGCATTCCCGATATCTGCACCGGCATTTCAGAGCATGATATCTATTTTAAGTCTTATGTTAACACCTACATTGAGCGAGATGTTATGAAGCTCATTGAAGCCTCCAGCGAATTTCAGTTCCGCAATTTTATCTCAGTGGTTGCTTTACGCACCGCACAGGAACTACATTACGATCAGATTGCAAACACTGTCGGAATTGATGTACGCACCTGCAAGCGTTGGATTTCCATTCTGCAAACATCGGGTATTATCTACCTGCTGCAGCCGTATATGTCTAATGTTTCGAACAGAATCATTAAGGCTCCAAAGCTTTACTTTATGGATACCGGACTTTGCGCTTATCTTTGCAAGTGGCCCAATGCGGAAATGTTGGAATCCTGTGCAATGAACGGTGCTTTCTTTGAAACCTATGTAGTCAGCGAAATCATTAAAAATTTCTATGCGTACAACAAAGATCCGAAAGAGTCTCTTTTTTACTATCGTGATATAGATCAAAAAGAAATTGACCTCGTCTATGTGAATGCCGGAGATATTTACCCTATCGAAGTTAAGAAAGGTGTTACTCCTACAAAGCCTACCAAAAACTTTGATGTTCTGAGTAAATATAAGCTGAATATTAAACCCGGGCTTATCATTGATAACTGTGACCGCATCCGTCCCATCAACGAAAAGGCATATACCTTTCCGATTTATCTCCTGTAATAAGTTATTTGCATTCCGGAGTAGTATATCAATATAAACTACTATATATTTCACCGTCGATTCCGTAAATGTCGTCTATCGGAATTGCGGTTTTGTCGGTGAATATCAGCTTGCGCTCATATTCGTCAACACGCTTGATTACTCCGGTATGCGTCACATACTCTCCGCCGTTCTTTTTACTGTCCGGCTTGAAGTAGGTCACGGATATTTCCGGCTGCTCATCGGACAGCGAAACGGCGTAGTTCAGCTTATCGTTCAGTGTACTTATCGTGCCGTCATCAAGCTCTATACGCTCGTCTGTCAGCCGTCCGGCTTCCTTTACCTGATCGTCGTATCCGGTCAGAGCCGCAAACGGAGAAAAAGACGCGGCACGGTTTATTCGCGGCATACGCTGCCTTGTTGTCAGTTCGTGATGCGGAAGATTTATAATGTCCGCATACAGTTCTTCTGCTTTTTCGCTCACGCCTTATGACCTCCGACCTGTTCGTTGCGTTCCCGGGCTGTTGCGCCCTCCTGAAAGTTCATACCTTTCAGAATAGCGTTCTTGCCGAATCGCTTTTTTATGCCGATAATCGTTCTCTGCATTTGTTTTTCCTGTTCAAGAGCCTGCCTTTCGGCTTGCTCTTTCTTTTCCTTTTCAACAGGGTCATCGAAAAGCGATATTTGCTCGGCAACGGTTTCGTTTTTTACATCGCTTTCTCTGACGAGCTTGCAGGTCGCAACCGTAATACGGCGAACGAGCAAATCCTTGTTTATGATGCGGTCAAACAGGTTTATTGTCGCTTCTGTTATGATGTGCGATGAAGATGTCTTTTTCTCTAAATTTGCCGTGCCGTGCGCGTGTTTCGGTACTTTACGCCCGTAGCGGTCGGTTGTGACATCTCCGTGATACTTTGCGCTGATTTTCGGATCGGTCAGATTTTCTATATCATACCCGATATCGAGCACAATCTGATCGGTTACAAGTCCTTTGTCCACAAGATCAAGCACATGTTGGTCAATCATTTCGCGGACAATCAGCTTTGTTTTTTCGTAATTATACGGACATTTGAGTACCTGTCCCACGCTTAAACTGTTGGAGGACGGCTTATACGCCTTTATATCGGCAATAGTTGTCGGCTCCCAACCCCAAGCGCGGTCGATAATCAGTTCCGCATTAACGCCGAACAGCTTAAACAGCTTTGCCTCGTCATAATGCGAACAACGGGCAACATCGCCCATAGTATACATATAGTTCGCTTCAAGCTTTTTGGCAATACCGCTGCCGAGCATCCAAAAGTCAGTCAACGGCTTATGTGTCCAAAGCTCTTTGCGGTATGACATCTCATCAAGCTCGGCAATACGGACGCCGTTCTCGTCGGCAGGCATTTTCTTTGCGGTGATATCCATTGCAATTTTGGCAAGGTACATATTTGTGCCGATGCCTGCCGTTGCGGTAATGCCTGTATTCGCAAGCACATCTTTTATCATTGTCTGTGCGAGTTCTCTCGCAGTGCATTTGTAGGTTGACAGATAATGCGTAAGGTCAATGAACACCTCATCTATGGAATACACATGGATATCCTCGGGAGCGATGTATTTGAGATATATATTATAGATTCGGGTGCTGTATTCCATATAGTAAGCCATTCTCGGCGGCGCGGCAATATAACTGAGAGCCAGGGAGGGGTTTCTTGCGAGTTCTACGGCATTATATGATTCGCAGTCGAGTTTATGACGCGGTGCATTGTATTTGCGCTGCCGATTGATTTGCTCAACCTTTTGGATAACTTCAAACAGTCTTGCTCTGCCGGGGATACCGTAGGATTTCAGCGACGGCGTAACCGCAAGGCAGATGGTTTTCTCGGTTCTTGTGACATCAGCCACCACAAGATTTGTGGTAAGCGGATCAAGCCCGCGCGTGACGCATTCCACCGAGGCATAAAAGCTCTTTAAGTCAATACAAAGATAGGTTATGTTCACTTTTATGCCTCCGTTTTCTTATATCGCTCTTTGCAGATAAATCATATCTGTAAGCCTTACTCCGCATTCATAAATCGGGTGATCATAGTTGTCTATAAAAAAGTTCTTAATGCTGTGCGTTTTTACAAAACCGCATTTTTCATAAAACGGAACAGTCAACGGACTGTCGCCCGTACCTACCTGCAACACCGAATACTTTCCTTTATGCTTTTCGGCAATGTATTCCACCATTTTCTTTGCATAACCGTTTCGCTGAAATTCCGGCTCAGTTGCAATGTTCTTGATTTCAAGAATTCCGTTTCCTTCGTCAGTAACAATACACTCGCATTTCACACCGCCGTCCTCCAAAACATACATAGTGCCTCTGTCTATATACCGGTCTATCATGCTTTCTTGCTCATCGGCTAACAGAAGCAACGCAAGATAATCTTTTTTATTTTGTTTTACTTCGCGTATCTTCATAACCGTACACCTTTTTTAGCCTTTCTCACAATATACGGATTTATGAGTAAGATGTTTCTTTTTAACCGTCTGAAATAGGCGAGATTCAGCGGTTCCTCCAGCTTGCATTTGCGGCATTTCACATGGACATAACCGGAGGCTATCTCATAGACTTCTTCAAGCCGAAAACCGCATATAGGGCATTTGAGCGTTCTGCCCTTTAAGCTTTTCACTTCTTCGCGGGATTTCAGTATTATCTCTGCGACCTCCGGGGTAAGCTTGCCGTATCTGCTGTCGTACAAAATCTCCGGTGTCATTTCGCACCTCCGAGCTGCAAGCCGTTTTCCAAGTATTCGGTCAAGTCGCATGGCAGAACCAGTCCCAAGGTTTTAAGCCTGATTACAAGTGCCTGAAACGAAACACCCATACAGTCCGCCATTTTGCGGAGCTTCTGTTTATCCTCCGGGGCAAAGACATTCCAACCGTAAACAGGCAAACCGTTTTCACACCCGAATTTCTTCATAACCTTACGGAGAATAAAGCGGGGCATAAGGAAAACCGACGAAAGCCTGTCCGCCTGTGTTTCTGAAAAGGACATAAGCTCCTTTTGCTCCGATAGGGTATATCTTCTTTCGGGGTCGAATTCATTATGAAAGCACCCGACATCCTGCATCGGGTTTTGCTTTGCGATTACGCTGTGCGCACCCTCATGACCGAGGGTAAATCTGCGGCGGCTGCTCTCGTTTTCATGCAGCAGCACCTTATCCATTACAACCGTTCCTTTCGGAAACACGACCTGTATTCGTTCCTCGTTACGGGAAACCCACAACGGTCGCTTACCGTTGGAAAGGAAGGCAATCTTGTTCGGATCATCTTCCGCAATGTTTTCGTAAACTACGGTAAGTCCCAAATAATCCGTAACCAAACCCTCTATATCCACACATAGGGCGTTATAGCGTTTGGTCTTTCGGAGATACTCCCTTACGATTGTTTCGCCGAGTTCTTCAAGCTCTCCGAATGAAATATAGCTTCTCAACCTGTGTCCACCTCCGTCTGAATCGGCTCAACATACCATTTGCCGCCGATTCGGTATAGATATTTTTCCGCACTACCGATCAACACCGTGTAGCGAATTCCTTCATACTCATCTTCGGAGGTGCAGCAGTGAAGCGTTTTTCGGATATCGAAGGCTCTGCCGTCGTGCCAATAAATCCGAACCGGCGTTATTGCACCGCCGACGAGCACCTGATAATCTACATTGACATATACCTTTTCCAAGGTCAGCACCTCCGTTTACAGCTTAAAGTCCTTTAATAACATTCTGTGCAACGCCTTGGATTTGCAGGTCATAAACCTCAATGTCCTTATATCCCTTTGCTTTGTTGGCAGAGCGAAGAACGGCACAGTTCTTTTTCTTATTCCAATAGAAGTATTTCAGATTGTTCAGTCCCTCAAAGAGAGCCACAACAATATCTCCTTCATTTGCGTCCGTCTGCTTACGGACAACGATCCAATCGCCGTCCTCAATACCGGCATCAACCATAGAATCGCCGTTTGCTTTGAGCAGAAAGAGGTCGCCCGTGCCGAACACGGTTTTCGGCAGCTTCACATATTCAAGCACCCGTTCTTCTTCGGGAAGTCCGATGCCGCAGGAAACAGAGCAATCAAGGATAACTGCATTGTTTCCCGGATCGGTATATTTGCGCGTAACATCGGTTTTAATTTCAGAACCGTCATAATCAATCATTCCGCGCTCAGCCATATCTATTAAGTACCTGTATACCGTTGCCCTCGTCACGCCGACAGCGCCGGCAATTTCGGAGGTGGAGGGGGACTTCCAATACTCAAGGTAGTATTCCTCGGCGAACTTTTTGATTTCATTCATAAGGTCAGTGTTTTTAGAACGCATTTTATCGTCCTCCGTTCTATCTGATACAGTCTGTATCAGATAGATGTATTATATCAGAAAGTTTCGGATATTGCAATAGGCAAAAAGAGAGTTGGTAGGTTTTTCTACCAACTCTCTTGAAAATTCTTTTTGTTTGGCTTAAAACAAGGCTTTCAGCCCTCATCAAGCGCTTTGCCCAAAGCCGATTTATACTCATTTACGACCTGCTGAGGCGAAGTAATCTTTATTTTTCCGGCAAAACCGAATACCCAACCGAAGAAAGTAGGGCTTACGGAAACCTTTACCTCTGTCACAAAGCCGTCATCACAAGGCTCTGTAAATAAATCTTTTCCAAAGCGGTCGATAATTACCTTCATCATATCCGGGGTACATTTCAAGCGCACGGTTTCCATTTTGCCGTCATACATTGCAATAATGCTTTTGAGATAGGCGACAGGCTCAAAGTCCGCAGGCTCTTTTACCGATGGAATATCCGTCGCTTCTGCTTTCGCAATTCGATCAACACGGAACTTTACGATTTTTTCGTGCCGTTCGGAATAACCGAGGACATAATATCTGTCATCGTGCCAGAGCATTGCATAAGGGGAGAACTCATAGATGCAGCCGTTATGCTTATACACCTTTTTCTTTTCAGCCGTGTATTCTATGTATTTGAAGCGAATGCGTTTACGTTCATTGATTGCCTTATGAATCAGATCAACAGTATAGTAGAGCGTTCTGCTGTCGCTTTTCACTCTGCCGTCCACATAAAGGTGTCTGTTTAATTCCGACGCTTGGTGTACGCTCGCCATATCATATAACTTGCTGACAAGGCTGCTGCTTTGCGAAGCCGAGATAAAGCGCGATGATTCCACCGCATCTACAAGCAGTTTGAGTTCCGGCAATTCAAATGAGCGCTGACCAATAAAATATCTGTTCGGAGAGCTTTTCACGCAAACTATATCTATTCCGAACTCTGTAAGCTGTTCTATATCCGACATAAGAGCGTGTCGCTCGACCTTAATATCTTCACTTGCGAGGGCAGAGAGGATATCCGAAACGGTTGCGGGATGTTCCTCGTCGGAATTCTGCCACAGATATTTTAAAACATATAAAGTTCGGTCTTTTGTCGTCATAAGCTTGTCCTCCAAAGCAAGAAAAAACTGATTCAATGGTTTTTGTTAGAAAAAGCAAAAAACAGATTTTTGCAGCTGTTCCCGTAAAAAAGGTTACTGAAGTGCTGCGGTTGTTATTTCTGCCCACGAATACTGCATCATATACTCCCCGCGATAGGAATTGACTGCATACGGAATGTGGTGGAGGAAATCGTAATAATCGCAGTCCACCGACTCACAGTCAATGGCAATGCTGTTGCGGTTCTTGAGAATAATATTCCCAACCCCCGCATCGGAAAGAACATTTTTCATGTCCGCAATCAGATTCCGCAGATTGCTTTGTCTGGAAGAAGTGTCGGCTCCGTCATCCCAAATGACCGCCATCAGTTCGCCCATTGTGGCAGATGCACCCATTCGGTCGACGAGATAGGCGAGAAGCTCTTTGGATTTTGCCCGTCCAAAAATAAGCGGTTTGTCATCGACAAATATCTCAAAATTTCCAAAGCACTGAAAACGGACTCTTTTGGTCTGCACAGGTTTGACCGGCGTTCGTAGATGCTCCATTGCCAGCTTGACTGCATCCGGCGTTGCCGGCTTCAAGAGATAGTCGCTGGCATAAAGCCGGAATGCGTCAAGCGAATACTCCGAATATCCGGTAACAAAAATGATATTGATATCTCCCTGGATTTCTTTCAGGCGCTTGGCAAGCTCGAGTCCCGTCATACCACGCATTTTAATATCCAAAAAGGCGATCTCGCAATCATTTTCGCGGATAAATTGCAAAGCATCATCAGGCTTTCGAAAGCCGGTTATGCTTGCATCCGGAACGGCTTTTTCAATCGAATCGACAAGCGTGTCAAGTGCCAGTTTTTCATCATCAACCGCAATGATCTTCATCTGCTGTTTCTCCTTTGGGTATTGTTATAATCGCTGTCGTACCCTTTCCGCGCGCACTGATAATATCAAGCGTGCCGTGGCACATGATATCCAGTCGGCTCCGTACATTGGCGATACCGATGTGCGACTGACCGTCAATCGGCTGCGTATCCGGGTCAAAACCGACACCGTTATCGCTGACGCGGATCTCATAATGGTCCAGTTCCTCATTTGTCGAAATGGTGACACAGCCACCCTCCGGCAGATCGCTGATCCCGTGGTTGACCGCATTTTCCACCAGCGGCTGAATGGTCAGAGGTGGCAGGAAGAATTCCATTGCCTGGATGTCATACCGAACTTCTAAATAATCGTCATATCGAATTTTTTCAAGGGCAAGATACGCCTGCAAATGTTTCAGCTCGTCCGCAAACGAGATCATCTTTTTTTGCTTAATGGAATCGAGATTTCCACGCAGGTATTTTGAAAAGTTGCTAACGGCTTCCTTTGCCGCCTCGGGCTTTACGTCACACAAGCGATAAATCGAGGTCAGAGCGTTATAGAGGAAATGCGGCTGTATCTGCGAGAGCACCAAAGAGTTGTTGCTCTCCGATAGGGCGAGCTCTTTTTGTGCAAGTTCCTTTTCGATATTTGCCTCACGTTCAGCCTGTTCCACATGGATCAGTGTATAGACCAAAACAAGGGATACCGTTGTGGCAATGCAGACAGGCGTCACCGCCCACAAGACCTGAACCGGAATACTCAATACCGGAATCAAGCCGTACAACACCCAGATCCATGTATTCCGCCAACCGATGACATCGTGATAGCGGAAAGCCAAAACCATCGTCATAGCAGGAAGAACCACATTGAACGCCTGACTCAAAAGATAATGGGGACCCGTCTGATCCAGTCCGGTCGCATCATAGTAGATATACATTCCGTTGAATGCATTGATCAACCAAAGGACCAATGAAATGCCGCACAGTACGGTAATAAGATTGGTATACCCGTAAGAGATCTTTTTTCGCTCATTGATATACTCTGTCAGGCAATAGGCATATAGGGAGATCAACGCGCAAAGAAATGCGTCCGAGAAAAAGGAAAGGATTTTTATCGGAATAACACTTTCCGGCTTCGGATTTGCGAGCAGAATCCAGATCGGCGCATCAACCAATAGCATAGCAGTCTGGGAGATCAGGCACCAGACAAACAGCTTCCCGGATTTTGTCTTGTGTTTCCGTTCCAGAAAGCACCCGATCAGCATAACCGCCGTCACTGCCGCCGCAAAAACTTCAAGAGCGGCACTCATATAGTTGAACTCATTAAATTTCATACGCTTCACCACTCTTTTGATGTTATAATAGTTTTTTTATTAATTATCAGTGATTGTTGCACTTTTGTTGCACTTTGTCATATACAATGGTTTTTGTCAGATCGGATGCAAGGATGCGCATAGCGTCATTGCGAATACAGATGGAATAATTATATCATAATTCTTTGAACAAACAAAGGAGATTTCAATGAAAAGCAAAAAAAGAGGTCTTATCATCATTATCTTGGCATCCTTCGCCATATTAGCCGACATCGCTCTTTTCATATTGGAAAAGTCAGGCTATATGGTGGGTCATGAGCAACCACCGCTTTATTACATAGGCGGAGTTGCAATCGGCGTTATCTTGTTACTGATGGGAATTCATACGTACAGAAAAGGCAACTAAAATCAATAAAAGGGGAAAGGACAGCGGATGCCGTCGGTACTTCGGCAACCGCAGTTCTTTTTTCATACCGTTTATTGTTTGTTTTTGGCTTCCGGCAGAGGATTGCCGATATATTCGGACTTTCCGAAGCCGATAATGAATGTGAAAATGTAGGGGAAAAGCCACAGTCCGAAGCCGAAGCCTGCCCCGTGCCCAAAGGCCTTTGCGACACGGAAATTGATACGGACAGAAAGATAGAGCATATATACGGCAACCATCAATTCGCCTATTGAACATAGAATCGTAGCAATTTCGCCATCCGTTTTGAATGCTCCGAATTCAAAGAGCGCGGAAACGATAATTCCCAGGATGCAGTTCCATGCGGCCTTTGTACTCCAGCACTTAGAATACAGGATATAAAGACTGTAAAACGGAACGAATGCTTTCCAGCCCGCTTCACCCATCTTATTAAATGTGCGCCATTTTGCAAAGGCTGTCAGAAGCCAAAGCGTAAATGCAACGCAGACAATCACGACCAATGCCGTGTAATTCCCGGCTTCAACATCGGGGAACAACAAATCCAATATGTATTTCATAAATATACCCTCCAAAATATTTGATTGATCTGCTTAATTATTTTTTGATGAGGAAGAATTCTGCACGTATGCAATGATCTGAAGCACGCGATATACAAGCTCCAGCAAAGCAATGATCATGTTGTTCACATACTCAATATTATAAAGCTTGAATAATTTTTTGCACGATTCCAGCTCTTCCGCCGTGGCAAGGCCGTTTGCCTTCATAATCTCATATGCACGAACCTGTGCCTTCTTCTCGGTTTTCAGAACGAGCAGTGACATCACGAACGAAGCGAGATAGAACGCAAGCCCCAAAGCCGAACAGATAATCAGGCAGGCAGCACCCGAGCTTTTCAAAACAACCACATCCAGCAATGCGCCGATGATGACCATCGGAACAAAAGCAAGGGGGCCGAGATAGATAAGCGGTGTCAGGCGGACGAGCTTTCTCATGTCGGGGTCATTTTCCTTATCCATAACCGCAAGCGAAGATTTCTGCGCCGCCATGGCAAGCGAGGTCACACTCTTCTTCTGCCATGTCAACCTTCTGAGTCTGACCTTTTTGAAGTAATGGCTGTAACTGTTTCCGAAGAGGATGGAGCCGTTTTTCGAAACTCTGATCTTCTGCAATCCGTTTCTGTCCAGTATCGTTCTTGCAATTTCCTCTCCGGTTTTGCCCGCACTGTTCTGCCGTCTGTTATACTTGATATAACTGATGGCAAGGAAAATTGAGATCGCGAGTGCAACGATCGATGCGATAACCAACAAGCCCCCGACCACGATCAGGGCAAGGATGACTGCATCGGATACCCCCGTCAGGCTTCCGTCGGAAGCTTGTCTGACTGCATTGATAAATTCTGACATTGTAATGTCCTCCTGTTGTAATTTACTTAATGCGCAAAAGCTCACCAAGCCGACGGAGTGCCTTATCGTGAAGGTAACGCAGTTGTCCGTAGGTCATGCCAAGCATCTCGGCAACATATTTTCTTTCAAGGTTTTTGTAGTACAAAAGAATAATGATATCCCGCTGTTCTTGCGGCAGTTTTTCCAAAGCGCAGGCAAGCTCCTCCAAGGTTTCATTTCGCAGGAGTTCTTCATCCGGCGCTTCGTCTGTGGCATCTTCCGTATTGTCAAGCAACTCAAATACCGGGCGATCCCGCTTCGCTTTCAGATAATCATACACGGTGTTGCGCGTGATCGTGTAAATCCATGTGGAAAGAGAAGCCTTGACCTCATCATATCTGTCAAGATTTGCATACACTTTCAGGAAAACCTCCTGAACCAAATCCTCAACATCTTCCGGACGGAACACCTTGGAGCGGACAAAGCCGAACACCTTATCACGGTATTGTGCATAGATGTACCCGGTGTCCTGCTTATTCATCCTCTTTTCCGTCCTTTTTATCTTTCAGGTCGGCTTCCTCGCCTGCCGCGCTGACCCACTCCAAATCGTCGTCGGACAAATTGTGAAGGCAGCGAGCTTCCGTTTCGTCAATCAGCGCCTGCAACCTCTTGTTATTCTCAAAACGCTGATAATCGAACAGCGCCTTTAATTTTTTCGTCGTACTCATTTTCTATCTCCTTGCGTTTCACCGATACGCGTCAGATTTACGTATGGAGCAAGACTATTTTCAAACTTCTCCACATAGCCCTGTTCAAAGAAGAAACACTTCCAAGGGTCGGGCGAGAGGAAATTACCTCCGCTTGTCAAGACAGAGATGGCGGGACACCCGCACAGGCAATATTTCAGATGCTTGCACCGCGCACATTTCTGATTGACCTTGATCATGTCGCCGACGGTGGCGCAAACAGTATCGAGATATACGCTGCTCTGAAGAACAGACTGCAAGCCATCCTTCTTTACGTTGCCGAAGGCAACGTTGTGCACCTTCATCCAGCCCGACATCTGCATACAGGGGTAGACCTCGCCGTCTGCCGCCACCGCAATCATTCCTCTTGTGCCTTTGCAGAGCGGAAGTGATTCTCGGTATCTGCTCAAGCAGCCTTTAAGGGGGGAGAGCCGGTAGGATCTACCGCGCGGATCAAGATCCAGAACCTGCCAAAAATCCAGCGTCATTCTGTGCTCGCCGCGTATGTAGTCCTGCGCGATCTCCAGGCAGGCATCGTAATATTCGGGTACGGTGAAGGACTGTCCTGCGGCATTTTCCGCCCAACGGGTGGATTCGGTCGTGCAGATGATTCTGGTGCGGTCAACGCCGATTTCGTCCAAACACTCCAGACTTTTTGTGACACTTTCCCGATTTTTGCGGTTGATATTCATTTGCACCATGACGCGGAAACCGTTTTCCTTACACAACCGAATGGCATTCAGGGCGTTTTCCTCCGCGCCCTTGTGGTTACGCATCCAGTCGTGAAAGCCGATGCCGTCAAAGGAAATCTTCATCAGAGGATCACAGCCGATCTGCTTCAATCTGTCAAGAGCGTTCTGATTGATGAAAAAGCCGTTGGTGTTCAGTTCAAACACGAACATTCCGCGCTTGAATATCCCCTCGACGATCTCAAAAAAGTGCTTATGCGCCATCGGCTCGCCGCCGGTGAGCAGAATAGCGTTGATACCGCTCCTCTGCGCCTCGTCCAGAAGGGCGTTCGCCTCATCGAGCGTCCACTCACTCTGCAAGGGCGCATTGTCCTTGGCGTTAAAGCAGTGCAGACAGTTGTAGTTGCACTTGCCTGTGATCATCCAGTTCATATGGGGCATATAGCGGTTGTCGCACACAAGCGGCTTTTGCCACTCGGTAAGCTCCGCGCCACCCTTTTCGACCGGGGAGATCATCCGACGCTCGACAAGGCTTTTTGTCAGCTCGCTTTCTTCTATATCGTGCAGACCGTCGCAGAGGGAAAGCAGTTCAAATTCCTCTTTTTTCAGTCCGTGCGCCATCTCGTCATGCTTTATGTAATAGGCATACGGCACAAGCCGCCACGAACGAAGAGCAATATTTTTATTAAGAACATAATACATTTTTCTTCATACATTGCCTTTCATAGCCGTTCTACTCAACGGTATAAACTGTTTTCACCTATTATCTTACCGTTTGATAAGGTGTATACATAACCGCCGTCAGCGCCTTTGTCGACACGGGTAACGGTGCTGAATACTTTTTCCTGAACGGGGAAAGCACGCGGTCCGACAGGTTTCGTAACAAGATAATATACTTGGTCGCCGACATTGAATTTTGGTTCGCCGGGCGTTTCGGGGTCGCCGCAACCGCCTGCAACGTTGTCGAGTTCCTCGTCAGAGATCTCGCCCGTCTTGTTGAGTTCGGCAAACGCCTTTGCCGCTTCTTCTTCGGTCAGTTCAACTTTTTCCGCTTTTGCAAGCGCGAGCAGTTCTTCCGCCGATTTTGCCGCTTTGGCTTTTTCTAAAAGTTCTTTTGATACGTTCATATTATTTCTCCTTTATTGATTGTGCGGACATTCGTCTTCATAATGTAATTCGCAATTATCGCAACGGCGACTTCCGGCAATTCTGCATGGACTGAACAATTCACACGTCTGATCTGTATCTGTAAGCGCACCGGCGGTAACCGCCATCCTTGTACCGTCCTCAAACTCGATCGAATAGAGCATAGGCGGTACGCCTATTACATTCCTGGGTTTTGGGGCACGATTTGCACCGATGATTTTGACTTTGGCGTTCGTCTCCCGGTAATACACGGTATCTCCGACAGTAAATCCGCCCACGACAGCGGCGGCTTCTTCGTCAGTAATTTCATGGTTCTTTATTTCATTGTTATCCATAATCATTTTATCCTTTACGTTCATATTCTTTCCGATTTCTCACCGATCTGCGGCAATTACATAATGCTTTTGCAAATTTCAGGATTGATGCCTCCACCCCCAACAGGAGTCAATTCGCTTTCGTAATATGGTCTTCCCATTATGTCGCCGTCATCGACAACAAGATACCAGTAGTCAGACTCTACTGGAATAATGAGAACGACCGTACCGTAAACCGCTTTGCCGTCGCTTCCCTTATGCGATACTCTGTCGTTCCTGGAAAATTTCGGGGGTTTTCCTCCGCCACCGCCCGCAACGTTATCAAGCTCCTCGTCGGAAAGTTCGCCCGATTTGTTAAGCTCGGCGAACGCCTTTGCCGCCTGTTCTACGGTCAGTTCAATGTTTTCCTCTTTTGCCATTTCAATCAGTTCTTCTGCTGTCTTTGCCTGTTTTGCTTTTTCTAAAAGTTCTTTTGAGATACTCATATCCTTGCTCCTTAATTTAAATTATTTCACCCATTCCGCTATGCCCAAATCATATTCAGCCACGTTTGTGAACGACTCTTTATGGTATACGCCCTCAGTGTTGTAGGTAAATACGTTGACGCCGTTCATACACGATTTCACGCTTGAAACGTAGGTTACTCTTACTGCTACACTCCGTCCTATAACTGGATGAACCATCGCCAATCTATCGCCAACGTGGAATTTCGGTGTCTCGCCGCTCGGCTCATAATCTCTTCCGCAACCGCCCGAAACGTTATCAAGTTCTTCGTCGGAAAGTTCGCCTGTTTTATTCAGTTCGGCAAATGCTTTTGCCGCCTGTTCCTCGGTCAATTCGATGTTTTCCGCTTTTGCCATTGCAAGCAGTTCTTCTGCCGATTTCGCTGTTTTTGCCTTTTCGATCAGTTCTTTTGAGATGTTCATAACTATGTCCTCCGATTTTTTATTATTTTTTGTTTGAACGACGGTCGGTGTTTCTCTCAAACCGTCTTTCACTTATTTATACTGTCATTTTTCCGTTTTTGCAAAAAAATTTTTATTTTTTCGGCAATCCGATTACGCCCGCGCAAGTTGTTCTTCCTTTTTAAACAATTGCGAAAATCATTTTTCGACAATCAATCGTCGCCTCTATAAGACTTTTTCAACTGGCTCTCCCATTTTTCCACGATAAAGTGTCCGGTGTCGTTAACCTCAATCTTATACTTAAACTCGGGGAAGACGCTTCCTTGCTTGCCAAGATTTTCAAGTATCAACGCCGCAGCGTTGGTTGCTCTTACATACACCCACTGTCCGACAGCAAATAACGGCTCGTCGCCGCTGCCGCAGCCGCCCGAAACGTTGTCAAGTTCCTCGTCGGAAAGTTCGCCCGATTTGTTAAGCTCGGCAAGCGCCTTTGCCGCCTGTTCTGCGGAAAGCTCGATATTTTCCGCCTTTGCCATTTCAATCAGTTCTTCCGCCTTTTTTGCTGTTTTTGCCTTTTCTAAAAGCTCTTTTGAGACGTTCATTCTAATACCTCCGAATTGATTTTTTATTATTTTTGATTTTTTCAAACCGTCTTTCAATTATGCTTTTTCCATGACGTCATATTCCTTAATGAGATCTCCGCATCTCATCCTGTAGATGAAGACTCCGTCCTCTTTGCAATAGTCAAAAATGGTATCGACTCTGTTTTCGTATTCATTAAAACCAAAGTCTCCGCAATTCGCATAACGTATTTTTTTTCTGTATTTTACTCTGTCCCCGGAATTGAAAAGCGGGGTATCTCCGCTCTGATAAGGGCCGGCACAGCCACCCGCTACGTTGTCAAGTTCCTCGTCGGAAAGTTCGCCTGTTTTATTCAGTTCGGCAAACGCTTTTGCCGCTTCTTCTGCGGAAATCTCGATATTTTCAGCCTTTGCCATTTCAAGCAGTTCTTCCGCCGTTTTTGCTGTTTTTGCCTTTTTCAAAAGTTCTTTTGATATTTTCATAAATAATCTCCTGTTGTAAAATTTGGATATTTATTAGAATTCCGTGAACTTAAAGAGATGGAGTCTGAGTAGTAGGTGCAATCCGAGTATCTAATCCGAGTATAGAGAACTCGGGAATGATATGTTCCGAAACATGTGATTTAGATATGTAAAATGACCCACCTTCTGTATACAGCTCTTTTATTCTATACCAGCCATGTCCATTTCCGATGTTGGGGTCGGGCAACAGCTCTACAATAACGGCAGTAAAATCACTTTTACTATACACTTGCTCTTTTATAATTACACAGTCGCCAACGTTATATTTCCACTTCGTCAGCTTAAACTCATCGCAGCCGCCTGCTACGTTATCAAGTTCCTCGTCGGAAAGCTCGCCGCTTGCATGAATCGTTGCAAAGTATTCTTTCGCCTGTTCTGCGGTAAGTTCGATGTTTTCCGCCTTTGCCAATTCAAGCAGTTCTTCTGCCGATTTTGCTGTTTTCGCCTTTTCCAAAAGTTCTTTTGAGATATTCATAACTATGTCCTCCGATTTTTTATTTTTTTTGTTTGAACGACGGTCGGTGTTTCTCTCAAATCGTCTTTCACTTATTTATACTGTCATTTTTCCGTTTTTGCAAAAAATAAATTGATTTTTTTTGCAAATATTTTTATTTGTCAAGCCGTTGCCGTTCCACAAGTTCGTAAAAATAGCCTTTCTTAGCAAGAAGTTCATCGTATGTGCCGTCCCCCACGATCTTTCCGCCGTCTAAAACAATGATTCTGTCGCATTGCTTTATAGTAGAAAGACGATGAGCGATGACGATACGGGTACATTTTAAGCCGTCGAGCGCTTCGGATACCTTTTTCTGCGTGATATTATCGAGTGCGCTTGTCGCCTCGTCAAACATAAGGATTTTGGGATTCGGTGCGACTGCACGGGCAATCATCAGCCGCTGCTTCTGCCCGCCCGAGATACCGCCCGAGCCTTCGGAAATGATTGTGTGCATTCCCATCGGCATACGCCGGATATCTTCCGCAATATCGGCAATCTCCGCCGCTTTCCATGCATCATCCACGGAAAGATAAGGTGCGGAAATCACAATGTTTGAATAAATATCGCCCTGAAACAGCTTTCCGTTTTGCGTCACAACACCGATCTTTTTTCGCAATGACCGCAAATCCAGCGTTTCTATGTCCCGACCATCATAATAAATCGCTCCCTTTTGCGGCTTTTCAAAGCCAAGCAGGAGCCGCAGAAGCGTGGATTTTCCGCATCCGGTTTTTCCGACGACGGCAACATACTGCCCCGGACGGATTTTCAGGCTCAGATCGTCCACAACAAGTGGCGAATTATCCTCATAACGGAAACTGACATGGCTCAACTCGATACCGCCGGAAATTCTTGTGATTATCTGCTTGCCCTCGGAAACCTCCGGTTGTGCCTCCATGATTGGCTTTGCCATTTCCAGAACCGGTTTGATTCTTGCTGCCGTCAGGGCAATGCCCGCAACGCTCATTAACGCACCGGACAACATTCCGTAAGCCGCATTGAACGCCGTATAGTCCGCAACGGACACATGGCTCTGCACGGCAAAAAAGTACATCACAATAGTGCCTATCAGGGAAATTGCCGATGCAATCACACTGTTGAAGAGGATGAATTTTGGTGGATTGTAGGACAACGCGGCTTCTTTGGTGTAATGATTCAGCCAGCGGGAAAACGCCCGCGTTTCACTGCCGGAAAGTTTGATTTTCTGAACGCCGGTCAGCATTTGATAGGTCATACCGCTCATTTCGCTCGACAGTTCCATCTGTCGTTTGCTGATCCTCATCTGCAAAAGTGAGCTGACGACCGAAAAAGCAAGCGTTGCAAGCGTGATGCACAGGGAGGGAATGACAAGTTCTTTTGCATATATGAAAACCTGTGTAATGTACAAAAGCGAGAACAGCGACGTCAGCCCCGTTGAAAGAAAGGTCTGCACCAGCGTGGTACACAGAGAATTGATGCTCTGCGCACGAGAAGTGATCTCGCCGGAACTGTATTTTTTGAAGAAGGCGGGGGGCAGAGACAGCACACGCGCCATGGTTGCCGCCTGCACCGAAACATCCATTTTGGTGCTTACCCGATTCATCAAAAGTGTCTTGATTCCTTGTATCAGCAAGATACTCAGGCTTGTGCAAACATAGAAAGTTGCAATTGCCAACAACAGCTGCAGATTTTTGCTTTCCAACACATCGGAGTACAGAAGCTTTGTAATCTTCGGAGTGATCATTCCGACCAGCGTCGCCGCAAGCGTAATTACCAGAATGAAGATCTTTACAGAAAGATCCATGGTAGAAAAAGCATATTTGATCAGATTCGGGATTCCGATTTTTTTGAGGGGAAACGGCTTATAGAAGCAATACGCATCTTCTTCCAAAAGCTCCTGCGTTCTGCGCCCAACCGTGACCCGTTTCTGCGTGTTGGGGTTAAAAAAGCGGTACCTGCCGAGTTTATCGGGAATCAGCGCCACAACCTCGCCGGTCTTCAGGGTCCCCAGAAAAGCACCGACCGCATCTCGATACCAGCCCCGTTCAAGCTTTACCGAGCGGTACATCACCCCGTTCGGTCGGCACAGATATTCAATCTGATCGTTGACTTCCTTGATATCCGGCGGTAATTCATGCGGACGCACACCGTAATACGCCAGCACATCATCCAGCGCACTTTTGATTTTTTCCCGGTCATCTTCAAAAGGCTGCCGTTTTCTGCCTTCGATCATGGCGGAAACATTTTTCAGTGCCTCGTCAAGCGCCTCGCCATCCCTTTCACACCGCAGTTTTATTTGTTCTTCAAACCAGTTCAAATCAGCAATCCCCCAAAGATAAGTTTCTTGTTTCCATACCCAAATACGTTTTCATTGATATGTTTTCGATTTCTTTTCTGTCTTGGCGCGATAAAGCATATCGTCCGCTTCCTGAAAGGCATCCAGGATGTGTTTTTCCGAGGTATCGCACCCGGAAAAGCCGATACAAACCGTGGGAATCTTGACATTCTTCTCTCTCCTTTTGTCAAGCTGTTCGTTGAATGCACCGATCATGTTCTCCATCTCCCACACGTTTCTGGTCATGATCACGCAAAACTCGTCCCCACCGAAGCGATAACAGGTGCCAACCCTTCCGAAGGTTGAACGAAGCACCGCGGCAATTTCTTTCAGGCATTCATCCCCGCACATATGACCGTGAGCATCGTTCAGTCCTTTGAAATCGTCCACGTCCAAGAGCAAAAGTCGGGTAGGCGGCTTGATTTTTTCTATATCCTTTTCAAAGCAGCGGCGGTTCAGCAGATGTGTCAGCCCGTCCATTTGCAAAATTGTTTTGTAACGATGCGTGTAAAAGAAATAATTGCTCATGGAAACACAAATATAAACAGTCCGGATATCGGAGTTCACCATCTGAAAACAAATTCCGATCGCCAGAAATGCCAAAATAGCAAGTAATACCAAAGAAGGTTTGGGATAATACTGCATATCCGTTTTCAGGACACAAATCATGCAATATACAATTGATATGGAAAACACCAAAATATAGATTGGATATAACGGTCCTCTGTGATACCAGCCGCTACTGTCCACGCTGATTACCCATCCGAAATGTAATGCAACCGCCTCAAAAACAATATGTGCCGTCATCACCGCTGTGATGATCTTCGGGTGTCTGATCTTGCTGTAACTAACGGTGGCAAACACAGCGATCAAGGGCGCAATAGAGAATTCAAGCAGTTTTGCCAGCTTGTGAATTTCAATATGAGAGGCTACTCCGTTGACTTTTACTCCAAGCCATTCGAAAAATAAGGCAAAAACAATCAGTGAACACGTAATCAAGCTGTTTCTTTTCATACGTATTCCAATCAGTCGATTGGAGAAGATATCAATTCCGTTTACCACCACCATTACAATAACCAAAAGAACAATCGCCGTGTAAAAATCCATGAAACCTGCTCCTTTAATCATTGGATATCAGACGGGTATAAAGACCGCCCTTTGCGTACAGCTCTTCGTGCGTTCCACGCTCAACCGCAACACCGTCTTCCAACACGATAATCTGATCGCAGTCACGTACAGTCGAGAGTCGGTGCGCTACGACAATGCAGGTAATACCGCGCTCTTTAATGGCATTGACTACATCGAACTCGGTTTTTGCATCCAGCGCGCTGGTTGCCTCGTCCAGAATCACAACGGTCGGGTCTTTTGCAAGAACTCTTGCAATCTCAAGTCTTTGTCGCTGTCCGCCCGAAAAATTCTTGCCGCCCTCGGCAATCTTATAATTGTAACCGCCGTCGCGCCGCATGATCTCCTCGTGAATCTGTGCGTCCCTTGCCGCCAGGATCATTTCAAAATTCTCAATGGAGGTATCCCACATTTTGATGTTATTCGAGATGCTGTCCTCAAACAGCGTGACCTCCTGATCGACCACGGCGATCGACCCCGTAAACACATCGCGGTTGACCTCTGAAAGCGGTTTCCCGTCATAAAGGATCTCGCCGTTCCACGGCTGATAAAGGCCCGAAACGAGTTTGGAGATTGTTGATTTTCCGCATCCGGAAGAACCGACAAGAGCGATTCGCTCACCCGGCTTTACGGTCAGTGAAAAGTCTTTTATGATTGGTGCAGACAGCCTTGAATAACCGAAGGTGATATTATTCAGTTCAATGTTACCTTTCAATTTTTCAAGGTCGCACTGTTTTCCTTCAGACTGATAACATTCATCTTCACGATACAGCATCACATCATCGATCCGCTCCATTTGCGTGCGCATTTCCTGCATCGTCTGCCCGGCGGAAATAAATGTGGTGGCAGGGGCACTGAATGAGGAGAGCATTCCCTGAAACGCCATGATCATACCAACGGTGAAGGTGCCTTCCATTGCGAACCAAATGCCGAGTGTCAGAACAACAATACCCGTAACAGTCGAAACCGCCGCAGGAATCATGCCGAGGTACTGATTGATCTTTGCATACTTCACCTTTGCGGAGTTCACGCTTGCCTGATAGCCTGCCCAGCGCTCGAAAAACCCGTTTTCGGCACCGCTTGCCTTGATGGTTTCAATCATCTCCACACCGGCGATGGTCGCACCTGCCAGCTTTCCCGCGTCGCGCATCGAAACGCGTGTGATATTGATACGCTTTTTTGAGATAATCCGTGCCATAAATGCGTTGACCACGAGGGAAGCAAGTCCGACAAGTGTCAGAATCCAGCTGTACCGAATCATGACTACCAAGTAAAACACCATCATGATTGCGTTCAATGCAAGCGGCGCAAAGGTATTGACAACGCTGTTGGCGATTCCTGCATTGGAGCCTTGCCTGCCCTGAATATCACCCGCAAGGCGCTGAGAGAAAAATTCCATCGGCAGGTGCAGAACCTTCCAGAGAAACGAAGTGCTCCCGACGGTTGCAAGCTTTGCGTTGATCCGGTTGCTGTAATAGGCTTCCAATGCAGAAATGAGCAGCTGCAACGCCGACATCACGGACAGAGCAATCATAAACGGATAAAACCAATCAGGGCTTTCATGCGTCAGTAATCTGTCCATAAAGATACGGGAAAACGCAGGGGAAATAACGCCGATCAGGGCAGAAATCAGGGTTGTCAGCACGACGAAAACAACTGCCGTCCTTGCCCCCTTCAGGCGGCTCATGGCAAAGGAAAAGACGCTTTTCTGCTTGCCGGACGGCGCAAATGTTTCGTTCGGCTCAAATATCAGGCAAATGCCGGTGAAAGAATTATCAAATGTCTCCATAGAGACGGAATAACTCCCCTTGGCGGGATCATTTAAGTACGCTTTGTTTCCCCGGAAGCCGTCCAGCACAACAAAGTGGTTGAAATTCCAGTGAATGATACACGGGAATTTCCCGAGCCGTCGGAGATCCTCCGGTTCATAGCGATACCCCTTAGCAGTAAAGCCGTAACTGCGGGCGGCGACAAGAAGGTTTTTCGCATTGGCACCGTCACGCGATACGCCACAATCCAGTCGGATTTGCTCCAGCGGTATCCACTTTTCGTAATAAGCGCAGACCATGGCAAGCGATGCCGCCCCACATTCCAGTGCTTCCATCTGCATGATAACCGGAACTTTTGCCACGCCACTTGTCAGCGGCGATTTGATTTTTTTGATTTCTTTTTTTCCCATATGCCGCCTCAATTGAATACGAAATACAGCGGCGACACGCTGTCAATAACAAATTGAGCCGTGTAAACGCCATCGGGCAATGTCTTGTCGATTTGCACAAGATACACCCATTCTCCGAGGGATAGATTGCCGGTGCGCCTTGCGTATTCGCTGATTTCCTCGGTAACGGAGATCGGCTCGGCTGAAACGGAAACGATCGCATAAGATGTGTCGCCGATTGTTACGGTCATATCTTTTTTCAAGGAGGAAACAGCATCCTCTTTGACATACAGCACCGTTTGACCCGCACGGCTTTCTGCGGCAACGGTCAGTTTTGTTTCAAACTTGCCGAAAATCCCCCACACGCAAACGCCGGCGAGGAGAATCGCGATTGCCGCAAGCACCATCCATATACCGGGACTTGTCACTTTTATGTAGTCATTCAGTTGTTCCGGCGAGGACATTTTATCCACGCTTTTTTTTCGGAAAATTTTATCGTTCATTGCGGCACCTCGTTTTTTTCTTCTTTTTCTGTCCGGCGTGACTGCAGTTCGTCATTCACCTCTCAGCGTTCACTCTTCCTTTTTGTGAATACAGATACAAACTTACGGAAAAACGAATGATTCTTCTGTACCTCGTCACGCAATTCTTTAACCGTGATATATTCTGCACCGCCCGTATGTACCAGGACGGCGGCAATGCGCAGAAACAGTTCACGGAACCGTTCCATTGTTTCACGTTCATAACGGCTGGAGGCAAAGTCCAAAGCCAAAGCGAACCCGTCCTCACTGTCCAGAACTTCCATATCCAGCACACTTTGTGAGGCGGCTTTATTCTGACGGATATCCACCGTTTCGATTTCCATGCCGCCAAGTTCTCCCGCATCCCGAATGTCGCGCTGATACAGCAGAGCTGCAATATCATCCTCAACTGCAAGCGAGTTGTTCTCTACATACGGGTAACAGCTGTGCTCAATCGCCTTTTGCACCTGCTCATGTGCGTCGGCAAAAATGTCTCCGATATTCTGTTTTTTGTCAAAGCGGAAAGCAATCGGCAGGTCACGGTACAACAGTCCTACCGTATTCATCATTTTCACATCTTCGCGACCGTTGTAGATCCACGACAGCTTCACATTCGGTTTGTCGGCGTAAAGCGAGACGGCAAGTGCTGCAACCGTGATAAAAAACTCGTTGCGGGATACCTTAAAGCGCTTCTCGATCACCCCAAGTTCTGCGCTTGTAATCCCCATTTCGTACTCAATGTGACCGAAATCGTTTTCTCGCGTTTTGTGGTCGATTGGCGGGTAGGAAACCCAATCATCTCCGTCATACCGTTCCTCAAAATACTTGCGGCTTTCCTCGTAAAAAGCCGTAAGCGCCGTATCCTCGCGTTTTTTCAGCGTCAGATAGTAATAATCCTGCGGCACGGGCATTCCCATGTAGCTCTGTGCAATATCCTTCATCAGCACCTTGAAAGACGTGCCGTCAAACACAGTGTGGTGGATATCAAAAAACATATACGCCGCTTTTTCGGTTTCAAATACACGGCAGCGGAACAGCCTTGAATCAATCATTTTGAACGGCTGTACAAGATTGTCTTTGAGAATGTTCAGATCAAACTCGCTGATTTTTTCAACGGTGATTTCGGGCATCATCGACGGATCATAACTTTGAATAATTTCGCCGTCCTCGTCAAAGGTGAATTTCGTAAGCAATGCCGGGTGGCTCTTGACGGCGACCTCCAATGCCTTGACCAGTTTCGGAAGTTCAAACAGTTCCTTGTCAAACTTCATCATTGAAAACAGATTGTACATGGTGGACATCGGCGTGTAGAGCTGATAGTCAAACATATAGAGCTGTTCCGTGGTGAGCTTGTGCGGAACCTTCATAGCCTCGGCGTTCTTCTCCTCATCGGATTCTTCGCCCTCAACGCGACTTTCCGTATACAGTTTTGCTATGTTTTCTGCTGTGCGTCCTCGGAAGACCATTGATGCTTCAAGCCCCGGCAATTCGCTTTCAACGATTGCTTCTATGGAGCCGAGCGAATCGCCGCCCATCTCATAAAAGTCATCGCGAATTCCAACTCTTTCCAATTTCAGCACCTTTGCAAACGCATCGCAAAGCGCTTTTTCCGTGTCGTTTGTCGGTGCAGCGTACTGCGAAGAAAGGTCTGCATGTTCCGGCTCGGGCAAAGCTTTGCGGTCGAACTTGCCGTTTGGTTTGAGCGGAATTTTATCGATATGAATGTAATACGACGGAATCATATAATACGGCAGTTTTTTCAGCAGTTCTGTGCGCAGCTTTTCCGCATCGATTTTGATGTCCGCCGTGTAATAAGCGCAAAGATAGGACTGACTTCCGTTCTCAAATCCTTTTGCTGCCACCCAGTCTATACCGAGCGCCTGCTTTACCGCCGCCTCGATTTCGGCAGGCTCAATGCGATTGCCGTTTATTTTAATCATATCGTTACTTCTTCCGAGAAGCACGAGATTCCCGTCCGGCAATTTTTTAGCAAGGTCGCCGCTGTGATAGATATCGCCGACAAAAGCCTTTTCAGTCTCCTCAGGCAAATTGATATAGCCGCGAACGTATTCGTTACGGAAGCAAAGTTCACCCATTTCACCATCCGGCACGGGGTTCCCGTCCTCATCAAGCAACATATATTCAAGATCGAACTGCGGCTTGCCGATCGGGCAGGTGGAATACGGCTTATCAATCTTGAAAACGCCGACAACAAAGCCGCTTTCGCTCATGGCGTACATATTGTAGATATCCACTTTTTCAAGATAAACATTGTTTGCGGGTTCACTGCCGACAATCAGCTTCTTCAGAAACGGACCGGTCTGACCGCTCAGCATACGCACATAGGAGGGTGTTAGAAATGTACTGCTGATACGTTTTTCAAGAAACATTTTCTTGAGAAGCATCGGATTTTTAACCGTTGCATACGAAGCGATAAACTCCTTGCACTCGCCGGTGTAAAGCGCATAAAAGATGACCATGATTGATGCAATAAAATTCATCGGAGACAGAAGCGCACCTCTGTCCTTACCGGAAAGCAGAGCTTCGCCGCCGTAGTTGACCGAACGGATGCATTCCGTAATATTCCCGTATTCATGCAACACACCCTTGGGATTTCCTGTCGTTCCGGAGGTATAAATGGCATATGCCGCATCGTGATCGTCCGTATTCTCGTGGCCGAACAGCGGCTCGGTTTTTAAGATTTCCTCCCATGCGTCGCGGTTAATTTCAGCCTTACAGCCGCAGTCATTTCTTATGTAAGCAATGCGTTCCGGCGCATAGTTATCCTCGACGAGCGCAAATGCCGCTCCGTCTTTCAGAATACCGATGATCGCAACCGCGGGGAGAACGCCGCGCGGAAGGTTGATAAGCACAAAATCCTCTTTGCCGATATTTTGTGCTTTCAGCCAGCCGTATACACGCCCGCTTAAATTATCCAGTTCTTCATAGGAAATGCCCTTTGGCATTTGTTCATCAAAAAGGACAGTTGCCTTAGGGTTATTCTGCGCATGGAACTCCAACTGTTCAATCAAGGTTCTCATTCTGTGCGCTCCCTTACTCTATGGTCAGGAAATCCGAAAATCCGGTGATATCAAAAACTTCCTTTACCTCATCAGAAACGTGTGTCAGCGTCAGTCCGAACTTCTTTTCCAGTGCTTTCTGCGTTTTCAGGATCACACGAAGTCCTGCGGAAGAAATGTAGTCGAGTTTTTCCATGTCCAGTATTAAGGTCTGCACCGAGGGAAGTATCGCAGAAATTTCGGCTTCCAGTTCCGGCGCGGTCAGGGTGTCAAGTCTACCCGCAAGTGCAAGGGTTTCTGCATTTTTCTTTTCAATTTTCAGGCTCATTTTTATCATTCTCCTTATGTAATGTATAATGATTTTTAATTATTTGTCGCTGTCTATCACAATACTGACGCGGCAATCTTCAATTTGCTCTTTCATTTTTGCGGTAATTTCCGCACAGAGTGCATTGATCTCTCCGTATGTGGTGTTTTTGTCGAAATTCAATTTCAAATCAATGTATGCGGTATTTCCGCTCATGCGGGTGCTGAGAAATTCAAACTTCTCATATCTGTCATGGAAACAGGAAAGCACAGACATGATTTTCATCTGTTCCGCCTCGGGCAGTGTACGGTCGGTCAGCATCTGCACGGATTCCCTCGAACGCTGTATTGCACCGACAAAGAACCAGATCGAAAGTGCAATGCAGATGATCGGTGAAAAATACCACACGGCATGAATGTCACGGAATATCCAACAAATCAGAAGAGAAATCAATGCTACCGAATCAAACAGAAAACTTTTGAGAGATGCGTGAAATTCCGTCGTGGCAATCGCTGTTTTTGCTTCTTTTTTGATTTTGTATTGTGCCCTCAGAAATACGGTATCAAATGCAACATTGATTACTTTCAGTGCAACGACATAGATTAAAAGTCCGCTTGGTTCCTTTGGTGAGATCAGATCGTTCACCGAGGAAACCAGCATAAAAATCAAGCCGCAGATCAGAATCCCGTTGCAGGCAAGCGAGGAGATCGCCTCAATCTTTCCGACACCGTAGTTGTATTCATATTTCAGATCCCGCCGAAGCTTCCGGGACAGCAGAGCCACAAATCCGGAATTGAGAACATTGCAGAACGAATCCACAAAATCCATCCACACGATCAGTGAACCGGATACGATTGCCGATACAGTCACCGCCACAAAGTTCGGCAGTTCGGCAAGGAAGGTCAGGAACGAAACTTTCTGCTGATTCTGATAAGAATCGTTTTGCTCAGGCTTACTCACGACCCGCCTCCCGGTCCACAAACGGGATCAGCTTATTTCTCAGCAGGTCAAGTGCCATTTGCCGTTTTTCCTGCGGCCAGCGATCGCCCTTCAGCATGCTCGTACAGCACCGGAACCATGCCAGCGGATGAAGCCACTTGACTTCGGGATTTGCCCTTTGTGCCTCCTTGATGGTATCACAGCCGAAATAGGCACGGAAAAACTTCTCGTATATCTCCGAAACTTCCGACGACTGCATTTTGTAAAATGCGTTATATTCGCCGGGAGCAGTATTCGCATACACCATGGAAAACAAAATTCTCGATATATCGAACATGGGTGTTCCCGTGCTGAGCTCTCCCATATCGATCAGGCAACATTCATCTCCCTGAACCATGATATTGTTAATATTGAGGTCACCGTGAATGCAGGTGTCGGCTTCGGGAACAAGGTCAAGAAAACGATGCAGACATTGTCTTTCTTCATCGGTGATGCCCGTGATATTGGCAATATCCGCACGGTTTGCTTCCTTGAAAGATGGAATCTCCGGGTCGGATGTATGTATAGCGTGAACCTTTTTGCAGGTATCTGCATACATTTTCACATATTCATCAAGATTTTTCTCGTCGGCACGGATCAGCTCTCCCAGCGTTTTTGACTTGATCAGTTCATACACAACGCCTTTTCGTCCATTCGCCTCCACAATGTCATAGGAAATAGCAGTTGGAATACCCATGACAAACGCCTTTTTGGAAAGCGATTTTTCATGTTCAATCCAGTCAATGTCGGCATTGCCATAGTAGAGTTTAATGATGGTCTCATCGTCGATACGATAGCACTCGCCGCACGCCCCTCTGCCGATGACCTCACAGCCGTCAATGCTGATCCTGCGGCAGGCAGGCTCGATTTCCATGATCTCCGAAAATCCTGTCATGTTAAACACGTCCATTACTTCGGCGTTTGCGTTGATCACACGGAAAGGCTTTTTTTCGCACCTTTTTTTCAGGCTGAGAAGTACGCGCAGTCCTGCGCTGGATATATAGTCAAGCCCTGCAATGTCAAGCGTAACGCTCTCTGCCTCGCCCGGCAATGCGGCAAGTGCCGCTCCGAATTCTGTCGCATTTGCGGAATTTATGCTTCCCTCGACGAAAGCCACCGCTTCTTTGTTCTTTGTTTCGATATTTACCTGCATGGTTTTTATTCTCCTTTTATGAAATACCGTTTCAACGGCTTGTGTGAATTCGTAATACATCCTCAGATCGGACAGGCGACTGAGTACCTCGACATACTCGCGAAACAGCCATTCCTGCCTGTCTCTGCCGTATTTGAATTTATTCCAGACCGCTTCTCCCTCAGCTTCAAGCCCTTCTGCCAGATCCCGAATATTGGACAGCTTATCGGCACAGATCAGCATGGCACATTTGCGGTCACAGTTCTCAAGTGCAAGCAAAGTTGCGTCCTTGCGTTCCTTCCAGGAAAGCTCCTTATTTTCGGTATCAAACAGAACAAGACGCAAAACCTCATCTCCGAATTCACACCGCAGTTCTTCCGGCATAACACCGCCGTCTTCAATCGTGTCGTGCAGAAGCCCCGCACAGATCAGGTCTTCGTCCGCACCGTTTTTTGCAAGCTCCGTTGCCACAGAGAACGGATGTACGATGTAGGGCTTTCCGTCCTTGCGTGTCTGTTTACCGTGAACCCGAAGTGCAAACAGAAATGCGGCATTTACCTTGTTTATCATGATTTTTCAAATCCTACATTCAGAAGGTTTTTACCGCCCTCATACCGATAACTGATTTCGGCGGCCATTTTCTTCACCATGAAAATTCCAAGCCCGCCGATTTCACGTTCTTCTGCGGAAAGGGTGATGTCCGGCTCCTTTGCCGTAGTCGGGTCATAGGGCTTGCCGTCATCGGTGAAGCAAACTGTCAGCCTTACGCCGTCATCGCAAACAGTCACAGTCGCGGATTTTGCGCCGCTGTAATACACAATATTCGAATAGATTTCGTCAACGGCGATCTGCACCTTGTTGGCAAGCTTCATCGGAATTCCCCATTGCTCGAGCGTTCCCGTAAGAAAATCCACAACCGTTTCAATAGAGTCTTTTTCCGGCACGACGGTAAGCTTCGCCTGTCTGTTATCCGAGTTTCGTTTTACACAAAGCATAGTAATATCGTCGGATTGCTCCGCTCCTTTCGTAAAATTTTCAATATCGGCACGAACGATTTTGCAAAGTTCCTCAGGCGTGCCGTGTGATGCCGAAAGAATGTGCTCCAACCGTTCTTCACCATATAACTTGTTGTCGGTGTCGGCGGCTTCGGTCACGCCGTCGGTATAAACAAAGATCTCGTCACCTTTTTCAAGCTGCAATTCGTGCTTTTTGTATCTTGTCATTTCCATTCCGGCAAGGATGAAATTCGGTCGGGTGCGCAGATATTCAAACCGTCCGTCCCTGTGCCGTACAAGCGGTGGATTATGTCCTGCATTGACATACTGCAAAATCCCCGTTTCGGTATTCAGCAGTCCCATCCATGCCGTAACAAACATTTCCGCTTCGTTATTCTCGCACAACCGCTTGTTTGCCTCGGTGAACACCTCGTCAATCTCTTTGCCGCTTTCCACAAGATTCTTAATTGTCGTCTTAGCCCGCATCATAAAGAGTGCGCCGGGGATACCCTTGCCGGAAACATCGGCAACAAGGAACATCAGATGATGAGCATCGGTCAGGCAAAAATCATAGAAATCGCCGCCGACTTCTTTTGCGGCGTCCATTGAAGCGAAAATGTCAAAATCCCGACGTTCGGGGTAGGGCGGAAACACGGTCGGAAGTGCGGAATGCTGAATTTGCCTTGCAAATTCCAGCTCACGGTCGATGCGGCTTTCCGCCTCGGCAATATACCGTTTCAGCGTGTCCACCGTGGCATTGATATCATCCGAGAGCGAGGCAAACTCCTCATTTTCCCGCACGTTGATGTGAACATTCAGGTTGCCGTCCGTGATCTGAGAAAGTGAGCCGTTGATCTTATGAATGTTATCGACGATCAGTTTCTTGATCAGGAAATAAATATGTGCAAACAATGCGGCAAACACAATCGTTTCCATAAACGTAAGAATTGTGATTGCAATATTCCGCGAAAACATTGCTTCGCTTGTCGGAATGTTTGCAATCAGGTAAAAACCTTCCGTCACGGAAAACATACACAGAGATTTTGTCTCTCCGATATTTGCCGAAAAACGAACGCCAGGCTGAGCCTTAACCTCGTTTGTATCGCGAAAGGCATAAATGGACATGCCAGTGTGCCCGCCGTTGTCGTAGATGATTTCACCCTGTTCGTTGCATACGATAATGCCGCCCTCTTGCCCGATATGGCGATTCATCACTGCCTTGCGGATTTCCTCCGTCAGGCTGTTTTGAAACTGTTTCGCATCGTAGCCGACCTGCAGAAAACCGCCATCCGGGAATGCAATCCCGGCATATTTTCTGGAAATCGAGCTGTCTCCCGACAGCGGCTGATACTCCTGTACGTACTCCTTTTCGCCGTTCAAAAGGCACAAAAATTCGGCAGACTGCCGCCCGGAGGACATATCAAAGCCGATAAAATCCTCCCGTGTGCTCTCGATAATTTTTCCGTTTTGATCCACCAAATTGATCCCTGCAACATTGTATTCCGCAAGAAGCGCGCGAAGCTCCGGGCGGGTGCTTCTTTGTGTGACCTTGGCGGATATGTTTCGTGCAATTTTCAAAAGGTTATCATCAGAAGCTTGGCGAATGTCTTTTTCCACGTCCTCAAGATTCAATTTCAAAAGTGCATCCGCATTGGCATAGGCAATCCTCGTTTGCAGGGAGGCTGTAAAGGCTGTCGTTGCCGCGAAAGCGACCACCACGCAAATGAGCAGTAAAAATTGAAATATCTGTGCGATTTGTCGGCTTTTCATCGGCTTGCGGATGCGCTCTTTGCCGATCAGGGATACAAGAAGCAGCGAAAGCATCACCGAAACGGCATTGCAAAGGATCATCGGGACGGCACAGACCGCCACCACCTTGTATGCTCCGTATACATCATTCATGTTCGTAATGAATACGAGAAGCATATGGAGCACTTCAGTTGTACCGCCAATGACAAAGCCGTAAAAGCAAGAGGCTTTTTTGTTGTCAAACATAAATTTGCGACATCCTGCACCGAAAAATCCGGCAAGAATGCAGCCAATCGTGCAGGCAAGCTGACTGAACGCGCCCGCCCCGAAATAAGTGGCAAACCAACGGTAAACACCGCCGATCACGCCGGCGATTATTCCGGCAGGTCCGCCGAACAAAAGCCCCGCCGTCAGCGGTGCGGCGTTCCGTACATTCAGCACGGCTCCCTCGATCGGAATACCGAACGCTGTGGCAAGCACGGCAATGCCACCGAAGAGCACGCCGATCACCGCCTGACGCACCCAGTAATTTGCCTTGCCAAACTTCGTTTTCCGCTCTGCAAAATAGAGTACAACCGACAGAACCACCGGCAATAGTGTTGCCACCGCCAACTTTATAATCGTTACAAAATCATAGTTCATCATTTACCCTCATCGCCGCCTGTTCAAACAGTTCTTCCTTTTCAATTCTGACCTGCAAGCCATAGCCTTTGCAGGTTTCAATGAACGCGGGAACCACGCCCTTGTCGGCATAATTCTCGCAAATATCCAGAAACAGCGTGCCGTTGAAATCGACCGCGGCAACGCAGCAATACCCGATGTCGGGCCATGTGCGGAATTCGAATGTCTCAATTCGCTCGCACAGTTGTTTGCTGAACGGGACCTTCCCAAGATAGGTAAAGCCCACATTCTGCATCGTGTTCTTTACTGCTTTCGCAACGAGCTTCATCACAAAGCGCTGCAGCCGGAGCGGGCGCAGCCGATATAGAAAGTCGGTCTGCTTGATCATTTCCGTACACGCCGCGGCGATATTATCTTTGTCAACAAACAGATCGAGCATGGCACGATAGATCGTGGAAAGCATCGGCAGGTCAAACAAATCGAAGCGATCGGTGTATGTAATCGGCTTCACAAGAATGAAATTATGCGCCGTATCCACTTCGGAGGGTTTCCTGCAATCAACGGCGATTCCGCACCTCACATTCCGGTTTTTTACCCCCTTTGGAATCCGTGACCGAACGGCACGGCAGAGTAGCGGAACCAAAACGGCAACAGGAGTTGCATCGTTTTTCTTTGCCACCTGCAAAACATCCGCCGTTCTGACCGACAAAACATGGCTCTGACACTTAAAACCGTTTTTGATGACGGGCAACGACCTGACATCAAACCCCTTTGCTTGCCTGACCTGCCCGAAACTCCTGATCTTTTTGTTGTAAAGGCTTTCATATCCGAGGGCAAGCGAGCGGCTCGCCGCATAATCGGGCGAAAACCCGAAATATGCATTCATAATATCTGTAAAAAACGCAATCGCGCCCTTACCGTCCGTGATTACATGACACCACTCAAAGCAGATGTTTGGTCCGTCGTAGCACAGCCGCCACGGATACCCATTCGTATTCCTGCCGAACACTTTCGGGCGGTCGGCGGCGGACGAATGGGTAACCGTCACGAGTGCATCGTTGGTTTCAAGATAGTATTGCTTCCGATATTTCACTTTCGTCCTGAAAAGCGGATGATTTTTCAGCGCGGTACAAACGGCGTCCCTCAGCCGCTCCCCATCGATCTCTTCTTTCAGTACAGCAGAGAAAAAGCTCGCGTTTTCCATGCAGGTGCCGTTTGCTGCAATTGCGTATCGGTCTATGTTTCCAAGTTCGTATCTCATATCACTTATCACCATCATTCCCTATGGTTGGTTGATCGGCAAGAACTTTTCCAACAGCAGCTTGGCAAATTCACAGCTCGTGTATGCTGCAAATTTCTGATACTGGTCACTCTTTTCGTTATTCGCATAATCACAAACGCTTTTGATCACAAGTGCCTTCGGGCGGGGAGCAGTTGCATTCTGCGTTGCATATACCACCCCGTAGGCTTCCATATCCAACCCGATGGTTTCCCCATACATGGTATGGATCTGTTTGTTCACGATCTCCCGATTGGTCACCACTGCGCTTCCCGTTGCCATAGAGCCAATGTGAACATGACATTGGTTTTCCGGTGAAGCGGCAGCTTTCCTGACATATTCAAGAAGCGCCACATCCGTCTTGACAACGGCAGGCCTTGAAATGAAACCGACATTCCCGAAGCGGATATCGGTACGATCCGGACTTACGAATTTTCCGGATGTATAATTCCATATCATATCGGCAACCACAACGTCTCCATAGATTTGCTCCGCTATATCTGAACGTGCGATCCCCGCTGCAATTCCGACCATCATTACATATTGCGGGCGAAAATGCTCGATTAGCTTCATGGTCAGCGTGACTGCAACCGTCATGCCCATTTCTTCCTGGCGTGCATATACAATTTCACAACGATTACCGTCTTTTTCAATCAACGCTGTATAGTAAGTCTGTGCGTCGCCTGAAAAAGTGACGGTTTCCCAGCTGTACATATTCCGAATCGCATCTTCTTCCGTTTTGGTTGCAACAATCAAAGCAACATATGCAGAATACTCATTCATTATTTGCTCTCCTGTAAAACATCCTGTATTGTTTTCTTCGCGAACGGATAGGTTAAAAGTCCGGTCACGTCTTCCGAAACATTCAAAAAAGACTCCGAAAAATCTCGACCCGATCCGATCAGATAGCTCTTCACATCCGGATGCTTATGCCTTACAAACTGAATCAGCTGAAGCCCGTTCATGCGTTTCATATCAGCTTCGGCGAATACGATGTCTACTTCATGGTTAAAAGCATATTTTCCCGCCATGAGTGCGTCGGTTTCCGCAATAATCTCACTTCCCGGGAAAATTTCAGACAATTCTTTGACAAGTTCTTTCAGAATGGTAGCATGGTTACCGACTGTCATAATTATCATTTGATTTATGCGTCCTCCAAATTCACCGTAAAATAGCATTTAATTACCTTATTTTTTGACTATTACTTTCCAGCTGTTTTTTGATTTATAATATATTGTACAAAACAAAGTGCAACAAAAGTGCAACAAAAGCGTTGTCGCCGCCAGTTTTGCAATTGTCAAAATAAAATATTTCACAATTTACAAAATATCGCCTGTTCAAAAAATCAAATTTATTTCAGCCCGAAGCATCTTGGAAGAAATGCGATCAAAAAATGCAACACAAAGCTTGACCATACATTCTTCTGTCTGTGATATAACACGCCGGAAGCCAATGCAAGCCCAATTGCCCCGAGAATGTAGTAGATAGAATGATAGATATGAAGCATTCCGAACACAAGTGCCGTTATCGGCAATGCGATATACCATTTGTCGTCGGGCAGGGTTTTTTCAACTCCGTGCTGCAAAACGCCTTTTGCCAAAATCTCCTGCAATAAAACAGAAATCAAATAATACCTGCGATGTTTGATATTCAGATACGCCCGAAAGAAGGGACGTTTGGCGACTTCTTCCGAAAAATGCTGAAGCACAAATCTTGCGGCGATAAAAAGAACAATAATTCCCACCGCAATAAAAATACAGGTCAAAACCGTTCTTCTGACATTCGATTTTTCGATTTTTAATCCAAACCACGGCTGAACAAATGTGGTTCGCAATGCAAAAAAAACTGCGAAAACCGACATGATTCCCTCTGTAATGCGAGAAAAAAGTTGGCTTTGCGCGTCCGGCACGAGCATCGTGAAAACCTTCAAAACGATCTGAACCGATGCCACTGCCAAAAGGACCCCGATGTAGAAAGCCCGTGCGTCGCTGATCTTTTCCTTCCTCACTTTATCTGACATACTTTTCTTTCATCTCCTCTGTCATCGGAACGGGCAGCAGCTCACTTATTTTTTCGCAACACTCTTTCGGAATATAAGAAAAATGAACCGTATGATATTTTAATATGATCAAATCGGATTTTTCTTTCTCATCAAGTACTCTGTCGCAAAAATAGATCCGTTGCTTGCTTCCAAACGGCGTAGGAATGTTTCCTGTGCCGACTTCCTTGATTTCGCTCCATTTTATAAAAACCTTTGTTTTTCCGAATCGTCTGACGCCGATTCCTTCAGCATTTGTATATATCCTTGCACCCATTGCTCTGCATTCAAAGAAGTCAACGGAAATGATCAGCAAAGCAAAGAAAACGGTAAAGCCGAGTGCAATCTTATCTTCTTTACAGCTGATATGCAATGCGCCAAACACCGCACTGTATACCGCCAGAATGCCGGAGACCGTCAGAATGGCAATATAGACGGCATGAAAGAACACACCCTTTTTCGTATAAGTTCGGAATGTCATTGCTCTGCCTCCCGGAAGATTATGTTTATCACGGTGACATCGCTTTGCGACGGCCACTTGGTACGGTATCCCCACTCGGCAACGCCGGCAGAAACAATCGCGTGGGTTTCGCCGTACATCCGATGTCCGAATGAAATATCCCGCTGATACGGCATTAAAAGCCCCATAAAAGGAAATGCATAACCGTGAGTGTGCCCGCATATTGCAAGATCCGCAACGCCCTCCAGCCGGCTGAGCCCTTTTGTACGATGTTGGAGGACAATCGTCGGAGCCTCCGTGTCAAGTCCGCAATCCTTCATAATCTGTTTAACGCCGACCTTAAGCGCATTGCGGCGCCCGACGATATTAACGCCGTTTTCAAGCATCACGCCGCAGTCCTTGAGAATCGTCACGTCTGCCCGCCGCAAATACGGTTCCGGATCAAACCTGCACTCTTTCTCGTGATTTCCTTCTGCATAAAATATACCGTATCGGCAATCCAGTTTTTCCAGAGCTTTTTCCATATACTCCATGTCGGATACGGAGGATGAAGAATCACAGATATCACCGTCGATTAAAATGACATCCGGCTTTGCTGCCTGCACCAATTGCACCATCTGATCCATTTCGCTGTGCCGCGCACCCGCACCGACATGGAAATCCGAAATAACGGCAATGGAGAGGCTGTCATCTGCACAGCTTTTTTCAAGTTGGATATCGTATGTAACGGTTCTCAAGGTTGTGGCATTATACACAGATGGTATCATGTATACAGCGGAAATCAGAATCGCGGCAAGAAAAAATGCAGTTTGACTGCTCAGAATTTTCAGTATTTTTCTGTGTTTAAAATGACGCGCAAGCTCAAAACCGAAATACCGTACCGCGGACAGAAGCAGGGCAAATGCCGTCACGGTAAAATAGAAGGTTTCCGTCCATATGATGATTTCCCGCAGAACACCGTCTTTCATGCGGTAAACGGCAAACAGAATCAGTAAGATGCTTGCAATTCCGATCGTATGAAAAACAATTACCAAAACGCGTGTTAGCCTATTTCCGAACCATTCTCTCGGTGTCTGCAGAATGGTTAACGCGGACATTGCCGCAAGTGCTGCTATCATTAAAATCCACATCATGTTTTTATCGTTTTACCCCCCGCCCCTGCTTATCGAAAAAACTACCGCCGCTGCAAAAATGACGGCTTTCGCCAAAAGGACTGTTCACAGACTTTTTATCCGTCCTGCAGCTGATATATGTCCTTTCACAGTCCGTTTTTCCGTAATGTATCTTGAATTGTTTTCTTCATGAAGGGATAGGTCAAAATCCCGGTCACATCTTCCGAAACGACCCCCAAAAACCCCGATAAATCCTCAGCCGTGCCGATCAGAAAGCTTTTCACATCCGGATGCTTATGCCTTACAAACTGAATCAGCTGAAGCCCGTTCATGCGTTTCATATCAGCTTCGGCGAATACGATGTCTACTTCATGGTTAAAAGCATATTTCCCCGCCATGAGTGCGTCGGTTTCCCTGATAGTTTCACTGCCTGGTGAAACGGCAGATAGTTCTTTTTCAAGTTCTTCAAGTATTGCTATATGATTTGCCACTGTCAGAATCTTCATTTGTATATTACATCCTCCAAGGTTGCTACAAAAACGTGTTATTTGATTTGCAAAGTTTTTTCGGAAAGTGTCATCTCGCTTACCGATTTTATGTTCATGGAGCCGATCGTCATATTGCTCTCGGAGAAGCCGCTTCCGTCATTCAGTCTGTCTTTCAAGGTCATGCCGAAATAGACAAAGCCATTTCCGGAATTGAATGACAATTCAAATGTGCTGTCGCAAAAGTAATTGTTTCCGTCTATTGTCACAACATTCCAGACGTGGCCGCCGCTTGTTGTTTCACCTGAGGCGACCGTCGCATTCACACCGACCTGCGCAAAAAGCTGTGCCATTGCGCAAGCAAACGTCACGCAGATTCCGCGGCGGAGCGTATAAGCGTAATAAGCGTCAATCCGTTCTCTCGTGGTCATAATTTCATAGTCATAGGTCATGGAGGTGCAAAATGCATGATATACAGCCTGCGCACGAAGCTGCTCCGAATCGGAAGCCTTAACTTGTTTCAAAAAGCTGTTTGCTGCCATTGTGAAATCTGAGATCAGTTTATCGTGCTCGGCTTTACTTTTGCTTTTGTAACTCCAGCTCAATGTTTTGGTGTCTTCATCGTAGCCGTTTTGGAAATCATATTCTCCGTCTGCGGTAAAGAGCGGAAATTCATAATACATTACGCTTAAAAACATTTCCGCATAGTTTTTATCCTTACAGGGACAGCTCGTTTTGTATGACAGCCAAGCGTCAACAAAGTCCTTGTAGAAAACAGCAAAATCATTGCCCATGTATTCCAAAGTGTTCTTGGTCAGAATATAGGGATTGTACTCAAAGTGACCGTTTTTCACGACAGGCTGCATTCCGCTCGGCAGCGGTGCCGTCGGGTCATAATCTGCAGGCTCTGCCGACGGATAATCAAGCTCCGGCACGGCATAGCCTGTTTTGACTGTCTTTCCGTGTTCGATCTTGCATGGATAAAAATACAGACTCTCCATATCGCCACGGAAGTTTTGAAGCATACCCGTCACCGTCACGGTATCGTCACGGTAAAGTTCCTTGTTTGTTCCGTCTTCGGAATTGTCGAACATTCCGATTCGAGTCAAGTTATTATAGCTTGGCGTAATGTCTGTATAGCAGGTGAGTTTCACATTGAGCGGCTGTTCCGACTCAAAATACCAGCCCTTTGCATCTTTCTTTATTTTGCCCACAAGAACAACCCCTGCCGGCGTTTCAATCGTAAGCGGCTCTGAAGGAACGTTTTCGCTGTCTTCGCTGTTTTTTTCGGAGGAGCTTTCAGTTGCTTCGGTTGCAGTCTTGTTGGTACTGTTTGTTGATGAATTTTGCGAGCTTTTCGGATTTGTTGTGCAACCGCTCGCAAGGAAGCAAACGGTGAGCAGTATGGCAATCATTGTTTTCAGTCTTGACTTCATAGATTTTCCCTCAAGTTCTTTGATTTTTTTCATTCCTTAATCAAGTCCATGCTTATTTATCGACTTCACTAAGATTATAAAACAGATTATAAAACGAGAAGTGCAACAAAAGTGCAACATGGCAAGCTGTAAAACTTAGATTTTCTATTGTCATTTCAAAGAATCAACATTTTTCCCGCTGAATAATATATACGAAAATGCAAAACAGTGTTTAATATGTGAAATTAAAGATTAAATGTTTTTCGGAAAAATGTATTGACAAAAGCTTCCGGCTGAAGTACAATCGATTTAACGAATATCGTTAATAACTTTATGTTGTATGTAAATGGAGGTAGTTTGTATGGAAAAGTTCGTAAAGCACAGATTTCTAAACAGCGTGTTGTTTACTGCGCTGTTTGTTCCGCTGGGCTTTTTTCTTCTGCGTGATACCATTGCAGCAATAACCGGAA
>Ga0129313_1000063_pt1 | contig 110123 bp, 116 predicted proteins | sample O1105metagenome_FD_94436 | JGI IMG/M metagenome (GOLD analysis project Ga0129313, IMG submission 94436) | Orangutan group fecal microbial communities from fecal samples from Wisconsin, USA - O1105 metagenome | ecosystem: Host-associated > Mammals > Digestive system > Large intestine > Fecal...
AAATGCTTGAAATTTGTGGCTACCGCAATAAATAATTATATAATTTCCGTTATTCTATATTTTTTATTATACGTTGGAATGTTTAAAATACTCTTATAAAATATATTGAAAATACTGTTTTAATGTAAAAACACATTTTATTTTAATTAGAAATAAAGGAGAATAAAAATGCCGCTAATACCAAATTCAAATAAGGCTTCTTCAGATCAAGTGCAAGGTAAAGAAAAACAGAAGATACAATTTGAAAAAAGCGAACCTATCTATTCTTTTGACAGTCTTATTCTATCCGATAAAACATTGGAAGAATTAAAAACTGTTGTAAGCGCACAGCAAAACTGGAAAAAGGTATTTGTTGAATGGGGTTTAGGAAGTGTTATGAAGGAAAGAAAAAGTTTATTTGTAAATCTTTATGGTGAGTCAGGAACCGGAAAATCAATGTCAGCTCATGCTATTGCTTCTGCTCTTAATAGCCTCGGAATACTGATACTACTTGTCGCTCCTGCGGGAGCGGCTTTTCTGTTTCAAGCTGTGTAATGACGGCGACAAATGAATATCAACAAAATAGCCGTCCTTCGGGACGGCTGTAATAATTTACGGAGGTAAAAAATGGAAAAAGAACAAGATGAAAATGTGCGCTATTGCAGTTGCTGTGCCGCACAGATCAATGAAGATGACGATTTTGAAGTAGTTAACGGCGAGGTTGTATGCGAGGAATGCTATGAGCACCACACAACCGTCTGTGACCGTTGCGGTTCTGTTATTTGGAGCGCTGACAGCTATGGCGATGAATATACCAACTTGTGTTCATCATGTTACCATAACCACTACGTTAGGTGCTGCTGCTGTGATGCTCTTTTGCATGAAGACGATGCTTATAATCTTGAGGGAGACAGCTACTGTGGGGAGTGCTACAGAGATGAAGTTGACAAATGCCGCTCGATTCATGACTATGGGTGGAAACCTGAGCCTATCTTCTATGGTGACGATTCAAGCCGATATTTCGGCGTAGAGTTGGAAATCGATTGTGCCGGTAAGGATTCGGATAACGCCGATGAAATTCTTTCAATTGCAAACAAGGAAAATGAGCATATCTACATCAAGGGAGACGGCAGCCTTGACGATGGCCTTGAGATAGTCACACACCCAATGTCATTAGAATACCATAAGCAATTCTGCTGGCAGGAGATTATGAGTAAGGCTATATCAATGGGCTACCGCTCACACCAAACGAGTACGTGCGGACTTCATGTTCATATCAATCGCTCATGTTTAGGAGACACGCAGGAGGAACAAGACCATGTTATTAGTCATATTCTGTATTTTGTTGAAAAAAATTGGAACGAACTTCTTAAATTCAGCCGAAGAAGCGAATATTCGATGAACCGCTGGGCTTCGCGTTAAAGCAAAGCAGGAGACTATGATGAGGGAGACAAATGATTATAAGGATTTCCTGTGCGTTAACCCTGTAGGAGCATTAATAACGCCGGACAGTATAACGCATCAGTTTATAAAGCTTCTTGATGAAAACGATCTGCCTCATATCAGGTTTCATGAACTCAGGCACTCTTGTATCAGCCTTCTCGCAAATAATAATGCGTTCTCGATGAAGCAGATACAGGATTATGCAGGTCACAGTGACTTTCTCACGACTTTTAATGTGTATAGTCATACCGACGATTCAGCTAAAAAGAATGAAATGGACTATATTACAAGCTGCTTCACCGACCTGTTCGATACCGATAAAGAAGAATAAACAAATAGCAGGTGCTTCTTAATAATGGGAGCACCTGCTTACGTTATATATGCTTGCTTATTACTTCTTATGGCAGCAGCCTTGACTTTGGGCGACAGAACAGTGTATAATATTGATAGTAAGCAGTTTTACTGCGATAAATCGGAATTTAACTGTGAAAGGGGTGTTGCGTATGAAAACGATAATAATAAAAATGAATCAAAAGAGTGAAATAGATAATATAGGAGGATTATCATTTGATTAAAATTGAATTATTATCAGAAAGAAATTTCTGTTTAGAATCATTGGATTTATATAACAGAAAACAGAATGTAAATAAAGTATATCGAAGAATAGACGGAGAATATACATTAGTAGAATGCAAATATACCGAAGATTGGGATCTAAACAAAAAGCGTTCTGTGGCAAAGCAAATAAGCAGTGATGATTATATTACATACGTTGCATTAGATAATGAAAAAGTTGTTGGCTTTATAGGGCTATTAAGGAAACTAAATGGTCCATACATGATTCTTGATATGATGCAGGTATCTTCTGAATATAGAGGTCAAGGTGTTGGCAGACAATTATTTGAAGTAGGAAAAGCTGAAGCAAGAAAAGCTGGTGCAGAGGCTTTGTACATATCTGCTTGTTCTTCTGAGGAGACGATTGCATTTTACAGAGCAATGGGAAGCGGCTTGGCAAATAATCCTATAAAAGAAATTGCTGAAGAGGAACCATTTGACCTTCAGATGATTTGTCCTGTGAAAGATTAAGTGGTGATTAAATTCTGATTCAGCTTAGTACCATGACAGATCAAAACTTATGAAAAAATGATACAGATAGTCCCCGCGAGTGCGGGAACTTATAGTTTTACGTTTTAACATTAATCGCGCGGCAGTAGAGTTATCAGCCCGATGAAAGATAGACTTTTCATTTCTTTTTTTATGACATTGATATGCAGTTGATTTTGTAAGTATCGTCAAAAAGTGTAGGAAAACTGTAGGAAAAAAGCACTTCTGAAAATTCAGAAGTGCCTATTTCATGAGGGTGGGTAGTGGGATTCGAACCCACGGTCTTCGGGACCACAATCCGACGCTTTAACCAGCTAAGCTATACCCACCATATTCAAATAAATAAAAACGAAGCTCTCCATTAGATGGAGTCAAGTAACGGAGAGTTTCGGAATGGCGCGCCTTGCTGGATTCGAACCAGCGGCTTACTGCTTAGAAGGCAGTTACTCTATCCAGCTGAGTTAAAGGCGCAAAAATGGAGCGGGTGATGGGAATCGAACCCACGTGTTCAGCTTGGAAGGCTGACATTCTACCATTGAACTACACCCGCACGGCGTTTCAACATGAAATATTCTATCATAATCGGAGCAAATTGTCAATACCACTTTTGAAAAAAAGTCACAATTACTAAAAATATCCTGCTGCATTTCTCTGTGAATGACAAAATGCCGATTGACAAAATAAAATGAAAAAATAATGTCACAAAACAGTTCCTCAGCACGTCTAATATAGTAGAGAGCGTTTGAAAACGCTTTATGTCCGAAGCAAAATTAAGAAAGAATTAAGGTTTTGGACAGGCAAATAATAAGAATGACCAATTATAATACAGAAAAAAGTGACGAATTTGTAATTTAAAAGTCACGTTAATGTCACGTTTCTGTAGTATGATATGAATGTACAAAGGGGAGAGGGTGGAAAAAGAAACGTAAAGTTATGGCTTTTTACAAAAAAATTCCCCGAATCACAGCCTGTTATATTACATAATGGGAAAAATTAAAATAAAGAGAAAAATTGCCGCTCATTATATTGACAAGGCTTTGTCAATGTTGTATTATTTTAAATGAGTAAAGAATTCAAAAAATATTTTTTATCAATGCACAAATTGGCAGGACTCAATTGTGTTATTGATGTGGAATGATCAAAATAATGGGCAGGCGATGAACAAAAGGAAAGTTAAAATAAAAAAATATTTTTCGGCTTCGTCTTTTTCGGCTCAAAAAAACACTTATATAGAGAACTGCCGAAAAGCTAAGACGAAAACAGACTGCATCGACATAAGATTTTTTGTGAGGTTGTGTTAAAAATGAAAAACAAGACAAAAAATCAGTGCGGAAGAAAGGGCGAGAGGATATTCAGCAATGTGTGTGTGCTCCCGAGTTTGCTGGGAGTAATGATATTCTTCCTTGTTCCGTTCTGTATCGTAATATACTATTCACTGATAAACAACCCTGTTCTGAAAGAATTCGTAGGACTTGAAAACTACACAAAGCTGTTCAGCAATTCAGCTTTCACAAAGGCGGCAAAGAACACAGCGTTCTTCTCGCTGGTATCGGTACCCCTTTCGGTAGTGCTTTCGCTGGGGCTTGCAATGCTTCTCGAACGCAATATCCCGGGCAAGAGTATATTCAGGACATTCTTCCTGAGTCCTCTTATGGTACCTACGGCTTCTGTAGTTCTTGTATGGCAGGTGCTTTTCCACAATCACGGAACTGTCAACCAGATAGTCGAGGCTATGGGCGGACACTCCGTTGACTGGATAAAGTCCTCCAACGGACAGCTTGTTATAATATGTATGTTCCTGTGGAAGAACCTTGGCTACAACATGATACTCTTCATGTCGGCGCTGTGTGCCATACCAAAGGACATCATCGAGGTGGCAGACCTCGAGGGCGCAGGAAGCTTCTATAAATTCATACATATAAAGCTGAGATATCTTTCGCCGACTATCCTGTTCGTACTGATACTCTCAATGATAAACTCATTCAAGATATTCCGCGAGGTATATCTCCTGACGGGAAATTACCCCAACGATTCGCTTTATATGCTCCAGCACTTCATGAACAACACATTCAACAGCCTTGACTACCAGAAGCTCTCGGCGGCGGCTGTACTGTTTGCGCTTCTCATGATAGTGATAATGGCAGTCCTCCTCATTGCCGAGGATATCTTCGGAAAGGATGTGGAGAACTGATGAAGCTGAAAAGAATGTCGGTAAACCGCCGAAGAAAGATATTCAATATTTTTGTGTTCGGGTTCGTGCTGCTGGCGGCTGTGCTTTTCCTGCTGCCGACGGTGCTGACTCTGGCGAACTCCTTTATGACTTCAAATGAGATAAACGCCAATTACGGCGCAATGCTCTCGAATATGACAGAGGACAAAAAGACCTTCATCTCGACGAATGTAAACCTTAAATTCATTCCCGACAAGGTCACCTTCGACCAGTACAAGGCAGTTCTCATTCAGAATTCCGATTATCTCATGAAGTTCTGGAACTCGGTATGGCTGACAGTTCCTATCACCGTATTCCAGATGGCTGTTGCGATACTTACGTCGTACGGCTTTTCAAGGTATCCCAATAAGTTCAAGGGAATAATTTTCTTTGCATACATTATATTAATGATAATGCCTTATCAGGTAACTCTCGTTCCGAATTACCTCGTTGCGGATACGTTCGGAATGCTGGATACCAGACTTTCAATAATACTTCCTGCGATCTTCTCGCCTTTCAGCATATTCCTGCTGACAAAGGTAATGCGGCGTATCCCCATTTCTTATGTGGAGGCGGCAAAGCTTGACGGCGCAGGAGAATTCAAGATACTTACCAAGATATATATCCCACTGTGCAAGGGCGCTATAGTTTCCATTGCAATGCTGGTATTCATAGATTACTGGAACATGGTGGAACAGCCAATTGTACTTATGAGAGAACCGACGCTTCACCCCCTTTCCGTATTCCTTTCACAGATAAACGAAAAGGATATCGGTCTTGCCTTTGCAATAGGCGTGGTATACATGATACCAACGGTGCTGATGTTCCTCTACGGCGAGGATTACCTCGTAGAGGGAATAACCTATTCGGGCGGAATAAAGGGCTGACGCAGAAAAGTTACAGCTCAGAAGGAGTAATGATATGAACGAAACAAAAGAAGTTAAGGATATACTGGCAGAGCGCGGCGAAAAAGAAGAAAAGTCCCCTGCCAGAAGACGTGAGCTCGTAAAGACACTTATTATAGTATTCCTTGCAGTAATGCTTGTGCTCACATTTTTCTCAAATACAATAATGAACAAGTCCCTACCCGAGATATCCACAGAGCAAGTGGCTTCGGGAAAGCTCACTGAGCGTATCAGGGATACGGGCGTTGTAGAGTCCAACCAGTCCTACGAGGTAAAGACCGACGCCAACAGAGTTATCGAGAAGATACACGTAAAGCAGGGACAGGAAGTCCACAAGGACGACGTCCTCTTTACAGTAAACGCTGTTGGAAGCGAAGCCCTTGAGCTTGCCGAGACTGATTACGACAAGGCAAAGCTTGATTACGAAACAGCCCTTCTGAAAGAGCCTCTCGATTATTCAAAGGACAATCAGGAGATAAAGGCGGCAAGAGACGAGATAAACGCTCTCATCGCAAAGCGTGACGCAGCAAGAAATAATGAGGGAACATTAGCTGCGCAAAAGGAAAAATACAAGTCCGACAAGGCTGAACATACAAAAGCTTCTGCTTTACAGACAAGACTTGATTCGACTATAAAGGCTATCATTTCGGATTCATATGAGGAGGTAGATCCCGAGTTTATCGGCGAGCTGCCCACTCTCTACAGTGAATATACGGCTGCTGAGGAGGAATACAAGGCAGCATATGCCCTTTACGAAAAGGCTGTCGAATCAAAAGAGAATGTTGAGATAACAAAGGCTGACGCCGACGCAAAGCAGGCACTGAGAGACAGCGCAAAGGCCGCCTACAATGAGGCAAAGAGCAGAAAGCGCAGCGAGCTTTCAGCACAGTACAAAGAGGTCTCAGCGGAGGTCGAAAGACTTTCTGCCGAAATGGAGGAATATACCGAAGCGACCTCCGGAGAAGCAGGTACAGTTACTTATGAGTCTCTTGCTGCAAGCGTGATCGAGAAGCAGAACGCACTGGAACAGAAGATAATCGAGCTCAACAAGACCAAGAAAAGCGATTCCATAAAGGAACAGCAGACAGACCTCAGCTTAGAGTCCCTTAAAAAGGACATGGAAAAGAAAAAGGAAAAGTACGAAAAGCTCAAGAAGGATTCCAAGGCTACCGAGATAAAGTCCAAGTACGACGGCGTTGTAAGCTCCATAAATGTAAAGACAGACGACAAGACCGTTGAGGAAATGGCTCTTGCCACTATCGACCTTGTGGATCAGGGCTATACAGTTAAGCTCACCGTTGACGCCGATAAGCTCAAAAAGGTAAAGAAGGGCGCTTCAGCCGAGATAATGAACAATTACAGCGGCGATGTTGAAGCTGTTCTTACCGAGATAAAGAGCAATCCCAAGGCAGGCGCAAAGAAAAAGGACCTTATATTCTCCGTAACTGGAAATGTTGAATCGGGAGAAACACTTGACATATCCATACCGCTGGGCAGCGGCACATATGAGGCTATAGTTCCCAAGAGCGCAGTAATACCTGATAACAGCGACAACTACGTACTTGTAGTGCGCTCGAAGAACACTCCTCTCGGCAACCGCTATTATGCCGAAAAGGTTATTGTAAACGAAGAGGCAAAGGACGAGGTGTCCACAGCAGTAACAGGTAGCCTTAACAGAGGCGACTATGTTATCACTGCTTCCAGCAAGCCTATCCGTCCCGGTGATCAGGTCCGCATGAAGGATAAATAAGGCGGTGGATCTGATGAAAAAAAGATTCAGACCTGTTCATATATTCATTGCCGCGGTGAACGCCGCCGCTGTTGCGGGAGCGCTGATACTGACGGTAATGGGAAACAGCGCCGCCAGATCTCAGAGGTACAATTACGCTTATGAGAACTGGAAAAACGACGGCAAGGGAGAATATTCCCAGATAAGCTGCTTTTTCAGTAATGACGCAGGCTTTGATAAAAATCAGGCCAAGGGCGTAAAGACAAGGCTCCTGGAAAAGCTCAAGGATGTGGCTGTAAATCCCAACGGGCGGCAGAAGCTCGTTCCCGACGCATACAGCGCTTCACTGGGAAAAGCCACCATTACAGGAGAGACAGGCAAGCATTCCGAGACCGAGGTAACAGCAGCAGGCGGAGACTTCTTTATGTTCCGCAGCTTTGACCTTGTCAGCGGAGCCTATTTCTCCGATGACGACCTCATGCAGGACGGTGCGGTCATCGACCGTCAGCTTGCATGGAATATCTACGGTACTGATAATATCGCAGGCAAAGCCATTTACATAAACAACGTAAAACTCTACGTTTCGGGAGTTATCGAAGCTCCCCGAACCGATCCCGAGGAGCGCTGCGTAGGCAATACTCCGAGGGCATACATATCCTACTATGCGGCAGGACTTATCTTCGGCGGCGGAAACAGCTATGATGAGGCTGATGACAGCATGAGAGCAGTCTCCGAATTCAGCAAGATAACCTGTTATGAATGTATCAGCCCCGAGCCTGTCGAGAGATTCACCTATAATTTTATGAAAAAGGATCTCGCAGAGACATACAAGGGGAAGATAAGCATAGTAAACAACACAGAGCGCTTTGATCCTAAGCCGAGGGTAAAGGCTCTGAAACGGCTTGATGACAGCGTTGTCCGCAAGGACAGCATAATCTGTCCGTTCTGGGAGAATGCTTCAAGAATGGTGGAATTCAAGCTTTCATTCATCTACGGAGGGCGCAGGCTTCTCCTTGCTATACCGCTGATAACGCTGATATGGCTTATTATAGTGGCTTACAGAGCGTTTATGCGAAAGAAAGAAGACCTCGGAAAGGCTGTGGGCGGCTTTGTATCGTCAAAGACCGAAAAGCTTAGAAAAAAGCGCTCATACAGCACGGAAGAGAACAAAGAGAGCTCTGAAGAAGAAAAACAGGAGCAGACAAAAGAAAGTAAAAATAAAAAGGAAAAAGAGGGATCATTATGAAGAAATCAATTACAACCCGAATCACAGCACTCACAGCAGCACTGGCTCTTATCGCAGGCTCAGCAGCCTCATGCGGAAAGAAAGAAGATGCAAACAACGGAAAGGTAAAAACTGCACAGGAGCTCATGGCAGCTTCCTACAAGGCAGTAGAGATCGATACTGATGTTGATAGGATCAGCAATATCGACAAGATCGATGAGAACAGAGTACTTATCAGCACTTACTCCGAGGACAGCAGCGTACCTACATTCTATATCTCGGATAACGAGTTCAAGGACTTTACTCCTATCAATATCGACTTCAACGTAAAAAAAGAGGACGAGGTATACTTCAATACAGCTGTATCTCCAGATGGCGATATCGTTGCTATTGCAACATTTACCGATTACGGCGATCAGGAGAAGCCTAACTTTGAAGATCCGGACTTCGATTATGAAAAATTTGACTTTGAGGAATTCTACAGCCATGTAAAGTATGACTACAAGATGTATACCGTAGACCTTGAGGGCAATATCAAGTCGGAGAACGATGTCAAAGGCCTTGATGAGTATGTTGACGAGGACGGCAACGTAAGCATCGGATCTATGTATCCATGCGGCAGCGGAAAGGTCATCTGCGAGATATACGGAGTTGAAAATTCATATGTAGTCTTAGACGCTGACGGAAAGGCAAGCGGCGAACTCGAAGGCCTTGACACAAACTATATCGAAAGCATTACGCTTATCGACGCAGAAACTATTGCAGCAGCAGGCTATTTCAAGAACTATGATACTGCTGTAAAATATGTTGATGTCAATACATTAAAGCAAAAGGGAGACGCAGTTGACATTAAAAAGGCCGGACTTTCCGACGAGCTCGGCAAACTTTTCCCCGGCAGCGGCGATTATAAGTTCCTTATGAGCACATCTGCTGCTCTCTGCGGTATCAAGGAGGACGGCTCAGGCGAGGAGATCATCAACTGGCTGGATTCCGACCTTGGCAACGGCGGCGTTTCGTCTATCATTGCTATGGAAAACGGCGATTATGTCATCGCATATCAGTCGTATGAAAGCGAAGGCTACAGGGCAGGCTGTACTCTGTACAGACTTACAAAGCGCGACGTTTCCGAAATGGAGAACACCAAGGTCATCACTATCGGCGTAATGTACGATAATTACGACGTAAAGAGCAAGGTGCAGGCTTTCAATAAATCTCACGAAGGCGTTCGCTTCAAGATGGTGAACTACAGCAAGTATGACGATTACGACGAAGAGGCAGAGAGATATATCAGCTCAGGCGAGGAGCAGCTCAAAAAGGATATCGTATCAGGAAATGCTCCTGACATGATAGTATGCCAGAATCAGGCTATCATCAAGAACCTTGCCAACAAGGGACTTTTCGTTGACCTCGGCGAGTATCTCTCCAAGGACAGCGATATAAAAACAGACGATATTATGCCCAATGTCCTTGAAGCCTGCAAGATAGGCGGCAAAACACTTTCACTTCCTACTGCATTCCAGATACAGACCTACGCTATCAAGGCTAAGAACTTCGATAAGGATACATGGACTGTTGATGAGATGATAGATACATACAAGAAGAGGCCCGAGGGAACATCTCTCACATATCTCGATTCCAAGGAAACTATATCTGAGATGCTCCTCAGCTCAATATGCGGCTGTATAGATTACGAAAAGCGCACCTGCAGCTTTGATTCACCCGAGTTCAAAAGATTCCTTGACTTTGCTGATGAGTTCCCGAAGGAAGATGAACTCATTGACTGGGAGGACCAGAAGGCTGTTGATGAGATGTTCAACAACGACAACTTCATGAAGGATAAGCAGCTCATAGATAATGTTTATCTTTATGATTTTGAATCATATATCAGTCAGTACAAGGGCAGATTCGGCGACGAAGATGTCAAGTTCATCGGCGGTCCGTCAGTAGGCGGCAACGGCGGCGTTCTCCAGCTTTCCGAGAGCCTTGCTATCCTTACAAATTCAACAGACAAGGATACCTGCTGGGAGCTCATAAAGGAATTCTTCAAGACTCCTGAAGAAGATGATGATGAGGTGGGAATGAACAGACACTATATCGGCGGATTCCCGACTATCAAGTCCAAGTTTGAAAAAATGGCAGACGATGCTACAAAGAAGCCTTACTACATCGACGAGAATGGCAAGAAGGTAGAATACAACTACAGCTACTACGATCAGTCAAAGAATAAGTCTGTTGACGTTGATCCTCTCACAGAAGACGAAAAGAAAAAGATAGTTGACTATATCATGAATACCACAACTATCGTTGATAATTTCGATCCCGAAATACAGAACATCATCATGGAAGAGGCTGAAGCTTTCTTTGAGGGCGAAAAGAAGTCTGATGAGGTGATCAGCAATCTCCAGAACCGTATTTCCATACTTCTCAGCGAGCAGGGCTGATAAAAACTGAAAATCTACATATATTAGATATAATACAACCTCCTTAATTTAGGCACTGCCGTCTGAACAGCGGCAGTGCCGCTTCCTTTTTACTGACGTTTTTGATCTGCTATAAGTAAAAACATTATAATAAAATTAGTATATGACTTCATAACTTTTTTCAATAAATTTGGTCTTTTCTATTGACAAAAAACGACTAAAGTGGTATACTTTACTTGTTATATTACCTTTAGGGAGGAATTTTATCATGGATAACAATTACAACAACGATCAGCAGAATGTAACACCTGATTACAATCAGGCACCTCAGGCTCCTATGGATCCTTACAACGGAAGCGCACCTACACCGGACGGACCTAAGGGCAAGGCTATTGCTTCAATGGTATGCGGTATCTGCGCAGTTGTTCTCGGATGCTGCCTTTCAGCTTGGCTCGGTCTTATCCTCGGCGTTATCGCTATCGCTCTCGGCGCTCTCGTTATGAAGAATAACGAAGCAGGCAGAGGAATGGCTATCGCAGGTCTCGTTTGCGGTATCGTAGGCGCAGTTCTCGGTATTGCAGGTGTTATCATCACCCTTATCTTTGGCGAAGCTATCAAGGATGTGCTCAAAGAGATCAACGGCGCACTTTTCATCATCAAGTAAGATATGTCTAAACGTCTGAGAATAGCAATCGCGGCAGGCGCACCGCTTCTGGTGCTCATCGCTTTTGTCCTCAGAGATCAAATAGTCGGGTTTGCAAGGCTCATGCCGCCATGCAGCTTCCATAAGCTCACAGGTTACTGGTGTACAGGCTGTGGAAATACCAGAAGCACTATTGCTTTACTGCAAGGTCACATCTGGACAGCCATAAGGAACAACGCTACTATGCCTTTTCTGAGCCTGCTGCTTTGTCTGCTCTACATAGAGAACTTTGCGGCGATATTCGGCAGGGACATAAAGCTCCTTCCGAGAAAGCTGTGGATATGGCTGATAGTGATAGGTCTGTTCGTTGTCTATTATATAGTCAGGAACTTCATACCTGCACTTGCTCCGATATCTTAAAGATGAACAGATAAGCTCTCGTTTCGGCGGGAGCTTGTTTTTTGTTGACAAAACTGCCGAAAAATGCTATAATTTACATATTATAGTTGCCTTTAGGAGGGTATCAATATGGATAACAATTACAACAACGATCAGAACAGCGGCTACGGCGACGATCCTGCACAGGATCAGGGTAACGGCGGCTATACAGCTCAGAACGATACTCAGGACAATACTTACGGACAGAATTACAGCGGCGGATATGACGCTCAGAATAATTACAATCAGCCAAATAACGGCTACGGCGCACAGAATAACCCCTATGGACAGCCAACAGGCTCAAATTACGGTCCTCAGAACACCCCCTACGGACAGCAGGGCGCTCCATACGGTCCGCAGAACAATCCCTACGGACAGCCGAATAATCCGCAGTACGGACCTCAGAATTTCTACCAGAACGGAAATCCCTACGGCGCTCCGTATTTGCAGGATCCCTATCAGCAGCAGCCTCCTCTGGAGGGCAGCGTTGGACTCTCGGTAGCTTCAATGGTACTGGGTATCTGCGCGATACTCTGCTCATGCTGTTTCTATCCTGTTGCATTCCTGCTTGCACTTGTAGGACTTATCCTGGGTGCAGTAGCTATAAAGAAAGGTCCCGCAGGAAAGGGCATGGCTATAACAGGTCTTATACTCTCTATAATCTCTGTTGCCATAGCCGCATTGATACTTATATTTGCAGCTTCACTGGGCATAAGCTCGGGGATCAGCGACATATTCTGATAATGATGAACTCCCGACAACGGGAGTTTATTTTTTTCACTGACATTCTCAATTCAGAAAAAGCTTCTGTCTCCGTTGTTTTTTAAGAAAAAAAGATGACAAATCAATAATAATGTGATATAATATTAGCGTATTATATTTTTCGGAGTGTGGAAAATGAATAAATATAAAAAGCTTGCGCTTAATACGGGCATTTTTGCTATCGGCAGCTTCGGGGCAAAGATACTGAATCTTCTGCTGACAAGACTCTATGCCCTTAATCTCAGCGACACGGAATCGGGTATCAAGGGACTTCTTGAGCTTTCACTGCTGTTTTTGCAGCCTATCTTCACCTTTGCATTGCAGGAGTACCTTATCCGCTTTGGTCTTGACAAGGAATACGACAAGAGAGAAGTGTTCTCTACCTCGGCTGTCATCACGTCGGTAGGCATGATACTAATGACGCTGATAGTGCCGTTTTTGAGCAAAATGCATTCACTCAGCTACATGAAGGGCTTTACGGTAATGCTCATAATCTACGTAATAATGTCGTCCCTGAGAATGCTTTGTCAGAATTTCGTCCGTTCAAGAGACCTTGTAAAGCTGTTCTCCATAGACGGCATACTTGCCACACTTACACTGCTGATATTCAACCTTATCTTCATATCCCACAATCACTGGGGCGTAAAGGGCTTCCTGCTGGCAGCTATCCTTTCCGACGCCTGCTCGACGGTATTCCTCTTTATTGCAGCAAGACTTCATAAATATACAGGTCTGCGCTACTTCAATAAGGAGCTTGGAAAGGAAATGCTGGGCTTTGCCGCTCCGCTGATACCTACTATCGTTATGTGGACTGTCACCAGCCTTTCCGACAGACTTTTCATCAACAATATGAAGAGCGACAGGGTAGTGCTGGGAACAGGTACAGCAGGTATCTATGACTACGCCAACAAGATACCAAGCCTTATATCAATGGTATCCACTATTTTCTATCAGGCTTGGAGTATGTCTGCAATAACGGAAAACAATTCCGAGGACAGGAACAAGTTCTACGAAAAGGTCTATTCTGCATATGAAGCTATTCTTTTCATGGCTTCGGCAGGACTTCTCCTTATTATCAAGCCGATAACGTCATTTATTGTACCGTCGGATAAGTTCGCGGTCTATGCAGACGTTTATATGTACACGCCTATACTTGTTATCGCCGTAATATTCATGTCTTTGAACCAGTTCCTCGGCGGTATCTATTCAGCCACAAAGCACCCCAAGAACTCCTCATGGACGGCTCTTGCCGCTTGTACGGTAAACCTTGTGATGAACTACTTCCTCATACCCGAATGGGGCATACAGGGTGCGGCATTCGCCACATTCCTCAGCTATATCATCTGCTACGGTGCAAGAATGATAGACGCAAGGTACTATGTGCCGTTCAGATTTGATATGATAAAGACTGTAGTCAATACGGTAGCTCTGCTGCTTATGAGCGTTCTTGTAATAGGCTCGCCGAAGCTCTATATGCTCTGGGTATTCCTGCTGTTCGCACTGGTAATGTTCATCAATTATAAGGCTATAATCGACACAGCAAGGAAGCTCATCAAGAGATAAGTATTTGATCATTGCAGGGGACGGCGTCCCACACATTCAATGTATATAATGCGGGCGGCGGAACGCCGCCCCTACATTTTAAAAAAGGAGGGCTAAATATGCCGACACCACACAACAACGCAAAGAAGGGCGATATCGCCAAGACAGTTCTCATGCCTGGAGATCCCCTGAGAGCAAAATTCATTGCTGAGAATTACCTCGATAACCCCGTCTGCTACAACGAAGTCAGAGGAATGTACGGTTTTACGGGCACTTATAAGGGCGTTCCCGTATCAGTGCAGGGCAGCGGCATGGGTATGCCTTCTATCGGTATATACTCATGGGAGCTTTTCAACGAATACGGCGTTGAAAACATCATCAGAGTAGGCACGGCAGGCAGTATCGCCGATAATGTACAGCTCCGCGACGTAATTATAGGCATGAGCGCAAGTACAGATTCCGCATATGCCAACCAGTACAGACTTCCGGGAACATACGCGCCTACAGCTTCATGGAAGCTTCTCTCGGCGGCTGTAAAGGCGGCAGAGGCAAAGGGCAGCAGATTCCACGTAGGCAATATCTTTTCCAGTGATGTGTTCTACGATGACGCCGACAGCCTTGCTGAATGGAAGAAAATGGGAGTTCTCGCTGTGGAAATGGAGGCGGCGGCTCTTTATATGAACGCTGCAAGGGCAGGGAAGAATGCACTGTGCATACTTACAGTGTCGGACTGTCCGTTCAGAGGAGAGAAAACCACCGCAGAGGAACGACAGCTTACCTTCCGTGACATGATGGAGATAGCTTTGGAGGCTGCATATTCAGTAAAATAAGAAAAAAATGAAATATTGAAGAAAATTAAGATAACTTTAAGATTATTTTAAGGTTGGGACGGTATATTATAAGTGGATTAAGTAATCCCCCAATTCCCCTTCTATATTTATTCATTTCATTTGTTTAGGCTATGCATTCTTTGCATAGCTTTTTTACTGCGCGGAGGGCTGCTTCGTATGATAGAAGGGGGCGGATATTATCTGCCCGAATGAAAACACTTGCATTTCTTATAATTTTGTGTTATAATCATTATAAATTATGTATTTTTATTTGGATCATCTTATTTTTAAGGGGGAACAGCATGAATAACAATAATTACGACGAAAACAACGAATCCGTACAGAATAACGGCACATATCCTCAGAACGATCCTTATCAGCAGACAAATAACGGATATCCTCAGCCAAATGGTTATCCCCAGCAGGGTTATCCGCAGAACGGCGGCTATCCCCAGAATAATTACTACGGAAATCAGAATCCCTATAACGGCTATCCGCAGCAGGGCGGCTACCCAAACTATCCTCAGGGCAATTATCCGCCGCCGCCAATGTTCAATCCCTATTATCCGCAGGAGCCTAAGAAAGAGGGCACGGCAGGCTTCGGCATAACGTCGCTGGTGTTGGGAATACTGTCTATTGTAGGCGGTTTCTGCTTCTATGTCTGCGGAATCCCCTTTGCAGCGCTCGGTATCATATTCGGTATCGTCGGACTCATAGTCAAGGGCGGCAGGGGCTTTGCCGTTGCAGGACTTATCCTGAGCGTGTTCACTATTGTGGGCGGATACATCATCTGGGACCTCATTACAGGCGGTCTGTGGGAATATCTCGGAGACCTTTAATAAGCGGCATAAATTGGTTTATATAAATCATGCAGCAGGGCAGCTCGGTCAGGGGCTGTCCTGTTGTATTTTTTCGTATACTGAAATAAAAAGGCGCAGCAGCTCCGCGTGGGAACTGCTGCGCCTTTTCATGGGGAAAGGGAAGAGGATTAATCCTCGGTGGTTTTTCTTGATTTTTTGAACTTGGACTTCTGTCCGAGGTTGAGCGAGATAGTGAGTATCTTGTCTGACTTGAAAAGTTTCAGTGCGAAGAACATCACTACTGCAAAAACTATTATCTGATAGCCAAGACCTAACCAGAATTCGGTGGTATTTCCGAACATAAGGTTTGACATGGCGGTGAATGTGTGAGTAAAGGGGATAGCGTAGATGACGTATTTAGCGGCTGTAGGAAGCGAGTTCACATCTGTGAACATTGTTATCATCCACGGTATCATTACCATCATAACTATGGGGAGTATCATGGTCTGTGCTGACTTTGAGTCGTTTACCAGAGCTCCGAGGATAATTGATAATGCAAGGCATATCATTATGGTGATAAAGAGCTGAACGCCTATGAGCACATAATCGAAGGCTCCCAGCTGGAGTCCCAGCTGCTTTAATGCTTCTCCCGAGGACATGATGCCCGAAAGAGCACCCTTTGCTGATTCAGCAGCGTCCTGCGGTATAGCCGATGTTATATCCGAAGTCATCGAACCCATCATACCCGCTGTGTATGAGGTGAAGCCGACCATCATAACGCCTGCGTTGAGCAGAGCCACGATAGCAGCTGCCAGCATTTTGGCTGTTATTACAGAGCCCCTTGAAACAGGAGTGGATAACAGAGTTTCCAGTGTCTTGTCTATCTTCTCGTTGGATATTGAGGAGATAAGGGACTGTGAAGTCATCATTATGAGCAGAACGATTATGATAGGAAGCACCATATTCTGCATCATGAGTTTTGTTACTATAGAGCCCATGGATACCTGTGCTGATTTATCAGCAACTACCGTATGCTCTGTAACTGTCAGCGGATCCTCGATAGTGAGGAGCTGTTCCTTGCTTACGCCCTTCTGGTCTGCTAACTTCTGTGAAACGAAAAGCGTTACCGAAGAAAGCGTATTCTCGGGACCTGACGTCATATTGCTGAATGCTGCCGCGCCCTGTACCTTGCTTACGGAGTATACCTCGGGCTTTTCGCCCTTTTCAACAGCTTCTCCGAAGCCCTTTGGAATGACCACGAAGCCCTTGAGCTTCTTATGGTTTTTAAAGGCAGAGGCGTAATTGTCACCCTCAACGGTCACGAGGTTTATCTCGCTGCCGTTTTCCTTGAAGGAATCTATCATTTCCTTGACGATATCGGAATCGTCCATATTGCAGATACTGAGCTTGTTGCTCTTGGCTTCCTCGACTATCTCACTTGTAGCGGACTCCATAACGTTTCCCATTATGAAGAAAATAGCTATTGTGAAGATAAGCGAGAATATCATCTGCTTGTTTATGAGCTCCGAGAGCTCCTTTTTGAGCAGGTTAATGAACTTCATTCTCTTTCACCACCCTTTCAAAAACGTTCTCGAGATTAGGCGCTTCGTAGCGAGCCTTGAGCTCCTCTGGGCGGCCTGTCACCATTAAGTGACCTTTTGAGATGATGCCGACTCTGTCGGAAACAAACTCTATCTCGAGCATATTATGTGATGAGAGAAGGAAGGACATACCCTCTTCTGCTGCAAGTCTTTTTATCATTTTGCGTATCTCGATAGCGTTGAGAACGTCGAGACCGCTTGTAGGCTCGTCAAGGATAGCGAGCTTTGGTTTTGTCATAACAGCTCTCGCGAGGAGAAGCTTGCGTATCATACCGCGGCTGTAGCTGCCGATCTTGTCGTTCAGTCTGTCGCCGAGACCGCATATTTCCTTGGCGCGGTCAACGTATGAATTGAGTTTATCTAAATCTGATGTAAAAAGTCCTGCCATAAAACGCAGGTACTTGATACCTGTCATCTGCTTGTAAGCGCCTGCCTCATCGGGAAGATATGTGATACATTCCCTTACCTTTTCAGGAGCCTTTATAATGCTGTGACCTGCGACAAGAGCGTCGCCTGCGGTCGGTGTAAGCAGAGTTGAGATCATTCTGATAGTAGTAGTCTTTCCGGCGCCGTTGGGACCGATAAGAGCAAATATCTCGCCCTCGGCAATTTCAAAGGAGACTTTGTCTGCTGCAAGCACTTTTGAGTACTGCTTGGAGAGTTCCTTTACTTCGAGTACGTTTGCCAAAAATATCTCTCCCTGTAAACAAAATATAGTAGTATATCTTATGCTTTTCTCTACTAATATCATATCATATAACCGGGCATATGTCAATACAAATTGTAGAAACGGGAGCAAATTTTACACTCTATTAATAATTTAGAAATTGGCACGTCCAATTTTAAAAATCAGGGGCAAAAAACTGGAGCAACTTACAGTTTATTTTTCTTCCCATTGTACAGTATTATCATAAAAACGGGTGATTAAGCTAAATTATGAGTGGTAAAAAATATTATTTATATTTCAAAAACAGCCATTTTCTTGACATTGTACTATAAATTTGTTATACTGATTTTTGAAGAATATGTACAGTCCGCTAAGTCAGCGGCAGGACTGTCGGTGCGCATAAACTGCGCTTTTTTATTTGTATAAAAGGTGGTGAGGTCGGAGATGAACAGGTTGCTGCGTAGATTTGCCGCAGGAGCTTTTGCACTTGCTGTGGGAGCACAGGCGGCATTGGGCTCAGCTTCGGCTCTTGCTGCCGAAAATACAGTGTACGCAGAGACTGCGGCTGCTATGGCGAGGGACTATTATAATATAGAAGCTCCCGACGAGGAAGTGCTGTCCTACAGCGAGTATTATGATATGTATTCCGACAAGCGAAGCTCCAAGAGTGAGATATTCATCAGCGCCGCGGACTTCAAAACTGCCGAAAACGGCGATATCACCACAGGCAGCTTCACCGACGACAGCGGAGAGAGCCGCAGTGATGTGCTTCTCTGGAACAGCGCAGAGGGTGAGGTGACCTACGAATTTGAGGTCAGAGAGGCAGGAAAATACTGCATAGAGACAAGCTACTGCCCCATGATATCCACAAGCTCGGATATAGAGCTGAAAATGGAGATAGACGGCATACAGCCATATGATACGGCTTCAAGGCTGAAGCTGAGCCGCGTATGGGTTAACGAGCGCGATATCTACACGGATATACGCGGAAATCAGGTGCGTCCCTCACAGGTACAGCGGACCATGTGGCAGGACTGCTTTTTCGGGGACGTGGACGGGCTTTTCAGCGAGCCCCTGTTCGTTTATCTTGAAGAGGGCAGACATGAGCTGAGCTTTACCTCCGAGAGAGCGCAGCTCGCCATTGAGAGCTTTACATTGAAAGCTCCCGAAAAGCTGCCCGCATACAGCGAATATGCGGCTTCTGCGGGAGCTGACATGACAGTTGAGGGGACTCCCTCGGCAAGCTTTAAAATAGAGGGCGAGAGCGCAGCTTACAAGTCCGACGCCACCCTTTACCCTACATACGACAACAGCAGCTACCTTGTATCACCCTCCGATCCGCGTAAAATGGTTTACAACACCCTTGGCAGCGGCAGCTGGAAAAAGGCGCTCCAGACCGTAACATGGGAGATACCCGAGGACAAAGTCGGGGCAGGGGGCTGGTACAAAATAGGAATAAAAGCCCGTCAGGATCAGATACGCGGCTTTGACTCCAACAGGCGCATATATATCGACGGTAAAGTCCCGTGTGCAGAGCTGGATCGTGTGAAGTTCAGCTACGATACGGACTGGTCAGTGGTCAGTCCCAAAAGCGGCGGTGAAGACCTGTATATATGGCTTGAGGGCGGAAAAGCCCATACCATATCAATGGAGGCTGTTACGGGAGATATCGGAGAGTACCTCCGAAGCCTTGAAAACGTGGTAAAACAGCTGAATATCTATTATCGCAAGGTGCTGATGATAACAGGTCCCAATCCCGATAAATACACCGATTATTACGTACACGAGAAGATACCCGAGCTTGTCGACGTGTTCGATATCCTGTCCATAGACCTGAGAAACGTTCAGCAGGGAATAGAAGCTCTCGGCGGCTCAAAGGGCTCTGAGGCGGCTGCCCTTGAAAATATGGCGGTAATTCTTGAAAAATGCGTGAAAAAGCCTCTGAGGATACCCGATTATCTCTCTCAGATAAAGGATGGCAGTGCCGCTTTGTCGGCGTGGCTGAGAGATAACCGAGACCAGCCCTTGGAGGTAGACTATATTGAGTTCGCAACTGCGGACAGGAGCTTTACAAGCTGCGACGAAAAGATAGGAAAGTCTCTGAAATTCGGCTTTGACGGCTTTATCGGCTCATTCTTTGAGGACTACACCACCCTTTCCGACGTCACAGGCGAGGAGGCTATAAACGTCTGGGTATCGCTTGGACGCGATCAGGCTCAGGTGGTCAAGGAGATGACCGAGAACCAGTTCATGCAGGAAACAGGCATACCTGTTTCCGTTAACCTTGTCACGGGCGGCGTGGTCGAGGCTTCACTTGCAGGAAAAGGTCCCGATGTAGCACTGTTTCTTGGCGGCGAGTTCCCCGTGAACCTTGCCATAAGGGATATGCTTGTGGATATGTCAAAGTTCGAGGACTTTGACGAGGTAAAGGGGCGTTTTCAGCCCCATGCCACTACACAGTACACCTATAACGGCGGCTGTTACGGACTGCCCATAAGCCAGTCCTTTCCCATGATGTTCTACCGCACCGATGTTCTCACGGAGCTTGGCTATACCTCTCCCCCCGAGACATGGGACGAGCTCAGGGATATGCTTCCTGCGCTTCAGCGAAATTATATGTCCGTGGGACTTGTGCTGCCGCCAAATAATATCTCTCCTGCAACGGAGACAGGTCATACCTTTGCCATGCTCATGCTGCAAAAGGGGAAGAACTACTACAATGATACACAGACTGCGTCTGCCTTTGATTCGGTAGAAGCGGTGCAGTCCTTTGAGGAGTGGACGGATTTCTATACAAAGTACAGCTTTGAGCAGACCTATGACGCATTCAGCCGATTCAGAACAGGCGAATATCCTATAGTAATTGCAAATTATACGTTTTTCAATCAGCTAACGGCGGCTTCGCCCGAGATAAACGGCTTGTGGGACTTCTGTCCCGTGCCTGCAACTGCAAGGGCGGACGGAACTTTGTCCCATGCGGCAAATTCCAACGGCGCAGGAGCTATCATATTCAATAAGGTGAAAAACAAGGACAACGCGTGGAAGTTCGTGAAATGGTTCACGGATACGGATACTCAGGTGCAGTATGCGGCACAGATAGAGGGACTTCTCGGAACTATGGGACGTTTCGATACTGCCAATGTTGAAGCACTTGGACAGCTCTCATGGTCAAAGGACGAGCTGTCGAGACTCCGTGCACAGCAGAATGAGCTTGCGGAGATACCTGTGACGCCTGCTTCATACGCGGTTACGCGCAATATAATGAATGCGTTCAGAGAAACCATAAACGAGCAGAAAAATCCCCGTGATACCCTTATCTGGTACAACAGGGACATAAATGACGAGATCACGAGAAAACGTAAAAACCTCGGACTTGAATAAGTTGAGAGTTGAAAGTGGAGAGTTGAGAGTTAATGTGTTCTATTGTCGCCGCAGGCGACACCTCAACTGTCAACTCTAAACTCTCAACTCTAAACTAAATCATAATTTTGCATAGCAAGATTATGATTTGCGAAAGGAGTGTGAGAAAATGGCAGTCAATGCAAAGGAGTCCGCAAAGGGCAGGAAAGGCGAGCTTTGGCGCGATATCAAGCGCAATAAAGCCTGCTATGGCATGATAGCGCCCTTTATGATATTTTTCATAGTGTTCACAGTAGTGCCTGTGCTTATGTCCCTGCCTATGGGCTTCACAGATTTCGACATGGTAAGACCGCCGAAGTTCGTTGGACTTTCCAATTTCACCACACTTTTCCTTTCGGACAAGATTTTCATACGCTCCATAAGGGTGACTATCGTTTTTGCCCTGCTCACAGGACCTGTCAGCTACGTGCTGTGTTTCCTGCTGGCTTGGCTCATAAACGAGATGAACCCCAAGCTAAAAGCCATATTCACGCTTATATTCTACGCGCCCTCAATGGCGAATGTGTATACCGTCTGGCAGCTTATTTTCAGCGGCGATATGAACGGCTATGCTAACTCTTTCCTTATAAATCTGGGATTCATCACAAAGCCAATACAGTGGCTCACTGACGGACGCTACGTTCTTGGAGTCACCATAGCGGTACAGCTGTGGATATCCCTCGGAGCAGGATTCCTCGCGCTTCGTGCAGGATTCCAGAACATAGACCGCTCCATGTACGAGGCGGCGGCTATCGAGGGCATTCGCACAAAATGGCAGGAGCTTATTTACATCGTTATCCCTTCAATGGGACCTCAGCTAATGTTTGCGGCGGTAATGCAGATAGTCAGCTCCTTTACCGCAGGCACAGTTGCACAGAATCTTGTGGGCTTCCCGAGTACGGACTACAAGGCTCATACTATAATGACTCACGCCTTCGACTATGGCTGGCAGCGCTTTGAAATGGGCTATGCTTCGGCAATATGCATGATACTGTTCATTGCAATGTTCCTCTGCAACAAGCTCATAGCCAAGGTGCTGGGCAAATATATGGACTAAGGGGGCGGAGCTTTGGCAAATGTAGATACAGCGAAGCTTCGCGCTTCAAACAGACAGGCAGGCAGAAAGATAGGCGGCAGTGTGTTCATATTTATAATACTGACCGTCCTTGGACTTTTCATGGCTCTGCCCATATATCTCACGGTGGTAATGTCAATAAAGCCTGTGGAGGAGCTCTTTGTGTTCCCACCCAAGCTTTATGCCGTAAGACCTACTCTTGACAATTTCAGCGATATGTTCAGAGTGCTCCACCAGAACCGTGTTCCGTTCTCGCGCTATGTGTTCAACAGCGTGTTCGTAACGGCGGCGGTGACGGTTTTGCAGTGCTTTTTCTCGTCAATGGCGGCGTTTGTGCTGGCAAAGTGCAAATTCCCCGGCAGCAAGCTCATAAACGGGCTGATAGTAGTGGCGCTCCTTTACCAGAGCAGCGTCATATACATAATGCAGTACATCGTTATGGCGAAGCTCCACATGATAGACACTTATATGGCGCTGATATTCCCTGCAATTGCTTCGCCTATGGGGCTTTTCCTCATGCGGCAGTCCATAAGTCAGGTGCCCGACGCCATGATAGAAGCCGCAAAGGTGGACGGAGCAGGACTTTTCCGCATATGCTGGCAGATAGTAATGCCCAATCAGAAGCCTGCCCTCATGACATTGATAATATTCGCATTTCAGGGCGCATGGAATATCCAGACTGGCTCGGTAGTTCTCAAGGAGCAGTATAAGACTCTGCCTACGGTAGTTTCGCAGGCGGCTGCCTCGGGACTTGCGCGAGCAGGCGTTGCCATGGCGGCAGCGGTGTTCCTGCTGATACCGCCGATACTCATATTCATGCTGGCACAGCGGCAGGTCATCGAAACTATGGCACATTCGGGTATTAAAGAGTGATTAGTGCATAGTGATCAGTGATCAGTAGGGGCGGCGTTCCGCCGCCCGTGTCTTGTGAAATAATTATAAATGACCGTATGTATGGGCGCACATTGTGCGCCCGAAAGCTAAAGTCTAAAACGGGCGAACACTGTTCGCTCCTACAAGCTAACGGCTGCAAAGAAAGGAAGTGAAGCAAATGAAGTCAAAACTGAAAAGATGTATCACGGCTATGGCTGCATTTGCTGCACTTGCTTCTCTCGGCGTATCCTCGGCAGCCGCCGAGGGCGCTCCCTATGAAAGCTACAACTACGACCGCTGGGGAGACGCTATCCCTTCACAGGCAGGCTATCTCCCTGACCGCACTGTCTCGGGCATTGACCTCGGGGTAGGAGCTTTCGATAGTCCCGACGATATCTTCTTTGACAGCAACGGACTGCTCTATATCGCAGATACGGGCAATAACCGCATTGTTGTCACCGATAAGGACTTCGGCGGCGCAGAGCGTATTTACGACCGCTTCACCATGCCCGACGGTTCCGAGACTGTCCTCAAACAGCCTATGGGAGTCTATGTTTCGGCGGAAAAGAGGCTTATCTACATTGCGGACACGGAAAACTCCCGTATCCTTGTCTCGGATATGGAGGGCAATGTTCAGCAGGTGATGACCAAGCCCCAGACCGATGTCTACGACCAGAAGCGTACTTTTCTGCCTCAGCGCGTGGTTGCGGACAAGGCAGGCAATGTTTATACAGTTCTCGGCAATATCACCACGGGAGCCGCTATGTTCTCACCAGAGGGCGAATTTATGGGCTTTTACGGAGCAAACCGCGTTGAGCCCACCGCTAAGATAGTCAGCGACCACTTCCGCGGACTTTTCATGTCCGACGAGAAGAAAGCCAACCGAAAAAGAACAATTCCCTCGGGAATCACGAGCTTCGATATGGACGGGGATTTCATATTCACCTGCACCTCGTCCACAACTCAGAAAACTGACACCGTCAAGAAGCTCAATGCGGCAGGAAAGAACATTTTTGCCGATAAGGAGCTCTATTTCGGCGACTACAAGCCGATTTACGACGCAACACAGAACAAGATGTTCTCGCCGTCCATGGTTGATATAGATATTTCCGAGGACGGCTGTATAAACTGCCTTGATTTCACAACGGGCAGGGTTTTCCAGTACGACGAGGAGTGCAATCTGCTCTTTATTACGGGAGCTGTTGCCAAGCAGACAGGCGGCTTCGACCATGCGGCGGCTGTGGAGTCCTGCGGCGATAAGCTGTACGTCCTCGACTCCTCAAAGGACACAATAACTGTATTCAGGGAGACCTCATTCGGAAGTATCGTCCATGAGGCGGCTTCACTATATAATGACGGCTATTATGAAGAAGCACTCGGACCGTGGCAGGAAGTACTCAAGCGCGACGGAAACTACCGCAGGGCATATGTGGGCGTAGCTTCGGCGCTTCTGCGAAAGGGCGACTACAAGGGCGCTATGAAGTACGCTAAGCTTGCGGACGCAGGTGACATATACAACAAGGCTTTCGAGGGCAGGCGCAGGGAGTTCCTTAAAGAGAACTTCACAGCTATAGCGGTTTTGCTTGTTATCGGCATAGGCGGACTGATAGCTGTCGGAAAATACAGAAAAAAACGCGGAACTGCGGTAAAGACTGAGAAAAAGGAGGCGGAGCAGCTATGATGGAGCTTACTCAGAAGCAGTGGGTAAGACACGCGGTGACTCACCCTGTTGAGGGCTTCGAGGATATGCGCTGGAAAAAGGCAGGCTCGCTGAAAATAGCCCTGCTCGTCATCGTTCTCCTGTTTTTCGGCGAGATAGCCAGCGGACGTCTCTACGGCTTTCAGTTTTATATAAGCTACGACAAGACCTTCAATATCGTACCGTATATCGTGCGGAGCTTCGGGCTCTTCGGGGCATGGGTCATCGGCAACTGGTCGGTGTGCACTCTCCTTGACGGCGAGGGAACTCTGCGGAATATCTGCGTTTACAGCGCCTATGCGCTGATACCCTATGTGGTACAGCTTTACCTCAACGTCATACTCTCTCATTTCCTCATACGGGACGAATATGTGTTCATGCAGATAATAGAGCTCATCGGCGTGTGCTGGATGGCGATATTGCTGTTTTCAGCCATAAAGTCGGTACATCAGTACAGCTTCAAAAAGACCGTGCTGGCTGTTGTGCTCACGCTGGGGGCGATGTTCATAATGCTGTTCCTGCTGGTTCTCTTTATGTCGCTGATACAGCAGATATTCATCTTCATATCCACCGTTTATACGGAGCTTTCCTACAGGGCAAAGGTATAGGACTATGGGAAGAATATCGAAAAAGCTGCTTTTATGCCTTTTGGCAGTATCGTCACTGACGGTATCGGGCAGCGTTTATGCGGACAGCGAGGGCAGCGAAGCTGCCACACAGGCGGCGGAAGCCGCTGAGAAAAGCGCTGAGCCTGAAAAGGCGAAGCGCTACGAAGCCGTTGAAAAGGCGGAGCTTTCTGCCGAGGACGCGGAAAAATATCTCAGGAAGATAGGCTCCGCCGACGGCTTCGACGTGTACATCAGGGAAGGAAAGTTCGAGGATAAGCTCTGGGACGCCGCAGGCGGCAAGCCCAAGAGCAAAAAGGACTACACCGAGGAGCAGAAGCTCCTTGCGGACAAGATAGCCGACCTGAAAAAGCTGGGCAGGCTTGTGGCGATAGATACGAAAACAGGACAGGCTGCGGCTTCTTTCAAAAACGGAAACGGCTGCGACGAGGGCAAGCTCTGGGTAAGTGATGCAGGCAGGTTCTTCATCATCACAGATAAGGACGAGACCAAGGTGATAAGGCTTCGTCAGGTGGTGTCCACACTTGACAGCAAATACGCTTTCATATCAGCAGACGGCAAGACGCTGGAGCTTCTGCGCAAGGACATGAAGCGTCCCGACGAGATATTTGAATACGACGGCAAAGAGGACGGAAAAGCCGTCTACAAGTCCGAAAGCGGCAGCTTTGCGTGGCTCACAGCCGATAAGAAGCACTTTCTCGGCGCTTTCCGCCGCGGAGCTGAAAACGACAGCTTCCGTATGCTCATTGACGACAGGACAGCCATTTTCGGCATTGAAAACAAGGAAACAGGCTATATCTGGTGGTCGTCACCGCTGGAGGCTTCACAGGACAGGCTTGCTACGGGACTTCTTGCAGACGAGCTGCGCTCCTCAAATATGCTGAGATACGGCGTACCGCTGAGCCGCTCGGGCAACAATATGCTCCGCTCGGGCAGCGAGACTGACTGCACATTTACGGTCAGCGATATCCCCAACGGTATCCGCGTGATGTACAGCTACACGGGGGCAGGCTTCAAAGTTCCCGTGGAGTATACCTTAGAGGACGACCACCTCCGCGCAATGGTAAAGGTCTCTGAGATACAGGAGACCAATTCAGCCAATATCGCCACGGAAATGACGGTACTTGGCAGCTTCGGTGCGGCTTCCGACAATGAGGAGGGCTATTTCGTCATACCCGACGGCAGCGGAGCTCTTGTGCGCTTCAACAATCAGCGCACCTTGCAGAACAACATCTATCAGCAGCGTGTTTACGGCGCTGACGTTACGGCTGTGCCCCAGAACAGGGGAGCAGTCTCCGAGCAAATATATATGCCCGTTTACGGCATAGTCAAGGAGGACAACGCTCTCCTTGCAGTGGCGGCAAAGGGCGACTCCAACGCCTATCTTACGGCGAATGTGTCAAAGCAGTCCAACAGCAGCTACAATATCTGCAATTTCACGTTCATTCTCCGCGGCACCGACAGCTTCTATATGTCGGGCAACAACCGCGATAAATATACTGTTTTCGAGCGCGGAGCTATTAAGTCCGACGATATCGAGATGCTGTACTATCCTATCTCCAAAAAGGGCGCGGACTACGTTGACATAGCCGAGCGCTACAGGAAGTATCTCCTTGACGAGCAGGGCGTTAAAATTCGCAGCAAAGCTGACAGTGCGCCCCTGTATCTTGACCTGTACGGCGGCGTTATGAAGAAAAAGCCCGTCCTTGGCATACCTGTTTCTCTGAAGACCTCCGTTACCGACTACGGACAGGCGGCTGAGATAATCGGCGGTCTCAGGGACGGCGGCGTTGGGGATATGGTGGTATCCTACAATAACTGGACCAACGACGGCATGAAGAACAAGGTGGATACCGACGGCAAGCCTTCGGGCAAGCTGGGCGGAAAGGGCGATTTCAGGGCTCTTGCCGACCTCATAAGCGACAGCGGCTACAGTTTCTATCCCGTGTCCGACAACAGGGATTTCCGCTCGGGCAACGGCTATTACTCATTCTCGGATACTTCTGTGAGGGTTTCGGGCTCATATTCCCGTATCGTCAGCTATGACAAGGCTTACGGAGTACCCGACGGATTCCGAAAGAACCTGTCCCTGCTGTCTCCAAGCTATTATCCCGAGATATTCAGCGATATCGCAGAAAACTACTCCAAGGCAGGTCTCAGCGGCGCGGCTCCCGTAAATCTTACGGCTTCACTGTACGGCGACTACGGCAAAAAGAGCATTTCCCGTGCAAAGGCTGAGAAGCTCCTTACCGAGGGCTATGCAAAGCTTGACGAGAAGCTAAGCGGCGGCATACTTGCAGACGGCGCAAACGCCTATGCTCTGCCATATGTAAGCCATATCACGGGAGTTCCCGAGACTTCAAGCAGGTTTGACCTCTTTGACGAGGATATTCCATTCTATCAGATAGTTCTCCACGGAGTCATACCCTATTCTGCGGCGGCTGTCAACGGAAGTCCAGATCCCGAAAGGGCACTGCTCATGGCGGCGGCTACGGGCAGTAATCTCAGCTATGACATGATATACGAGGAAACGGGCGAGCTCAAGGATACCGACCTTGACGGGCTGTACTACGCAAACTATAAGGGCTGGACGGATACCGCTGCAGAGGACTACAGACTTCTTGCACCTCTGCTGGGCGCAGTTTCGGACAGCTTCATCACGGGCTATGAGCAGAAAGGCGACATCATCACCACCGAGTTTTCAAACGGCACGGTGGTAACTGCCGACCTTGGAGCTATGACCGTGAGATATAACGGCTCTGTAATAGAGCTGGGCAGAAATAAGGAGAAAGGAGAGAGCTGACATTATGAGCGATAAAACGCAGGCTTCGGCTAAGACCGCAAAAAAACGCCGCGGTCTGTCATATGAGCGGCGGAAAGCCCTGTACGGCTACGGATTTATAAGTCTGTGGCTGGTGGGAACGGTGCTGTTCTTTCTGATACCGCTGGGGAAGTCACTGTGGTACTCCTTTTCCGATGTTTCCATTGATCCGGGAGCTGTCCATACCCGATTTACAGGCGTGGACAACTACTTCAAGGTCGTCAGCGAGGATCCCTACTATACGGAATATCTGGGAGAGGTGCTTCTTGAGACTCTCTGGAAAACTCCGCTGATACTTATATTCTCGCTGTTCATTGCAGTAATACTGAATCAGAAATTCCGCGGCAGAGCTCTTGCAAGAGCAATATTCTTCCTGCCCGTCATCATCGCTACAGGTCCTGTGTACAGGATAATCAGCGGCGATATGGACTCTACGGGCAATTCGGGCGCGGCGCAGTTCTCTACCATGTTCTCTGCGAATCTGGTGGGGGAGCTTATGCAGTTCCTCGGCATTTACGGTCTAAGCGACAGCATGAGCGCGTTCATTACTGCTGTGGCGGACAATGTTTTCGGCATAGTCTGGAGCTCGGGCATACAGATACTCCTGTTCCTTGCGGCTTTGCAGAACATACCGCCATCGGCAAAGGAGGCGGCGACTATGGAGGGCGCTACGGCTTGGGAATACTTCTGGAAGATAACGTTTCCCTATGTGGGACCTTTCATACTGGCGAATCTCATATTCACGGTGATCGATTCCTTTACCAATCCGATGAACAAGGTCATGGAGCGTATCTCAGCCATGAGAAGTCAGTTCGACTTCGGAGAGGCGGCTTCAATGGCGTGGATCTACTTCGTTATCGTTCTTGCGGCTATAGGACTTATAACTATTATGACAAGCCGCTTCATCTATTATGAGAACGACTGAGGAGGCGGTAATTATGGCAGAAGAAGCAGTAAAGACTAATACCGCAGAGCCTCGGAAGCTCAGCAAAAGGGCTTTGAAGCAGGAGCGAATGAAGAATCTGTCCGCAGGGGAGCGCAGATACCTTATGAGACTGACAGTAAAGGAAAAGGTCTGGAAGGTATTTCGTTTTGTGATACTCTTCGGACTGGGCTTCGTCATCATGTATCCCCTTATATATATGATAAGCTGCGCATTCCGTGAAAAAGCGGATATGAGCGATCCCACGGTAATGTGGATACCCCGTCATTATACATTTGACGTCATCACGGAAACTCTCGACGCTATGGACTACTGGGAGACGCTGGGAACTACCCTGCTGCTGAATATAGGCTGTTCGCTGTTTCAGGTCATTTCCTGCGCAGTAACGGGCTACGGCTTTGCAAGATTCAAGTTCAGGGGCAAGAAGCTCCTTTTCGGTATCGTTATAATGATGATACTTGTACCTCATCAGGTAATATCCCTGCCGCTGTATACTCAGTTCAGATATTTCGGCATAAAGGGACTGTTCTCGCTGAATCTCATCGACACCAAGCTGACCATGTATCTCCCTGCGATGACCGCCAACGGCATTCGCGCAGGACTTATGATACTCATATTCCGCCAGTTCTTCAAGGGTATGCCCAGAGAGCTTGAGGACGCTGCCTATATCGACGGCTGCGGACCGTTCATGACCTTTGTGAGGGTAATGGTGCCCAATGCGGCTTCGGCGTTCCTGACGGTATTCCTGTTCTCGGTGGTGTGGTACTGGAACGACTATTATGTGAGCAGTACATTTTTCACCAACACCAAGACCATAGCTATCATGCTGTCAAATCTGGAAAACGAGCTTAAGGCGACGCTTTTTGACGATCCCACGGTGCAGATAAGTCCGAGGGAGCAGATAGTCTGGAAAGAGGCAGGCTGCCTGCTGAGCATAGCTCCCGTACTGCTGATGTATGTGTTCCTGCAAAAGCACTTCACAGAGGGCATAGAGCGCTCGGGACTTGTGGGCTGAAAACGGCATTTGGTAATTTATATATCTTCCATACGAAAAATATATCCGTCTTTCGGCTGAAAGGCGGATATTTTATTGACAAGCAGCTGTTTGACGCGTATAATTGAAGTATATTCATGCGGCATACTCTGCCGTAATTGTTCGGAGTTTACAATGAAAAAGATAATACGATCTACAGGAGTGTTCCTGAGAGCAATGCCTCACTTCCTTGTTTTTGAATTGCTCTTCAAGCTCCTGCTTCTGGCGATAGGTACGCCGATACTGGCTATGCTCCTTAAAATGACCATGAAGCTGGCAGGTGTTACCTATCTCAACGACGAGAACCTGCTTGCCTACTTAAAGCACCCCTCGACTATCGTCGTTATAATAATGATGCTCTTTGCCTTTGCCTTTTTCTCCTTTGTGGAGCTTTCTGCCCTTGCCGCCTGCTTTGCCTGCTACAGCAGAAAAAAGCGTATCTGGGCGGGAGGAATGTTCAGGACGGGACTGAGGTCCTTCGGAAAGGTGTTCAAGGGTTCGGGCATACCTGCATTTCTGGCGTACATGGCGGTAATGCCTCTGGCGCAGTTCTCACTGTCCTCAGGTATGTTCATGGCGCCCCTCATGCCTCTTATGCGGAGGATATTCTATTCCGTCAACAGCAAGGCTGCGGTGGCGGCTTATATACTGGTGCAGCTGCTGTTCATCATACTGATGATAAGCTCCTGCTACAGCATACATTACCTGATACTTACAAAGAATTCCTTCCGCGACTGCGTTAAGAAGAGCAAGGAGAAAATGAGCGGACAGCGTTTCAGGATGATATTCTCGCTGTTCCTGTGGAGTATCTCCGTTGTGCTGCTCATAGGACTTGTCACATTCGGTCTGAGCTTTATCATAATTTTTATCATTAAGGGCTTTTCAGCTCCTAATGCGGCGTTCAAATCGGCTCTGAAGGTGCTTCGCTATGCGTTCAGCGTGTTCACGGCGGTGTCTGCGTTTTTCTCGGCTCCTGCGGTGATGTGGTGGCTGACCGAGCGCTTTCTGGCAGACGAAAAGGAAGAGGAGCTTACCTTGCCCGACTCAAACGAGCAGAAGCTCCACAGAGGCAGAAAGGCTGCTGTGGGAGCAGTGCTCCTTGCGGCGGCTGTCGTTATGAACCTGTCCTACTTCAAGGCGCTGTACCGCGGAAATATAAATCTTAACGTTGGCATAATCACCCGTACTCATGTGACGGCGCACAGGGGCTTTTCGAGAAAGGCGCCCGAGAATACCATGCCTGCATTTCAGGCGGCTCTGGACTGCGGTGCGGACTTCATAGAGCTGGACGTTCAGCTCACAAAGGACGGGGAGCTTGTGGTAATACACGATGACAAGCTGGACAGAACTACCGACGGAAAGGGCTATGTGAAGAATTACACCTATGAGGAGCTCTCAAAGCTGTCCGCAGGAAAGTGGTTCGGCAAGGAACACGCATTCGACGATGTGCAGATACCGCTCCTTTCGGAGGTACTGGAGCTCACAGGGGACGACATAATGCTGAACATCGAGATAAAGAAATCGGGGAATCCCAAGGCTACTGCCGAAAAGACGGTGGCGCTCATAGAGGAATACGGCGTGGTCAATTCCTGCTATGTTACCTCGTTCTCGTACCCTGCGCTGAAAAAAGTAAAGCAGCTCAATCCCAAGATAAAGACGGCGTTCATCGCTAATCTGGCTACGGCTACATCATATGCGCAGCTGCCATACATTGACGCGGTGAGCATGAACTATCTGTTCGTGAATCAGAGCGTTGTGAATACCGCTCATCATCACGGAAAGAGAGTTTTTGTATGGACGGTCGACAGGCAGAGCGAAATGCAGAAAATGATGGCTTTGGGCGTGGACAATATCATCACCGACTGTCCCGATAAGGCTATGGAAGTAGTCGACTCGCAGAAGGTGGGCGATACCGTGCTCACGGTGCTGAAATCCATATTCGGAAGTTAAATACGAGCAGCTTCTGCGGATAAAAGTCCTCCGCGGGAGCTGTTTATGATATATTGTTAAAAGAAAATTATTGTTCATTAAAAATTTACAAATACAATTTCTTCAAACTGTTGATTTATCCCTATATATGTGATATAATTGATTACGTTGAGTGCGCTGAAATGCGCACTGACTGCACGAAGATATGCGTTGAAGCGGAAGGTTGCTGTCGGTATGGCAGGTAATTTCCGTGGAGTATGTCCGATTTTAAACCGGGCGAATGGGATATCGAACACAGTTTGTGGTTATGATTCGCGCAGCTTGCGTATGCGTGAGTTATGCTCTTTTTGTGCTCATATTATGCTAAGACCGCTCGGAAAACACCAGTTTTTCGAGTTTTTTTATCAGATGAAGCATGAAACACACGGAAACGTGTGATATTCCAATCTGCGTCCCCGTAATTAATTCCAAGGAGGCGAAATAAATGGCAGTCAACGAAAAGATCAGATTCAAGATCAAGGGTTACGATCACGCTACTGTTGATATTGCAGCAGCTAAGATCGTAGAGGCAGCTAAGAGAAGCGGTGCAAGAGTTTCAGGACCTATCCCGCTCCCTACAGATAAGGAAGTTGTTACTATCCTTAGAGCTGTACACAAGTACAAGGACAGCCGTGAGCAGTTCGAGATGAGAACTCACAAGAGACTCGTAGACGTTATCCGTCCTACAGACAAGACTACAGCTGCTCTTGACAAGCTTGAGATCCCCGCAGGCGTAGACGTTGTTATGGAGGTTAAGTAATTAACCAATATTACGCTTGAAACTACCGCTCGGGAAGCGGAATGACGGTGAACCGTCGGTCACGTTGATGTGTAAATCATCAACCAATAACCTAACAGGAGGAAATGAAAATGCAGAAAGGCATTATCGGTAAGAAGATCGGTATGACACAGATCTTCGACGAAGCAGGAAAAGTTGTTCCTGTAACAGTTGTTGAAGCCGGCCCATGTGTCGTTGTACAGAAGAAAACTGTAGAGAACGACGGTTATGCAGCACTTCAGCTGGGCTACGGCGACGTTAAGGTACAGAGAGTGAACAAGCCTATGAAGGGCCACTTCGACAAGGCTGACGTTGCTTGCAAGAAGGAGCTCAAGGAGTTCAGACTTGCAGACTGCGACACTCTTAACGTAGGCGACATCATCAAGGCTGATACATTTGCTGTTGGCGACGCTATCGACGTTGTCGGCACAAGCAAAGGTAAGGGATTCGCTGGTGCTATCAAGCGCCACAATCAGCACAGACTCAAGGAAACTCACGGTACCGGCCCTGTACACAGACAGGCTGGTTCAATGGGCGCTTGTTCTTCTCCTTCAAGAATCTACAAGGGCAAGGGCATGGCTGGTCACATGGGTGCTGAGCAGGTAACTGTACAGAATCTCGAGATCGTTAAAATAGACGTTGAAAACAATCTCATCGCTATCAAGGGTGCTATCCCAGGTCCTAAGGGCGGCATCGTTTATATCGTTGACAGCGTTAAGGCTTAAGGAAGGAGGAAGCGTATATGTCTACAATTTCAGTATTTGATATGACAGGTAAGCAGGTTTCCGAGACAGAGCTTAACGACGAGATCTTCGGAATCACTCCCAACGAAGGCGTTATGCACGCTGCAGTTGTTAATTACCTCGCAAACCAGAGACAGGGCACACAGTCCACACTTACAAGAACTGAAGTAAGCGGCGGCGGCAGAAAGCCTTGGAGACAGAAGGGTACAGGCCATGCAAGACAGGGCTCTATCCGTGCTCCTCAGTGGGTACACGGAGGAATCGCTCTTGGTCCTAAGCCCAGAGATTACAGCTACTCACTTAACAAGAAGGTAAAGAGACTTGCAATGAAGTCTGCTCTTTCTACAAAGGTGATCGACAACAACATGATCGTTCTTGACGCTCTCACACTTGAGGACTACAAGACAAAGACTGTTGTTGATATGCTCAAGGCTCTCGGCGTTGAGGGTAAGGCTCTCATCGTTACAGCTGAGGCAGATTCAAAGGTAATCAAGAGCGCAGCTAACATCCCAGGTGTTAAGACTGCTGCTGTAAATACACTTAATGTATACGACATTCTCAACTATGACAAGTTCATCGTTGTTAAGAATGCAGTAGGCAAGATCGAGGAGGTGTACGCATAATGAAAGCAGCTCAGGATATCATTCTGAAGCCCGTTATCACTGAAAAGTCTATGGACGATCTTCAGACAGGAAAGTACACCTTTAAGGTAGCTAAGGACGCTAACAAGTCCGAAATAAAGAAGGCTGTTGAGCAGCTCTTCGGCGTTGAGGTCGCTAAGGTAAACACAATGAACTGCCTCGGACGCACAAAGAGAGTCGGAAGATATGTCGGCAAGACATCTGACTGGAAGAAGGCTATCATCACTCTTACAGAGGATTCAAAGGCTATCGAGTTCTTCGAGGGCATGGTTTGATCCCCTTATTAAATAAGTAAGAGAGTTATGGGAGTAATGCTCCCGCAAAAAATGCATTAAAGGAGAAATTGAAATGGCTATAAAGACTTATAAGCCTACGACACCTTCGAGACGTCAGATGACTGTAACTGACTACTCGGTTCTGTCAAAGGTTGAGCCGGAGAAGAGCCTTCTCGAACCAATGAAGAAGAAGTCGGGAAGAAACAGCTACGGCAGAATCACAGTTCGCCACAGAGGCGGCGGTAACAGAAGAAAGTACCGTGTAATCGACTTCAAGAGAGACAAAGACAACATGATCGCTGTCGTTAAGACTCTTGAGTACGATCCGAACAGAAGCGCATTCATCGCACTCGTTGAGTACGAGGACGGTGAGAAGAGATATATCCTCGCACCAAACGGCTTAAAGGTCGGCGATAAGATCGAGTCAGGCTCTGAAGCTGATATCAAGCCAGGCAACGCACTCAAGCTCGCTGATATCCCTGTTGGTACATTTATCCACGCTATCGAGCTTTATCCTGGAAAGGGCGCTCAGCTCGTAAGAAGCGCAGGCAACCAGGCTCAGCTCATGGGCAAGGAAGACACATACGCTCTCGTAAGACTTCCTTCCGGCGAGATGAGAAAGGTTCCGATCAATTGTAAGGCTGCTATCGGTCAGGTTTCAAACATCGACCACGAGAACGTTAACTACGGTAAGGCCGGTCGTGTAAGAAACATGGGCTGGAGACCTACTGTACGTGGTTCTGTCATGAACCCATGCGATCACCCACACGGTGGTGGTGAAGGTAAGTCACCTGTAGGACGTCCAGGACCTGTTACTCCTTGGGGCAAGCCTGCACTCGGATACAAGACACGTAAGAAGCATCACAGAACTGACAAGTTCATCGTAAAGCGCCGCAACGGCAAGTAATCTGAAAGGAGGAACTGATTAAATGAGCAGAAGCATCAAAAAGGGACCTTATGTCCAGGAAGTTCTCCTGAAGAGGGTCGTTGCAATGAATGAAGCAGGCGAGAAGAAGGTTCTCAAGACATGGAGCCGTTCATCTACAATCTTCCCTGACTTCGTTGGTCACACATTCGCTGTACATGACGGTCGTAAGCACGTTCCTGTATATGTAACAGAGGATATGGTAGGTCACAAGCTCGGCGAGTTTGCTCCTACAAGAACTTACAAGGGCCACGCAGGCTCAAAGACATCTAACAACGGTAAGAAATAAGCGGAAGGAGGAGCTCAGAGATGGAAGCAAGAGCTTATTTAAGAAATGCTCGTATATCACCCAGAAAGGTGCAGATCGTACTGGATCTTATCAGAAACAAGCCTGTTGATCTCGCTTTAGCTACTTTAGATCTTACTCCTAAGGCTGCAAGTCCTATCGTTGCAAAGCTTGTTAAGTCCGCTCAGGCAAACGCTGAAAACAACTTCAGCATGGACAAGGATAATCTCGTGGTTTCAGAGTGCTTCGTTACTCCAGGACCTATCATGAAGAGAATCATGCCGAGAGCACAGGGCAGAGCATATAGAATTTTAAAGAGAACTTCACACATCACAGTAGTTCTTAAGGAAAAAGAATAATCCCAAGGAGGTTTGAATAATGGGCCAGAAAGTTAATCCACACGGTCTTCGTGTCGGCGTTATAAAGGATTGGGATTCTCGTTGGTATGCAAACAAGTCTGATTTCGGCAATGCCCTCGTAGAGGATTACAACGTTCGTAACTACATCAAGAAGAGCCTGTATGCAGCAGGTGTTCCAAGAATCGAGATCGAGCGTTTTGCTGATAAGGTCAGAATCCACATCCACTGCGCTAAGCCAGGTATCGTAATCGGCAGAGGCGGCGCAGAGATCGAGAAGCTCAGAGCACAGCTCGAGAAGATGATGAACAAGCGGGTTTTCATCAACATCATTGAAGTTAAGCAGCCTGATATGGACAGCCAGCTCGTTGCTGAAAAGATCGCTCTCGACCTCGAGAACAGAGTATCTTTCAGAAGAGCTATGAAGCAGTCAATCGGCAGAACAATGCGTCTTGGCGCAAAGGGTATCAAGGTCAAGGTTTCAGGCAGACTTGCCGGTGCCGAGATCGCAAGAAGCGAGAGCTACCACGAGGGTACAATCCCGCTCCAGACTATCCGTGCTGATATCGACTACGGTTTCGCTGAGGCTGATACAACATACGGAAAGCTTGGCGTAAAGGTTTGGATCTATAAGGGCGAGGTTCTTAAGGGCGACGCTGCTAAGGCTGCTGCTCAGAGAGAGAAGCTCGAGAGAAAGAACGATACAAGAAATAATGACAGACGCCGCCGTGACGACAAGCGTGACGGAAACAGAAGAGGCGGAAACAGAAATTTCAATCGTGACGCTAAAAGAGAAGGAGGTAACCAGTAATGCTGCTTCCAAAGAGAGTTAAATACCGCAGAGTCCACAGAGGACGCATGAAGGGTAAGGCATCAAGAGGCAACTTTGTTGCATACGGTGATTACGGTATTCAGGCACTTGAGCCTGCTTGGATCACATCCAACCAGATCGAGTCTGCCCGTATCGCTATGACACGTTATATCAAGAGAGGCGGTCAGGTTTGGATCAAGATATTCCCTGACAAGCCAGTAACCAAGAAACCAGCAGAAGTACGAATGGGTTCCGGTAAGGGTGCTCCTGAGTACTGGGTAGCAGTAGTTAAGCCGGGCCGTGTTCTTTTCGAGATCAAGGGCGTTGCTGAGGAAACTGCAAGAGAAGCTATGCGTCTCGCTATGCACAAGCTTCCTATCAAGTGTAAGTTCGTAAGTAAAGCAGAGCAGGAGGTTGAGCAGTAATGAAGGCATCAGAAATCAGAGAAATGTCAGTTGACGAGCTCAACGAGAAGCTCGCCAGCCTCAAGGAAGAGCTCTTTGCTCTCCGTTTCCAGCTGGCAATCAATCAGCTTGATAATACAGCTCGTCTTAAGGCTGTAAAGAAGGATATTGCACGCATCAAGACATCTCTGCGTGAGGCAGAGCTTGCTGCACAGCAGTAAGAAAGGGAGGATTTAGCTAATGTCTACTGAGAGAAACCTTAGAAAAACAAGAGTAGGTAAGGTTGTAAGCGATAAGATGGATAAAACCGTCGTAGTTGCTATCGTTGATAACGTTAAACACCCGCTTTATAAGAAGATCATCAAGCGTACCGTTAAGCTTAAGGCTCACGATGAAAACAATGAGTGCAGGATCGGTGACCGCGTTGAGGTTATGGAAACACGTCCGCTTTCCAAGGATAAGAGATGGCGTGTAACAAATATCATTGAAAAGGCTAAGTAATTTTGATAGAAGCTTAAAGCTTGAAAGGAGGAACTCGCTGTGATACAGATGCAGACTTATCTTAAAGTCGCTGATAACACAGGCGCTAAGGAGCTTATGTGTATCAGAGTTCTGGGAGGTACACGCAGAAGATATGCAAATATCGGCGATGTAGTAGTTGCTTCAGTTAAGAAAGCAACACCCGGAGGCGTTGTAAAGAAGGGCGATGTTGTAAAGGCAGTTATCGTTCGTTCAGCAAAGGGTCTCAGAAGAGAGGACGGTACTTACATCCGTTTCGATGAGAACGCTGCTGTAATTATTAAGGAAGACAAGAACCCAAAGGGTACCCGTATTTTCGGACCTGTTGCTAAGGAGCTCCGTGAAAAGGAGTACACAAAGATCCTCAGCCTTGCCCCTGAAGTTCTTTAATGGAGGTGTCATTCGATTATGAATAATTTACACGTTAAAACCGGTGACACTGTAATCCTTCTCACCGGCAAGTACGAGGATAAGTTCGACAGCAAGGGCGACAGAAAGACAGGTAAGGTCGTAGAAGTAAGCCCTAAGGAGAACAAGGTCATCGTTGAGGGAATCAACATGATCACAAAGCACGTAAAGCCTACAAGAATGGGCGAAAAGGGTGGCATCATCAAGACTGAGGCTCCCGTTTACGCTTGCAAGGTACAGCTCGTTTGCCCTAAGTGCGGCAAGCCCACAAGAGTTGGCCACGTAGAAGAGGACGGCAAGAAGCTCCGCGTTTGCAAGAAGTGCGGAAAGTCTTTTGAATAATAGTAAAGGAGAAACGACATGGCAAGTTTAAAGGATTTTTATGTTAGCGACGTTGCTCCTGCACTTATGAAGAAGTTCGGCTATAAGAGTGTTATGCAGATCCCGAAGCTCGACAAGGTAATCATCAATGTCGGCGCAGGTGAAGCAAAGGACAACGCAAAGGTCATCGACGCAATCATGACCGACCTCGCAGCAATCACAGGTCAGAAGCCTGTAATCTGCCGCGCAAAGAAGTCAATTGCTAACTTCAAGCTTCGTGAGGGTATGCCGATCGGCGTTAAAGTAACTCTCAGAGGCGAGAGAATGTATGAGTTCGTAAACAAGCTCTTCAACGTTGCGTTCCCACGTGTACGTGACTTCAGAGGAATCAGCGCAAACTCATTCGACGGCAAGGGCAACTATTCCACAGGTATCAAGGAACAGCTTATTTTCCCTGAGATCGAGTACGATAAGATCGACAAGGTAAGAGGTATGGATATAAACTTCATCACAACAGCACAGACTGATGAAGAGGCAAGAGAGCTCCTTTCACTTATGGGCGCTCCGTTCATCAAGTAATCAGGGAGGAATAGAAATGGCTAAGAAGGCAATGATCAATAAGCAGCAGAGAACTCCCAAGTATTCCACAAGAGCTTACAACAGATGTAAGATCTGTGGCAGACCGCACGCATATCTCAGAAAGTTCGGCATCTGCCGTATCTGTTTCAGAGAGCTTGCACACGACGGTCAGATTCCTGGTGTTAAAAAGGCAAGCTGGTAAAATACAAGAAGGAGGTCATTCGGCATGCAGATAACTGATACAATCGCTGATCTTTTAACAAGAATTCGCAATGCGAATACTGCAAAGCACGCCACTGTTGACGTTCCCGCTTCAAGAGTAAAGAAGGACATCACACAGATCCTCGTAGATGAGGGCTATGTAAAGGGCTTCCAGCTCATCGAAGACGGAAAGCAGGGTGTTATCAGGATCACGCTTAAATACGGCGACAACAAGTCTCCCGTTATAACAGGCCTTAGAAGAGTTTCTAAGCCGGGTCTGCGTATCTATTCAAGCTGCGCAGATATGCCAAAGGTAAGAAAAGGCCTTGGTATCGCAATCGTTTCAACATCAAAGGGAATCGTAACTGACAAGAAGGCAAGAGAGCTCAATGTCGGCGGCGAAGTCCTCGCATACATCTGGTAAGGAGGAAACTGATCATGTCAAGAATCGGTAAAATGCCCATCAGCGTTCCTGCAGGTGTAGAGATAAAGAACGAAAACAATCTTATCACTGTAAAGGGACCTAAGGGTCAGCTTTCAAGACAGTTCAGCCATGAGCTCGGCATTGAGGTCGAGAACGGCACTGTAACAGTAACAAGACCAAACGATGACAAGCGTCTTCGTTCACTCCACGGTCTTACAAGAACACTTATCAACAACATGGTTGAGGGTGTAACAAACGGATATTCAAAGACTCTCGAGATCGAGGGTGTCGGCTACCGTGCAGCAAAGAGCGGCAACAAGGTAACACTTAACCTTGGCTTCTCACATCCTGTTGTATTTGAGGATACAGACGCAATCAAGCTTGAAGTTCCTCAGCCAAACAAGATCATCGTAAGCGGTATCGACAAGCAGGCTGTAGGTCAGTTTGCAGCTGAAATACGCGAAAAGCGTCCACCTGAGCCATACAAGGGCAAGGGTATCAGATACGAAGGCGAGCATATCATCCGCAAGGAAGGTAAAGCTGGTAAGGGTAAGAAGTAATTAGAAGGAGCAAATTGCTATGATAAAGAAATTTGACAGCAATAAGGCAAGATTAAAGAGACACCGCAGAGTTCGTGCAAAGATCTCAGGAACTCCCGAGCGTCCCCGTCTCAATGTGTTCCGTTCAACAAAGCACATCTATGCTCAGCTCATCGATGATGTAAACGGCGTTACTCTTGCTTCTGCATCAAGCATGGATAAGGGCTTTGAGGGCAACGGCGGCAACGTTGAGGGTGCTCGCAAGGTCGGCGAGATGATCGCTAAGAACGCAGCTGATAAGGGTATCAGCGAAGTAGTTTTCGACAGAGGCGGCTACCTCTACCACGGCAGAGTCAAGGAACTCGCAGAGGGCGCACGTGAAAACGGATTAAAGTTCTAAGAGGGAGGTAAAACAATGGCTAATATTGAAACACAGGCTCCTGAGTTCGTTGAGAAGGTCGTAGCTATCAACCGTGTATCAAAGACTGTTAAGGGCGGACGTATCATGAAGTTCTCCGCACTGGTAGTTGTTGGTGACGGAAACGGTACTGTCGGCTTCGGACTCGGAAAGTCAGGAGAAGTTCCCGACGCTATCCGTAAGGGCATCGAGGACGCAAAGAAGAACCTTGTAAAGGTTGCTCTCAAGGGAACAACAATCCCTCACGAAATCGTAGGCGCTTTCGGCGCAGGCAGAGTTCTTATGAAGCCCGCTGCTCCCGGTACCGGTGTTATCGCAGGCGGTCCTGTCCGTGCCGTAATCGAAGTTGCAGGTATCAAGGATATCAGAACAAAGTCACTTCGTTCAAATAATCCATGCAACGTAGTAAGAGCTACAATCGACGGTCTCGTAAACTGCACATCTGCTAAGGACGTAGCAGCTAAGAGAGGCAAGTCTGTTAAGGAAATTTTAGGTTAAGGAGGCAGTAAGAAATGGCAAAGAATATCAAGCTTGTAAAGAGCCTCATCGGCAGAAAGCAGGACCAGATCGCTACTGCTCAGTCACTTGGCCTCAGAAAAGTCGGCGATGTAACAACACAGCCTGACAACGAGCAGACAAACGGAAAAATCAAGAAGATCTCACACCTCGTTGAGGTTACAGAAGCGTAAACAAGGAGGTGCAACGATATGAAAATTCATGAATTAACACCTGCACTCGATTCCAACAAGGCTGTAAAGCGTATAGGCAGAGGCCACGGTTCGGGTAACGGCAAGACAGCTGGTAAGGGCCATAAGGGCCAGAAGGCTCGTAGCGGCGGCGGCGTTAGAATCGGCTTTGAAGGCGGACAGATGCCACTCGCAAGAAGAATCCCTAAGAGAGGCTTCAACAATATCTTCGCTACAAAGTATGCTATCGTTAACGTTTCCGATCTTAACAAGTTCAAGGACGGTACAGTAGTAGACACAGAGCTCCTCGTAGCTTCAGGTCTCGTTAAGAAGGTTTATGACGGAGTAAAGATCCTCGGAAATGGAGAGCTTACCGCTAAGCTGACAGTTAAAGCTGCAAAATTCTCACAGAGCGCTGTTGAGAAGATAGAAAAGGCAGGCGGAAAGACTGAGGTGATGTAATGTGTTTCAGACGCTGAGAAAGGCGTGGGGTGTACCCGAGATACGCAAAAAGATCTTATACACATTACTCATGATAATCCTGTTCAGATTCGGTTGCGCAGTAGCAGTTCCTTTCCTTAATAATGATGTCGTAAAGGCATGGATGGATACAAACGCTACAGACGGCGGCTTCCTCGACTATCTGAATACTATCACCGGCGGCGCTATGTCGCAGGCAACAGTTTTCTCACTTTCGATAACACCATTCATCAACGCTTCCATCATCATGCAGCTGCTGACATATGCACTGCCTCCTCTCGAGCGTATGCGCGATGAGGGTGAAGAGGGAAGAAAGAAGATCGACAAGATCACAGCCGTTGTGGCTATGTTCCTTGCGGTATTCATGTCCTTCGCTTATTATCTTACACTCAAGCGTATGACAAACGTTCAGGATAAGGACGGAAATGTTATCGGAAACGCTCTTAAATATATGAGCGGCGGCGAGGGCGTATTTGCTGCCTTCGTTATCATCGCTTGCTTCGTTGCAGGCGCACTCATCGTTGTTTGGATGGGTAACAGAGTCAGCGACAAGGGTATCGGAAATGGTATCTCCATTCTCCTCTTTGCAGGTATCGCTGCAAGATTCCCTACCGATGCTGCACTCCTCGTAACACTTACAAAGAATAGTATCAAGAGTGGTCAGAACGGTAAATACCTCTGGATCACAATTGCATATTACCTCTTTATTATCGCCGAGATCGCTTTCATCGTTTATATGAACGAGGCTGAAAGACGTATCCCGATACAGTACGCTAAGCGCGTAGTCGGCAGAAAGCAGTACGGCGGTCAGAAGACACATATCCCGATAAAGGTTATCATGAGCGGCGTTATGCCGATCATCTTCGCTATGTCGTTTATGTCTCTTCCTTCAGCAGTACAGATACTCAAGCCAAATCCGCATGACGGAACATTCTATGCTAAGTTCTGCGATTTCTTCAGCACAAGAAGCTGGGGCTATGCAGTTATCTACTTCCTGCTTATCATTGCGTTCAACTACTTCTACGTTTCGATACAGTACAACCCTGTTGAGATAGCTAACAATCTCCGTCAGTCAAACGGCGGTATCCCCGGTATCAGACCCGGTAAGCCCACATCTGATTACATTCAGAGAGTACTCAACAAGATTTCTCTCGTGGGTGCTATCTTCCTCGGTATCATCGCTGTTATCCCGATCTTCATCTCGATGGCAGACGACCAGCTGAGAACACTTTCAATGGGTGGTACAACTATCCTTATCGCAGTAAGCGTTGCGCTTGAAACAACAAGAACACTTGAATCACATCTTATGATGCGTCATCATAAGGGCTTCTTACAGTAAAGGAGGACCGACATTATGAACCTTATCTTTTTAGGCGCTCCCGGCGCAGGCAAGGGTACTCAGGCTGAGGTGGTTTCCGACGCTCTGAATATTCCCCAGATCTCAACAGGCAATATTCTCCGTGAGGCTGCTAAGAACGGCACAGAGTACGGTCTCAAAGCTAAGGCTGCTATGGACGCAGGCGCTCTCGTTTCAGATGATATCGTTATCGGTATCCTGAAGGAGAGGATCGCTGAGGACGACTGCAAAAACGGTTTCATCCTCGACGGTTTCCCAAGAACGGTTCCTCAGGCAGAGGCACTTGACAAGATGAACATCAAGATCGATAAGGTAATCGAGATCCACGTTCCCGATGAGACTATCAAGCAGAGAGTTTCAGGCAGAAGAGTCTGCCAGGGCTGCGGAGCTTCTTACCACATCGAATACAAGCCTACTAAGGTAGACGGCGTTTGCGATAAGTGCGGCGACAAGACTATCGTTCGTAAGGACGATCAGCCGGAAGTCGTTCTCGACAGACTCGCAACATACCACGAAAAAACAGCTCCTCTCAAGGACTATTACGAGAAGCAGGGCAAGCTCGTCACTGTTATCGGTCAGGAAGAGGTGGCTGAAACTTCAAAGCTCACACTGGCAGCAGTAGGGGTTGAGAAGTAATGAGCATAACTATCAAATCGAAGTCCGAATTAGCCATAATGCGTGAAGCAGGTAAGATAACCTGCGGCGCAATATGGTATGCGGGCGAAAGATTAAAGGCAGGAATGACAACCCTCGACGTTGACAAGCTTATCGGCGAGTATTTTGCTCGTCATGACAGCAAGTCCTGCTTTAAAGGTCTTTACGGATTTCCGGGAAACGCTTGTATCTCAGTCAATGAGGAGATAATCCACGGTATCCCTAAGGCGAGCCGCAGGTTAAAAGAAGGCGATATAGTAAGCATCGACACGGGAGCTGCGTACAAGGGCTTCAATGGCGACAGCTGCTGGACCTTCCCTGTTGGTAAGATTTCTGATGAAGCTAAAGCATTGCTTGAGGTTACAGAGCAAAGCCTTTATGAGGGTATTGCTCAGGCTCAGGTTGGCGCAAGAGTCGGAGATATTTCTCATGCTGTAGAAGAGTATTGTGCTTCACGAGGCTACGGAATCGTAAGAAATTACTGCGGCCACGGAATCGGCAGAGAGGTTCACGAATCACCCGAGGTGCCGAACTGGGGTAAAGCCGGTCACGGTCCCAGACTGGTAGCGGGTATGACTATCTGCATTGAGCCCATGATAAATATCAAGGGCGACGACGTGAAAGTCATGAAGGACAATTGGACAGTCGTTACAAAAAGTGGTTCACTTTCAGCTCACTTTGAGCATATGATCGCAATAACTCCTGACGGTCCCGTTATACTGACACAGCCCTGACGGAGGACAAAATTGTGAAGCTGCTTAAAGGCTCTGTTGTAAGAGCGGAGGCAGGACGCGACGGCGGAGGATACTTCGTTATCGTGGAAACCGATGAAAAATATTGCTTCATCGCAGACGGCAAGAGCAGAAAGCTCGCAAGCCCGAAGCGGAAGAATATCAAACATATCCGCGCTACAAACAGTATGATCGATGTAAACGAGATAACTGATAAAAAACTCAGGAATATGCTGAAACAGTTCAGCGAGGCTGAGTAAAGGAGGTTATGCAAGGTGTCAAAGGAAGATGTAATCGAGGTTGAGGGCGTTGTTACTGACGCTCTGCCAAATGCAATGTTTAAGGTTCAGCTTGAGAACGGACATGAGGTATTGTCTCACGTTTCGGGAAAGCTCAGAATGAATTATATCAGAATCGTTCCAGGTGACAAGGTAAAGCTTGAAATGTCACCATACGACCTGTCAAAGGGCCGTATAACATGGCGCGTTAAGTAATGAATATAGGATATCAAGTATATCCGTTATCCGCTATAAGGAGGTATTTTCAATGAAAGTCAGACCTTCAGTAAAACCTATTTGCGAAAAGTGCAAGGTTATTAAACGTAAAGGCAGAATCATGGTGATCTGCGAAAACCCAAAGCATAAGCAGCGTCAGGGTTAATCCCCGTCGCATTAATGGAGGTGCAATTTTAATATGGCAAGAATAGCCGGTGTTGACCTTCCAAAGAATAAGAGAATCGAAATCGGTCTCACTTATATCTACGGAATCGGTCGTCAGACTGCAACAAATATCCTCGCAGCTACAGGCGTAAACCCTGATATCAGAGTTAAGGACCTCGCTGAGGAGGACGTAGCTAAGCTTCGTGACTATATCGATGAGCATTACACAGTTGAGGGTGACCTCCGCCGTGAAGTTGCTCTTAACATCAAGAGACTTGTTGAAATAGGCTGCTACAGAGGCGTTCGTCACCGTAAGGGACTCCCAGTAAGAGGACAGAGAACAAAGACAAACGCAAGAACCCGCAAGGGCCCTGTAAAGACTATCGCTAACAAGAAGAAGTAAGGAGGTCATGAGCTTTGGCACAGCAGAAGGGTAAAAAAGTTACTACTGTCAGAAGACGTAGAGAACGTAAGAATATCGAAAGCGGCGCTGTTCATATCCAGTCCACTTTCAATAACACGATCGTTACGATCACAGATACAGCCGGAAACGCTATCTCTTGGGCAAGCGCTGGCGAACTCGGCTTCAGAGGCTCAAAGAAGTCTACTCCTTTCGCAGCACAGACAGCTGCTGAGACAGCTGCAAAGGCAGCTATGGAGCACGGCCTCAAGAATGTAGAAGTATACGTAAAGGGACCTGGTGCAGGTCGTGAAGCTGCTATCAGAGCACTTCAGACTGTAGGCCTTGAGGTAAGAATGATCAAGGACGTTACTCCTATCCCGCACAATGGCTGCCGTCCGCCTAAGAGACGTCGTGTCTGATCAAATTGGAGGTGTATTAATATGGCAGTACAGAAGGAACCAATTCTTAAGAAGTGCAGATATCTGGGCATCAGCCCTGCTGTAATGGGCGTTTCAAAGAAGGAGTCAATCCGTTTCAAGAACGCTAACAACAGAAAGAAGATATCTGAATACGGACTTCAGCTCAAGGAAAAGCAGAAGCTGAAGTTTATCTACGGCGTACTGGAGAAGCAGTTCAGACACTACTTCTCGATCGCTGAAAAGATGGAGGGTAAGGCCGGTGATAACCTTATCACAGTTCTCGAATCCAGACTTGACAGTGTTGTTTACAGAATGGGCCTCGCTCTCACAAGAAGAGAAGCAAGACAGCTCGTTGTACACAGCCACTATACAGTAAACGGCAAGAAGGTAAACATTCCTTCCTATAGAGTTAAGGTTGGCGACGTTATCGCCCTCAGAGAAAAGGACAGAACTTCTGAGAAGTTCAAGGCTACAGTGGAAGAGACTAAGGACAGACTCGTTCCTGTATGGCTCACAGCTAACAAGGACGACTTCTCTGCTAAGGTAAATCGTCTTCCAATGGCTGAGGATATTGACTACGAGGTAGCTACTCACCTCATCGTCGAGCTGTACTCCAAGTAATCAGTTTGATATACTTGAAGATTCAGTTTACCAAAACAACATTAATTGCGAAATAGGAGGGTTTTTATGCTGGAAAAAATTAATAAGCCTGATATTGAGATCGTCGAACTCAAAAGCGACGGCAAGTACGGCAAATTCGTTTTAGCACCGCTGGAGCGTGGATACGGTATTACACTTGGAAACAGCCTCAGACGTGTGCTGCTCTCCTCACTTCCTGGCGTAGCTGTAACATCTGTAAAGCTTTCGGGCAAGGATGGTACAGTTCACCATGAGTTGTCAACTATCCCTGGCGTCAAGGAAGACGTTACAGAGATAATCCTCAGTATCAAGGGACTGACCGCTAAGCTTTACGGCGAAGGACCTAAGACAGTGTATGTAGAGGCAGAGGGCGAATGTGAAATTACAGCAGGCGATATAAAAACCGACTCTGAGGTAAATATCCTCGATCCAGGTATGCACATCGCTACACTTGGTAAAGACGCAAAGCTCTATATGGAGATAACAATCGACAGAGGCAGAGGCTATGTTTCCGCAGAAAGAAACAAGAAGCAGATCAACCTCCCCGTTGACGTTATCGCTGTAGACAGCATATATACTCCTGTCCTCAAGGTAAACTATACCGTAGAGGATACGCGACTCGGTCAGGTCACCGACTATGACAAGCTCACAATGGAGGTATGGACCGACGGTACTATCTCCGCTAAGGAAGCTCTGTCACAGGCAGCCAATCTCCTCAACGAGCATCTGAAGCTGTTCATCGACCTCTCAGAAGAGGCTGGACTTGCTGAGGTCCTTGTTGAAAAGGACGAGAAGGGTAAGGAAAAAATCCTTGAGATGACCATTGAGGATCTTGACTTATCTGTACGTTCATTCAATTGTCTGAAGCGTGCAGGTATTAATACCGTAGATGACTTGATCAATAAGTCTGAGGAAGAAATGATGAAGGTTAGAAACCTTGGAAAGAAGTCCTTCGATGAGGTAAAGGAAAAGCTCCAGTCACTGGGCTTTGACCTTTCTTCCGAAGAGGAATAAACCATAAAACGTGCGTATAGCGCACAACTATAAAAAGGAGTGAATACAATGCCGGGTACAAGAAAGCTGGGCAGAACATCTGATCATAGAAAGGCTATGCTCAGAGGCATGGTAACTTTCCTGCTTGAGAACGGTCAGATCGAAACTACCGTAACAAGAGCAAAGGAAGTTCGTGCAGTTGCAGAAAAAATGATCACTATCGGTAAAAACGCTGATCTGCACTCCAAGCGTCAGGTATACTCTTACATCACTAAGGAGTCTGTTGCTAAGAAGGTTTTCGATGAGATCGCTCCAAAGTATGCAGAGAGAAACGGTGGTTACACACAGATCGTAAAGATCGGTCCTCGCCGTGGCGACGCTGCTGAAATGGCTATCATCAAGCTCGTTTGATCGCAGATATCGATACACATGAGCCGTTCCCTTAATGGGAACGGCTTTTTATATATACAGATAATAAAAAAATACGAAAAATCGCCTAAAAGTACTTGAAATATGATTGCGGATATGATATAATAATTCTCGTATGAAATACAAAATAAAACCGAATGGAGAATAATTATGAATAAGAAGCTTATATCTTCACTTGCTGCGGCTGTTTCTACAGCTGCTATGGCAGGTTTTACAGCTATGAACGCTTTCGCTGAGGGCGAAGCACAGGGCGCAGCTGCTGACGGTCAGGCTACTGCACAGGCAGGCGCTATGGGACTTGGCGGTATGCTCATTCCTCTCGTCATCATGTTCGCACTGCTCTACTTCGTGGCTATCAGACCTCAGAAGAAGCGCGACAAGGAGCTCAAGGAAATGCAGCAGAGCCTTCAGGTAGGCGACGAGATCGTTACAGGCGGCGGTATCGTTGGTATCGTTGTAAGCGTTGGCGATGACACAGTCGTTATCGAAACAGGCGGCGCTAAGCACAAGCTCAGAATAAAGAACTGGGCTATTACAGAGAATGTAACTGCTATTGAGCGCATGAAGGAAGCTAAGGCTACAGGCAAAAAGACCGCAGGTCTTGCAACAGCTGCCGTAGTTGACGATACTGAGGATAAGAAGTCCAAGAAAAAGAAAGCCGACGAAGAAGAATAAAAACAGAAACCTCCGCATAGAATTCCTATGGATTCTATGGCGGAGGTCTTTTTTATGGGCAGACACAGGAAAAGTCTATGGACAAACAGTGGGCTCAGCATGGCTGCAGCTGTATTACTTGGGCTTGGTTGTACAGGAGCAGCGGCGGCTGCACTTGCGGCTCTGCTGTTTTACGTGATGAAGGATATGTCTATGGCAGGAGCATTTGCAGGGGCAGCCCTTGCACTTGGAGCTTATACGGGAGCCTTTGTATTCGGCAAATACAGACGGCGAAAGGGGCTTTTCGGCGGCTCGCTGTGCGGTGCGCTGATGTATCTGGTCATAGCGGGGGCAGGCATTGCTCTTACGGGGGAGATAACAGGCATAAAAAAACTCCTCCTGCTTACCGTTTTCGGTGCAGCAGGGGGAGTTGCAGGTGTCAATTCAAAGCGTCCCAGGAATCTTCGGGATCAATAATTGCCCGAGGTGTCTTCCATGAGCTTGAACTCTATGTTGTAGTAGTCTATTTTGCCTTTTTTATCCACATGAGCACAGGTAGCAGGAACTGTATCGCCTGCCTCGTACTGGCTGCTTATGGTGTCGTAGAGCTCGTCGTAGGTGCTGACGGTCTTGCCGTTTATCTCTGTGATAAAGTCGCCTGCCTTGAGCTCGGTCTTGGCAATATCGCTGTCTTCGTCGATACTGTCGATGTAGATGCCCTTGAAGTCCTCGGGCAGCTCATAGCCAAGCACTTCTTCGAGAGCCTTACGCTTTTCCTCAGTCTCCATATCACGGAGTCTGATACCGATACGGAAGCGTCCGCCTACGAAGCCGTTCTTAATGAGCTCCTCGATAACAGGGGAGGCTTCGTTGATAGTGATAGCAAAGCCAAGTCCCTCAAATTCGGCGCTTACGTACTTTGAAGATGTGATACCGATCACCTGACCGTACATATTAACCAGCGCACCGCCTGAGTTTCCGGGGCTGATGTCTGCATTGGTCTGTATGCAGTTCATCTCAAAGCCTGTGGAATCGCTGCGGATCCTGCGGTTTACAGCTGAAACTATTCCGTCTGTAACGGTATTGGAGAGGTTTGCAGGGTTGCCGATAGCGATGACCTGCTCACCTACCATAGCCTCGTCTGAGTCGCCTAAAGTAGCAGGTGTGAGATCCTTTGCGTTGACCTTGATAACGGCAATATCGGTTTTTGCGTCTCTGCCGATTATCTTGGCGTCGTAGAAGTCGCCGTCGTTGGTCTCGACTTTATGGAAACCGTCTGCCTTTAAAACATGGGCGTTTGTGACGATGTAGCCGTCCTCGTTGAGAACTATTCCCGAGCCTGTGCCCTCGGTCTTTTTTGCCATATATCCCGCATAATCGGAATAGGTGTATATCTTGACGATAGAGGGCTTTACAAGTGAGGCAACGCCCTCGGGAGTATATTTGCCGTTTTCGTCCTTGAAGTTCTCCTCGTCATTTGCGCCCTTTGGCTTTGACTCCTTGTAGAGCACTACCTGCTGGGGATTGCCTATCTTGTCCACTATCTCATCGCTCTTGACGATATCGTGGATAATGCCGAATATTGCTATACCTGCGGCTATCAGAATGAGAATGAGGAACAGTGCGGCAATAGTTTTTTCGCTGGTGGGACGGCTTTTCCTCTCTGAGAAGCCGAACTCGTCAGAGCTGTTCTGTCCGCGGTCAGCCTCAGGGAAGCCTATGGGCTCGTACATGAATCGGTCGTATACGGGACGTCTTGGCTGCTGGTCGTAGCCGCCATTATTATTATATCCCTGCTGACCGTATCCGCCCTGCTGCGGAGCGCCGCCGTACTGATTATAGCCGCCCTGTGCTCCGTAATTATTGGGCTGGCTGTAGCCGTTCTGCTGACCGTAGTTATTCTGCTGACCGTAGTTATTCTGCGGCGGAGGTGGAGGGCTGTTGTATCTGTCAGGCTCGTTTATGCCCTGCATACCGCTGCCGAAGCTGCTCTCGGAGGAGGGCTTTTCATGCTTTGGGACGTAGGGCTGCTGATAATTGCTCCCGTAGGGAGAATTATTGTAGTTGTTGTTTTCGTCCATTGTTTATCCTTTCCTTTGGGGCTGCTTTTCGGGCAGCTGAATGAGAAACTCGGTATATTCTCCCACAACGCTCTTGACAACGATGTGACCGTGGTGGAGATGAACTATCTTTCTTGAAATGGCAAGTCCGAGACCGAGTCCCGTGGTATCCTTGCCGCGTGACGAGTCTGTCTTGTAGAAACGGTCAAATACCTGAGTTATCTCGGTATTTTTAAGTCCCTCGCCCGTGTTCTTAATGCCTATGGTACACATACCGGTTACGGAACGCTCGAAGCGGAATGATAGTATACCGCCGTCGTTTACGAACTTTACGGCGTTTTCCACAAGGTTGTAGACTACCTGCTGGATAAGGTCTGCGTCTACCTCGCAGGTCATACGGTCACTGCCGAGACCTTCTACTTCAAGGTGCTTGTCCTCTATCTTCTTCTCGAACATGAGGACGGTCTGTATAACTATCTCTGTAAGGTTTACGTCGCGGAAATTCGGCATAAGAGTACCTGTTTCAAATCGCGACATATTCAGCATCGAGGAAATGAGTATCCTCAGACGCTTTATCTCCTTTGAGACGAGCACAAGGTACTCGTTCTGCTTGGATTTGGGAATAGTACCGTCAAGTATGCCGTCTACGAAGCCGCCTATGGTAGTGATAGGCGTTCTCAGCTCGTGAGAGACATTGGCGATGAAGGTCTTGCTGGTCTCCTCGCTCTTGGCGACGTCTGCGGCGACGGTATTCACGTATTCTGCGATCTCGGGAGTAGTATACGGCACGTCCGTGGGTATCTTCTCGGAGAAGTCGCGTCGTGCATACTGCTCGCTGATGCGTTTGAAATCATTCTCATAGTTTGAGAGCTTGTTGAATTTATGCCTGATGACGAAAAGCTGGATAAATATGCTCAGTGCGCATATCAGAGCATATACAAGAGTCAGCTTTACGGAAAACGAGTTGATATCGTCGGATTTGGTGTAGAACTTGGCAAACATTCTGGTCGGCACAAGGTCGTTTTCGCCTTTCAGGAAGAAGCAGGTGCCGTAGAGCATATAGGGCTGGTCGGCGGAGATGTTCTTCGTTTCAAGGTTGAGGAAATCCTTGGCGCTGAGCCTTTCAAGCTCTGCTTCGGATATCTTTGAGGTATTCTTTACTACCTTTTTTGGTTCCTCGTTGTAGTCTGCGTCTGAGAGGACGCAGTTTCCGTCTTCGTCGTAGATGTATATCATCAGGTGGTATTCCCGTGAGAATACCTCATGAAGCTTTTTTATATTGGCTGAACGGGTATCATGGGTATCGGTGTAGTCCCTCTGCATGGATTTGGTGAAGAGGTCGCCGATCGACTGAAGGTCGTTGAGCTTAGAGGATTTGTAGAAAGATGAGCTGACCGTTATTGCCGCGATACCGATAAGGATATTGATCGATATCATTATGAGAACGAGAAATATAAAGAGCTTATCGTATGAGCTTTTTTTGCTTTTCAAGGGTATCACCTCTATACAAAACAAGGGGACAGATGTCCCCTTGAAGAATTATTCCTCTTCCTCTGCTTCAAATTTATATCCTACGCCCCATACGGTCTTAAGAGTCCATTTTTCGGAAATGCCCTCAAGCTTTTCACGGAGACGCTTGATGTGTACGTCGATAGTACGTGAATCGCCGTAGTACTCAAAGCCCCATACTTCGTCAAGAAGCTGGTCACGGGTATAAACTCTGTTTGGATTTGAAGCAAGGTAATACAGAAGCTCGAGCTCCTTTGGCGGAGTATCGATATTCTTGCCGTTTACCTTAAGCTCATAGCTGTCCATATTTACAGAGAGCTTGTCGTAGTGAACTTCCTTCTGCTCGGGCTCTGCCATACCTGTACCTACGCGGCGTGTAACAGCGTTGATACGTGCGATGACCTCCTTAGCGTCGAAGGGCTTTACTATATAGTCGTCAGCGCCCAGTTCGAGACCGATTACCTTGTCGATAGTCTCGCCCTTGGCAGTGATCATTATGATCGGAACATTTGATATCTTTCTTATCTCACGACATACCTGCCAGCCGTCCTTGCCGGGCAGCATGATGTCAAGAAGCACCATATCAGGGCTCAGAGCCTTGAATTTTACAACAGCGTCGTCGCCGTCGTGGCAGAGAAGCACGCTGTAGCCGTCCTTTTCGAGATATAGTCTGAGAAGGTCGCAGATGTTTTTGTCATCGTCAACTATCAGGACCTTTGGATTTTTTTCGTTAGCCATTTGTTAATACCTTCCTTCCGTATAAAACATATACTTCCCCTTATTTTTGCGCTTTGCAAAGAAAGTATTTTTTGCCCCTAAATCAAGTTATTATGCAGACAAACAGGAATGCCGCCTACACAAAAGATATTAAAATTATTATAACTCAGTTTTACGAAAATGTCAATCAAAAATAACCGATTTTTGAATATGTGAGATAATTTTTGACAAATTCACAAATGCGGAGCTGTTTATTTGTAGGGTTTACGAAAAAAAGCGTCACAAACAGCACAAATGAGCTCCGTATTTGTGGGCTTTTGAGTTATCTGACAGTCTGTGAGACAGGAAAGAGTGCCGTTTTTGCCTGCCGCTTCACCGAGAAGCCGCAGGGAGCGCTCTACAGAAGACGAGGTATTGGAGAAACATTCCGCAGTCTCCGCGTAAATGCCGCTCATGCCACCCCACAGTCTTTCGGGAGCTCTTATGCACAGCTCGCAGGCTTTGGCAAGACAGCAGAAGCCGCTGAGCCTGCGCGGGAAGCCTGTTTCTTCGAGGAAAAGCTCGATACGGGGCAGGAGCTCCGCAGGATAGTCGAGCCGAAGCATTACTCTGTTGCAGAGAGTATTTACAGAGCAGGGCATGGTGACGCACTGAACGGCGCCTGCCTGTAGAAAGGCTCTGCGGATACTGCCGAGAGAGGTGTAGAGCCCTGCAAATACGGATATACCGCGGCTTGCGGCGGAGGCTATGAAGCTCAGCAGCCTTTCATCAGGGCGGAATGCGAACAGCACGATACCCTTGTATCCGCCGCTTTGGAGGCAGTTTTCCATGACGGACAGGCTGTCGCGGCAGCAGTCCGACGGTATGCCCATATTCATGAATTTACGCGCGATAACTCTGCCAAGAGCGGCTGTGTTGTCACAGATAAGAAGTTTCGTAGCCATATTTTCACCGATATATTCAGGGCTCCCGTTTTTTCGGGAGCCCTATGTGGTTTATTTTGTCTTTTGTGAAAGTGCGGTTATATTGTCGATAGCCCAGTCGAATGTATCTGTGGTCATTATAGAGCTGCAGTACGGACACTCGGCGGTCTGGTTGATATTCACCTGTGCGCCGCAGTGTGGACAGGTCTGGGTTGTAACGCCTGTTGAGGTCTTTGTTTTCACGCCTGTAGTCCTTGTCAGCGTCCACTCGTAGGTGAGGAACTTCTCGCTGACCTCGCTGCCGCTGACGATAGCTCCCGTAACGTCGTCCTTGATGTAGTTGACGAAGCGTGTCTTCAGCTGTGCGATGATGATATCCTTTCCGCCGTCCTGACGCCAGCCTAAAAGGGTAGTGCCGAGGACTGCAGGTCTGCGGACGATATTGGTCTGACCGTCCTTGCGGAGTTGGTCAAGCTGGCGCTTCATCTGAGCGTAGAATGCGTCCGTCATATATGGGCGGAGCTCCGCGATATCCTTGCTCTGCCAGTCCTCCTGCATACGGATATAGAGATTGGAGAGCTTTTCCTTGAAGTCCGCAGGTGAGAAGCCGCTGTCCACATTCAGGTAGTCGCCTATGGGGTGGAGCTTGTTTGCGTCGTCCTCTTTTTCGGGCTCGGGCTTTTTCTTTTTGGGCTTGCGGTGGTATTCGATAGTCCGCTTGATAGAATCTTTGAGGGACGAAAGTGCTACGCCGATGGTTATGACGATTATGCAGGCGAGTATGGCAAGAAGTCAGAACTTCATCTCACTTTTTGACTTGCACATGGTGCAGCCGTCACAGCTGAAGCAGCCGTCGCCGCTGCTGCTGTCACTGCCGTCTGCTGTATACTGGGGAGCAGTGGTGTTCTGCTCCACCTGCCAGTTGCTGTCGTAGCTGAAATCCTCGTTACCTGCGTAGTTGCCGAAGTCAAGACCTTTGGCGTTCATCGGCATGACCAGCAGACAAATCGCCGTCAGTATCAGCGGTATTATGCGTTAAATTTTTTTCATATCATATCCCCGAAGCTTTTATCTTGTCTGCTGAGAGAGTGCCTTGATGTTTGTTACTACCCAGTCGAAAGTATCTGTTGTAAGAACTGACTGGCAGTATTCGCATACGGTCGAGTGGTTGATATCTACATGAGCGCCGCAGTACGGACAGGTCTGCGAAGTAGTGCCTGTTGAGCGTGATGTAACGACGCCTGTTGTACGAGCCATTGTCCACTCATAGGTCATGAACTTCTCCTTGGTCTTGCTGCCGCGGATAACCTTGCCTGTGCGGTCGTCAACAACGTAGTCCACGATTCTTGTATTGAGTTTTGCTATCATGATATCAAAGCCGTTTTCCTGCTTCCAGCCGAGGAGCTCAACTCCGAGGACTGATATGCGGTCAATGCAGTTTGTCTCAAAGCGCTGACGGTGAGCGTCAAGCTGTCTGTCCATCTGCGCGAACATTGCGTCTGACATATACGGGCGGAGCTCGCTGATATTCTTAGCCTGCCAGTCGTTCTGGAAACGCACATAGAGATTTGCAAGCTTCTCCTTGAACTCGGTAGGCGAGAATGAAGGATCGACTCCCGAATATGAAGCAACACTCTTCAGCGAAGCCGGTGAGGTAGGCTGTATGTGAGGAGTATTCACAGGTCTGTTGGACTTTTTGCCCGATTTCAGCAGTGAAGGACCGATTATAAGTATAAGGAATATGAGAATGATTATCCAGTCGCCGTCGGAGCTTGAACTGCCGCTGTGATGACCGCTGTAGGAGTAGTCATCATCGTCCCAGCTGCTTCCCCAGTCGCTGCCGCTGTCCCAACCGCTGTCACCGCTGTCCCAGCCTCCGCCAAAGTCGGAATCACCCGAGAAGTCGCCGAAATCCAGTCCTTTTGCACGGACAGGCACAATGATAAGTCCGAGTATCAGAACTATCATTGGTATCAATCTGAGTATTTTTTTCATAATATTTTCCCCCTATATCATGATGATTTGAAGAGATACTATTTTCTTTCAAATGTAGGTACTTTATAATCTTTGCCATAAAGTTCTTTGTAAGTTTCATTTGTACATACTATATATATATCTAATGTTTCTTTCCTGTCTTTGAAAACCCTTGAAGCAGGCAGAGAATAGGCAACAGCAGTATATTCTGCTTTTATATTTAGTTCCTCGCATATTTCGTGTGTAAAAAACGGATTATTACAAATAATAAAGTCAGGATTTCCTTTTGATCTTATTCTTGCTATCTCTTCTTTTTTTTCTTCTTCAGAAGGAAGAATATGAGTTATGAATGAATAACTGTCAAATGGTCCATAATAAAAAATATGGTCAAAATATGGATTTGCAGTGATACATTGTCCGATAGGATATATATACCATTCAGCTAAGAATTTTTTATCGGTTAGATTTTTAGATTTTATCCATTTGGCGAGATCTTTACTGGGATAATATGCACTATTAAAATCAGTATAATAACAGCAGCCGCTCCAGTACAGATTTATAGATGAAAAAATCATAGCAGCGCCAAACATGATTATTTTGGCTAATTTTAAAGATATTTTTGCTTTTTCAAAAATCTGAGCAATTATTTCTGTTTTGATTTTTTCTTTATCTAAAGATATCCATAGAATGTAAATCAGATACATAAGAAAAATTCCGAAATGATGAGGTGCTACATAGATAGAGGTTAAGATAGAAATAAATAAAAAAGGAATAAATATCTCTATAAGCATTTTTCTTTTCTTGCCGATGAAAAAAAGACATATCCAGAGCATTAGAGAAAAGAGTGCTGCGGTCAGTGTTTCGTATAATGGATTTATCTCCGACTGCATCAGATATACATCTGAAGAATAAGAGGTTATAAGTGTTTCGGAAGGTATAAACAAGAAACTTAATAATAAACAAAAAAGATAACTGTGTTTTTTGATTGAAATATCTTCTGAGGCGTAAGTATCACTTCTTGGTATGATGTTGATTATTAAAAATACAGCAATTGTAAGAAGAATAACATAAGAAATCAAAAGCTTTTTATTACTTATTACGTTCATTATGCATTTTTTTATACTGTGCTTATGAAACGCCTCGCTTAAAAGGTCAGCAATTACGATACCGCCTGCAAAGGCGATGCCATATGAATGCAGCGAACACATAAAAATAAGCGAAAAGCAATACACTACAGGTTTATTATAACGATCCTTATAAAGCATTGCCGTAAGAAGTACCGACAGCATAAGAAGTATATACGGACGCGAAATAACACTGTACTGATAAAGCAAAAAGTAGCTTAAAGGAATGAGCGTTCTTGTTATCCTGCTGAATGGAGAACGAAATTCGATAAGGAAAAGTACTGCTTCAAAAAACAAAAAATTAATCGCTTTTATAGTTAATTCATAAGGCAGACCAAGTTTTATTGCTAATTTCAGTATTATATGCCATAAAGGAGGATGTCCTTCATAATGTGGCCAAAAAAAGAATATATCATGCCATGAAGCGTCTCTTGCAATAAGGTATGCCTGTGCTTCATCAAACCACGGTTCGTGAAAAATTAGTCCTATGATGACTAAAGTTGAAACGATAGCTATAAGAATAAGTGATATAATATTATCTTTGTTTTTCAGCGATTTTATCATTTATTATCCCTTTCAGTTTATCTAAACTATGTATATAATATTTTTATATGCTTGTTATATTATAACATACTTTATCTGTTTTGTCACATGAAATGCTGTGTCATTTTATACAAAAAATCCTCTCGTTTTTTGTTACAGGAGCGTAATCGTCAAAAAATCGAAACTGTATTTTTGCACTTTTTTACCAAAAAATATTGACAAATCCATAAATTCAAGTTAAAATAGTAGTCGGGGATCATTTTTTTGAAGGGAGCGGCTTTCCATGATATCTATTAAAAATGAGGACTTCTGTGAAAATTATGAGCTTTTTGAGAAGCTGTGCTCTATGACGGGCGAGCCTATCAGGCTTGTAAAGGACAATTGCTCAGATATGATAGTAATGACAGCCGATACCTTTGAAAAACGCAGGAAAATGCTTGATCTCCGAGAAAAAATCCTCGGCGCGGACGCCGATACGCACCTAAACTTTGAAAACGACGGCATCAAAAAGCTGGGGCAGTATATCAGCGAACTGGAAAAAAACGGGGAATAAACTGGTAATAATGCGTTCACAGATACTGCTGATAAATGAAAATCAGATGAAATCAATACCCTTTTTGTTGACAAGTAAATTATAATACAATATAATGGACTTGTGATACAGGGGGTGTGTCATGAAGCATTCTTACATGAAACAGGAGGATCATTATTATGGGAATTTTTGCAAGATTAAGCGACCTTCTCAAGTCAAACGTAAACGACCTTATCGACAGAGCTGAAGATCCTGAGAAGATGGTCAAGCAGGTCATCGTCGATATGCAGACCGAGCTCACAAAGGCTACTCAGAATTACGGCAAGGCTAAGGCAAGTGAGAGACTTGCTGAAAAGAAGTACCTTGAAGCTGAAAAGATATCTGCCGACTGGGAGGCAAAGGCTAAGCAGGCTCTCGCCAAGGGCGATCAGGAGCTGGCTAAGCAGGCTCTCGCAAGAAAGGTCAAGGCTGACGAGGACGTTTCTAACTATAAAGAGATGTATGAGTCTATCTCTGACCAGACCGAGGCTATCGGCGATCAGGTAGAGGTGCTCAAGTCAAAGCTTGAAGAGGCTAAGAGTCGTCAGGCAATGCTCATCGCACGTTCACAGATGGCTGATACAAAGAAGAATCTGGCAAAGGCTTCGGGAAGCTTCGACGGCAACTCGTCTTTTGAGAAGTTCCAGAGAATGGAAGAAAAGATAGAGCGCAAGGAGGCTGAGGCTGACGCTTTTTCTGAGATAGCAGGCGACGCTCTCTCAGGCGGCAGCGGTGATGACCTCAAGGACTCATTTGCAAAGCTTGAATCAGACGCAAAGGTAGACGCAGAGCTCCAGAGACTCATGGCTGAGATGAACGGCGACGCTGCTTCACAGGACGCAGAATAAAACCAACGAAAAGGACAAAACATTATGAGCCGCAAGAATAAAGACGACTATTCCGCAAAGAAAATGTTCAGGGACTCAGTGCCTGTTATCGGCGCTATATGCCTTGTTATCGTATCGGTATCATACATACTTTTCCGCAGCTGGAGCAATAAGCTCTATTATGAGAAGTGGAAGGAATACGAGGATTGCGGTATCTGAATAAGACATAAAAGCTCCGAAAGCATAAAGCTTCGGAGCTTTTCAAATTTCCGGTCAACGCTGCAAAAAAGCTCCCCGATATACTCGGGGAGCTTTCGATGTTATCTTACTTTGTGTTTGGGAAGAGGCTTGTTCTCTTGTTGAGAAGGAACTCCTGAATAAAGAGTGCGTCGTTTGATGTAATGCCGCGTACATTCTTATCAACGTCTGCATTGGTAGAGCCATCTTTTGTGAGGTGGTTCTTGTCAGTACCGTTTATGCCGTACTTGTTCGGGTTAGCAAGTGACTGCATGATAAGAACGACGTCTGACATATCAACTGTGCCGTCGCAGTTTGCGTCGCCGTATACTACACCGTCAACAGGCTCATTGTTTCCGCCTGAGTTTGGCTTGCTGTCTGTTGTAGTTGTTGTATTGCTTGTTGTAGTAACTGTTGTACGCTGGTCAGTAACTGTCGTAGTTGTAGTACTCCCAGTTGTTGTGGTGGTTGTTGTAGAAGTAGTTGTAGTAGTGGTCTTGTTTGGCTGCGGAGCAGTAGTTGTTGTTACCTTTGGAGTATCGCTGCCTGTGCCGCCGAGACCGTCAGCCTTTGTGCCGTCGGGCTCCTCGCCGTAGTAGAGCTTGCCGTTTACGTATACAGGAACATAAGGAGTGATAACGCCTACAGCAGAGCCGTCAGCGCCCTTTGCTGTCTTGCCCAGGTCCTTAGCTGACCAGTCGTTTGATGAATCCCAGCCGCTGCCGTAGTCAGGCATTACAAGTGCAAGGAGTATCTCGCACTGCTGCTGTCCCTCGGAAATAGGAAGAACAACTCGTCCGTCGGGGAGATTTACCTCGATGTAGTAGATGTCTCCGCTGTACTGAATAGGCTTGGATATCTCAGCTGTCTTGTAGCCCTTGCCCGAATACATAGCGGACTGGTCACGGTCACAGCGGATAACGAGGTCCTCGGGGTTCTTGCCCTGAGCCTTTACCTCGCTGAGGTCCATATAGTATCTGAATGAGATGTTGTCCTGTACTCTTGCAGGCCATGCGGAGTGGTTAGTTACCTTGAAGCTGATAGTCTGTCCGCTTGATTCAGCGCCCTTTGAGAGTACCTCAACGTAGAACTCGGGACCGTCGTGAACTTCCTTCTGTGGGAAGCTTGGGTCCTTTGTTCCGCCGTACTTGTCTACCATTTTACAGAGCATAGCTGTGAAGCCTGCGTTATAGTCTGTAGCTACCTCGTTGTTGATGAAGTCCTGACGGTCGTCGTTGTATGAGCCGTCCTGATTAGGGCCTCCTACGAGAGCGCCGTAGAGGATATGTCTTGTCTTATCAGGTATCTTCAGGTCGTTCTTCCATGAGCCGTGAGCTGTACGGTGGTGCGGGTTCTGAGGATACTTGTCGCCGAAGCCTACAACATAGCTCTGCTTCAGCGGATTGTCGCCGAGAGCGTAGTTTACCTGAGTCTCAGCGAAATCTGTGTACTTGTCAGCCTCTGACTTGAGGATAGTATCGCTTGCAACAGTTGAGATGAAAGCAGCTGTGTTAGCGTATCTGAGACAGCCCCAGTTGCTGAGCCAGCGGAGTCCGCCGTCTATCTTCTTAGCCTCGTCGCCGTTTACCCAGCGGTCGCAGTGCTTCTTAACGTGAGCGATAGCGCTGGAGTCGTTGGTGTTTATAGCGTAGAGCAGCATAGCGCCCTGCATATTGTCGTCCCAGCAGTGTGACCAGCCGTAAGCAAGAGTATCGCCCTCGCCCAGCATTTTGCCGAGATTAGGAATGTAGCCCTTTGCGTCAGCAAGGTAGCTCTCGTCCTTTGTAGCGATGTAGAGCCAGTTTGCAGCGTAGAAGAGCTCGTCATAGAAGTGGCTTGACTGATAGAAGCCCTGAGCGTCGCTCTTATTGTAAACATCGTCGCTTGGAGATGTCTTTGCTATCTTGTAGATGTTCTCAGCGTGCTTGATATAGTCAGCCTTCTTTGAAGCGTCTATATCGCCGTCGAGAGCTGCCGCACCTGCTGCGAGAGCAGCTGCCATTTCGCCGAATACAGCGGAGCAGCCCTTGGAAGCTGTGAGTGAAGCTCTTGCCTCTGCAACGGAATGTCCGTTGTCTTCCATACCGTATTCCAGAAGCTCAACAGGTCCCCACCATGTATGGTCGTGCTTACCGATACCTACCTGATATACTATCTCTGTGCCCTTGTCGCACTCAGCGAGATAATCCAGAGCGAACATGAGGTTGTTCTCATAGGTCTGCTTGAGCCCTGTCTTTTCAAGACCGTCGGGGTACTGATAAAGTCCCCAAGCCAGCATTGAAGCCGAGTAGGACATAGGCAGGTTGAACTTTACGTGGTCGCCTGCGTCGTACCAGCCGCCCAGTACGGGGTCGCTCATAGCCGAGTCAGCCTTCCACTCAACTCTGTTCCACTCGGGGAGCGGACCTGCCTGCTGTGCCTCATAGAAGAACAGCGACTTATCCAAAGCGTCAGCGTAGTTGAACTTGCTGTCAGCTGCGTTTACAGTAGTCATAACACCTGCGGGCAGAGCCGAAACTGATGTCGATGCCAGCAGGACAGCGGAAAGGATTCCGCCTGTCAGTTTTTTTAGCATTGTAAAACTCTCCTCTCATAATATATTGCTCCGCTCTGCGCGGAGCTTCCTCACGAGTATACATAGCTATACAATGTTATTATGCCACAAAATACCGTTCATGTCAAGGCTTGCGGGTTCATTTTATGAAGATATCCCTTTGCTCGCAGATACTGCCCTCCAGCCTGTAGGCGGCGCGGAGAGTGAGAGCGCCGTCGTTTGTTTCTGTGATGATATCGCGGCTGAGTATCTTTGTGCCGTCCCCGAGGAAGTTGTTCTCGTAGAGGTAGACGCGCTCCATGAGCTTTTCTGTGAGTTCCTCCTCGGTGTAATCCTTTTCGGTGACAGTTGTTTCAGCGACAGTCCGTGTTTTTATGCCGAGGGGCAGCTCGTGCCCGAAGATAACGGCGTTTTTCTCCTCTGTTTCCGAGGCTGCGGAGCTGTTTCTTTTTCCGAAATAGAGGGGGATATCGAGACTGAAAAGCCGCAGGGTGCGCTGAGTATCGGTCCTGCCTGTGGGAAGGGCTTCTTCTGCGTGAAAAGGAGCGGAGAAGCTTACTTTTTCCTCATATATGCCGCGGATATCTCCCATAGCATGATGAACGAAGGTGCGTCCGTTCTCGGTCTCGTCAACGCCGCTGATGAGGATAGTTCCCTTGGGGACATAGTCTCCCACGATATGCTTCAGCTGACCGCTTCGGACGAGGACGGAGCTTATCTCGGCGTTTCGGCTGGCGACTATGTTGCAGGGGACGCGGTCAAGGAGCATTTCGGGTACGTGCTCCACCTCGGTGACCTGCACCACTAAGCGGCTGCCTGTGTGGCGGATACCTGCCCATGCAACGTCGTCTATCATAAGTCGGAGCTTGTTCTCGCAGTAGGGGATATTTATTTTGCAGACGGGTGTTCCTGCCTTTATGTTCAGCTCTTCGAGGGCGGAGAGTATGACTTCGTCGCTGACAACGGAGTTTCCCTCGATTTCGATAGTGACAACCACCTGCGAGAAGTACAGAGCCGCCGTAAATGCCAGCAATACGCCGACGAGAAGTCCCAAACGCCTGCGGTAGCGGAAAAGCCGCGCGGAAAGGCTGTCGTATTCGGCAGTTTTCAGCTCTATGCCGCAGTTTTTCGCTATATCCCGAACCTCATTCAAGTCGCGGCGGTAGATATCAAAGTAAAAGACCTCGCCTCGGCAGAACTGTCCGCGGCAGTCTATCCTGTGCTGATGTATGGCGTTGATGAACCTATTCAGTTGTTTCCCTTTGGCGTTTATCCTCATGCTTCTCTTCATTTTCATGACGTCTGCTCCTTTCCGTGAATTCGATATTTTCGATACAGCCGCGGATAACAAGTCCCCCTGTGCGGAAATCATATGCCCGTAAATCACTGCCGCGGATATTTATGTAGAGACCTCCTGACAGAAGCCGCATGAAGACCTCGTTGTATTCCTCTATTCTCTGGCAATTGTCGATGATGAGCTCGTTATTTCCCGAAATATGTATGCTCGTATTAAGATAAAGAGTCTCCCTTGTGAGCTCCGCAAGCCATTCAAACATAAGCTTCACTCCCGTATATTTTTTCATTTCCAATAATATGATTTATGGGGTGATGATTATGAAAAAATACGCCGAAAAAGCCATAAAAGCCGCAAAAATAGCGGCGATATCGGCTGCATTCGTGTATTTTCTCGGCGATACGGGCGGAGCTGCCGAGGCAGTAGGGGAGAGCGTTCAGCGCTGCATAGATATCGTTATACCGTCCCTGTTTGCCATGATGATAGTATCCTCCATGATAACAGCAAGCAGTATGACAGCGCTTATGCCACGCTGTCTCGGACTGCTCAGCAGACTTGTTTTCGGCATCGAAGGCAGTGAACTGCCTGTATTTACCTTTGGCATGATAGCAGGCTATCCCGTGGGGGTGAAAATGCTATGTGAGGAGTGCTCCTGCGGCAGGCTTGACAAAAAACGGGCGGAGCTCCTTTCGGGGCTTTGCTTCGGAGCAGGTCCTGCCTTTATTCTCGGCTGTATCTCGCGGCAACTCTACTCGTCACGCAATGCAGGGCTGGTCATACTGATATCAACAATTTCCGCAAATATTATCCTTGCTCTGCTTCTGTCGGTGCCGCTGCGCAGAACTGCGGGGGCGCGGAGCGTCCCCCGCAGAGTGAGCATATCGGCTGATATGCTCACCGACTGCGTCCTGCGCAGCGGCAGGGCTATGGCAGACATATGCATTATGATAGCGGCGTTTGCAGCCGCAAACGCCGCGCTCGCCCGAACGGGCGTGACGGCAGCAGCAGGGGAGCTTCTGGGGAAGCTCCCCGACCTCGACCGCATACGCGGCGAGGTATTAGTCGCCGCATTTTTAGATGTTACGAATATCAGCAAGCTTCCCTGCGGCGACTGGCTGCTGCTGCCGTATATCAGCGCTCTGACTGCATTTGGAGGAGTCTGTGTGCTGTGTCAGCTAAGGGCACTGACCGCAGGAAAGCTTTCCATGAAATACTTTATAATAATGAGAAGCGCAGCGGCAGTTCTCAGCTTCTTCATATGCAGGCTCATAATGCCTTTTTTTATGACGGGAGAAGTTACAGAGGTCATGTTGCCGCGGATAAGCAGCGCAGGGAACAGCTCCCCTGTGCCGTCGGTAATGCTTATCATAATGACAGTGATGTTAATGGTGGAATTTGGCGGCAAAAGCAGCTTACAGCACACAAAAAACTGCTGAAAGTGGAATTATTTGTATATAGTGCCAAAAATTGTGAAAGCTTGCAGAAAAGGCTTGATTTATTGCAAAAAGGTGGTAAAATATAATTAGCACTCAAAGATAAAGAGTGCTAAACTTGAATTGCTTATTAATTTTTAGGAGGTATATATCATGACTATCAAACCTTTACAGGACAGAGTAGTAGTTAAAATGGTTGAGGCTGAGGAGACCACAAAGAGCGGTATCATTCTTTCGGGCTCTGCAAAGGAAAAGCCTGAGGTAGCTGAGGTCGTTGAAGTAGGCCCCGGTATTTCTGACGTTAAAATGGAAGTTAAGAAGGGCGACAAGGTGCTCATTTCCAAGTATTCGGGCACTAATGTAAAGCTCGAGGGCGAAGAGTTCATCATCGTTAAAATGGAAGACATTCTCGCAACCGTTAAGTAAGAATTATTGTAGGGAACGCCGCTCTCGGCGTTCCGTATATACAGATGAAGTTAGGCGTGGAACGGCGAGGGCGCCGTTCCCTACAAATCTAAATATATTTTAAAGGAGAAAATATCATGGCTAAGGATATAAAGTACGGCGAAGACGCAAGAAAGGCTCTTCAGGCAGGTATCGACAAGCTTGCTGATACTGTAAGAATAACAATGGGACCAAAGGGCAGAAACGTAGTTCTCGATAAGAAGTTCGGCGCTCCCCTTATCACAAATGACGGTGTTACTATCGCTAAGGACATCGAGCTCGAGGACGCTTTCGAGAACATGGGCGCTCAGCTCGTTAAGGAAGTTGCTACAAAGACCAACGACGCAGCAGGCGACGGTACTACAACAGCTACTCTCCTCGCTCAGACTATCGTTCGTGAGGGTATGAAGAACATCGCAGCAGGCGCTAACCCAATGGTTCTCAAGAAGGGTATCGCTAAGGCTGTTGACGTGGCTGTAAAGGCTATCGTTGAGAACTCAAAGGCTGTACAGGGTACAGAGGATATCGCTAAGGTAGGTACAGTTTCTTCTGCTGATGAGAACGTTGGTAAGCTCATCGCTGAGGCTATGGAAAAGGTTACAGCTGACGGCGTTATCACTATCGAGGAAGGCAAGACTGCTGAGACCTACAGCGAGGTAGTTGAGGGTATGCAGTTCGACAGAGGCTACATCTCACCTTACATGGTTACAGATACAGACAAGATGGAAGCTGTTTACGACGACGCTTTCATTCTTATCACAGACAAGAAGATATCTTCTATCCAGGAGATACTCCCACTTCTCGAGCAGATAGTAAAAATGGGCAAGAAGCTCGTTATTGTTGCTGAGGACGTTGAGGGCGAGGCTCTTACAACAATTATCCTCAACAACCTCAGAGGCACATTCAAGGTTGCAGCTGTTAAGGCTCCAGGCTTTGGCGACAGACGTAAGGAAATGCTCAAGGATATCGCAGTTCTCACAGGCGGCGAGGTAATCTCTTCCGAGCTCGGTCTCGAACTCAACGAGACTACTATCCAGCAGCTCGGTCAGGCTAAGCAGGTAGTTATCCAGAAGGAGAACACTATCATTGTTGACGGTGCAGGCGATAAGAAGGCTATCGAGTCAAGAGTTCACCAGATCCGTGCAGCTATCGAGACTACAACATCTGATTTCGACCGCGAGAAGCTTCAGGAAAGACTTGCTAAGCTTGCAGGCGGCGTTGCAGTTATCAAGGTCGGCGCAGCTACAGAGATAGAGATGAAGGAAAAGAAGCTCCGTATCGAGGACGCTCTTGCAGCTACAAAGGCAGCTGTTGAAGAGGGTATCGTAGCAGGCGGCGGTACAGCATTCGTAAATGCTATGCCTGCTGTAAACAAGCTCGTTCCTACACTTGAGGGCGACGAGAAGACAGGCGCTAAGATAATCCTTAAGGCTCTTGAAGCTCCTGTACGTCAGATAGCTGAGAACGCAGGTCTTGAAGGCAGCGTTATCGTTGACAAGATAGTACGTTCACGCAAGGTAGGCTACGGCTTCGACGCATACAACGAGGTTTACACAGACATGATACCTGCAGGTATCGTTGATCCTACAAAGGTAACAAGAAGCGCACTCCAGAACGCTGCTTCTGTAGCTTCAATGGTTCTTACAACAGAGAGCCTTGTTGCTGATATCAAGGAGGACACACCTGCTGCTCCTGCAATGCCAGCAGGCGGAATGTATTGATAATCAGCTTGCTGATTATCAATTCGGAATTCGTAATGCGGAATTCGGAATTATAAAAATAAGGCGAACCGAAAGGTTCGCCTTTTTATTATTTTATATTCAGCTCATCAAACGCTTCCATAAGGAATGAAAACTCCTTGGGCAATTCATTCCTGAAATTATTATCACAGTTTATATGCCTGATATTATCAGCCGCAGCGTTTTTTTCATTGTCAACGGTGATCTTATATATATCCAGATATGCAGGACTTCCGCAGTCACTTTCCAGAATGCATACATATGCAGTTCCTGTTTTATTGGCTTTGAATGTATATCCGAATTTTTCATGGATATGCGAGTGGTAGTAAGGCTGGTCTGTCTCCGTTAAAATGCTGTCATTAGCAGGGACAAAAACACTGCCTTTATATTTTATAGTGCTTCTTTCAGTGCTTCTGACGATTATATTACCGTTTTCATCTTCTTCTGCAAGGACATAGTTTGATTTGCTTCCCATTGAGCCTGTACCGTTGTTCAGTATGGTGACCGTATCTTTTTTTACTTCAAGACATGGGATATTATTGAAATTATGTGTTTTTACAGCGTCATAAGCAAATATACTGCCTGCAATTAACGCAAATACTTCAAGAGGGATAAATGACAATACGATTCGCTTTTTGTTCTTTTTAACACAGCCGATTATCAGAAGTATCAGCCATAAGGCTCCGCAGACTGCGCCCACAAAAAGAAGCGTTAGATATATCATTAATGCCGTTCCGTCCATTTTACGACCTCCTGATCATAACTTATTACATATATTAGTTATTATACAGCCAAATGAATGAATTGTCAATTTAAAATGCCTGAGCGCCCTGGCTGAGAAAAAACAGATAAAAGTCTCTGGAAATGGGTTCGGGGGAAGCCTTTCCTCAGAAAGGTTTCCCCCGATAAATAAATATAAGTTCCTATATGAGTATCACGGTTAAAGTACAGGCTTTTTAGTCGTCAACAATTGTACTTTTGAATTCGGCGACTCTTGCTCTGTCGCCGTGGCAGTCGACTTCGATCTCGTCGTTTCTGATAAGTCTTGCGATAGAATAGAACATTACCGCATATGCTACAGCGTTGACAAGGATACTGAAATAAATTCTTATTCCGAGGATATTTCCGAACATTCCCGCAAACATCATAGCAATGCATATGATGACCATGAGTTCAAGCTTTTTCTTGTCCTTGTCCAGCTGTAAAAATGTAAGGCATACAAAGCCCGAAATAGCTGAATGGAATATTGCAAGGGCTCTGGAATAGGGGCGGTAGAATTCAAACCTGTAGGCATTGAGCTCCAGCACCATCATTACTGCTTCGAGGATTATATACAGTGTAAGGCACAGCTTCATAAGTCCTCTGAACCTGATAGACGAGGATATGAGCCAGTCGCCGAATATAAACGCTCCGAAGCCCGAAAACTCCAGACCGTATGCCAGATATTCCAGTATTGCGGACAGCAGCGAGCCTGCGTTATAGGTAGTGTAAAAGATAAAGCACACTATACTGAATGCAAGAAACAGGATATTTCCGATAATGCAGAATTTTATTCCGCTGTTTAGACGTTCATGCATGGTGAAGCTCCTTAACCGAGAGCCTTGAGCGCTCTCTGTCCGATGTCTTTTCTGTAGTGTGCGCCCTCAAAGCTTATCTTTGAAACACCCTCGTAAGCCTTGTCAAGAGCAGCCTGTAAGCTGTCGCCCTTTGCGGTCACACCGATAACACGTCCACCGTTTGTGAGGAACTTTCCGTCGTCGGAGAGCTTGGTGCCTGCATGGTACACGAAGCAGCCCTCGACCTGTCCCTTTTCGTCAAAGCCGTTCATTTCAATTCCCTTAGCATAGCTCTCGGGATAGCCGCCGCTTGCCATAACTACGCAGGCGCAGCTGCCTTTGTGCCACTTGATATCGACCTTGTCAAGCTCATGGTTGTAGATAGCCTCGAATATCTCGTAAAGGTCAGCGTCAAGCATTGGGAGAACTACCTGTGTTTCGGGATCGCCGAAGCGGCAGTTGTATTCGATGACCTTTGGTCCCTTAGGAGTTATCATAAGTCCAAAGTAGAGACAGCCCTCAAAGGTGCGTCCCTCTGCATTCATAGCGTTCATGGTAGGAATGAATATCTTTTCCATGCATTCCTTTGCGATATCTTCGGTGTAGCAGGGGTTAGGCGAGATAGTTCCCATACCGCCTGTGTTGAGTCCCTTGTCGCCGTCGAGAGCTCTCTTGTGGTCCATCGAAGATATCATAGGCACCATTGTCTTGCCGTCTGTGAAGCTGAGAACGGATACCTCGGGACCTGTGAGGAATTCCTCGATAACTATACGTGCAGAGCTCTTGCCGAATTTGAGCTCGTCTATCATCTCGTGTACAGCGGCAACAGCCTCCTCCTCGTTCTGAGCGATGATAACGCCCTTTCCGAGAGCAAGACCGTCAGCCTTGATAACAGCAGGATAGCTGTTCTGCTCCTTGAGATAAGCTATAGCCTTGTCGGATTCAGTGAAGACCTCGTAAAAGGCTGTAGGAATATTGTACTTCTTCATGAGTTCCTTGGAGAACACCTTAGAGCCCTCGATGATAGCGGCATTTGCATTAGGACCGAAAGTCATGAAGCCCTCTGCCTGCAAAGCGTCCACCATACCGAGTACAAGGGGATCGTCGGGAGCAACAACTACCATATCGGGCTTGAGTTGTTTTGCGAGAGCTACTACGCCGTCGACATCTGTAGCGCCTACATTGAAGCATTCAGCGTACTTTGAGATACCGCCGTTGCCGGGTGTGCAGTAAAGCTTGCCTACCTTGGGGCTCTCAGCCAGCTTCATGATAATGGCGTGCTCGCGTCCGCCGCCGCCTACTACTAATACGTTCTTCATTGGGAAATTCCTCCTGTATATTTAAGATAAAGTATCTTCCGTGTTGATATTTTCGCCGCTATATGGCGGATATGTGGGCTTTTCAGCGCCGTTGTAAAGCTCTATGGCTCCGCAGCAGTAAAGAATTATTGTCGCGGCAGTTGAAAGCAAGCCCGTAACAGCTCGCGGACATGACAATATGTTTATAAGCAATAACTCATACTGAGATGTTCTCAAGCCTATTATCAGAACTGCTGCATTGGAGAAAACGATGAAAGTAGTGAAAAAACTGCCGTAAGGATAATAGTTATCAGTCCGCGCTGCTTCTGCATATCCTTTTTGCCGAGATTATAAAATGCCAGTATGCATTTCGGCAGAAGCGCGATAAGGAGCGAAACTGCGGATATTATTATCGCAATGCCGGAAAGCTCTTTATCCAGCAATGATGAGTTCCCGAGCATAAGCCAGAAAAGCTTTTGCAGGGGCTCACAGCATAATATGAGCATATCCGGTACAAATTTTCCCACAAAAAATGCAGCTGCCAGACGAAGCGCAGTATTTATGCCGTGCCTTTTTTCCATTAGTGTTCTCCTTATGCAGGGCTTTCGGAGTTCTTTAAAGCTCCGCCATATATCTCCACAGCGCCGCAGCAGCATATCATGACAAGCGCCATACAGCTAAGCACTCCCGTGAAGCTTCTTGCGGAATTGATAGACGATACTGTGGATATGACCTTTTCACCGTACTTATCCGCAAGGGATAAAAATACAGTGCGGTGAAGTATAACGGAAGTGAGATAATCTGTAAAGAACATCAGACCTGCTGCGATCACGGTTATGATGCCTCTTTTTTGTTTCATATCGGTTTTGGTATAGTTTACCGTAGCAACTATTCCTATGGGAGCGGAAATTATAAGGGCTTCGATAATAAGCCCCATTTTTATATCCGTTGGCAGAACGTCCTGCTGAAGCTTTTCGCCGAAAAGAGCTGTATGCACTGAATAGTAGTTATTCAGCACAAAGAAGATATCCAGCGCAAGCTTTGTAATAGTGAGAAGAACTGCGACGATTTGTGTGACTCTTAGTATATTCGGTTTTGACATTGTTTCTCCTTTATTTGGTGATTATTTGTATTTCAGGTGCTTAACGTGTCTGTCCTCGTCTATTCCGAGAGCGGCAGCCGTGCAGACCAGCACGAGTGCTCCCACAAGGAAAATGCCAAGGAAGAAATTTATATATTCAGTGCGCTGAATGAGCCAGCCCTCTGAGATATACTTAGCCATTGATGAATGTGAAATGAGCAGAGCTATGATATGCTCGGCAATGAAGCCTGCTATCCAGAGAGCAGGTGCGGCTTTAAGGGTGCGTTTGCATCTCTTTGCGGAAAACGCCCAGCCCACACAGCTGAGTATGTATATTATGAACGGGAGCCATACTGCTTCGGAAATACACAGCAGAGCCTTGCATTTGCCTGATATCATCATTTCGGGGTGGACGGGGACATAGTCGTCGCCCGAGCCTGAGAAAAGTCCGAATATGCCGCCTGACAGAATATACATCAGTACAGACAGCACCATATAAAGTCCGCAGAGAAAAGCGGCAGCTATATAGAGCTTTTCCAGCTTTATGGAATTATAGTTTCCCATTATATCTCCCCCCTGAAGCGATATAACACGCAGTATTTATCCCATGTTTTGCATATACAAGTATAGTATAACACAGTACGGGGAATTTTTCAAGAGCTTTATTGAGTTATTTTCACCGTCTGCGATAGGGGAGATAACGGTGTTTTAACTGTTTTTAATACTTCCGAGGAGTTCTGATATCTTGCTCTCGACATAGCCGAAATTGGTGCTCTCGGCATATGCGCAGAGGTACTTGCCGTTAAAATCAGCAAAATAAGTCCTGCCGTGGGTATTGTCGTCTATAGCCCATTCGTAGTAATAGAAGGTCATTGCCGAGGTAGCAGCTGCTCCCGTGAAGACGATATCCTTATTATCAGCGTTCATAACTATATCCTGAGCGCTTTTGCCGCCGTGGTCGTCATCTGAGACATAGACGCTGATACCGCAGGTGTTTATCTCCTTATCCACAATGAGCTGCAGATCGCAGGCAGCTTCGCTGTTATCGCCGTTCCATTTCCAGATATTCGGATCTGCGTAAAGGGAAAAGCCCTCGCCGCTGTAGGTGCCGTTTTCGTATTTGGTGCTGCTGCGGACGTTTTCCGTCATAATGACATCTGATGCGGTTTCCGTTGAGCTCTCCGAGGAGTTGGGAGCAGCCTTCTTTTCCATGCAGCTGCCCATTGTGAACAGCATCAGCGAAGCAGCCATAACAGCTGTTATCCTGTATTTTTTCATAATATCTCTCCATAGTAAAGGCTGCGGTCATATCCTGACCGCAGCCCGTAGGTCATTAGTGGTGGAACAGGCGGATACCTGTGAATGCCATTGCGATGTTGTACTTGTTGCAGGTCTCGATAACGTTGTCGTCACGGATAGAACCGCCGGGCTCTGCAATGTACTCAACGCCTGACTTCTTAGCTCTCTCGATGTTGTCGCCGAATGGGAAGAAAGCGTCTGAACCGAGGCAAACGCCTGTGTTCTTGGCAAGCCATGCCTTCTTTTCCTCGCGTGTGAATACGGCAGGCTTTACCTTGAAGATACGCTGCCACTCGCCCTCGCGGAGAACGTCCTCGTACTCGTCGCCGATGTAAACGTCGATAGCGTTGTCGCGGTCTGCGCGGCGTATATCGTCAACGAACTGGAGTCCCATTACCTGTGGGGACTGTCTCAGCCACCAGTTGTCAGCCTTCTGACCTGCAAGACGTGTGCAGTGGATACGAGACTGCTGTCCTGCACCGATACCGATAGCCTGTCCGTCCTTTACGTAGCAAACGGAGTTTGACTGTGTGTATTTAAGTGTGATAAGAGAGATAAGGAGGTCGTCCTTCTTGTCGTCGGGGATATCCTTGTTCTCTGTAACAACGTTAGCGAGGAGCTCGCGGTTGATGTCAAGCTCGTTGCGTCCCTGCTCAAAGGATACGCCGTAAACCTGCTTTGTCTCGATAGGAGCAGGCTTGTAGTTCTCGTCCATTTTGAGAATGCAGTAAGTGCCCTTTCTCTTGGACTTGAGTATCTCCAGAGCCTCGGGCTCGTAATCGGGAGCGATAACGCCGTCTGATACCTCGCGCTGTATCATCTTTGCTGTGCAGACGTCAACCTTATCTGAAAGAGCGATGAAATCGCCGTAAGAGGACATTCTGTCAGCGCCTCTTGCTCTTGCGTAAGCGCTTGCAAGGGGAGTGAGTTCGCCAAGGTCGTCTACCCAGTAGATCTTCTTGAGGTCGTCGCTGAGCGGTCTGCCGATAGCAGCTCCAGCAGGAGATACGTGCTTGAATGAAGTAGCTGCGCACATACCTGTAGCAGCTTTGAGCTCCTTGACAAGCTGCCAGCCGTTGAAGGCGTCAAGAAGGTTGATATAGCCGGGCTTGCCGCAGAGCACCTCGATAGGAAGCTCGCTGCCGTCAGCCATATAAACTCTTGAAGGCTTCTGATTCGGGTTACAGCCGTATTTTAACTGCATTTCATTTGACATTGTTAATGTCCTCCTTATAATAATTCATAATTCTTATGCCTTTTGATCTGCCTGATTGACTTTTCTTATCCTTTCAAGCTCTTTGCGGATATTGTCAGCCCAGTCTGCATCGTCGTTGCTTATACGGTACACACGGAAGCCGTTGGCGATACCATTTTCGTAGACGGACTTTTCGTCGTCCACATGGAGGTCTATGCGGTAAGCCGCAGGATATTTCGACGGGAAATTCGCCCTGCCCCTTGCCACTTCTTTTTCGTGGCGGACGGCGTTGACTATGCTGTCTATCCTTATGCCGTAATGCTTGAAGATACCGTTGATATAGCGCTCCGTTCTGTTGGAGGTAGTGTATATCCACAGCTCTGTATCGGACTTGTTTATCTCCGTGAGAAGCTTCACAGCGCCCTTTCTCAGCTTATCCTTGTATAGCTTGTTATACGGGAATTTAAGCTCGGGCTCTGTGGGGACTTCCGCAGGATTTACAAACAGAGTTTCATCAAGATCAAATGATATTTTCATAATGATCAAGCCGAAAGGTGGCGTTATTACTTGTTCTTGTTTACGATACGTGTTTCCTCAGTATTGTTTTCGAGGTTCACATAGCGAACGAAGAGAGATACCTTGTTGTCAGCGTTGAGGTTGTTCCAGAGCATATCTGTGAACTGGTCGATATTGCCGCTGATGCCTACGAGCTTAGGCTCGCCCTCGAAGCTCGGGAGCGGATTTCCGTCGCCCATATATGTATGAATGAAGTGTCCCTCGCCTGCGATAGGATTTGTGTAGCTGAATGTATATCTCTGGCATGAATCGGGATTGCCGTTAGCGCTCTTGAGGATAGACATTGCGTAGTTGAAGCCCTCCTCGCCGAAACGGAGTATGCCTGAGATACGAGGTGTGAAGTTAGGAGCGTCGTCCTCGAATTCTCTTGTGCGGAGAGCCTGCTCAAAGGTGTACTGCTTGTCCATGAGTTCGTAGATAGTATCGGTCTGGTCGCCGTTTGTTACGATGAGCTTATTGCCGAGAACTCTTACGGGAGCGTAGATGATGAGGTGTGGATCAGTGAGCTTGGAGGGATCGAAAGCCTCTGTGCGGATACCCTTGCCGTCCTCGATGAATACGCGGTTGCGGCTGTTCTCGCTTCTGCCCATGATGAAGTAAGCGGTTACAGCGTACTTTCCGCAGTCGCTCTTACCGATGACGATACCTCTTCCGGGGTAAGCGTTTGTGCTGAGTTCCTTTGCTAAATCAAGCTTTTTCATAATAAATACTCCTTTCGGATAATTGTATATCAGTGGATAAATATATGATGTATGAACATAGCGGCTTCTGCCAGCTTTGGCGTGTAGCCTGTTGCCTTTGTGAATATGAAGTCCGTCAGGACTATCACCAGCACCGCAAGGGTGATGATATTGAGAGTTCTTTTCTTTGGCTTTGCAAGGAGCCAGTCGAAGAATGGCTGTACAACATACATGAACAACATACCGCCAAGTCCGAAGCGGACAGAGGTGCTGAGGGCGATACGCGCCTGAAAATTGTACTTGTACCGTGCGTAGGTCTGCCACGGCCATGAGCCTGTTGTGGCTTCAAGAATGTAGGTAGCGGCAAGCTCCACCAGAGTCGCCACAGCCATACAGCCGAGAAAGATGAGAAGCGGCTTTACGATATTCAGCCATTTTACGTCCTTTTTCTTCATTAGCCAGCCGAAACACAGCAGGAACAGAAGCGCTCCCACGCCGTATATGGGACAGTAGGGACCGAACATATTGCCTCTGTTGTGAAAGCCCCAGCGGTAGACCACTGTTTCGAGGAATACCTCGTAGCACCAGCCAAGAACCGCGTACATCCAGAAGCAGAGAAAGAGCTTCTGAATGGTCTGTTTTTCCAATAATTCCTTTATTTTTGCCATAGTTTTACTTTACGTAGGCTTTTCCGCCGATTATCTCTATCCTGTCCTGACAGAAAAGGGATACAGCCTCGGGGAGTATCTTCCACTCAGCCTGTTCCATTATGCGCTTTTGGAGTGACTCGGGAGTATCACCGTTTTCTACGGGGACAGCTTTCTGTATTATTATCGGTCCGCCGTCACACTCCTCGGTTACGAAATGTACCGTTGCGCCCGAGAGCTTTACTCCTGCCGCAAGAGCAGCCTCATGGACGTGCAGTCCGTAGAAGCCCTTTCCGCAGAAGCTGGGTATCAATGCGGGGTGAACGTTCATCATTTTGTAGGGGAACGCCTTTACTACCTGCTCGTCGAGTATGGTCATGAATCCCGCATATACCACAAGGTCTGCCTTTTCCTCGATGAGAGCGTCGGTTACTGCCTTTGTGTAGGACGCTATGTCAGCGTACTCCTTACGCGGGATAACGCGGCTTTTTATGCCATTCTGCGCCGCCCTTTCAAGAGCGTACACGCCTTCCTTTGAGGAGATAACGCAGGTTATTTTTCCGCCCTTGATGACGCCCGACTTTTCGGCGTCGATAAGAGCCTGTAAATTAGTGCCGCCGCCCGAAACGAGCACGACTATATTCTTCATGAGGTTTTCCTCCTTTGTATAAAAGCGGCAAGGGATACTCAGCCGCTTATTCGGGGAACTGAACGTGTCCCTGTATTATCTCGGTATCGTCGTAGGACAGGGGGATATCCTTGTCTATTACCACCTGACCGTAAATATCGGTTATGCGGAAAGTAAAAGGTCCCTTGCCCATTTCTCTGGTCTCGAAATAATTGTACGGGCGGCGCGGTATCTCAACGAATTCGCCGTCCTCATTGAGGTATTCCAGCTTGGTTATGGGGTAGCGGTGATTGCGCACCTGTACTCCGCACCAGAACTCTGTACTGCCCTCTTTGTATTTGAATGAGATAGGAGCTGTTGCCGCGGTATCAAGGGGGATTATCTTCCAGCTTACGGGAACTCTGCCCTTCTCAACGGGAGCGATGAGGGGGAAAGCGTCCGTATAGAGGTCAAGGTCGCCCTTTTTGCCCTCGGGGAGCTCGTCTGTTACCAGCATTTTGATAGTGCCCAGCTCGCCTGTGACTTCAAGATAAGCTCCTGCAAGCTGTGCTTCGTTATAGTCGGAGTGGTTCATAGCGACTATCCAGTAGTCGTGGGAAACGGGATCAAGCATAGCGTGACCGCCTGTATAGCCTCCGCCGTAGAAAGTACCCTCGCCTGTATGTACAGTGCCCTTGGGTTCGAGGATAGCGTCCTCGTCAATGGGCAGGTCGGGTATCTCGAATTCAGTGGGTATCTTGCCGTTTACGCCCAGCACGAACTTCTGGAGAGCATTGAGCTCGGCTCTTGATATCTCCTTGTTCTTACGGGCGGTTATAAGGTCAAAGCTGTCCACTCTGCCGTCGGAGTTATAATCCATGTCTATCTGTGAAGCCGCTCCGCCGTATAAAGGCGACGCTGCAAGAATGGCGCAAACCATTCCCACAGCCGCAAATTTTACAAATTTCATAAACATCACCATACTTTAAAAATCTTCCAAATCCCATATCCCGTGGTGCTTGTAGTTTTTATTGTGAATTCGGATATTTTTGCGGTAATTGCTATGATGTTTGAAGTATCTCTTGCTTTATCAGCAGATGATAACGCCTTCCTCTGACTCGACAAGCTCGCCGAGAACGTAAGCGTCCTCGCCAGCTGCCTTGATAGCAGCGATAGCCTTGTCAGCGTCGTTCTTGTCAACAGAAACTATCATGCCTACGCCCATGTTGAAGGTGTTGAACATATCTCTTTCCGGGATATCGCCTGTTCTCTTGATGAGGTCGAAGATAGGGAGCACCTGTACTGCGTTTCTCTCGATCTTTGCAGCGAGGTTCTTGGGGAGAGAACGTGGTATATTCTCATAGAAGCCGCCGCCTGTGATATGAGAGATAGACTTTACCTTAACAGCGTCAAGAAGGCTCATTACAGCCTTTACATAGATGCGTGTAGGTGTGAGGAGACACTCGCCGAGGGTAGTTCCGAGGTCGTCGAAGTGCATATTGAGGTTCTGCTCGTTTACGTCAAAGACTCTTCTTACGAGAGAGAATCCGTTTGAGTGAACGCCGCTGGACTTGATAGCGATGAGAACGTCACCTGCCTTCTGGGTATCGGGCTGGAGGATCTTGTCCTTGTCAACAACGCCTACAGAGAAGCCTGCTAAGTCGTACTCGTCCTCGGGCATAAGACCTGGGTGCTCGGCAGTCTCGCCGCCGATGAGAGCGCACTGTGCCTGAACGCAGCCCTCTGCTACGCCTGAAACGATAGTAGCTATCTTCTCGGGGAAGTTCTTGCCGCAGGCGATATAATCAAGGAAGAACTGTGGCTTTGCGCCGCAGCAGATGATATCGTTTACGCACATGGCAACGCAGTCGATACCTACAGTATCATGCTTGTCCATGATGAAAGCCAGCTTTATCTTAGTACCAACGCCGTCTGTGCCCGAAACGAGAACAGGCTTGCTGATACCTGTCATATCCAGCTCAAAGAGACCGCCGAAGCCGCCGATACCTGAAAGAGCGCCTTTTATCATAGTACGGGCGATGTGCTCCTTCATCAGCTCAACTGACTTGTAGCCTGCGGTAACGTCAACGCCTGCCTTCTTGTAGCTTTCGGAAAAACTGTTGTTCATTAATCTACCTCCATAGTCGCCTGTCTCCCTGCCGCAGGCAGGGAGACAGAATTATAGTTTCATTCTTTACCGTTCCAGCAATATGTGCAGAGCTTGCAGGCGTCAAGACCTACAGCCTTTTCTGTGCCCTCGAGAGTCTGAAATTCCAGTGAGGTAAGGCGGAGTCTCTTGCATATCTCATCTCTGAGTCTGCGTCCTCTGTCTGTTGCGGAATTGCTGTATTCCTCGATGTGTCTTACGCCTACGGGGCCTTCAAATTCGTCGATTATCTGGCGGGCGATAAGCTCCATTTCGGAAGTGCTGCGTGAGAAGTTGAGGTACTTGCAGCCGTACATTATAGGTGGACAGGCAGAGCGCATATGTACCTCTTTAGCGCCGTGCTCGTATAGAAACTCAACGGTCTCTCTCATCTGTGTTCCTCTTACGATACTGTCGTCAACAAAGAGGAGCTTTTTGCCGTTGATAAGCTCATGTACGGGAATGAGCTTCATTTTAGCTACCTGATTTCTCATGCTCTGATTTGTAGGCATGAAGCTTCTCGGCCATGTGGGAGTATACTTGATGAACGGTCTTGCAAATGGTATGCCGCTCTTGTTAGCATAGCCGATAGCGTGAGGAGTACCTGAATCGGGAACTCCGCAGATATAGTCAACATCGGGAAGTCTGCCGTTCTTGATGTCGTTTTCAGCCATTATCTCACCGTTGCGTGTACGCATCACCTCAACGTTGACGCCCTCGTATACAGCATTCGGATAACCGTAGTATGTCCACAGGAATGTACATATCTTCATCTTTGAAGGATCGCCCTCGGCAATGGTCTTACATTCGTCGGCTGTGAGCTCGACTATCTCGCCTGCCTCAAGCTCCTTGTATGTGGCATAGCCCAGCTTCTGGAAAGCGAAGGACTCAGTTGAAAGGCAGAAGCCGTCGCTTCTCTTGCCTATGATGATAGGAAGTCTGCCGAACTGGTCTCTTGCAGCGATAATGCTGTCCTTTGTGAGGATAATGAGGGACATAGTGCCCTCTATCTTCTCCTGAGCATAGCGTATACCCTCGACGAAGGAGTTCTTCTGTGCGATAAGAGCGCCGATAAGGTCGCCCGAGTTGATATTGCCGCTGCTCATTGACTCAAAGTTAGCGCAGCCATGTTCAAGGAGCTCGTCTACCAGCTTGTCAGCGTTGCGGATGATACCTACAGAGCAGATAGCGTATATGCCAAGCTTTGAGCGCACGAGGATAGGCTGAGGATCTGTATCGCTGATACAGCCGATACAGAGCTTGCCTCTCATATTTGTTACGTCATTCTCGAACTTTGTACGGAAAGGAGAGTTTTCAATGCTGTGGATATTTCTCTGAAAGCCGTTCTCCTCAGACCATGAGGTCATACCGCCGCGTCTTGTACCGAGATGTGAGTGATAGTCTGTTCCGAAGAATACGTCGGTAACGCAGTCGTTTTTAGAGGCTGCACCAAAAAAACCGCCCATATATTACTCTCCCATAAGTCTCTTCATGATTTCCTGATATGCTTCTTCAACGCCGCCCATATCTCTGCGGAAGCGGTCCTTGTCAAGCTTCTCGTGGGTTGTTGAATCCCAGAAGCGGCAGGTATCAGGTGATATCTCGTCAGCGAGGATAATAGTGCCGTCAGCAGTCTTACCGAACTCGATCTTGAAGTCGATGAGGTCGATGTTGAGTCCCTTGAAGAACTTTACCATGAACTCGTTTACCTTGAAAGCGTACTTTGAGATAGTGTCGATATCCTCCTTGGTAGCGATACCGAGAGCGAGTGCATAGTAGTCGTTGATGAATGGATCGCCGAGGTCGTCGTTCTTGTAGCTGAATTCAAGGATAGGACAGAGGAGCTTCTTGCCTTCCTCAACGCCCATTCTCTTTGAGAAGCTGCCTGCTGCAACGTTTCTGATGATTACCTCAAGGGGAACGATGGAAACCTTCTTAACGATAGTTTCACGGTCGCTGATCTCCTCAACGAGATGAGTTGGAACGCCTTCCTTTTCGAGCATCTTGAACATATAGTTTGTCATCTTGTTGTTGATGACGCCCTTGCCTGAGATAGTTCCCTTCTTCTCGCCGTTGAACGCAGTTGCGTCGTCCTTGTAATCAACGATCACGAGGTTAGGATCGTTTGTAGCATAGACCTTCTTAGCCTTGCCCTCATAGAGCTGTTCCTTCTTTTCGATGTTTGACATTTTAAAATTCCTCCTTGAGAATAATAAATGAATGATTGTATATGCAATTTCGCATCATCGCGGAAATTGTAGGCTTAAAATCAATGCATAATGCTTAATTCATAATTATCGTATCGCTTATGCGATATTATTTAAATATGTCACGAAGTGACACCGCAATTATGCATTATGAATTACGAATTATGAATAGTTATTGGAGCAGCATATCCGCTGCTTTGATCGGCGTTTCTGCTATGAAGTCCGCCCCTGCTTCGGTGAGCTCCTCTATTGAGCCGAAGCCCCAGAGAATACCCATGCATTTCAGCCCTGTCTTATGAGCTCCGAGGACGTCCTGTCTGCGGTCTCCTATCATGAGCACAGAGCTCCTGTCGGAAATACCTGCCTTTCCGAGAACGTACTCAATGACCTCGTCCTTGTCGTTGCGGGTGCCGTTTATATTGGCTCCGCCAACTATTTCAAAGAACTGCGACAGTCCGAATCTGTCAAATATGCGCACCGCGTACACCTCGGGCTTGCTGGTGGCGACCATTATCCTTTTGCCGCCGTCTCTGAGCCTTTTCAGCATTTCGGGGACTCCCTCGTAAACGCGGTTCTCGAAGAGTCCTACGGTGGAGTACCTTTCGCGGAATATCCTGACAGCCTCGTTTACCTGCTCCTCGTTCATGCCGCAGAACTCCGCAAAGGAGCGGTACAGCGGCGGTCCGAGAAATTTATTCGTATCCTCGGGTATATCAAATCCCATGCGCTCTAAGGCGTATTCAAGGCATCTGACTATTCCCTCGGTGGAATCGGTGAGCGTGCCGTCAAGGTCGAATAAAAGGGTATCGAAATTATCTGTCATGTATCAAGCTGGATATCGAACCAGTCGTCGGTGTTCCTCATTGTCCACTCGATAGCCAGTCTGCGCTCGTAAACTATATCACTGTCGAGCTCACCCACAGCCCAGTCGCTGTCGATGTGGTTGTGGTGGTCGCAAGCCCAGTCATAGCGGAAATAGAGGTCAGCCATGTCCAGTATCTCGTCAACGCTTCTCAGACTGCACTGAGACTTGAAATCCTCAAAGCTCTCGCACTGTGAAACGAATCTTATAGCCTTTTCGCAGTCGCATATCTTTCCTGCGTCTGTGATATCGTCTACAAGTCCCAGTATCCAGAACAGTGCCCAGCAGCATTCGTACTCCCAGACTACCTCGACCAGGTCTTCCTTGGAGGCTCTTTTCTCCATGACAAGCGTTTCATACTTGTTGAGACATTCCTCGACGCCGAAATATACCATAAGGCGCTTGAATTTCTCAATGCCCTCGGGATTCTTGTCGCTGAGCTCGATAGCCGACTGTGTTGAGAGCAGAGCGGCTATAGCACGCTTGCATATGTCGTCAAAGCTTCTGAGTTTTACCTCTGAAGCAGGCTTTATAGGGGGGATCTCCTCCTGAAAGCCGATACCTTTTTCAGTGAGTATCCTCTCGGAATTGGCTTTTCTTTCTTCGGGTGTCATGAATAAACCTCCTTTTGCAGTGAAATATGATGTCGTTTATGCCTTAAAGAGCAGCTATCTGCTCCTGTAAAGCCTTGTCCTTGGCGATAACGCCCTCAGCCATTGCCTTCTTCTCGGCAGCAAGCTTTGCAGCCAGCTCATCGTCGGCAAGAGAGAGCATCTGTACAGCGAGTACAGCTGCGTTCTTGGCTCCGTCGATACCAACAGTAGCAACAGGTACTCCGGGAGGCATCATAACTGTAGCGAGGAGAGCGTCAACTCCCTCGAGAGCCTTTGACTTCATAGGTATGCCGATAACGGGGAGAGTTGTGTGACCTGCCACAACGCCTGCAAGGTGAGCAGCCATGCCTGCTGCGCAGATGATAGCGCCGAAGCCGTTTGCTCTTGCGTTTGAAGCAAATTCGCAAGCCTCAGCAGGAGTTCTGTGAGCGCTCATTACGCGGCACTCGAACTCTACGCCGTACTTCTTGAGCTCTGTGAGAGCTGATTTCACAACAGGGAAGTCGCTGTCGCTTCCCATGATAACTGCAACTTTTTTAGCCATGATTTTTTCTCCTTATTTATCTTTCTATAGAACGCGAGACGATCATCTCGTTCACGCCGCTTTCCTTACCCCACAGGTCTGTGCCGTATATAGCCCAGAGCTGGTCGGAGCCGTCACTCCACGATATTTCGTTCTTTATGCCCTCGCCTGCATATTCTGCGGGACGCTGTCCGTCACCGTAGTCGGTGGCGAGCTTTTCAGGTATCTTTGCATAGCCCTCTGCAAGCTTTATTTTCCCTTTTTATCAGTTTTCCTGCGGCTCTGTCTCGGGCTGAGCGTCAGTCTGAACTTCGGGAGCAGGTGTTGGATAATCGGGCTTTTCATCGATGAAATAGCCTGATATCATCTTTAAGTCGTCCTCTGAGCTGCCTGTGAACATGATAACAGCCTCATATTCGCCTTTAAGGCGCTTAGGCTTGTTCTCCTCGTTCTTGTAGGTGATACCTGTGAGTGCTTTCAGAGTGACCATGTACTGCGGCAGTTTGCCGCTTGACGGTGCTGATGTCACCGTGATATCCGATAAGCCGAGAAGCTTTTTAGATGTTACCTTTTTTTCGTCAGGGAAAAGTCTGCTGATCTTATCATTAGATGAGACCTTCATTTCCGAGAGCAGCTTTTCTGCTTCTTTAGGGTCTCTTTCGTAAACGAATCCCACGTATTTCCCTATATATTCGTTTATTTTTTTTATCATGGGCACTGTCAGCCCCGAAGCGTTTACCTCAACGGTATATGGGAGGTCAAGAACATTGCCGTTTACTGTGGCTTTCTTGAAAATGAACACCGAGTTTTTCACAAGATATACATAAGAGTCGTTGCCTTCTTTGACAGTGAGCTCGCCGCTTTCGTATTCGCAGCTGTCCCATGCTCTTGAAAAGCAGGGATCGAAATTGCTGTTATAGACAACAGATGATTTCTTGTCGGCAGTATCAGCGATGTAGAACACGCGCTCGGCACTGGATTTGAGATCTATATTCGAGTAAACAAAGGGAACAACGATATTTCCTTCATAGTCTATGCAGCCGTAGAGCTCCTTGTCATGGATATCCTTAGAAGCGATACATATGTCCTTGTTATTGGTGAACTTTATGCTCTTCCATTCGGGATAGACTATAATGCGTTCACTGCTGTCGAAGATACCCACAAGTCCTTCGTCGTTCTTGAACGCGCGGTTGCCTGAGGAATCAAAGTTCAGCCTTTTTACAATGTCGTTCTGTGATTTGCTGCTGTCTGCGCTCTTTTCCGTTCTGGAGTAAAAGCGGGTAATAGCGACTGCAAGCACGATGATACCGATAAATAACAGGGAGACTATGAGTCTTGTGTGTTTGTTCATTATCTCAAAGCCTCCTCACGGTCACTTGCTCTCATTTTCGGGAGCATTGCCGCTTGTCTGTGGAGCTGACTTCTGAGCCTCAGCCTTGCGCTGACGGTAGAGGTCCTCAGTCTCCTTGGTTATATATATAGGACGATTTTTCGTCTCAAGGTAGGTCTTTGAAAGGTACTGTCCGAGAATGCCCACGCTGAAAAGCTGCAAGCCGCTGAAAAGGAATATAAGACACAGCATTGTGGGATATCCGTCGGGAGCGTCCAGCCAGCCGAACATGGACCTGATGATAGTGATGACTATCAGTACGAAAGCTATGAAGCAGGTGATGATTCCCAGCAGTGAGGCGATAGCCAGCGGAGCTGTCGAGAATGCCATGATACCCTCGAGGGAGTACTTGAAGAGTCCCCAGAACGACCATGAGGAAGTACCTGCAGGGCGCTCTACGTTCTCGTATTCGATGTATCTGGTATTGAAGCCAACCCAGCTGAATATTCCCTTTGAGAAGCGGTTGTACTCGGTCATATCGAGGATAGCGTCCACCATCTGCCTTGTCATGAAGCGGAAATCCTGAGCGCCGTCCACTATCTCGGTCTGGGATATTTTGTTCATTATTTTATAGAAAAGTCTTGCGAACCATGAGCGCACCTTTGACTCGCCCTGTCTGCTGACGCGGCGTGTTGTGGCACAGTCGTACTCGCCATTGCGCACATAGCTGTACATCTGGGGCAGGAAAGCAGGGGGGTGCTGGAGGTCTGCGTCCATAACGACCACAAAGTCGCCCTTTGCGTTTTTCAGGCCTGCGTACATACCTGATTCCTTGCCGAAATTACGGGAAAACGAAATATATCTCACCCGCTTGTCCCTTTCCGAGAGAGAGCGGAGAATATCAAGAGTGGTGTCCTTTGAACCGTCATTGATGAAAAGATACTCAAAGGTAAGCTCGGGAAAATCCTTTGACATCTGGTCTGTCACCTTGGTTATCTCTTCGTAGAACATGGGCAGGACTTCCTGCTCATTATAGCATGGAACTACTACTGAAACGAGTTTCACGTTTTTTCCTCCTTTTAAAGAAGCTGTGACAGAGCAGGAAAAGCTGTTTCCGTATCTGCCAATACACTATTAATAATACAACAAAATCCATGATAATGCAATAGCAAAATGTATGATTTCATAATTTTTTACACCTATGTAAAATAATGACACATAAGGGAGCTGTTTTTGGTCTATCTGATAGTCGGGCAGGAGGCAAAAAACAAAAAAATAACGAAATATGGCGTATTTGCGTATGTTATTATTTGTATAATTTACCTTAAACAAAGTATGGAATTTTTGACAAAAAAATCAATAACGATTTGTTATTTTCACCGAAAATTTTAAAATCGGTATAATTTTTGCGTTCATTTTTGAAGAAAGTGTTGATTTTTTTTGAAATGTCATGTATAATATACTTGTATAGTTGTTCGCGCTGCGGACGCTTCGCAAGGCGGTGATGTCATATCATTAAGCGAAGCCCTGCGGCGATGTGGGAAATCGGCGTTCCGCTGCCGTAAAAGCGGAATATGCGGCGTTTGCTGCGGTTGGGAGAGAGGAATATGGATATAACACTGGTAACATCTTCGTTTGACAAGCTGGTTCACGGAACCGAAAACGAAAAGAAAACAGGCTGTGGTATCAACCTTCTTAAGCCTGAAAATGTGACTCGTTTCCACAGAACTTCGCAGATGACGGATCTGAAGGAGATAACCTGTGAGAAATGTAAAGCCAATCTGGCTAAAAAGCTTATCAAAGCTGACAAAAAGGAAATGGCTCTTCTTCTTAAGGAAGAGAAAAAGCGTGAAAAGCTCGGCATGAACGACGCAGGAATCGTTCCGCTGGGAAATACTACCGCAAGGATCACAAGAGATCCCGATGCTAAGAGAAAGGAAGAGGAAGCGAGAAAGAAGGCTCTTGAGGAGCAGAGAAAAGCAGCAGAGGAAAAACGTGCTGCCGAGGCTGCTGCCAAAGAAGCCGAGGAACAGGAACTTTACAATCAGTTCCTTAATAAGGACGGCAAGAATGTTCCCGGTACAGGCGTTCCTATGGACGAAAGCCTTGCTCAGTTTGCAATAAATGCTCCGAATAACGAAGCACAGGCACCTGCTCCTGCACCTGCAAACGCACCTGCTGCCGAAGACGATTTCCTCGCACAGTTCGCAATAAACAAGCCCGGCGATACAGCAGCATCTGCTCCCGCTGCTGCTCCACAACAGGACGATTTCCTTGCACAGTTCGCTATACCAACCCCTGAACAGACACAGAATACAGATACAGCACCTTATTATAATGCGCCTAATGCACCTCAGCAGTATAATGCGGCTCCGCAGCAGCCTGTCGGTGGCTACGGCTATGAACAGCCCGTTGTCCCCGAGCCTGTACCGGCTCCTCAGCCTGTACACAGCGACGAGGATATAATGAACCTGTTCTCGATAAACAACAGCGCTCCCGTACAGGAAGAGCCCGTATACGGTCAGCCTGTGTACGGTCAGCCCGTCATCTACGACGGCAGCCAGCCTCTTTATGACGCTCAGGGCAACCTTATACAGGGTGTCATAACACCTGTGGACGAATATGCAGACGCTCCTGTGATGAATATTCCGCAGGATACAGCGTGGGATTATGTTGCAGACCAGTTCTTCGGCGGCGACGCTGCCGCACAGGGAAGTGCTGTGGCTGCTCCCGACGGCTATGAGAACGTTCAGCCAGGTGAAATGGCAGACCTTGATATACCGACTATAGGAGACATCACTGCTCCTGTTATCGACGATATCGGCGCAGCGATCGAGGCGGCTTCAAAGCCATACGGCGGAGTCCCAGGCGGTCTGAACACACCTGTTCGTGGTGATGTGGCTGCTCCTGTGAACGGTCAGCCTATTGATCCGAATACAGCTTATATGTACGGAGATATCCCGCTTGTTGAGGATATCGTAGCTCCCGAAAATGACGTGCTCCCGTCTGCTGCAAGCGTTGCGGCAGAGGCTCTCAGCGGAGCTCCTACAGTTGACGATATCACAGCTCCCGAGTTCGACGAGCTGCCCTCCGCAGCACAGCTTGCGGCAGAGGCTCTCAACGGAGCTCCTACAGTTGACGATATCACAGCTCCCGAATTCGACGAGCTTCCCTCCGCAGCACAGCTTGCGGCAGAGGCTCTCAGCGGCGCTCCTACGGTAGACGATATCACAGCGCCCGAATTAGACGAGCTGCCCACAATTGAAGACATCGCTGCACAAGGTCTTGACGATATGCAGATACCTGTGCTTGATGATATAACCGCACCAATCTATAATGCGCCTTATATGGCAGAAGAGGAGTTTGAATTTAACATGAGCGATTATAATAATTTCGATGCTAATGCACAGAATCCAGGTGCTGAGCAGCCACAGCAGGCTCAGCCTCAGATAGTAAAGGTACCCCAGTTCGCAGGTTATGACGCTAACAATCAGCCTGTATACAAATACGTTCCCATGAGACTTATGGGCTATGACCAGAACGGCAAGCCTGTATTCGCACCTCTCAATGCACAGCCTCAGCAGGCTGCACCTGCTCAGCAGACAGCAGCACAGGCTCAGAGAGCTGCGGCAGCTCCTGCTCCCGCACCTGTACAGCAGGCTCCTGCAAAGTCTATCGTTCCCAAGAAGCCTGTACCGACAGAGGGCGTTCCTACAGCAAATATTTCCAAGATCGCTGTAAATCCTCATGCAAAGTCCACATCACAGGCATTCATCAAGGCTATTTCCAGCTCAAGAGAGTACGCTGACAAGAATCTCATCGAAACACAGGGACTTCAGGCTAACAGCCCTATCCTCAATTCTGTTGAGGACGTTCTCTCAACAATGGGCGATGATTCCGCAAAGAAGAGACAGCTTGCTCAGTCTCAGCAGAATGTGCCTGTATTCGACGAGTACAAGGCTCCTGCTTCATCTTCCTACAACAGAAGGAACAATGCTTCTCCAAGACTTCAGCAGTCTTTCGACAAGGACGTTCGCTACATGACAAAGTCTGAGCTCAAGGCTAAGAAGAAGCAGGACAAGATCGACGCTAAGTTCAGAAAGGAAATGAACAAGAGAGGCTTCTGAGTCGGTCATTCACAAATGAAATGAGGAAAAATAATGGCAGAAAACAAGATCCTTGAAGAGCTGAGAGCTAAGCTCACAGGCTCGGACGAGGAGAACAGCAAGTTCCTCCGCGAGGAGGCAGAGCGCTTCGCCAAGCAGAAGAATGTGGAGGGCGTAGAAGCCGCAACACAGCTCCTTATCGAGCGTATGCCGCAGTCGCAGAAGGACGAGATAGAGAGACTTATCACCATTGACGGTGTGCGTCTCGACGAAGTGCATGAGAAGATAATAAAGCTCATAAAGGAAAAGGATATCAGCGGAGCTAAATCCCTTGCAGAGAGACTCTACAAGAAGATAAAGCTTGATTACGGCGAGGGCGAGAAGAACAAGTTCGTTTCTCTCAGGAATCCCTTTGAGGATAACTTGTATCAGCTGAGATACAAGCCTGAGAAAACTCTTAACCGTACTCCCTTTGATTTCGCAACGTTTATCACTACATACGGCTATCTTATGGTGGAAACAGGCTCTGCCGTGGATGCTATCCCGATACTTGAGGACGCTATCGAGTACAATCCTGTTGATGTGGGACCGAGATTCGAGCTTGCAGAGGTCTATAAGCTTCTGAAAAACAAGAGAATGACTCTCGAAACATCAAGAGAAACTCTTAAATGTGCTTCCTCACCAGTGGCAATTGCGCGAGTTTACGCAAATGTAGGCTATATCCTTACAGATATGGGCGAGTATGACGACGCAGTGGCTTTCTATACAGCAAGTCTTATCTTTGCACCGCACCCTGCCATTCAATATGAACTGAGAGACATCGCAAACCGCAAGGGCAGTCATATTACCAAGCCTTCGCACGAGCAAATGGTCGAGGCTTTGAAGAAATATGACTTTGAATTTGGTCCTAACGAGGACGTTATCTCCGTAGCAGCTCAGCTTTCTGCGAATTATCTCATTGAACAGGATATACCAAATGCGCTTAAGGCTCTGAAAATGACCTATAACCTCACCCGTGACGAAAAGGTCAAGGAAATAATCCTCAAGTACGAGCCAGACGCTAAAATGGCGGTTCCTGTACAGGAGGACGAAAAGCCGAATATTACTCAGACGGTGAACGATTCTCCCGAGGAATAATGAATAATATCTCATCTCCTACAGATAATAGCTGTGGGAGATGATTTTTTATGAGCAAAAACAAGAAGAAAATACCCGTGCCCGAGCCCGAAAGCGACGATGAATATATCTGTCCTGCGGCTTCATGGGACAATATGACGGGAACTATCCCGTATTCCGCAGAGGACATGATGGAGCGAGCCTCCTATGACGAGGTCCATCCGTTCCTGCACGAATATGAGGGAGACTAAGCGAGGACGTGAGATATCACGTCCTTTTTCGTTGACGGAATGTAGAATATATAGGTGGATAGTAAGTAGAAAGTAGTGAGTAGTAAGTAGTTTTTCGGCGTTACAGTTACTTCCTGACAACCTGAACGGGATTCCTAAGGGACGTGTTCCTTAGGCAGAGTCCAGAGGCAGAGCCTTTGGTCAGGTCAAGGGCTGACAGCCCTTGCGGGTTTCAGGGCAGAGCCCTGAAGTTACGAAGCGCTCCGCAAGGGTGAATTTCCAAAACAGTCCAGTGGACTGTTTTGGAAAGAGGGACGCCCTGCAAGAGAGGGCGTCCCTTAATGGGCTGCCGAGGACGTCAGCCCCTACATATGAAATTGCACCGTTTATCTGCACAAATATCCTTCGTCGATTTATGCACTTACAACAAAATTTTCAAAATGACTTTATTTATAACTTAAAGCATGGTATAATATATCTTGTTAATTTAAGGCGAGATCTTTGGAATTTCAGTATTATAAGCTATAGACAGCAGCTATAATTACTTAAAAAGAGGTGGCATATGAAAAACGGAGTTAAAATGCTGGACATTGCAGAAAAGCTGGGCGTCAGTGTTGTTACAGTCTCGAATGCTCTTGCAGGGCGCGACGGAGTCAGCGAGCAGATGAGAAAAAAGATCTGCGAGACAGCTGAGAAAATGGGCTATAAACCGTCGAATACCAAGAGCGAAAGGAAACGCCTTTCCATGTCCAAGGTAAGCAAAAACGTGGGTATACTTACCTCCGAGCGCTTCGTGGGCGCAAGAGGTACTTTTTACTGGGAGCTTACCGCGAGTATCTCCAATCAGCTTGCACAGCTGAACGTCTGCACGGTCTATGAGTGCGTGACCGCCGACAGTGAGACCAACGGTACACTGCCGAATATGGTCACAGACGGCAAGGTGGACGGCGTTATCGTTATCGGACAGGTACACAGGAGCTACATAGAATGCCTGAAAAAGCTGACTATACCGCTGATGTTTGTGGACTTCTACGACAACAGGTACGATATTGACTCGGTGATTTCAGACAGCTTCAACGGCGGATATATCCTTACGGATTATCTTGTGTCAAAGGGACACCGTAAAATAGGCTTTTTCGGTACTCTTAACGCTACCAGCAGCATTAATGACCGCTATCTGGGCTACGTGAAGTGCATTATGGAGAATGAGCTTGAATTCCGCAGGGAATGGATAATCGGAGACCGTAACGAGAAAGGCATACTCAACGAGAAGATAGACTTCCCCGAAGAAATGCCCACGGCTTTTGTGTGTAACTGCGATGAGACCGCATTCCGCGTAATATCGGCGCTCAAGACCAAGGGAGTCCGCGTTCCCGAGGATATCAGCGTGGTGGGCTACGACAATTATACCGTATCAAGTATCTGTATACCAACTATAACGACGGTTGAGGTAGACCTTACCAAAATGGCTGAGGTCTCCGTCAAGATAATGGCGAAGAAGCTGGCTGATCCGAAATACAGGGAGGGACGCCGCATAATCAGCGGTAAACTCATTGAAAAAGAAAGCGTCCTTGATATAAACGGAAGCTACAGTGAGGAGCGTCCAAATGCTTATTGAGAACTTTTTCGGACATCTGCGGACAGTGCTTCAGCACCGCCACAAGGTCTTTATCCACTGCGTAAAGGCAGGCATACCGTGGAGAGGTTTGCTCCACGACCTGTCGAAATTCTCGCCTACGGAGTTTATCCCGGGGGTGAAGTATTATCAGGGTGACCGCAGTCCCAACGAGCGTGAGCGCGAGGTGGACGGCGCTTCAAAGGCGTGGATGCACCACAAGGGCAGAAACCGTCATCACTTCGAGTACTGGACGGACTACAACATGAAAACGAAACGGCTCGAACCCGTGAAAATGCCCGATATATTTATATTTGAGATGTTCTGCGACCGCGTTGCGGCTTCAAAGACATATAACAAGGAGAAGTACAACGATTCAATGCCGCTGGAGTATTTCCTCAGGGCAAAGCCGCGCCGTATCATCGAAAAATCTACGGCGGCGAAGCTGGAATTTCTGCTGACAATGCTCCGCGATAAAGGAGAGGACGAGGTGTTCCGCTATATCCGCCGACACGTCAGGAAGAGCCGTTAGCCTTTAGCTGTAGGGGACGGCGTCCTCGACGTCCCGAAATTGGTAAAAATCCAAATTACAATTTGTAGGGGCGGATATTATCCGCCCGATATTACGATAAAAATAACTAAAACGGACGCCGTGGGGCGTCCTCTGTATTTTCGAGAAAAGGAGGGAGAACATGAACCCGAGACTGCCGTATCTGCGCGAAAAGACCGCTAAACTCACCACGTCCCCTGGGGTGTACATCATGCGCCGCAAGGACAGCTCCATAATCTACATCGGCAAGGCGAAGAATCTCCATAACCGCGTGAGCAGCTACTTCCGCGAAAATCCCGACCACGCGCCAAAGGTCGCAGCTATGGTCTCCAACGTCTACGACTACGATTTCATCGTTACGGACAGCGAATACGAGGCTCTGCTGCTTGAATGCAGTCTCATCAAGCAGCACAAGCCAAAGTACAATATCCTCCTGAAAGACGACAAGGGCTACCACTATATCCGAATTTCCGACGAGGAGTACCCTCGTATAACCAACGAAAAAAACACCAAGCAGAGCGGACGTTATCTCGGACCATACACCAGCGGCTTCATCACTAAGGAGGCTGTCAACGAGGCGAACCGCGTGTTCATGCTGCCCACCTGCAGGCGTAAATTTCCGCAGGATTTCGGCAAAAGCCGTCCATGCCTGAACTACCACATAAAGCAGTGCATGGGAGTATGCCGCGGCAGGATAAGTGCCGAGGATTATCAGGCGGCAGTCGAGCAGGCTGTGGAGTTCATAAAGAGCGGCAGTGCTCAGTCTGTTGAGCGCATGGAGGCGGAGATGAACGAGGCTGCGGAGGCGCTTGAATTTGAGAAAGCAGCTATGCTCCGCGACAGGATAAACGCCGTAAAAAAGGCTTCCGAGAAGCAGAAAATAATCAACAGCGGCGTGGATTCCGCGGACGTTATCGGAGTTGCCGAGTACAGCGGCGGTCTGTATATTTCCGTGCTGATGTACCGTGAAAACAGGCTTTTCGACAAGGCTGTTTTCGAGTTTCCGCTGCCTGACGAGGGGGACGATATCCTCAGTCAGTTCATGCTGCAATTTTACTACAAAAAGCCCGATATACCGCACTCTGTCATCGTCGAGCGTATACCCGAGGACTCGGAGCTCCTGACAGAAATGCTGGAGGGGCAGGCAGGGCGAAAGGTGAAGCTCCATGTGCCGCAGAAAGGCCGTCAGCTGGAGCTTCTCAAGCTGGCAAAAAACAACAGCGCCGAATATGCTGCCATAAAAAATGACCGCACAGGAAAAGAAGTTCTTGCGCTGGAGCAGTTGGGACAGAGTCTGGGGCTTGCCAAGCCGCCGCGATATATCGAGGCTTACGACATATCGAACCTGTCCTCGGAATCAATGGTGGCAGGAATGGTGGTCTTCGAGGACGGCAGACCGCTGAAAAAAGCCTACAAGCGCTTTACTGTCAAAGAGCAGGAGCTGCAAAACGACTACGGAAGTATGCGTGAGGTGCTGAAAAGGCGGCTCATGCATATCGTGACAGGGGAGGGGGACGAGTACTTCACGAGAACTCCCGACCTGATACTCCTTGACGGAGGAAAAGGTCACGTAAACGCCGTAGCACCGCTGCTTCGGGAGCTCGGGCTGGACATACCGCTTTTCGGCATGGTCAAGGACGACAAGCACCGCACCCGAGCTATAGCAACGGGCGGCAGGGAGATACAGATAAACAGCCTGCGGTCGGTGTTTGATTTGGTGACAAGGATACAGGACGAGGTACACCGCTATTCCGTCAGCTTCATGCATACCAAGCACAAGAAAAAGACTTACAGCTCGGAGCTGCTGAAAGTACGTGGAATAGGCGAAAAGAAGGCGGCGAAGCTGTTTATGAAATACAAGACCATAACCAAATTAAGGGAGGCTTCTCCTGAGGAACTGGCTGTTGCTGCTGGAGTGAATATTGAGACTGCGCAGGAGCTCTGGAGGGCTATCCGTGATATGTGAACTGCGCTAAGAATATTCAGCAAATAATACCAGTATATTATAATGGTATACGAAGTCAGTATATTATAATAGTATACGGCGTCAAAAATAGGAAAACGGGGTATTTATAGTCAAATGAATAAACAATAGTGCAACTTTTGTCGGATTTTTTTGTATAGTTGTACCCGAATCTTTGGACAGAACGGTCAAAATGACTAAATTACCAATAGGCAAATTGCCGCAGTTTACAATTCTGTAAAAATTCGTGAAAAATATGAGCTTTTATGTTGCAATTTAAAAGCGGGTGTGATATAATTATTGTGGAAGTTTAACAATGTTTGGTATCAGTGTGCTATACCTCATATTGTGCTGCCTTTTTACATTGAATTTTTGTAGAATAAGAGCCGTTTGAATTTACCAGTATTACCGATCGTATAAATCTTGGTAAATATTGATAAAAAACGGTAGATTATTTATGTCAAAAAAGCGATTGAAAAGTAACACTATAAATGTTATAATTGTTATTATTAAGGCAGTGAGAAACGTTCATCACAAGTATTAATTATGGAGGTGGTTTCATGAAGAGTTTTTCTTACGTAGCTCAGGACGCGAAGGGCAGACAGGCTAAGGGAATCATTAACGCGGAAAATGAGCAGGAATTCTTGCAGAAGGCCAAGGAAAAGGGCTTGTATGTCAGGGATTATAAGGAGAGCGATTCAGAGGACTCAAAATCAATTTACAAGTTTAAAACACCTGAGCTTGCATTCTGCTGCCGACAGCTTGCTGCGATGCTCACATCAGGTCTTACTCTTGTAAAAGCCATTGATATCCTGACAAAAGAGCAGGAAAATGAAAGGGCAAGAGCTATATGGCAGGACATTTACGAGAACGTACAGAAGGGTGAATCTTTCTCGTCATCACTCGAAATGCACTCGGGTTCTTTCCCGGACTTCCTCATTTCCATGGTCGGTGCGGGCGAAAGCTCAGGTTCACTTGATATCATTATGAACCGAATGTCTGACCACTACGCAAAGGAAAACAAACTCAAGAACACTATCAGAGGCGCTATGATCTATCCTATCATACTTCTGGTTCTCTGTATAGTTATCGTAATCTTCCTCTTCACAGTTATCATGCCGACGTTTATCGATATGTTCGACAGCAAGGAAGATATGCCTGTTCTTACACGAATCATGGCTGGAATCAGTGACTTCCTGACACACAAGTGGTACATACTCGTTGTTATCCTTATCGTAGCAGTTCTGGGCTTCAGAGCAGCTCTCAGGTCTCCCGGATTCCGTGTCAAGTTTGACAGAATGCTTATCAAAGGTCCGGGCTTCGGTCCTCTTGTTACAAAGATTTACACAGGACGTTTCGCAAGAACTCTTTCCTCACTTTACTCAAGCGGTCTTCCGATGGTTGAATGCCTCGAAAGAGCTTCATCGATCCTCGGTAATTCATACGTAGACGAAAAGTTCGTTGACGTTATCGACGAAGTAAAACAGGGCGAGACGCTTTCGTCTGCGATCACACGTACAGAGATATTCGAGCCTATGTTCTGCTCGGTAATCTATGTCGGCGAGGAGTCAGGTGCTCTTGACTCGATCCTTGAGAAAACTTCTGATTATTATGAAGATGAATCAGATTCAGCCGTTCAGCGACTTGTTAGCACGATAGAGCCTGTACTCCTTATCTTCATGGGCGTTATCATCGGACTTGTCGTATGTGGTATTTACCCAGCGCTTTACGGAGCAATGGAAAACGTAGAAAACGGTTAATTAAGAAAGGTGGAAAGATAAATGCTTTCATTTGATATCACTGATAGAAATATACGAGTTGTTAAGGGCGTTGAAAGTAACGGCAAGATCAAGATCAGCTCTGCTGCTACCGTAAATGTTGAGGAGGGACTTATCGTAAACGGTCACGTTAAGGACGTTCCTGCGGTAGCTACACTCATTAACAACGTACTTAAAATGCACAGAATGCCTGATAAGGAAGCGATCGTTTCGATCTCCTCCAACCTTACTATCTTCAAGGAAATGACAGTTGCCAAGGGCAAGGGTCAGGATCTCCAGAAGACAGTTAAGCTTCAGATGCAGTCTGAGCTCAACCTCGACGATTCATACAGCGTATCCTATATTATAGTAGGCGACGCAGACAGCAGAGATGTAAACGAACCTTCATACAAGATTCTTGCTACAGCTTGTCCTTATGAGATCGTAAGCAGCTACAGAGAAGTATTCAAGCTCCTCAGCATCTCACTCAGATCAGTAATGATCGGCTGCAACTGTATCACAAAGGTACTTCTTGCTGATACTAAGATCAAGTCTAAGATGCCTCTTCTTGCTGTACAGATCGACAACAACTTCATCTCACTTAACCTCTATGAGCAGGGACAGCTTTCATTCTCACGTTTCGCTTCTATCGACGCTGCTGACTATGGTTACTCAGATGACTACGTATTTGAAGCAGTCAACGAGAACATCTTCCGTATGCTTCAGTTCCACAGAAGCCGTAATACAGGTGAGTCCATTGAGAATGTTATCTTCTACGGAGATACACATGAGTATGTAAGACTTACTGATGAGCTTGAAAAACTCGACCTCAAGACAAGTCTTATCAACGTTCCTCCACAGATCCACGGTCATGAAAATCTTGAGTTCTCTCTTTATGCTAACGCTATCGGCGCTATGTTCAAGAGAAACAGAGAGATCGAAAAGATCAACCTTCTCGATACTGACTTCAGCACAGCTGTTAAGAACCGTGTAGGCGGCAAGAACAATGACGCAATGGGAAGTGTTATCCTTCTTGCTTCACTTCTTGGTGCAGGTATTATCGTAGGCGGTGCATGGGGCGTTCTTAAGCTCAAGAATATCGGTATCAAGAGCGATATTAAGAAGTGCGTTGAATATATCGAAAGTCCTGATACAAAGAAAAAGCTTGATCACCATGCGAAGCTTCTTAAGACAGAAGGTGTTGTTAGTGCATATCGCACCAAGATGGTCAATGCAAACGACGCATATCAGTCACAGCCTCGTATCGTAGGTAAGGATTATGAGGAGATCGAAAAGATCCTCAAGAAGACCTGCGAGGACGAAAAGGACGATAAGATCGAGTTCATGGAGGTAAGCAGTCCAAAGTACAGCGACGGTACTATAACATTCAATGTTACCTGTGATGCTTCTAGCAAAGAGTACGCACAGAGAATACCTGCTAATTTTGCAAAGAACCTTTTCGAAAGCGACTTGTTCAGTGATGCCAGCTACAAGGGATACTCTATCAAGACAGTTAAGGTAGAGGGCAAGGAAGAAGAACAGGATAGGATCACATTCAGCTCAAGCGTAAAGCTTGTAGGCAACAAGAGTGCATATCATCCTGAAGAAAGCTCAGAGGAGGAAGAGAAGTAATGAAATTTAATTATAGAGATAAGATCATAGCAGGTGCACTGTTAGCTATTGTTATTCTGCTTGTAGGTTTCTTCGTACCTGTTAAGAATATGAGCAAGCAGAACAAGGCAGATCAAAAGATCCTTACTGAAAAGGAAAAGATAAAAGCCGATTATGAGGCTAAGATCGCTAAGATTCCTTCAATTCAGGAATCAATCCGCAACCTCTATGCAGAGGCAAGCGATGCTACAAAGATATTCGTTCCACTCGAGGATGTTCAGTCACAGGTCAAAGTAGATAACTATATGCAGAAGTATGCTGATGAGTGCAAGATCAAGATCAAGAATCTTGAGCTTGGTTCAACAACTGTTTCTCCTCTTAGCTATTACTATACTTCACAGAAAGATGCTTTTTCTAAGCTTAGAAGTCAGGCTGACGTAAACGGAACTCTTCAGGAAGCATATGATGCATCTGTTGCTGAGAGCACAGCTCTCTCACAGAGATCAAAGGAAAATGTTATCAAGACTCAGTATGCAATGAAGATCACAGGTACAAAAGAAAATATATGGAAGTACCTTGAGGCTATGAAGAACTTTGATAAGGCAGTTGTTGTTAATTCAGTAACACTTAACGATTACACATTTGGTAAGGACGCTGCCAAGAAGGCTGGAGTTGAAATGCCTGAGTCAAAGGATGGAGAAGAGGTTTCTGTTCAGGCTGGAGATAAGGTAATTAAGAATATTTCTGATGCACAGATCGTATTATCGCTTTACTCAGTGATCGAGATGGAAGAACCCGACGTTGAGATGAAGTAAAACGCAGAAACACCTACTTCAAACGCTGTAGTTATGAGAAAAATATAACTTGAAAGGCGGTTAGGGAAATGAAAACAGAGAAAAACAATAAACTGCGCGGTACAGTACTCTTTACTGTTGTCGCAGTAATGGCATTGCTTATAATTTTCCTGACGGGTACACTTGCGCTGGCAACTGCTTCAAGCAATCGAGCGCATAAGTCCTACTCGTCATCACAGGCAAGCTATACAGCTAAAACAGCTATCACAGCTTTTACACGCGCTCTTGGCTCAAATGCTGATGTTCGTGATAAGGTTATTAATCTCGGAATTAACGGTAATCCAACCGAAATCCATCCATCGATAACTTTCAGAGACGGCACTTCTCAGGATAAATCCATCGGACTTGTCGGTTTCTGGGGAGATGACGGTGTATGGCATGACAATCAGATCACCGTTGAAAGAGAAACAATGCAGGATCCTTCTAATCCTGAAAATAGAGTTGTAAAGACTGAGTGGGTTTATTCAGTTGACGAGAATGGTGTCGGCAAATGGATCCAGACTGAGAGAGTTAAGATCACAGCTACTGCTCGTGTCGGCAGAGAGGAATCAACTGTAACTGCATATCTTTCCAAGAAGCCAGGTACACCCGGCAGCACACCATCTACACCTACTAACAATAGCAGCCCCGGTGGTATTAAGGGCCTTAATACCGTTGGTGATGGTATATTCAGAAATGGTGGAAGATATACAGGTGGTGTAGGCCTTGGTCTTTCAACTTCAAGTATGAAGGACAGCAAGAAAATACAGTATGAGCTTCTGAACTCAGTTGAGCTTGATACTACTCTTACATTTATCAATGCTGACCTGTATGCAACATCAGGCACATTCAGTGTAAACGTAAATCAGGCTCCTGATATTCCTGTATCTCAGACTGTAGTAAACGGAAATCTTTATATCAAGAACGATACATTTATCGAGCTTGATTATGAGATGAAGCATGATTTTACACAGAAGCAGATACCATATCTGTATGTTGATGGTGCTATGGGCTTCGCGTCTGCATCAAGAATCGTTGCTAATAAGGGCGATGAAGGAAAATATGGAGAACATTCAGATAATCCTGCGGCTCCTTTTAACATATTCGTTGGTACATTAAGAGCGAATAAGAACACATATCTTGTTCATGGCGATATCTACATGATGGACGAATATGATTCAACAAAAAATGAGAAGTATATTTTCCAGGGCGAGAACATTAATGAAGAAGCTCCCAAGGGCGATAATATCTTTGGTGATCCAAATGCCGGTGCAAACCAGAATCAGCTTTATAAGTGGGCATATGATACAGTTAATAAAACTGAGACACAGCATAAATCTATCGGCGGCAGTATGTACTGTAATGGAAAGCTTAAAATTACAGGTGCAGAGATCGACGGCGATGTTCGTGTAGTAAATGACTGCGCTTTAAAGGATACGCATATTCATGGTGATCTTGTTGTTGGCGGTAATATTACTCAGAGCGGACTTATAGTTGATGGTAAGATTTACTGTGACAGCTACTACGCTGCTAACGGTGGTACTACTGATAACAACAACAACGATATTCATGTACCTGAATACGTATCTGTTAATAATATCTATCATGGTCCTGAAAGCTACGATCCTGAAAAGCACCCGGAAGTTGACTGGGGCAATATTAGTGATCTCTTGTTAGTTAATTATCCTCCTCGAGATAAAATCGTTTGGAATACATCTGGTCATTCTGCTGATGGTAAGAATTTAGACATTTTAGGTAATGAAACTGATTATGCAGGTACATTGTATTATTCATGGGCAGAAGATAACTGGACACCTTTAACTAAAGTATGCATTAGTGATGAAGGTGTTGAATTAATGACACCTGATGAATATGATAATCTGACAGACGATCAGAAAGAATCATTTGATGTTGTAAAAAATGTAGAAGATGTTATTATTGGCCTTAAAGAATCAACAACCTTTGAAAGAAGTGGTGTTGAGGAAGAGGTTCTTAATAGAGTTTTAAAGGTTGAAACTCCGGAACGTGAAGAAGACGATCCTCAGCCCTCATATACAGTTAAAATAGTACCTGTTTTTGATAACGGCGGACAGCCTGTTAGGGATAATAACGGAGAAGTAATTCGTCGTGAAACATCTATCCCGACAACGGAAAAAACTGTACTTATAAATAAGATCACAGGCGAGGTTCTTCAAGGCGAAGAAGTACCACATTATAATAAGGCATCATTTGATAATGAAGATACAGGTGAAAATGTTGGCGCTCAGAAGGTTACCTGGTATAACAAGGAAACCCGAGAAGAGGTAAGCGAAGCTGAAGCTACAGCTTTGCCAGAAGGTTCTAATCAGTCAACAGATCCCAATGCTAAGATACAGAGACTTACTGGTTCAAGACAGGTCACATATCCTGAAAACATGAAGAGAGAAAAAATTTATGGTTCTTATGCCGGCGGCAGCTATCAGGGGGCATTCACTCCCGCTCCAAAGGAAACAAAGATCATAAAGACTCTTCAGGAGGTACGTGTAGACCTCGGACTCAAGGAAGACGGTACATATCCTGACTATCCTTCTACACTTGAAGAGGCTGCAGGTAAGTCTGTTGCAGATGCCCTGTATGGTGATGACGGCAAGCCGTTAGAATCAGCTATTGCTATTATTGGTGAAAAAACGCCATGGGGTGGTACTGAACCAAATAAAAAGAATGCGTCTGATACGAATATTTGGGACGGCAATACGATCGTTGGCAGTTGTGTAATTACAGGTGCTCTTAACGGTGCTGAAATGAATGGAAATCCAGGTGCAGTTACAGGAAGTGTACATTACAAGGCAGATGATACAACTTATAATGGATCTACTGCTCACGTAATAAACATAAATCCAAAGGGTAAAACAATCTGGGTTGTATTGGATAATGTTGGTGTAGGAAACAATGTTGAGATCCATGTTGATCGTTACTATGACGGCAAGGAATGCGGAAAGGTCAATTTCTTCATAAAGGGCAGCCTTTCAGGTGACAAGACATACGATTCAAATGCTATGGCTGATCATTTATGTATAGTTAATAAGAAAGTGGTCAGCAGTACACCATTACTTATCAGCATGAAACCTGGCGCTCATCAGAATACAGATTTCGGTATGGAGTTCTATGGCGAAACTGATTCAAGTATTGAACTCAGCAATGAGTGTACATTAACAGGTACATTCAAGTGTCCATATACAGACTTTAGTGCAACTAAGTGCGGTAAGTATAAGGTACACTACGTTGACGAATATGGTATTGACTGGAGTGATAAGCCTACGGGAGGTCAGCAACGCGGAATGGACATGACAGGCGGATGCCCTGTTATCATCGGTAATGCATTGTTCCATGACGTTCTTGACACAAGGAATGAATTCGGTCTCTTCTATACCGAAACAGGACAGATCGGTGAAGGCAATAATGATGCAGGCGATGATAATCCTGATGTTGTAGTACCTGATCCAACGCCAGGAACAAACGCAGTTTGGGTACTTGATTTCTATTCAGCCACATAAAAGGAGGCGTGTTCTATGAAAAAAAGTAAAAAAAGCTTAAAGGGCATGACTCTGGTTGAAATGATCATCTCTATTGCGATCTTTGCAGTCATGGGCGGTCTGCTCGTGCTTGTAGGAACGCACATAGACGCTACTAACAGAGCAACAAACGTCTTAAAAAATAAGGTTTCGACTGAGTCGCCTTATGCGGCTAATAAGCAAACTGCATTTGATGGCGGAGATCTGAAGGATACGCGTAAGGATATCACTATAGATATCACAATAGATGATTACGGTGATGCTGCTAATGCTACATTAGAAGCTTATAAGTACAACACTAAAGAGATTGTCGAAAACGGTCTCAGTGAAGCAGATAAAGCTGCAATGCAGAAAAAGGCAAACGGCGGACTTAATCTCCAGTTTGTAAAACTTAAGACAGCAGACGATGAAGAGGACGAGGAATCTGAGGGCGAATCCGAGGGTGAGTCTGAGGGTGAATCCGAGGGCGAATCTGAGGGTGAATCCGAGGGTGAGTCTGGTGAAACAGAGTGATAAGCGGAGGTAGGCATATGGATAAAATAAAAAAATCAGTGCTCAAGGGCTTTACCCTTGTAGAGCTTATGGTTGTTATGGCTATCTTCTCAGTTCTTATGGCTGCTGCACTTGCTCTGACTACCCCTGTATCAAGAATGTACAAGAATACAGCTCTTGCTGAAAAAACATATTCATTTTCGCATAATATTCAAGAGTACCTTCAGGGTACTCTTGAATACGCCGATAGCTTGTATGTTTTGACTGGTGATAATCTTGGAGATTATGACACGATGCTTGATCTTGCTGAAGATTTCCGCAAGACACATTACGGTAATGTCGTTGTATCAGATGATGGTACATCAACAAGAGGACTCAGAGGTAAGATATATATCTTACGCCTTATGAACAATGAAGACACCGTTAATGGTGAAACTGTACCGGCTGGTCAGATAACACTGACAGAATACTGGTTTGACAACCATGATAAGGAAGAAAATGCTGAAATTACCTTAGGTGTGGCTGAAAGACCGGTTTTAAACCCTGCGTATTTTGAAGCATCTGATTCAAACTACAGTTTCAGCTATGCACTTACAAATGGTGCTGATTCACATCTTGTAACATTAAGCGGCACTCAGAGGCCTTCAGGTGAAGGTATTGATTCATCGGATACATATAAGGCTATCAAGCGCGATCTTGAAGATGACCCTATTGCCATATCGCAGGATAGACTGTCGGTAGCAATAGTTCTTGATAAGGATCAGTCATCAAACGGTTATGTTGATGTTGAAGGCTACAGAGCATTCAAGGCTCCCGTAGCTGTACAGGTAGCTAATCTTCCTCTTACCAATATCAATACTACATCTGCTCAGAGACCTAATAAAGAAGCTGGATTCCCAAGAGTAGTCAAGGAGACCGATGGCTCTATCAGATTACAGAAGTATGTTGGAATCGGTACAAATCCACCTGAGTGTGGATGGAGTTTCTGGACTGAAAAGGCAAATCCAAAGATCGACTTCAGCAATGATATCTACTTTGTATATGCATACGGCGATGAGCTCAGATAAGAATATGTAAAAAAACAGGCAGCAGTTCAATGCTGCTGCCTGTACTTATTTTTCACTGTTTTTATTCAGTAGCCAGAAGGTTCAAGTACCACTGAGCTATCTGATTTCCCCACAAAGAGCCGACGGCGATTCCGATAGCAAGGAAAGGTCCGAAGGCAAACTTTGAATCCTTTGTAACTGCCTTGACGAGCAATCCCCCGAAAGCGGCAGTAATGATACCAACAAATGTTGAAGCGATAACAGCCCGTGTTCCGAGGAAGGCGCCTGCTGCGAACATTAAATATGTATCGCCAAGCTCTATAGCCCTGAAATCCTCACCGAATTTTTTCTTGATGATCGGACGGCTTGCTTCACCGATAATAAAGAACGGAACGCTGATAATGAACATTCCGATAACACGGCTTTTCAGTGTAACGTCTCCGTACTCGCGTGAATAAAAGAAAGCAAGTGGAAAAGCAAGAAGAAGTATTACGGCTATCATGCCGATGAATATTTCCTTTGTGTCCCAGTCAATGAAAGCGATGACAATAAGAAAAGTCATCAGAACGCAGGTTATTATGGATTTAACATTGATATCCAGAACAAAAAACGTCAGAACATAGAGGAGTCCGTTCAAGGATTCAACTATTGGATATCGCGGTGAGATCTTGGCACCGCAGCTGTGACATTTTCCTCTCAGCATGATCCAGCTGAAAACAGGTATCAGGTCGATAGGTCTGATCTTGGCACCGCAGGTCATGCAGTGAGAAGCTTTTTCCTTATCCTCTTTGCTGCGTTTTAATCCGATGACCGATTCCCCTTTGGGAAGTCTTAGGATAACAACGTTGAGGAAGCTTCCAATGCAGATGCCGAACAGGAAAATAATGACGTAAAACATGATCTTGAATGGTAGCTCGGTAAATTCATCGTGGAGCATATTTTCAAATCCGAACATGATTTTACCCCTCCTTCATAAATATTAATGTACATAATATTATTATAACATAATTTATGGAAAATTCAAGTAAAATTTTAGAATACTAACTGTATGACGGATACAGTATGGTATTCAGAAAATAAGCGGAGGTTTTTTATGAGAAACGAGAGAATTGGTGACTACTTAGTCAATCAAGGGCTGATCACAAGCGAACAGCTTCAGCAGGTTCTTGACGCTCAGAGAGCGTCAAACGGCGCAAAGAAGTTCGGCGACGTAGTTGTTGAACTCGGATTTATGTCTGAAGTCAACTTCGCAAAGGCACTGGCAGGAAACCTGAGAGTTCAGTATGTTGACCTTGACAATATCGAGATCAATACTGACGCTGTTAAGATGGTTCCCGAGGCTCTGGCAAGAAAGCATACCGTAATTGCTATCAATGTACAAGGTAAGCGTCTTACAGTTGCAACGAATGATCCTGTAAACTTCATCGTACTTGAGGACATCAAGGTTTCTACAGGTATGGACACCGTTCCTGTTCTTGCTACAACATCTGCAATCAATAAGGCGATCGGTAAGTGCTACTCAATGCAGAACGTTGACAGTGTACTTGAAGGCGTTTCGGCTATGGGCGGCGACCTTGGTGAAATGACTGAGGCTGATATCGAGTCTAAGGACAGAGTTGAGAGCGCTCCTATCGTTAAGCTCGCAACTACTATCGTTGAGAACTCCTACAGAGCAGACGCAACCGATATCCATATCGAGCCATTCGATAAGTATACAAGAATCCGTATCCGTGTAAACGGCGACCTCGTTGAACTCATGAATATCTCAAGTGCAGTTCACAGCGCACTTACTACACGTTTCAAGCTCATCAGCGGCATGAACATCGCTGAGAAGAGAATCCCTCAGGACGGCCGTTTCACACAGGTCGTTGACGGAACTACTCTTGACGTCCGTGTATCCTCACTTCCTATGGTTCACGGCGAAAAGATCGTTATCCGAATCCTTTCAACAGGTCAGATCGCTCTTCGTAAGATCACCGATCTGGGTATGTCTGATTATAACTATCAGCTGTTCGAGTCAATGCTCCGTGTTCCTCACGGCGTTATCCTCGTTACAGGACCTACCGGTTCAGGTAAAACAACAACTCTTTATGCGGCTCTCGGTGAGATCGCTAAGCCAAACGTTAACGTCGTAACTGTTGAGGACCCTGTCGAAAAGGCTATCGACGGTATCAACCAGTGTCAGGTTAACGTAAAGGCTGGTATGACCTTCGCAGCAGCTCTTCGTTCTATCCTCCGTCAGGACCCTGATGTAGTAATGATCGGTGAGATGCGTGATACCGAGACTGCCGATATCGGTATCCGTGCCGCTATCACAGGACACCTTGTTCTGTCAACCCTCCATACCAACGACGCTGCTTCAACAGTTGTACGTCTTGTTGATATGGGCGTAGCTCCTTACATGGTTGCTACTTCGATCATCGGCGTTATCGCACAGCGACTCCTTAAGGTTCTGTGCCCATCATGCAAAAAGCCAAGAATGTCAACTCCCGAAGAGAACGAACTCATGGGTATCGATCATTCTATCCAGATCTATGAGCCAGGCGGATGCCCGTCTTGTAATAATACAGGATACAGAGGAAGAACTGCTATCCATGAGATCATTCACTGTACTGCAAAGGTTTCTTCAATCATCGCAGCTAACGGCAGCAAGGAAGAGATCGAAAAGGCGGCTAAGGAAAACGGAACCAAGCTTCTCCGTGACAACGCTTCCGAGCTTGTACAGGCTGGCGAAACATCAATCGACGAGCTCGTAAGAACTACATTTACTGTATAATGGCTTGCAGGGAGGATTATTAATATGGCAATCGAAATTCATAGAATACTTGACGAGGTAAGACTCCTCGGCTGTTCTGACCTTCACTTCACAGACAGGATCGCACCTGTTGTACGTCTTAACGGTACTCTCAGAACCATGCGTTCACAGTACCCCGAAATGGACGAGGAGGAAATACTCAACATCGTTCATCAGATGACAAACGACGCTCAGCAGACAAGCATCAACAATCACAAGGATACCGACTTCTCGTTCACAACAAGAAGCGGCTACCGTCACCGTGTAAACGTATACTTCCAGAAGGGTAAGCCTGCTATCGCTATCCGTCTTCTGAGAAATGATATCCCAACTCTTGAGGACCTCGGACTTCCTCCGATACTCGCTGACTTCGCAATGCGTCCCCGTGGACTCGTTCTCGTAACAGGTCCTACCGGTTCAGGTAAGTCTACTACCCTCGCTGCTATGATCGACTTCGTAAACCTTAACAGAAGCGCTCACGTTATCACAGTTGAGGATCCTATCGAGTACGTTCACGACCACAAGAGATGTATGGTAAACCAGAGAGAGATCGGTGACGACGTTCCGTCATTCGCTCTTGCTCTGAGAGCTGCTCTCCGTGAGGACCCCGATGTTATCCTCGTAGGAGAAATGCGTGACTTCGAGACTATCCAGGCTGCTGTAACCGCTGCCGAAACAGGACATCTCGTTATGTCAACACTTCATACAACATCTGCCGCTGATACTATCAACCGTATCATTGACGTTTACCCTGAGCACCAGCAGCAGCAGATCAGAACTCAGCTTGCTAACAACCTGGTTGCTGTTATCTCTCAGACACTTATTCCTAAGAAGGACGGTTCAGGCCGTATCGCTTGTATGGAAATCCTTAACGTTACAGACGCTATCTCGGCTATGATCCGTGATAACAAGATCCACCTCGTACAGTCTGCTATCCAGACAGGTAAGCAGCAGGGCATGATGTCTCTGGATATGGAGCTTGCAAGACTCGTTTCCAAGAACGTTATTGGCGAGGTAGACGCTCTCGAGAAGTGCCTCGACAAGCAGGAATTCTACCGCTTCCTTTCACAGCTCGGCGGCGCTCCAAGAGGCGGAATGCAGGGTTAATAATATTTTCACAAAAAAATACTATATGTATCAAAAATACCGTCGGTCAGAAAAAAGTCCGACGGTATTTTTTGTGAACGGAATATTTCTCAAATGACAAGAAATTATTTTTTGAAACACAAAATCGGAAATTTTTCAAAAAAGCCGTTAAAAAAAGTCCAAAAACAGTTCCAAAATGCCTCGAAAACTGCTTTACGCAGAGTATAAATGAATGTGAATATAACAAATACTAAATTAAAGATTTAATTTATTCACAGAATCTTGTGCACTTCGACGAAAACACTAAAAAAAATACGCCGATTCACCGTTCCAATGTAAAAATCGCCCTCAGATATGGATTTTTTCTTCTAAAACTGTTGACATTATGTGAATAAGGTGGTATACTATAATCACAGGGAAGGGAAAGGGAGAAAAAAATCCCCGGACCTAAAAAATCGAGTGAAAGCAAAGACTTTCACAAATATTATTTAAAGGAGGGTTTTCTTATGAAAACTACAAAGAAAGGTTTTACACTTATTGAGCTCATCGTTGTTATCGCTATCATCGGTGTTCTCGCAGCAATCCTCGTTCCAGCAATGCTCGGTTACGTAAGAAAGTCAAAGGTTTCAAGCGCTAACTCAGCTGCTAACTCACTCCAGAAGGCTATCAATACAGCTCTCGTAGAAATCGACGAAGAGACTGAAGAGGCTGGCAAAATCAAAGAGATCTCCTATCAGCCTGGTGATTCATCTGTATCATTAGATGTAGAAACAACTGAGGATGATACTTCAATTGATGCTTCTAATACTTACAAGAAGATTGCTAACTATATGGATAAGGTTTCTAAGCTTGAATTCTATGCTGAGTGCAAGGGCGGCGTTTGTACAGCAGTTGCTTGCAAGCAGGATGGTGCTAAGTATGTTGGTACAGCTCCTGGCGGTATCGTAACAGTTGATACATATGATGATTACTCAGATAACATTTCTGGTGCTTTCGCTGCTGCTAAGACAAAGGCTGAGAATCAGAGAACTGCTAAGTCCTAATTGTAAATCTTAATTAAAGTTTAAAAGCTCCTTCCTTTATGGGAGGAGCTTTTTATCTTAGGAGATAATATGAAGATTAATTTTACGAAATTAACATACGGCTTTTTTTATGCTTGTGCCATGGCAGGTATTACTTATCTTGGAGTAGCGAAATACTACGAGAAGGAAATTGCTTTTGGAGAGAATTATGGCTCGGTTATTCAGGCAGTAAAAGATGTTGAGGATCATTTTTATCATGATGCCGACAGAGACGATATGACAAGAAATATGGTTGGTGGACTGATAAACGGACTGAATGATCGGTATACCTCGTGTTTGGACGCTAATTCTTCAATTGAAAATAATGTAAATTTTTCTGCTCAACTTCAAACGGCTGGATTTTGCATTACTTATGATGACTATTCCGATAATATATTGATAAATAATGTCGAGCCTAATTCACAGGCTGAAAAAATGGGACTATGTCGAGGTGATCTCATTTTAAGTATTGACGGTGTATCTGTCAGAGAAGCTGGATATTACAATATTATAGGAAGTCTTGTCGGTAAAAGCAATACTTCGGTTGAGCTGCTTGTTGATCATAACGGAGAACAAAGGTATTTGACCTATGTCCGTGAAAAAGATATAGAATCATCTAAAGAAGTGGGAAGCGAACTATTGGATAAAGGAATATTCTATTATAGATTTAATCAATTTGATTTAAATTCTGCTAATAGTTTTTCATATGAACTTGATTCCATGATGGCGAAAAATGACATTAGTGGACTTATTATTGATCTTAGAAAAAATAGTGGCGGCATAACAGATGAAGCTGTAAAGCTTTTTGATTTTTTTGCTCCGGCAGGAAATCAGATTATGGCAGAAGAGGTAAAGACGGGTAAGCAAATCGTTTATTGCACATCGAATGACATTAAGTATAAGGATATGAAAGTGGTAGTTCTTGTATCTGAGAAGTCACTTAGTTCCAGCGAGATTTTAGCAGCTTTTTTCAAGGATACAGGTCTTGGAACGGTTGTAGGTACTCAGACTGGCGGAAAGGGAGTTTTTCAGATGAAAAGAAGTTTTAACGATTTTTATCACTATAATATTGTTGCAGGCTATTATTATGTGAATAATTTGCCTAATTATAATGGCGTAGGTATTACACCTGATGTAGTTGTTGACATGGATCCCAAATTGATAGGAACCGACGATGATATTCAGTTAAAAAAAGCTTTGGAAATTCTTAGCTAAATGCACAATAATCAGTAGGAAAAATTGTAACTGAAAGATTTTTTTATTATTGACAAAATATGAACTTTTTGCTATAATAGAATTGGAAAATTGTTTGGGAGGTGCTTTTCAATGAAGAGCAGGAGAAAAGGTTTTACGCTCGTTGAGCTTGTTGTTGTTATAGCAATATTAGGTATCCTAATGGCGATTATTATTCCTTCTTGGGGATATTTTATGAGACGAAGCAGAGAAAGAACCGCCAATGCTAAGGCAAAGGTAGTTTTTAATGCTGCTCAGACTGAATTTACAAGAATCGCACAGAGAGAGCGCCGAGCATTAGGTGTTGGTGATACTATCTTCCAGGCTGGCAGTGATGAAGTCCAGGAAGCACAGGATAGCCTTTATGTAGGAAATGGAAATTTCTATTTCTACTGGGATGGTACGACAGGACATCAGATGGATAATGCAAATCCAAATGTTATTTCTGATACAAATACGAATGAAAATACTCATCTTGCAAATGCTATAAATAATATTTGCGGTACAGAAGGAGTATATAAGATATTCGTAAATAATTATAACGTTCAGTCGGTTATTTATTGTAATCAGGAAAATGGCCAGTATAAGGGAACATATCCAAGAACCATGGGCTCTGAACAGATTACTGGTGAGAATACTATTCGCAATAATACAGTTGCATCGGCAGATATGAATCTTATCGCACTTAATCCTCCTGCCGCTCCTGAGCCTGCAGAGGGTACTTGATAATCGGCAAACTTAATATCAGCATTTTGAGCAGCTGCATTTGCAGCTGCTTTTTTGTTTTTATGCATTGTTAAAAAATGGGAGGTGTGAGTATTCAACATATTAACAAATAGTAAGTTGAAAAGTTTGTGCTTGACAAATTGTGACAAAAGAGTTATAATATATTTACTGTCCGACAAGGAGAGTTGAGTGACAGAAAAATTTCTGAAAGAAATTTGAAAAAAGGCTTGACAAATCTGAGGGATAGTGATATAATATTAAAGCTGTCTCAAAAAGAGATAGTGGAAACAGCATCTTGAAAATTGAACAATGCGAAG